>Ga0209391_10000004_pt1 | contig 78533 bp, 64 predicted proteins | sample PPLLak3March2015_FD_187246 | JGI IMG/M metagenome (GOLD analysis project Ga0209391, IMG submission 187246) | Freshwater sediment microbial communities from Prairie Pothole Lake near Jamestown, North Dakota, USA - PPLs Lake P7 Core (1) Depth... | ecosystem: Environmental > Aquatic > Freshwater >...
CGACGCGGAAGAGGGTGGCGTGGTCTCCGCGGGCGGAGTCGGCTTCGACATCTCCTGCGGCGTGCGCACACTGTTGTCGCGCTGCACCCGCGAAGACGTCACCGGCGTGCAGGAGCGCCTGGCGAGCGAGCTCGAGCGCGCGATCCCGGCGGGCGTCGGCAGCACCGGGCGACTTCGCCTGTCCGAAGCCGAGATGGACGCCATGCTCACCGGAGGAGCGCGCTGGGCCGTGTCTCGCGGCTACGGATCGACCGCCGACCTTGCGCACATCGAGGAGGGCGGCTGCATCGGCGGTGCCGACCCGCAGGCGCTATCGCAACGCGCCCGCGACCGGCAGCGCGAGGAAATGGGCACGCTCGGCTCCGGCAACCACTACCTCGAGGTGCAGTGGGTCGCGGAGGTGATCGACGCCGCCGCCGCGGCGGCCTTCGGTCTGGCGGCCGGACGCGTCGTCGTGAGCATCCACTGCGGCTCGCGCGGCCTCGGCCACCAGGTCGGCACCGACTACCTGCGAGAGATGGTGATCGCCGCCCCGTCGTTCGGCCTCGAGCTGCCGGACCGCGAGCTCGCGTGCGCACCGATCCGCTCGGCGCTCGGGCAGCGCTACCTCGGTGCCATGCGCGCCGCCATGAACTGCGCGCTCGCCAACCGGCAGATCCTCACGCACCTGTGCCGCGAGGCATTCGGCCGCGTGCTGCCCGGCTTCGAGGGCGGCCTGCTCTATGACGTCTCGCACAACATCTGCAAGGAGGAGGTGCACTCCGTGGGTGGCCGGGCGCGCCGCCTGCACGTGCATCGCAAGGGCGCGACGCGCGCCTTCGGCCCAGGCCACGTCGACGTGCCGGAGTCTCTGCGCGCGCAGGGCCAGCCCGTGCTGATCGGCGGCTCGATGGGGACGGCGTCGTATGTGCTGGCCGGCACCGCGACGGGCGAAGCCCTGTCGTGGAGCTCGGCCTGCCACGGCGCCGGGCGTAGCATGTCGCGCCACCAGGCGACGCGGCAGTGGCGCGGCCGGCAGCTGGTGGACGAGCTCGCCGCCCGCGGCATCCTGATCCGCAGCCCGTCGCTGCGCGGCGTGGCGGAAGAAGCGCCGGGCGCCTACAAGAGCGTCGAGCGCGTGGTGGAGGTGGCGGAGCGGGCCGGGCTCGCCCGCCGGGTGGCGCGGCTCGAGCCGCTGGTCTGCGTGAAGGGGTAGGGAATGAAACGACCATTGATCTTCGCGCCTCAGGCGAGCGGGCTGTTCGGCGCGCGCGTCGCGGCGGCGCTCGGCACGACGCTCGCACCTATGGAGGAGCGCGAGTTCGAGGGCGGCGAGCACAAGACGCGGCCGCTCGTGCGGGTGCGCGGCGAGGACGTGTACGTCGTCCAGAGCCTGAGCGGCGACGAGGCCGGCAGTGCCAACGACCGCCTGTGCCGGCTGCTGTTCTTCATCGCCGGATTGAAGGACTGCGGCGCCGCGCGGGTCACCGCCTGCGTGCCGTTCCTCGCCTACGCGCGCAAGGACCGCCGTACCAAGGAGCGCGATCCGGTCACGCTGCGTTACGTGGCGCAGCTCTTCGAGGCCGTGGGCACGGATCACCTGATCGGGCTCGATGCCCACAACCTCGCGGCCTTCGAGAATGCGTTCCGCTGCCCGGTGGACCATCTCGAAGCCGCGCCGCTCATGGCGGACCACCTCGCGGCGACGGTCGGCGCGTCGCCCGTCTCGATCGTGTCGCCCGACATCGGCGGCGCCAAGCGCGCCCAGCGGTTGCAGGAGCTGCTCGCCGCGCGCCTCGGCCGCGAAGTCCGCTTCGCCATCATCGACAAGCGCCGCAGCAGCGGGGTGGTCTCGGGCGGCGACCTCGTGGTCGGTCCGGTCGAGGGCCGTCACGCCGTGCTCGTGGACGATCTAATCAGCGCCGGGACGACGCTGATGCGCGCGGTCGCCGCGTGCCGCAAGGCCGGGGCCTCGCGCGTGGACGCCTTCGCGACGCACGGGGTGTTCCTGCCCGAGGCGAGCCAGCTGCTCGGGCCCGACGGGCCCGAGCGGCTGGTCGTCACCGACTCGATCCTGCCCACGCGTCTCGCTGAGGGTGCAGGCGGCGCTCGCCTGGTGGTGCTCGAGGCCTCGCGCATGTACGGCGAGGCGATTCGCCGCATCGCGGGCGGTGAGTCGGTGGTGGCGCTGCGCGAGATGGAGGTCGGGCGGCGCTAGGCCGTCCCGTCTGCGGCCGCCGCGCGCGCGGCGGCGACGGCAAGGTCGAAGTACTCGCGTGCCGTCGCCTGCCATCGGTGTGGGTCGTCACCGTCATTCTCCGCCGCGCGCCAGACGTAGAGCTTCGCGCGCGTGGCGGCGCGGTGGCTGCGGTAGAAGCGCTGCAGCGCCGGCGGAACCGTGTCGTCCAGCCGCGCCAGGCACTCGCGGGCGATCCGCTCGCCGATCGCGGCATGGCCGAGTCGCGCGCACTCGAGCGCCAGGAACTCCAGCTCCTCGGCTCGATCGAGGACACGCAGGTTGCGATCGAACTCGAGACAGTCGATGACCGCCGGCGGGTCGTCGAGGAGAACGTGCTCGGGCCGCAGGTCGCCGTGCGCCTCGACGATGCAGCCACCCGCCGCGCGTGCGTCGAGCCACCCGCGGTGCGCGTCGATGAATTCGAGCTGGGCCGCGGCGAGCTCGCCCGCCGCGGCGGGGTCGAGCGTTTCGAGCACGCGCCGGTTTGCCTCGACCTGGGCGTGCAGGCGCCCGGCAACCGCCGCGCCGTCGGTCACAGCCGGCCGCTCTGCCGCGTAGAACGTCGCCAGCTGACGGACCAGCCGGTCGAGATCGCTTGCCACGACCTCGCTGCGTGCGAGCCGTACGTCGAGCATCTTGTTACGGTCGAGCCGGCGCATCTCGACCAGCCAGTCCACGATCTCGCCGTCGCCGCCGATCGCGAACCGGCCCGCGGCATCCAGGGTCAGGGGTCGGGTGCCGAGGTAGACGTGCGGGGCGAGGCGGCGATTGAGCCGGACCTCGGCCTCGGAGTCGCGCCGCCGCGCCTCGAGGCTGCCGTAGTCCATGGTGTCGCGTCGCACCGGCTTGCGCAGCTTCCATGCGCGCTCACCGGAGAGAAAGACCCAGGCGAAGTGTGTCTCGATCGACTCGTCGCCGGCGACCTGCCGGCTCCTGAGCCAGGCCACCTTGTCCGCCAGGCGGCACGCGCGTGCGGTGGAGCCGGGCGCCTGCGACGGTCGGGCCTGATCGCTCATCGGCAACGTTCCTCGAAATGCAGCATAGCACTTAGGTACTTGCTCGCATGACGTCGCCGCCGCGGCCCGCGAACATCATTCAGGGCTCTGGAGTATGGCCATGCCGCGCATGTTTGCGGACCGTGCGGACGCCGGCCGCGCGCTGGCGAAAGCGCTCGCGCGCCTGCGCGCCGCGCCGGATGCGATCGTGCTCGGCCTGCCGCGCGGCGGCGTGCCGGTGGCCTACGAGGTTGCCGCTGCGCTGGAGCTGCCGCTCGACGTGCTCGTCGTCCGCAAGCTCGGCCTGCCACAGCAGCCGGAGCTTGCGATGGGCGCGATCGCGAGCGGCGGCGCGCTGGTCGTGAACGACGAGGTGGTGCGCTACCTCGGCGCGCGCGGCGAGGCGTTCGAGGCCGTTCGCGCGCGGGAGCAGGCCGAACTCGAGCGGCGCGAGCGGGACTACCGGGGCGCGCGACCGTCGCTGCAGATGTCGGGCCTTACTGCGATCCTCGTGGACGACGGCCTCGCCACGGGCGCGACGATGGAGGCGGCGGTGCGTGCGCTGCGATCGCTCGGTGCGCACCGCGTCATCGTGGCCGTGCCGGTGGCGTCGGTCGAGGCGCGCGAACGGATCGAGGCCGTCGCGGACGAGGTCGTGTGCCTCGCGTCGCCGATGTTCTTCAGCGCCGTCGGGCAGTGGTACGCTGACTTCGGCCAGACCGAGGACGATGAGGTGCGTGACCTGCTTGCCCGCGCAAGCGCGGCCGCGCACTCGTCTCGGCCTCTTGATGGGAGGTGAGCCATGAGCGAGTTGGGTCCCGAAGTCATCAAGATCGACGAGTTCAGCGGCCGGGAGGATGCACTCGATCTCGACCCGGCCCGGATCGCGCCCGGCAGCCCCGTCCCGGCGCAGTTCGTGCGCAACCTCTACACCGACGACACGGGCCGGTTCTTCGCCGGCATCTGGCGCTCGAACCAGGGTGCGTGGCACGTCTCCTACACGGAGAACGAGCTGTGCGTGCTCACGGAGGGCCGCGTGCGCATTTCCGACGAGCACGGCCGCACGTGGACCTTCGGTCCCGGCGACTGCTTCGTGATGCCGGCCGGCTTCCGCGGCCTGTGGGAAGTGCTCGAGCCGGCCCGGAAGTTCTACGCGATCTACGAGCCGCAGGCGGCCGTCTGAGCGCTCCCGGTTCCATGTCGGTGCAAGCGGCGACGAGGCCTGCGCTGCCGCGGTGCAATACGCCCGGGTGACGCTCTGAATCCGCGGCGATTGAGGCTGGCACGATTCCTGCAAATTCTTCCGGCGATGGGCCCGGGCGCGCGACCTTCGGATGGACAATGTGTCTTATCTGATACACTCGCGCCACTGGCGAGCTTAAATTGTTGTGTTTTTGCAACTTATGGGGTGCAGCATGAAATTGACACAAGGCCTGGCCGCGTTCGTCCTGCTGGCGACGGCTTCGGCGGCGAACGCCGAACTCACCGGCACCGTCACGGCGACCAGCGACTACAACTGGCGCGGTATCACTCAGACCAGTCAGGATCCCGCGCTGCAGGGCAGCATCGACTACTCGATGGAGAACGGGTTTTACGTCGGCGCCTGGGCCAGCAACGTCGACTTCGGCGACTGCTGCGACGAGAGCGCCGAGGTCGATCTCTACGCCGGCTTCAGCGGCGGCGACGCCGTCACGTGGGACGTCGGCTTCATCTACTACTGGTATCCGGGTGCCGACGATCTCGACTACCCGGAAGTCTATGTCGGCCTCGGCTACGAGTGGTTCGAGGCCAAGCTCTGGTACTCGAGCGACTTTGCCAACTACTCGGAGCAGGCATGGTACGTGGAGGGCAACGCTGCGTACGAGCTGCCGGCCAACTTCGGCCTCGAGGCCCACATCGGCTACAGCACCGGTGATGGCATCGAGGAGGCCTACGGCCAGGACGACTACTTCGACTGGTCGGTCGGCGTGACCTACGCGCTCGGCAACTTCGACCTCGGCCTGAAGTACGCGGACGGCAGCGACCTCGAGACGCTGGACGGCACGCCGGACGACATCAGCAGCAGCGAGGGCGTCGTGATCTTCTCCGTTTCCACCGCGTTCCCATGGGGCGGCGAAGAGTAATCTCCCGATCCTGCTTCGGCTTCGGCTGAAACGACGCCCGGTCCCCGCGAGGGGGTCGGGCGTTTTTGCTGCAAGCGGGACTCGTGGCTAGGCCGCGGACCTGAGCACGTCCGCCAGCGTGCCGAACAGCTCGTCGATGTGCGAGCGCTCGATGACGAGCGGCGGCGACAGCGCGATGATGTCGCCCGTCACGCGCACCAGGATGCCTTTCTCGAACGCACGCACGAATGCGTCGAAGCCGCGTGCGCCCGGCTTGCCGGGGATGGGCTCGAGCTCGATCGCCCCGATGAGCCCGAGGTTGCGCAGGTCGATGACGTGCGGCAGGCCCTTGAGCGAGTGCACCGCGTCGGCCCAGTAGTCCGCGATGTCGCGGGCGCGAGTCAGCAGACCTTCGGCCCGGTAGATCTGCTGAGTGGCGAGGCCGGCCGCGCAGGCCACGGGGTGCGCGGAGTAGGTGTAGCCGTGGAACAGCTCGATCGCGCCCTCGGGCCCGTGCATGAAGGCCTCGTAGATCCCCTTGCTCGCGGCGACGGCGCCCATCGGCACGGCGCCGTTGGTCAGTCCCTTGGCCATGGTGATCATGTCCGGCATCACGCCGAAGTGCTCTGCTGCGAAGGGCGAGCCCAGCCGCCCGAAGCCGGTGATGACCTCGTCGAAGATCAGCAGGATGCCGTGCTTCGAGCAGATCTCGCGCAGGCGCTGCAGGTAGCCCTTGGGCGGGAGCAGCACCCCGGTCGAGCCCGCCACCGGCTCGACGATCACGGCGGCGATGTTGCTCGCGTCGTGCAGCGCGACGATCCGCTCGAGGTCGTCGGCGAGCTGCGCGCCCCAACCGGGCTCGCCGCGCGTGTATGCGTTGTGCTTGAGGTCGTGCGTGTGGGGCAGGTGGTCCACGCCCGGCAGCTGCGTGCCGAAGAACTTGCGGTTGTTGACCATGCCGCCCACGGAGATGCCGCCGAATCCCACGCCGTGGTAGCCGCGCTCGCGGCCGATGAAGCGGGTGCGCGTGCCCTCGCCCCGGACGCGGTGGTAGGCGAGCGCGATCTTGAGCGCGGTATCGACCGACTCGGAGCCCGAGTTGGTGAAGAACACGTGGTCGAGGCCGTCGGGCAGCCAGCCCACGATCTCGTTCGCGAGCTCGAAGGCGGCCGGGTGCCCCATCTGGAAGGGGGGCGCGTAGTCCATCTCGGCGATCTGCCGGCTCACCGCCTCGGTGATCTCGACGCGCCCGTGGCCCGCATTGACGCACCACAGGCCCGCCACGCCATCGAGGATCTGCCGGCCCTCCGGCGTCCAGTAGTGCATGCCGGAGGCCCGGGCGAGCAGGCGAGGGTTCGCCTTGAACTGCCGGTTCGCCGTGAACGGCATCCAGAAGGCTTCGAGCTGCGGGCGGTCGAGCGTGGGCTGGGCTGGCATGGGTGGTTCCGCGCTGGAGGGGCGCCCGGATGATAAGAAAAATTGACACCCCCCTCAAATGAGCCGGAAACTTCGCCGACTTACGCGGCTCGTGTGCAGGATATTGAACACCCCGTGTCCAGCCTGACCCTCGACGTCGGCGCCCACCTGCGCGCCGTGCGCACCCTCTACGGTCTCTCTCAGCGCGAGCTCGCCAAGCGGGCCGGCGTCACCAACGGTCTGATCTCGCTGATCGAGCAGAACCGGGTGAGCCCCTCCGTGAGCTCGCTGAAGAAGGTGCTCGACGGGATTCCGATGTCGCTTGCGGAATTCTTCACGATCGACCTGTCGGCGAGCCCGCAGGTGTTCTTCCGCAGCGAGGAACTGACCGACCTCGGCGACCGCTCGGTCTCGCTGCGGCTCGTGGCCGCGCGCCGCCCGAACCGTGCGCTCTCCGTCATGCACGAGCGCTACGCGCCCGGCGCGGACACGGGGGCTGACATGCTGCGTCACGAGGGCGAGGAGGGCGGCGTGGTGGTGCGCGGCCGCATCGAGCTCACGATCGGCGGCGAGAGCCGGGTGCTCGGCCCCGGCGATGCGTACTATTTCACGAGTGCGATCCCGCATCGCTTCCGCAACCCCGGGTCCGAGCCCTGCGAGATCATCTCCGCGAGCACGCCCCCGACTTTCTGAGGCCCCGCCATGATTGAACCGACCATCGACTGGCACGCGCGTGCCCGTTCCCTCCCCATCGAGCCCAGGGCCTTCATCGACGGGGGCTACGTCGCCGCCGCGTCGGGCGCCACTTTCGACTGCGTGAGCCCCATTGACGGCCGCGTTCTCGCCACGGTGGCCGCGACCGACGCCGCGGACGTGGACCTCGCCGTCGTCGCGGCGCGCAAGGCCTTCGAGTCCGGCGCGTGGCGGAGACAACCCCCGCGCGAGCGCAAGCGGGTGCTGTTGCGCTTTGCGGAGCTCATCCTGCAGCACGGCGAGGAACTCGCGCTGCTCGAGACGCTCGACATGGGCAAGCCGATTTCCGACAGCCTCGCCGTCGACATCCCCGCCACGGCGCGTTGCATCGCGTGGTACGCGGAGGCGGTCGACAAGCTCTACGACGAGGTCGCGCCCACGGGTCCCGATGCGCTCGCGTTGGTGACGCGCGAGCCGGTCGGCGTGGTGGGCGCAATCGTGCCCTGGAACTTCCCGCTGATCATGGCGGCCTGGAAGATCGGGCCCGCGCTCGCGGCGGGCAACTCGCTGATCCTGAAGCCCTCGGAGAAATCGCCGCTGAGCGCCATCCGGCTCGCGGCGCTCGCCGACGAGGCCGGCCTTCCCGCCGGCGTCTTCAACGTGCTGCCGGGATTCGGCCACACCGCCGGGCAGGCGCTCGCCCTGCACATTGACGTGGACTGCATCGGCTTCACCGGCTCGACTCGCACCGGCAAGCGCATGCTCGAATACGCCGGGCAGTCGAACATGAAACGCGTCTGGCTCGAGTGCGGCGGCAAGTCGCCGAACATCGTCCTTGCCGACTGCCCCGACCTCGACCGGGCGGCCGCAGCGGCGGCCTCCGCGATCTTCTTCAACCAGGGCGAGATGTGCTCGGCCGGCTCGCGGCTGATCGTCGAGGAACCGGTGCGCGACGCGGTGCTCGAGAAGGTCGTGGCCGCGGGGCGAGCCATGCCGCCCGGCGATCCGCTCGACCCGGCGACGAAGCTCGGCGCGATCGTGGACGAGGCGCAGACGAAGACGGTGCTCGGCTACATCGAGTCCGGGCGCCGGGAGGGCGCGAAGCTGCTCGCGGGCGGACGTCGCACCCGCGAGGATTCCGGCGGCTGCTACGTCGAGCCCACGGTGTTCGACCGCGTCGAACCGCGCATGACCATTGCCCGGGAGGAGATCTTCGGACCCGTGCTTGCGGCGATCACCGTGCGCGACGCGGAGGAGGCCGTGCGCGTCGGTAACTCGGGTGTTTACGGCCTCGCGGCCGCCGTGTGGACGCGCGACGTGACCCGCGCGCACCGCATCGCCCGGGCATTGCGGGCCGGCGTCGTGTACGTGAATTGCTACGACGCTGACGACATCACGGTGCCGTTCGGCGGCTTCAAGCAGTCCGGCACGGGCCGCGACAAGTCGCTGCACGCCTTCGACAAGTACACGGAGCTCAAGACCACCTGGATCGACCTGTCATGAGCGCCTACCGCAACGTCACCTTCGAGGAGCTCGAGGTCGGCGCCTCGGCGAGCGCGCAGCGACCGCTGACCCAGACCGAGATCGAGGCGCTGGTGCTCGTCTCGGGCGACGTCGAGCCCTTCCACCTCGAGGACGGCGGCGAGACTCCGAGCGAGCTCATCGCCGTGGACGCCGTCGGCGTGAGCGCGGTGATCTCCGGGCTGCTCGAGCGCCGGCTGCCGGGACCGGGAACGCGCATCGTCTCGACGCGACTCGAGTACTCGGGTCAGGTGCGGGTCGGCGAGGAACTCACGGCTTCGGTGACCGTGCGCGAGAAGCACGCCGATACCGGGTACGTGGTGTTCGACTGCGATGCACGCGTCGGCGAGCGCCGCGTCGTCGCGGGCACCGTGGTGGTCGAGGCGCCGCGCACCCGGATCGCCTACTCCGACATCGCCACGCCCGAGATCATCCTGCGGCGCAACGACGTGTTCACGCGGCTGCTCCGGCAGTGCGAGCCGCTCGAGCCCGTCGCCTGCGCGGTGGCGCATCCCTGCGACCGTGACTCGCTGCTCGGCGCGCTCGAGGCGGCCCGCCGCGGGCTGATCGTGCCCGTGCTGGTCGGTCCGCCCGCCCGCATTCGCACGGTGGCACAGGCGAACAGCGCCGACCTCACCGGCATCCGCATCGTGGCCACGGAGCACAGCCACGCCTCGGCCGCGGCGGCGGCGGCACTCGCGCGGACGGGCGAGGTCGAGATGCTGATGAAGGGCAGCCTGCACACCGACGAGCTGCTGGGCCAGATCGTCGCCGCCCAGTCCGGGCTGCGCACCGAGCGGCGGGTCAGCCACGCGTTCGTCATGGACGTGCCGGCCTACGACCGCATCCTGCTGGTCACCGACGCGGCGATCAACATCGAGCCGACGCTGGCCGAGAAGGCCGACATCGTGCGCAACGCGATCGACCTCGCGCACGTGCTCGGCATCCCCATGCCGAAGGTGGCGATCCTCTCGGCCGTCGAGACCGTCAACCCCAACATCCGCTCGACGCTCGACGCCGCGGCGCTCTGCAAGATGGCGGACCGCGGGCAGATCGAGGGCGGCATCCTCGACGGACCGCTCGCGTTCGACAACGCAATCAGCGAGCACGCGGCCCGCACCAAGAGCATCCGATCGCCCGTCGCGGGCCACGCGGACATCCTGATGGTGCCCAACATCGAGTCGGGCAACATGCTCGCCAAGCAGCTGCAGTACTTTGCGGGCGCTGACAGCGCGGGCGTGGTGCTCGGCGCACGGGTTCCCGTGGTGCTCACGAGTCGCGCCGACAACGTGCGCATGCGCACCGGCTCGACCGCCGTCGCGAAGCTGATGGCGCACGCGCGTCGCGCGGTGGCGCCCAAGGCAGTCACGTGAACTCGGGCGGCGAGGCGATCGTCGTCCTGAACGCCGGCTCCTCGAGCATCAAGTTCTGCACGTTCCGCCGTGACGCGGACGGCCTCGCGCGCGAGCTGCGCGGCCAAGTGGCCGGTCTCGGCACGACGCCCAGGCTCGCCGCGAGACGCGGCTCGGAAATCATCGTTGATCGGGACCTGACCGCGGAATCCATGAGCCACGCCGACGCGCTCGGCCTCCTGCTCGAGTTCCTGCGGGACGCGCTGCACGGCGAGACGATCGTCGGCGTCGGGCACCGCGTGGTGCACGGCGGGCTCGAGTTCATGGCTCCCACGCGGGTGGACGAGGCCATCCTCGCCCGGCTCGATCGCTACGTGCCGCTCGCACCGCTGCACCAGCCGCACAACCTTGCGGCGATACGCCTCATGCTCGAGCGGCTGCCGGGGGTGCCGGAGATCGCCTGCTTCGACACGGCGTTTCACCGCAGCATCCCCGAGGTGGCGCAGCTCTTTGCGCTTCCGCCGCGCTTCGCCGAGTCCGGCGTGCGCCGCTACGGTTTCCACGGCCTGTCGTACGAATACGTGGCTTCCGTGCTGCCGTCGCTCGACGCCCGCGCCGCCTCGGGCCGCACGGTCGGCCTCCACCTCGGCAATGGCGCGAGCATGTGCGCGATGTCGGGAGGGCAGAGCGTCGCCACCACCATGGGCTTCACGGCGGTCGAGGGCCTGCCGATGGGCACGCGCAGCGGCTCGCTCGACCCCGGCGTGCTGCTGTTCATGTTCGACGAGCTCGGCCTCGGCGTGCGCGACGTCGAGCGGCTGCTCTACCACGAGTCGGGACTGCTGGGGATGTCGGGCCTCTCGAGCGACATGCGCGAACTGCTCGCGAGCGAGGCGCCCGCCGCGCGTCTCGCGGTCGAGGTGTTCTGTTACCGGGCGCGGCGCGAGCTCGGCTCGCTCGCCGCGGCCCTCGGCGGGCTCGATGCGGTCGTGTTCACCGCCGGCATCGGCGAGAACCAGGCGGAGGTGCGCCGGCGCATCTGCGCCGATACGACGTGGCTCGGCCTCGAGCTCGACGACGACGCCAACGCGCGCCACGGACCCTGCATCAGCACAAAGGACAGCCGAATCTCCGCCTGGGTGGTGCCGACGGACGAGGAGCTGATGATCGCGCGGCACGTCGCGCGGCTGCTTGGACAGTGACTGGGTCCCCGCCCCGATACAGGCTGTGGCTCGTGGGGCGGGAGGTTGGTGGGTCCCCGGCGATTTCCGGGTGAAAGGTACCCGCCGGGCCGGGCCGTCCTGGAAAGAGCGCGCACCGTGCCCTGCCGGAGTGCTACCTTTAGCCGCGAAGTGGCGGTGAGCGGCCGGGGGGTAGATTCGCGTGTCCGAAGTCGAGGCGGTGCTTGAGAATCTGTGCAGCGGTCGCGAATCGTTGGAGGCCGTCGCGCAGACCCTCGCGCGCGGAATAGACGACGGAACCCTCGATCGCCACGAGGTTCTGCAGGCTGTCGATCGCTTCCTGGCGGATGGTCGCCTTGAGCCCCTCGCCGCGGCTGCGCTGTCGAGTGCAGCTCGGCCGGCAGTGGACCCGGCAGGTCTGACCTTGTTGAGACCGTCAGGGACGACCGGTGCCGGTGCGCCCTCGGGTTCGACTGCCCCGCTTCGTACGGACGCTTCAGGCGCAAGCTCCGGGGGCTGGCGAAAATGGGCGTCCGAGGACGTCGTCGGCACGGAGGTCGGTGTCGGAACGGTCCTTCGCGACCGCTTCCTGATCGAGGAAGTGGTCGGCGAAGGCGGGATGGGCTTGGTATTCCGCGCCCGGGATCGCCGTCGCGAGGAGGCGAGCGACCGTAATCCGTACGTCGCGATCAAGGTTCTGGGCGCGGAATTCAAGAGTCATCCCGATGCCCTGATCGCGCTTCAGCGCGAGGCGCGGCGGATGCAGCAGCTTTCGCATCCCAACATCGCGTCGGTGTACGACTTCGATCGCGATGGTCCGCACGTCTATCTGGTCATGGAGTTACTGGAGGGAGAGTCGCTCGATCGGGTTCTCCTTCGCCATGCAAACGTCGGGTTGCCACTGGAACAGGCGCGCAAGGTCATCGAGTCCACCGGCAAGGCGCTGCAGCATGCGCACTCCAGGGGCCTCGTGCACTCGGATTTCAAGCCGGCGAACGTCTTCGTGACGCGCGGCGGCGAGATCAAGGTCATCGATTTCGGAATCGCGCGCATCGCCAAGGACACGACACAGGCGGGTCAGACCGTGCAGACGGTCTTCGATGCCGGCAGGCTGGGCGCATACACGAATGCATATGCAAGCCCGGAGCAGATGCTCGATGCCGGGGAGCCGGATCCGAAGGACGACATTTACGCCCTCGGGCTGGTCGCATACGAGGCGTTTTCCGGCAAGCATCCGTTCGGCCGGAAGTCCGCCGTCGAGGCGAAGTTCCGCGACATGAAGGTAGAGCGCGTGCCGGCCCTCACCGATCGCCAGAATGCCGTCCTGGCCTCGGCATTGCACTTCGACCGGGACCAGCGCCTCGGCGACATCACGGAATTCGTCCAGTCGCTCACGTCCGAGACCGGAGAATTCATTTCCGCCACCGACCGCATTGGGCATCGGCCGGCCGGCGCCGGGGTGCAACCTGTTGCGGCTCGGACAAGGTCATGGCGGATCGCGGCCCTGTCCGTCGTCGCGGTTGCGTGGCTCGGCTTTCTCGGCCTTTACTGGTCGGCGCGCGATGGCGACGAAGCCGACGGACTCGTCGAAGACTCCGTGCAGCGAGACGCGGTAACCGCGGAAGCGCCGACAACGCCGGCGGGACCACCGGCCGAAGTCGAGCAGGTCGCGGGTCCCGACCGATCTGCGGCTGTCGAGCGCTCGAAGTCGCCTGTCCGTCCGCAGGACGCACCAACCGCCGTGGCCGCTGCGCCGGTTGTCATCTCCACCCCTCCACCTTCGGCGGGATCGGCATCGGAGCTGCCCGCTGGTCAAGCGGCCGGGGAGCCGGGTGCGACGCAGGAGCCGGTCGATGCAGTCGCCGAGGAGCCGGATACGTCCGTGGCGGAGTCGGACGAGCCTTCGGACACGGCACTCTTCAAGTGGACCGACCGCAATGGAGTCGTCCAGTTCGGGGAGAAGCCGCCGCCGGAGTATGCTGAGTCTGCCGTCAAGGTCATGGATCTCTGACATGCGTCCGGACGTGGAGCGATCGTTTCTTCGGTCGGGGTTGCTGGCTTGCGCCTTGTGTTGCGCGCAGTTCCTGCCGGGCGTTGCATTCGCGCAGGGCGAATCGCTGGAGGCACGTCAGAACCTGCTGAAAGAGCGGGCGGTGGCGGCATTGAAGACCGGTGACACGCTCGCGCTGTATGCCGCCATGGACGACTTTCGACTCCTCGAGAAGGAAGGAGCGGAAGTTCCGCCCGGCCTGTACTTCTCGGAAGCAGCTGCAGCGCGATCCATGAACGATCCGGTACGGACGCTGCGGGCCTTCGATGATTACTTCCGCGTCTCGCCGTCCGAGGGCGAAGTCTTCAGTGAGGCACTTCGAGTCTACGCGGAGCTGAAGCGCGACATTCCCGAGACCGCCTGGACCCTGCTCGAGGGCATGCTGCCGGTACCCGGTGGAGTGGTGCGTGCGGATCAGGCGTCACAGGGCCTCGGCCTGCAGCCCACGGCCGGCGGCGAACTCGTCGTCAAGCCCTTCTCTCTCGGCATTCGGGAGGTGACGCGAGCCCAGTTCATGGAGTTCGTGACCGCCACGGGATACCGGCCGAAGGAGACAGACGGGGGCGGCACAGGAGGCTGCGATCCAGGATCCGACGACTGGACGAATCCGGGGTTCGAGCAGACCGCCGATCACCCGGTCGTCTGCGTGAGCTGGGACGACGCAAGCGCGTACCTGTCCTGGCTGAGCCAATGGTCCGGAGTGAGGTTCCGGCTGCCGACATCGGCCGAGTGGGAACACGCCGCGCGGGCCGGGACCCCCACGAGGTACTGGTACGGCGAGGCCTTCGAGCCCGAGATGAGCAACCTGCGGGGCGCGGCGGGGCGCGATCAGTGGGATACGGGCACCGCGCCCGTCGGAAAGTTCCCGCCGAATCCATTCGGCTTCAAGGACATGCTGGGCAACGTTTCCGAGTGGGTGGCGGACTGCGCCGAACCCGATCGGGAGGCCCCATCGGGCTGCGCGGCACGCGTCGTGCGTGGGGGGAACTGGACCAGCGAGGCCGATGGATCGACGTCCTCGGCACTCTCGCATCACGCGGGCTCGACGCGCTCGCCGTACATCGGCTTCAGGATCGCGATCGGGCAATGATATTGCGCCGCATCACGCGGCGGTGCGTCCCTGCGGTTGACAATCGTTCCGAAATGGCGAATCTTCGGTCCACATAACAATTCCGCGCGGGAAGGGTCAGGGGTTCAGCGAACGATTGAGATGGCGAGCCGGCCGCGATGGCCGGCTCGTCTCCGTTTCATCATCGAACTCGGAACACAAGCAAACGAAGAATGGATTCATCCATCGAACAACTCGTCGCCCCCATCTCTGCCGAGAACCCTTGCGGTGCAGACCTCGAGGACACGCAGTTGCTGGCGTCGTTCGATGCATACCGGCTGTTCGGTCAGATGTCGCCGTTGCCCGCCGAGACCAACTGGCGGGAAATCCGCGACAAGGCGCTCGAGGCCCTCGAGCAGAGCAAGGACCTGCGCCTGCTCGCGCACTTCGGCGCGGCGCAACTGCGGATCGGTGGGCTCACCGGTTTCGCGGAGGTCCTGACGGTCGCGGGACGCTGGTTCGCCGAATATCCGCAGGCGCTTTTCCCCCGCGTCGACGAGGACGCCATCCTGCGCAAGAACGCGCTGAATGCGTTTGCGGATGGAATGGCCATCCTCGACGCGCTTCGGCGGCAGCCGATCGTGTCGAATCCCCAGCTTGGCGCGTTCAGCCTGCGGCACTTTGATATTGCGGCAGGGAGGCTTCCGGCGGCCGAGGCCGACGGCACGCCGCCAAGCCAGGCGCAGCTCAGTGCAGTCCTCGCTGCTGCCACGCCAGAACAGATCGTCGCGACGGAAGTCAGTCTCGGCTTGGGGCTTGACGCATTACAGCAAATCGAAGAGTCGATGCGGACAGCCAATGGTTACGAAGCGACTCCTGACTTCGGGCCGTTGCTGGACCTGCTCAAACCGATGCGCAAGATCCTGGCCGACGAGCTCGCACTCCGTGCCGCCAACGCAATGCCGGCGGGTGCAGAGGGGAGCGACGAGTCGCCCGACGCCGGGGCAATCATCGGCGTGGGCAGCATCAAGTCCCGGGAGGACGCCATGCGCGCCCTCGACGCCGTCATCGCGTTCTTCCGCAAGAATGAGCCCTCCAGTCCGGTTCCTATGTTCGTCGAACGCGCCAAGAGGCTCATATCAAAGGACTTTCTTGAGGTGCTCACCGACATCGCCCCGGATGGACTCAGCCAGGCGAAACTCGTTGGCGGTATACGGGATGAGGAATGAGGAATTGAAGGCGGGAATCGTCCGGCCATTATCGAAATCCGAAATGGAGGTACACAGTGGCAAAGCAGAGTAGTCAGAAGTTCATCGGTCGAAATCGCGCACCGCGCGTGCAGATCGAGTACGACGTCGAGGTGTATGGCGCTGAGAAAAAGGTCCAGGTGCCCTTCGTCATGGGCGTCATGAGCGATCTCTCCGGCGATGCGAAGGAGCCGCTGCCTTCGGTCGACGAGCGCAAGTTCCTGGCGATTGACGTCGACAATTTCGACGATCGCATGAAGTCGATGAAGCCGCGCGTGGCCGTCAGCGTGCCGAATACGCTGACCGGCGAGGGCAACATGGCCATCGACATCACGTTCGAGAGCATGGACGATTTCTCGCCGGCCGCGGTGGCCCGCAAGGTCGACTCGCTGAACAAGCTGCTCGAAGCGAGATCGCAGCTTTCGAATCTCATGACCTACATGGACGGCAAGGCAGGGGCCGAGGACCTGATCGCGAAAGTGCTGAACGACCCGGCGTTGCTGAAGACGCTGGCCGCGCAACCGAAGCCGGAAGGCTCGGACGAATCCAAGTAACCACTTCGGGGACGACCAATGGCTGAAGCAAAGCAAGACCAAGGGGCGCAGGCAGTCGCACTGGAAAGCGACCAGTTCGCGGCGCTGCTGCAGAAGGAATTCAAACCCAAGACCGACCGCGCGCGAACCGAGGTCGAGAATGCCGTCCGCACTCTGGCGGAACAGGCGCTGCGGGAGACCGCGGTCGTCTCCGACGACGTGACCGGCACGATCAAGGCGATCATCGCGGAGATCGACAAGAAATTGTCGGATCAGGTCAACGCGATCATGCACAACGAGCGCTTCCAGCAGGTCGAGAGCGCGTGGCGCGGCCTCCACTATCTCGTCAACAACAGCGAAACCGACGAGATGCTGAAGATTCGCGTGATGAACATCTCGAAGAAAGACCTCGCGAAGAACCTCAAGAAGTACAAAGGCACGGCGTGGGACCAGAGTCCGATATTCAAGAAGCTGTACGAGGAAGAATACGGCCAGCTCGGCGGCGAGCCTTACGGCAGCCTCGTGGGTGACTACTACTTCGACCACACCCCGGGCGACGTCGAACTGCTCGGGCAGATGGCACAGATTGCCGCCGCTGCGCATGCGCCATTCCTGGCCGCAGCCTCGCCGACGGCCATGGGCATGGATTCATGGCAGGAGCTCGCGAACCCGCGCGATCTCGCCAAGATCTTCTCGTCGCCGGAATATGCCGGGTGGCGCTCGCTGCGCGAATCGGACGACGCCAAGTATGTTGGCCTCGCGATGCCGCGATTCCTGTCCCGCGTGCCGTACGGCGCCAAGACCAGCCCGGTCGAGGAATTCGACTTCGAGGAAGAAACAGGCGGCGGCGATCACAGCAAGTACACATGGTCGAACGCCGCCTATGCGATGGCTGTCAACATCAATCGATCGTTCAAGCAGTATGGCTGGTGCACGGCGATCCGCGGCGTCGAGTCGGGCGGTGCGGTTGAAGAGTTGCCGGTTCATACCTTCCCGAGCGACGACGGCGGGGTCGACATGAAGTGCCCGACCGAGATCGCGATCAGCGACAGGCGCGAGGCCGAGCTGGCGAATAGCGGTTTCATGCCGCTGATCCATCGCAAGAATACGGACGTAGCGGCATTCATCGGCGCCCAGTCGCTGCAGAAGCCGGCCGAGTACGACGACCCGGACGCGACGTCGAATGCACGCCTTTCGGCGCGCCTCCCGTACCTGTTTGCCAGCTGCCGTTTCGCGCACTACCTGAAGTGCATGGTCCGCGACAAGGTGGGCTCATTCAAGGAGCGCGAGGAGATGCAGCGCTACCTGCACAACTGGGTGCAGCAATACGTGCTGGGCGACCCGTCGCGGGCAGGCGACGAGATGAAGGCCAAGAAGCCGCTGGCCGGCGCGGAAGTCGTCGTTGAGGAGATCGAGGGGAACCCCGGCTACTATTCAGCCAAGTTCTTCCTGCGCCCGCACTACCAGCTCGAGGGTGTCAACGTGACCCTGAGCCTGACGTCGAAGCTGCCCTCGGCAAAGGCGGCGTGACGATACGTAGCACCGGCGGATCGACGTCGGATTTCTTCAGGCAATAGCAACTAGGAGTCTTGTCATGGCTATGGACATGTTTCTGAATCTGGGCAAAGGTATTCCGGGCGAATCAATTGACGGGGACGCAAAACACAAGGGAACAATCGACATCCTGGCGTGGAGCTGGGGCCTGTCGAACTCTGGCACCACTCACATTGGCAGCGGCAGTGGGGCAGGCAAGGCAAACTTCCAGGACATCAGCGTTACGAAATACATCGACAAGGCATCGTGCGCATTGATGTTTGCCTGCGCTTCAGGAGAGCACATCCCAGAGGCCAAGCTTACCGTTCGCAAGGCAGGCGGGACGCCGGTCGAATATTTCGTAATCACCCTCACAAACGTGCTCGTCTCCTCCTACTCGACTGGCGGCAGCGGCGGCGAGGACAGGCTGACCGAGAACATCTCGTTGAATTTCGGCAAAGCCGCGATCGAATACAAGACGCAGGATAATAAGGGCCTGGGTAAGGCCGATGGCAATTTCACCTGGGATATCGCCGCGAACATCAAGTAGGGCGATCTTTGGTCGAATCGACGCATCGCCGCCGTCCTGGCGGCGGTGCGAACTCTAGTCACGGCTGCGGGGCTCCCATGCAATCACGGTACGCTCGATGAGCGTCACATCGGCAGAAGCTGCATTCAAGGCAGGAGACGTCGCACAGGCGCTGCAGAATCTGCAGCAAGGCGTGCGGCAGGATCCGTCGAACGCAAAACTGCGGGTGTTTCTCGCGCAGTTGCTGATGTTGCAGGGAGATTGGGACCGCGCGGTCAACCAGTTGAAGGTGGTCGGCGAGATCGACGCGGGCGCCCTGCCGATGGCTCACGCGTACAGCACGGCGATTCAGTGCGAGAGGTTGCGAGCGGACGTATTCGCCGGCGCGCGAGGCCCCTTGCTGTTCGGGGAGCCGGAGCCCTGGATCGCGCAGTTGATGCAGAGCCTGACGTTGCTGGGCCAGGGAAGCACGCAGCAGGCAGCCGACCTCAGGGTGCAGGCGTTCGATGCCGCGCCTGCGACTTCCGGAACGCTGAACGGCGTTCCGTTCGAGTGGATTGCGGATGCCGATTCGCGGCTGGGACCTATCCTTGAAGTGCTGCTAAACGGGGCCTACTACTGGGTGCCGCTGCACCGGGTTTCGCGCGTCACCATCGAAGCGCCGAGTGATGCGCGTGACCTGGTCTGGCTTCCGGCACAGTTCCAGTGGAGCAATGGCGGCGAGGCCATGGGCCTGATTCCGGTGCGTTACCCGGGCTCAGAGCAGAGTGATGACGCGGCGATCCGGCTGGCGCGCAAGACCGAGTGGCGGGAGATCGGACCGGATGCGTATGTCGGCCTCGGTCAACGCGTCCTGACGACCGATGGCCCGGAAATCGGGTTGCTGGACTTGAGAGAACTGCGGCTCGAAGCGGCCTCGTGAAAGGGGAACTCCTGACGTTGCAATCGCTTCAAGGGTGACTCCGTGGCGGAGCTGAGCCTCAAGGACCGACTACAGCCCGCGCTTCTCGATCGCCTGACCGACGACGAGAGAATGGTGACGGTCTTTCGCCTGACGCTCAGCCACGAACGGCTGCGACAGCATGGTTTGAGCGAACAGGACGTCGAGCGAGCACTGGGGCTGCAGGGGCTGCGGCCGGTCGGACCTGCGGTCGCGGTGGACGAGGACGCGACGGTGCGTGAGTACTTGGCGGTCGCGCGATCCGGAAGGCACATTTCGCCACGTTCGCTGCGAGTTCGTGCAGCGACCAGCCAGACGGACATTCCGCTGACGGAATTCTGCAAGGTCGACGCTACCGCCACAGTGAACGCACAGCTCGAGTCCCCGGACCGGCGCGCGATGTCCATGAGCAAGCTGCGCGAGGCCGTGCTACGCGACCTGGGCTGGCTCTTCAATGCCTCTGGCATGGACGATATCGTCGACCTGGAACCCTATCCCGAGGTCAGGCGCTCAGTGCTCAACTTCGGGCTGCGTTCTCTCGCCGGCCGCTCGGTCACCTCGATCGATCCACTCGAACTGTGTCGGCGAATTCGTGATGCGATCACTTACTTCGAGCCCCGGCTGAGCCAGATCCGCGTCACACCGGAAACACGCGACGATTCAGAGGCGGGAGTGACGTTCAGTTTTCTGGTCGAGGCGGAACTGTGGGGCCAACCGATGGCCCAGCAACTCTCATTGCGGACCAGCATCGACGTCGAATCCGGTGACGTCGTCGTCGCCGATCGGGCCGGACGACCCTAGGCCGGAACATGGATACCCGTCTCCTCCAGTACTACAACCGCGAGCTCCAGTACCTGCGCGGCATGGGCGCGGAGTTTGCGGAAGCCTATCCGCGCATCGCGGCGCGGCTCGGGATGGATGGGCTGGATTGCGCCGATCCGTACGTCGAGCGCCTGATCGAATCCGTCGCGTTTCTTGCGGCGCGCGTGCAGCTCAAGCTCGATGCGCGCCACCCGGATTTCACCCAGCACCTCATGGAAATGGTCTATCCGACCTTCCTGGCGCCGGTGCCGTCCTGTGCGATCGCGGAACTGGTCCCCACGCTCTCGGAAAGCAGCCTGAAGGAGGGCTACACCGTGCCGCGAGGCAGCACGATGAACGCCCAGGGCGGGGCCACCGACCGCACGTCCTGCCAGTTCCGAAGCGCCCACGACGTCGTCCTCTGGCCCCTGCGGGTCTCCGAGGCGAGGTATGTCGTCGGCACGAGCGCGTTCGCCACGCCTGGTCTCCAGTTCGACAGCCGCAGCCGCGGCGCCATCCGCCTGGGCCTGCGGACCGACGGCGGAGTTCCTTTTCGCGAGCTGCCCATCGATTCACTGACGTTCTTCATTTCTGCCACCGCCGACCTGGCGGGAAAGATCTTCGAACAGCTGGTCGCCAATTGCACGGGCGTCGTGGTCCGTTCGCCCGGGGGCAATCGCGCGGTGCTGCTGCCGGCGGGCTCGGTGCGTGCCGTCGGCTTCGAGGACGACGAGTCGATGCTGCCGGTCTCTCCGCGGGGGTTCCAAGGCTACCGCCTCGTCCAGGAGTACTTTGCGTTCCCGGATCGCTTCCTGTTTTTCGCGGTGGACGGCCTGCGCAAGGCGCTCACCGAGATCGGCGGCGAGGAAGCGGAGCTGCTGTTCCTGGTCGATCGCAACCTGCCGGACCTCGAGAACGCACTCGATGCGTCGCAGTTCCGGCTCAACTGCACGCCCGTCGTCAACATCTTCCCGCGCTCGCTGGACCGCATCCATCTCTCGCCGCACGACACGGAACATCACGTCGTGCCCGACCTGAGCCGGCCGATGGATTTCGAGGTCTACGCCATCGACCGAATTCTCGGCATCGGCGCGGGCGGGGAGTCGCTGGTGGAAATCCTGCCGATGTACTCGACGGACCATCGCAGCATGGAAAGCGAAACCCAGGCCTATTACTCGGTGCAGCGTCGCGCAAGGCTGCCTTCGCCACGCCAGCAGCGCACCGGCGTGAGGACGAACTATCTCGGCAGCGAGTGCTTCGTCTCGATCGTGGACGCACGGCAGCGGGAGCTCACGGGCGAGATCCGGCAGCTGGACGTCACGGCGCGCTGCACCAATCGCGATCTGCCGATCGGCCTCGGTTTCAGCAAGTCCGGCCTGGAGTTCGAGCTGCAGGGTGGCGCGCCGGTGCAGACGGTTCGCTGCCTGGCGGGGCCCACGACGCCTCGACCGTCGCCGGCGTTCGGCGACACGGCCTGGCGCCTGATCGGGCAGCTTTCGCTCAACTACCTGTCCCTGAGCGACACCGATCCCGACAAGGGCGCCGAAATGCTGCGGCACCTGCTTGCGCTCCATGCGGACCCGAACGACCCGGTGGCGCAGCGACAGGTCGACGGCGTGCGCCGGGTCAGTCACAAGACCGTCGTTCGGCGCATCCCCGGCGGCGGGCCGATCACCTACGGCAGGGGAGTCCAGATCGGCGTGACACTGGACGACTCGGCCTTCGAGGGCCTCGGCACGTTGCGGCTCGGCGCCGTGCTGGAGCGATTCTTTGCCCGTCACGTCTCCATCAACTCGTTCGTCGAGACCCGGCTGCACTCTGCGGCGCGCGGTGAGATCAAGCAATGGCCAGTGCGGACGGGTACGCGTCACAGCCTCTGACGGCCCTGCAGCGCCTCAGGCAGGAACCCCACCGGTTCAGCCTGTTCGCGGCGTTGCGATTGCTCGAGCAGCTGGAGCCGGCCCGGCCGCGGCTGGGCGAGGCGCGTCGGCCCGCTGACGAGTCGGTTCGGCTCGAGCAACCCCCGCACCTCACGTTCGCGCCGAGCGACGTCGCCACGGTCGAGGCGGGATCTCACGGCCGGCTCCGGCTCGCGCAATACGGGTTCGGCATGTTCGGTCCCAACGGGGCGCTGCCGTTCCACCTCACGGAATTCGTCTTCGAACGGCGCCGGCACCACGAAGATGCGTCCATCAGCGATTTCGTCAACCTGTTCCAGCATCGGCTGACGGCGCTTTTCTACCGGGCGTGGGCCGACTCCGATCCCGTCGCCTGCCACTCACGGCCCGAAGACGACGATTTCGCCGCCTTTCTCGGCGCGCTGATCGGCGTCTTCGACGAGTCGGCACGGAACCGCGACTCGGTTCCGGACTATGCCAAGCTGTGCCGGGCCGGGCAGATCGGCGCCGGTTCCAGGTCCGCCGACGGTCTCGAGGCGATCCTGTCGGACTATTTTCGCCAGAAGATCGAGGTGCGGGAGTTCGTCGGGAGCTGGCTTCGCATCCCCGAAGAGTTGCGCACGCGACTCGGAGGAACGGAAGACTCGGCCGTGCTGGGACGGGCGGCGACGCTGGGCGCCGAGTCGTGGCAGCGACAGGGCACGATCGAAGTCGTGATCGGGCCCATGCCTTTCGAAGCCTTCCTCCGGTTCCTGCCCGGATCGCGGGCGCTGCGATCGCTCGCAGACCTCATCCGGTTCTATACCAGCGGAGAGTGGGCCTGGCAGGTGCGCCTGCTGGTGGAGAAGGGCGACGCGCCCGGTGTCGCGCTCAGCCAGGTCGGTCGCCTGGGCTGGACAAGCTGGCTCGGGCGCAAGGCCGACGTTGCGGCCGACGTCGTGCTGCGTGACGCGCAGGCGGCGGCGGCGTGACGACGATTTCCGCGCAATCGATGCGGACCTGACAGTAATTCGACAGACAAAGGTGGAGATCAAGAATGAGTGACATCAGCCGGGTCGCGTTGTTCGGCAAGCTCAACAACGTCGGCTACAAGGCGATCGAGGGCGCCACCGTCTTCTGCAAGCTGCGCGGCAACCCGTACGTCGAGGTGGTGCACTGGCTGCACCAGATGCTGCAGCTGCAGAACTCGGATCTGCATTGCATCGTCAAGGCGTTTGCGCTCGATCCGGGCAAGCTGGCGCGCGACATTACCGAGACCCTTGATCGCCTGCCTCGCGGGGCGACCTCGATCTCGGATCTCTCGCCGCACATCGAGGATTCCGTCGAGCGCGCGTGGGTGTGGGCGACGCTCAAGTACGGCGATACGCAGGTGCGCACGGGCTATCTCGTGATCGCCATGCTGAAGACGCCCGCCCTGCGCAACCTGCTCGGCGGCATTTCGCGCGAGTTCGAGAAGATCAAGGCCGACCAGCTCGCCGACAACTACGAGAAAATCTGCGCCGGCTCCCCCGAGTCGAGCATGGGTGCAAGCGACGGCACGCAGTTTGGCGGCCAGGCGGCGCCGGGAGAGGCGAGCGGCGCCATCGCGCCGGCGGCGATGGGCAAGCAGGAAGCGCTGAAGAAATTCACGGTCGACCTCACCGAGCAGGCGCGCAGCGGCAAGATGGACCCGATCGTGGGCCGCGACGACGAGATCCGCCAGGTGGTCGACATCCTGATGCGCCGACGGCAGAACAATCCGATCCTGATCGGCGAGGCGGGCGTGGGCAAGACCGCGGTGGTCGAGGGTTTCGCGCAGCGCATCGCACGGGGCGACGTGCCGCCGAGCCTGAAGGACGTGGAACTGCGTGCGCTCGACGTCGGCCTGCTGCAGGCCGGCGCCAGCATGAAGGGCGAGTTCGAGCAGCGGCTGCGCTCGGTCATCGACGAGGTGCAGGCGAGCCCGAAGCCGATCATCCTGTTCATCGACGAGACCCACACGCTGGTGGGCGCGGGCGGGGCAGCCGGCACGGGCGATGCGGCCAACCTGCTGAAGCCCGCACTGGCGCGCGGCACGCTGCGCACGGTCGGCGCCACGACGTTTGCCGAGTATAAGAAGCACATTGAGAAGGACCCGGCGCTGACCCGTCGCTTCCAGTCCGTGCAGGTGGACGAGCCCGACGAGGCCAAGGCTATCCTGATGATGCGCGGCGTGGCCAGCACGATGGAGAAGCACCACAAGGTGCAGATCCTCGACGAGGCGCTCGAGGCCGCGGTGAAGCTCAGCCATCGATACATCCCGGCGCGCCAGTTGCCCGACAAGAGCGTGAGCCTGCTCGACACCGCGTGTGCGCGGGTCGCCGTGAGCTTGCATGCGACACCCGCGGAAGTCGACGACAGCCGCAAGCGGATCGAAGCCCTGGAGACCGAGCTCGGCATCATCGGGCGCGAAAAGGCCATCGGCATCGACATTGGCAAGCGCGAGGCCGAAGCGAACGAACTGCTGGCGACCGAGCGTGCACGCCTCGAAGCATTGAACGTGAGGTGGGCCGACGAGAAAGCCCTGGTCGACGAGTTGCTGGGCCTGCGCGCCAAGCTGCGTGACGGCGTCAAGCCGGTCGAGGGAACCGGCAGCAAGCTCGAAGCCGATGCGGAGGCGGTGGCGGTACTGGCGGGCGCGCCGGAGGGCGATGGCGAGACCGAGCGCGCGGCCAGTCTTGCGCAATTGAAGCATGTGCAGGATAAATTGACAGCGTTACAGGGCGAAACGCCGCTGATCCTGCCGACGGTCGACTACCAGGCCGTGGCGGCGGTGGTCGGCGACTGGACCGGCATCCCGGTCGGTCGCATGGCGCGCAACGAGATCGAGACCATCCTGAAGGTCGCCGACAGCCTCGCGCAGCGAGTGATCGGCCAGGACCACGCGATGCACATGATCGCGAAGCGGATCCAGACCTCGCGCGCGGGGCTCGACAACCCGAGCAAGCCGATCGGCGTGTTCATGCTGGCCGGCACGTCGGGCGTCGGCAAGACCGAGACCGCGCTCGCACTGGCCGAGGCCTTGTACGGCGGCGAGCAGAACCTGATCACCATCAACATGAGCGAATACCAGGAGGCGCACACGGTTTCCACGCTGAAGGGCGCTCCTCCGGGCTATGTCGGTTACGGTGAGGGCGGCGTTCTGACCGAGGCCGTGCGCCGCAAGCCCTACAGCGTGGTGCTGCTGGACGAGGTCGAAAAGGCCCATCCCGACGTGCACGAGATGTTCTTTCAGGTCTTCGACAAGGGTTACATGGAGGACGGCGAAGGCCGCACGATCGACTTCAAGAACACCCTGATCCTGCTGACCACCAATGCCGGTACCGAGTTGATCGCAGGCCTCTGCAAGGACCCCGAATTGATGCCTGACCCCGAAGGCATGGCCAAGGCCTTGCGCGAACCGCTGCTGAAGATCTTTCCGCCGGCGCTGCTGGGGCGGCTGGTGGCCATTCCCTACTACCCGCTCAGCGACGAGATGCTGGGCAAGATCGTCAAGCTGCAGCTGAACCGCATCAAGAAGCGGGTCGAGGCGCGCTACAAGATTCCGTTCGGGTACAACGACGAGGTGATCAAGCTCGTCGTGTCACGCTGCACCGAGAGCGAGTCGGGAGGGCGCATGATCGATGCGATCCTGACCAACACGATGTTGCCGGATGTCAGCCGGGAGTTTCTCAACCGAATGATGCTCGGCCAGCCGATCACTGGCGTTCGCGTGGGCGTCAGCGACGGCGCGTTCAACTATGAGTTCGGCGCCTGAACACACCGCCGCGCTGCTGCAGAGGATCCAGCCATGAGTGTCTTCACCGTCTATTGCCACGGCACCGGCTTCGACCGGATCAAAGGCGTGGAGTCAAATGAGCTTGTTGGCTGGTTCCACAGTCACAACGGCGGTGTCGAAGCCAGCCTGACCGGAGGGGCGGTGGGCATTGGCGGTTATCTCATCAACGACGGGCCGGGGCACAGTAGCGAAGGACGGGGTGTCGACCTGCCGCAGCAGGTGAACCCGATGACTGGCAACGCCAAGACCAACTTGTCACTGAAGAAAGTGGTTACTCGGCCGACCTTTGCCGACCATGCCGCAGGCAAGACCGGCGGGCAGCAAAAGGTTGCAGCCAAGTTGCGCGGCAATATCAGCGGCCAGGGTTGGGACGAGAACACCCAGCGCACGGTGAACATCATCCAGGATCTGAAGTTCGACAAAGGCCAGGCCATAGCCACCGTGAACCTCGTCGGCTGGAGCCGGGGTGCGGTGACGTGCATGCGCATCGCGAATCTCATGTACGAGGTCTTCAAGACCGAAATCGAATGCAACATCTTTGCCGTCGATCCGGTTGCGGGTGCCGACGCCGGCAAGAAGATGGACGACACCCAGGTGCTGCATTCGAACGTCGCACGCTACGTCGGCATTCTGGCAATGCACGAGATGCGCAGCACGTTCAAGCCCCAGGACTGGAGCCGCGTCAAAGCCCCGGCCACCAAGTGCATCTTTCTGCCGATGCCCGGCGTTCACAACGCCCAGGTGATAGTTGGTAATCCGCCTGAATCCGCAACCATCACGCGCAACCTGGCGTGCGGCCTGCTGCAGGCGTGGGGTACGCCGGTTACCGACACGCCGTTCGCCGACCTCAGCAGCCCGCGGGCCATGAGCGTTGCCTACGCGCGCCTGGTACTGAGCTTGTCCGAGCACAAGGACTATGAGACCGAGAGCTTCAAAGGTCGGAAGGGAGGCGGTACGATAAGCCTTCGCCGCCGCGACTTCGCAACGCACTCGAAGATGGATACGTACACGCGTGGCGGCAAGGAAAGCTACTGGATCAACGAACACCACCGGGCGTGTTTCGCCGAGGCGTTCCCAGATGCGTATGACGCCATCTTCGAAAGCAGGGGCAGCGGCGACATCAAGTTGACCGCCAGTTCGCGTTTCGCGACGTTCTTCCAGGCTGTGCACGGCAATGCGCCACTGCGCAATTCACTATTGGCCAAGGGACTGTTGGCTGGCACCGGCGACGGCAGTCTGCTGATGGGGCTCGGTGCGGGCCGATATTCGAATCAGCTCAACCGCAGCTGGCCCGTGAGCTCGCAGTACTTTCCGCTGCACGCCTGAAAAGGCCTCAGCACGACATTCGACCGGGTTCCAGATCATGACGGACTACAAGCGCCGTGACTCACACCCGCGACAGGATGCAGACCGGCAAAAGAACGGGATAGGACCGAACTCTCGACGATAGCGGTTTCGCCTACGACTTCGGAGTGTGACGTGTCGAAATCCAAGAAACTACTTGAGGAGCGCAAGCGGACCCTGGCCCGGCTGGCGGCGTCCGACGTTGCGGGCCTGATGAACCGCAGCATCGAGATGACACTTCCGGCCGACCGGCGGCGCGTTTACGAGCGCATCTGCAGGTTCTATGGTGTCGATCCTGCCCGGCTGGTTGCCGACAAGGGCTGGCTGAAGACAGTGACCAGTCATGCCGACGAGATGGTGGCTGTGTTGCGCCAGGCTGAGTTGAACATCAACTTCAGCGCGAAGGATTTCTTCGCCACCGTCAGTGCGACGCCGAAGTACGCCACGAAGTTCGAAGTGATGCGCAAGGCCGGCGCACCCATGGGCAATACGCGCGACCAGGCCGAGGAGAAGATGTTTCGGTATTCGGAAGGCGTCGGCGTGGACCCTGCGACCGCAGGCACAGGCGAAAAGGCCGCGGCGTTGCGGGCCGAGGACTACGGTGTGCTTGCCGGCAAGAACTTCGTCGGGGCAATCCGGCCCAAGTATTGCAGCCTCAATTTCCCGGCCCTGATCGACGGCATGGGAGCGCAATGGGGTCGCTCGCACCTGGTGCTTGCCGAGCATCTGAAGCCGAACATGACCTTCATCCACAGCGACTCTTTCGACGTCGTCGGCAGCGACAAGGTCACCACGACCGCAGGGCAGGGCTTCGTCGCGAACTATCACCACATGTACCGACTCCTTGCGAACATGACGCCGTCGATGTACGAGGCGCTCTTTGACGTGACCACCAAAGCGCTGCCGCCCGGCGAGACCTTCGATACGTTCAAGAAGAAGTACGCACTTGGCAGCACCGCCTACATAGAAGGTCACGTCCACGCCGAGGTCTATTTCGCGCGCGACTTGAAGAAGATCCGGGTCTGCAATGGAGAGATTGTGAGCCAGGAGATCCGCAAGAACGTCAGGAAATTCGAGGACAAGTATTCCGTTGCCATCGAATATTTCGACTAAAAAAAGGCAAGCACCGGTTCCGGCCGAGCTGACGGCGTACCTGGAATCCGTGACTGAGCAATTCGACCTGGTGATATCCACCGACACGTTGTGCTACTTCGGCAAGCTCGAGGCGGTTTCCAAGGCGGCGCACGACGCATTGCGCCCGCAGGGCTGGCTCGTGTTCACCCTGGAGTCCATCGTCGATGGAGAGTCGGCCGAAGACTTCCGGCTCAACCCGCATGGCCGCTACAGCCACAACCGCGGCTACGTCGAAGCCGTGTTGCGCGACGCTGGCTTTGCCCCCGTCGATGCCGAATACCTGACGCTGCGCACCGAAGCCGGTCTGCCCGTCCAAGACTGGTTGATCACCGCGCAACGGGAGGGCCAGCTCGACACCCATTGACCGAGGCCTGTGCCGTCGATCGAGAATGCCCGTATGCCGTCGCTGCTCACCTGTGCAGGCATCGCCGAGGACCTCTACCACGACCGTCCGACCGCGGTTGACTGGCACCAGCCGGTCCGCGTGCCGGACCAGGACGTGTACTGCGCCGGACATGAGTTTGCGGGTGGTGCCCAAGCGGGCAACGACGGCGTCGGTGTCATCGCCTTCCGCGGTTCGCGCGAGATGGAAGACTGGATGGGTGCCAACCTGGAGATCATTCGCCGCCTGATTGCCGAGCGTCAGCTCGGCAGCGCGCTGGCCTTCTTCGCGTCGGCCTGCCGTCCCCGCGACGACTTTCCGCAGACTGCGCCGACGATGGTGCGGTCAAGATGCCCGCTGGGCGGGTGGCAGGGCTGGGCGTGGCGCAGACGAGCCTGTCGCAGCGGCGCATGCGGGTGCCGTGACACGACTGAGTGACGATCAGTGCGCGGAGGCGAACGCTGCACGCAGGTATCGGCGTCGGCGAGGAGCGGGCACCGGCTAGCAAAATGGTGCTTTTTACGGTCTATACTCCCGCACGGCGATGGAGAAGACGCGCGACCCGGGAATTATCGGGCCCGGCTCGTCCCGGCCTCTGGGTTCCCGCCGCGGCCGGATGGCGAGACGGAAGGAGCGCGCGAGGATCGTCAGAGCGTGTGAAGCGATGCGTCGGCGCCGGACGGCGCCCGATGACCGGGCTTCCAATTCGGATAACCGAGGAGCAGATGATGCACGACCTCTACGCGGCGATCTGGAAGGTCAACGTCTCGACAATCCACAGCCTTACGTTGATCGAGAAGCAGGCGCGGCTCAACCGGGCCGTCGTCAAGGCGTACATGTTCCTGCGCGCTGCGAGCAAACGGATGAACGCGGCGAAGCCGGTCTACGTGTTCGCGGCGCCTGAGTATTACTGGGTCAAGCCGCAGTTCAAGCTGTACGACCCGACCGAGAAGAACGACATCTATACCTGGTGCCAGAGCCTCAGCAGCAACTTCAACGGCCTCATCATGTTCCCGGGCACGGTGAACTGGCAGGTTCCGAAGCAGGTCGCGGGGAACAAGGCGTTCGACGGGTACAACTCCGCGCCGGTCTACCAGACCGGACACCTGCTCCTCGACTACGACAAGAAGTACAACGACGGCGAAGTCGACAAGGCGCCTGGCGGTGTCGCCGAGTTTGTCTCGGGCGGGCGCGGCGGCGACCACGCGAGGCAGGACTTCAGGGCGGAGGGCCTGCGCTTCGGCCTGGACGTCTGCGGCGACCTGAACGCGGGACAGTTGCACCTGACGCTCGGCGGGCAGCATGTGGACGTGATGGTCGTGATCTCAGCGACCATGGCGCACCATTTCGGGAACTCCCAGATTCACAAGATCGCAGTGCGCGACGGTGGCGCCTTCGTGCAGTGCGACAGCAGCAAGCCCACGGAATCCGAATTCAGGAACGGCGTCTGGGCTCTGAGTCGCGGCAAGGGCATGCACGGGCGCGACGAGGGCAAGGACGTTTACACCTTCACCGATCTGGACGGCGCCAACCTCATGATTGCGATCCCGCTCGCACCCAATACCGGCACCGGCCCGACAGCGGAAATCGACGCACTGGCCGGGTTCGGGAAGAAGACCACATTGAAGGCGACAGGGGTCGAGCGCAGCGGTCAACAGAACCTCAAAAAATTCACGCTGTCACTTCCTGGAGGCAGGTCGCAGACGGCCCTGTTCGAGATGAACCAGCCGGGCGACTACAAGGTCACACTCAGTCGCAAGCATGCCGCTCCGAAGGTGTTGAACATCAAGTCGGAAGCGCAAGACATACAGGGCACCAAGTACAGTGGGACGGGCAACGTCACGAAGATCGGCCGGCTGCTGCCCGACCCGGACCTGGACGGGCTGGTCTGCTACTACCTGCCGATCCCGCCGGCCGTGTGAGCCGCCGCAGGGCGCGCATTTCGCACCGGGAGTCAATGCATGGCCATCTTCCTGAACGAGCACCAGATCGGCTTCGACACGACCACGGTCGGCTTCCCCAACCTCGGCGATTGCATGGGGCTGGTGCTAGCCGTACCCGGCGGCATGCTCGGGTTTCACGTCATGCCGGGTGCTGCCGTGCGAGCTGGGGAGTTCCAGAAATTCTTCACCGCCCGCGTCGCGGGGGCGACCCACCTCTATGGAGTCTGTTACCGGTCGCGCCGCTACGGTTCGACCGATCAGTCCGCGCAGGTTCGCGGCTGGACCCAGGAAATGACAGGAATTGCGGACACGCTGAGCTTTCACGGACCCGTCAGTGGCTTCGACACCGCGAAACGGACGGGCATCAAGGCCGACGAAGCCACCTATGTCGAGTTCGTGCTCGGAGGGGCAGGCTTGGGCATCTACTACAAGCGCATGTCCAAGATGACCGCTCCGGCCGACTTCACTGCGACCTTCGCAGCCACTTCCGAAACGCGGGAGATCGGCATGAACAATGCGGAGATGAACCGGCGCGGCAAGGCGGGCCTGCCCTTCAACGAGATCTACCAGGTCACCACCGCGGCGAAGAAAGGCTTGACCAGCCAGGCCCAGATCAAACAGACAAAGAGCAACAAGGGCCTGTTACACGCCGTGAAGATGAGCGCGTTGGACACGTTCAACGTGTGAAAGACGCGGTCGAGCCAGCCTGGCCGGCGGATCAGGGTCTCCCGGAGGCGAGCATCGGAACCGATTCAGGGCCGGCGGCCTTCGAGCGGTTCGCGAACGCGCTCGGGCTGAGACCGACGTTCCCTCGCGGCACCGGGAACCTACGCGAACGACGGCCCCAGTGCTGGACCCGGTTCATCGTAGACGTCGTCGCCAGCAGCGATGTATCGCCGACACCGGACAGCAAGTACCTGCCGCCGGGGATGCTGGCAGGAGAGCTGAGCGATCGGGGACCAGGGCGAACTTTCTGACAGACTGCGGCGAGGCGGTTTCTTGCGGCAAACCGCCCACGCCGCGACACGTGGCAATGAACCGGGCACTGCGGCTTTAGCGTGTTTGGCATCGAGATCGAAACGAGGGCAATGCTGAAGCACTGGCGGCCCGGATCGATGTGCTGAGCGTCGCGCTACAGGAGGTTGCGCGCGCGATGGCGCCTGCCCAGGCCGCGTAGGTAGTCGAGGCGATACGCTTGCGCGTCGCTCCACTTGCAGAGGCACCACTCACGCTGGCTGCCGACGAAGCGCTCACGGCCGAGTTGGTGCCGCTGTTGGCGGCGCTGGACGGTCGCGGGGCTATACCCCATCACCCAGGGCGTGAATGGGCCCGCCAGTGGCCGCCCAGGGGCACCGGCATCGATATCCACACCTGCGCGGCCTGCGGCGAGACAGTGCGGATGATCGCCTGCATCGAGGATCCGGAGGTCATCGAGAAGATCCTCGCCCGCCTGGATCAGAAAACCACCGAATCACCAGGATGGCCCCCGCCCTGCCGGGCGCCGCCGCAGCGCGGCTTGTTCGATTAACCGGGATGACCCCGCGACGACTTTCCGCAGACTGCGCCGACGATGGTGCGGCTGCACCCACAGGTCTGGACAGCAGGGGTCTGTTCGCTACGGCCGTGGCCTCGCTACGCGGCTAGCCTGCCACTCCGATGAAGGGCGAGGGGGGGTTGCTGGCCGGCTCGCGGGCATTCGAAGGGAGGTATCTGCCGTACGCTACTATCGCGCCGCAAGCGCTTTCGGCAGTGCTCAAACCCGCTCGGCGCGAGCGTCGGCTGCGTCGGTCGCATCGGTCTGCTTGTTCGACTTGCCGTTGCGAAACTGTAAGATGCCGAGTAACCGATCAGAGCCTCTGTAGTCGCGGACTACATGCAACGGCGAACAGGAGATCGTGGACCGACTCTGTCGGAACTCGAATTCGCTAAGCTGGGCGTCACGCAGTATCCCATGCCGTCGCTCGTCATTTGCGCCCGCATCGCCGAGGACGTCTACCACGACCGTCCAACCACGGTTGACTGGCACCAACCAGTACGTGTGCCGGACCAGGATCTCTACTGCGCCGGACACGAGTTCGCGGGCGGCGCCTACGCGGGCAGCGACGGCGTCGGCATCATCGCATTCCGCGGCTCGCGTGAACTCGAGGACTGGAAGGGTGCCAACCTCGAGATCGTGCGGCGCCAGATCCCCGTGCGACAGCTTGGCAATGCGCTGGCCTTCTTCGCCTCGGCCCACCGCGCGCTCGAACGCACCGGTTGCAGTCGCTACCTCGTCGTCGGCCACTCGCTCGGCGGCGGCCTCGCGGCGATCATCGCCGCGGCCGTCAGCTGGGTGCCGGTTCGGGGCGTGACGTTCAACGCGCCCGGGCTCGGGCAGTTCGTGGAGTCGTCCGCAGAGGGCGGGTTCGACCTCGGTCGCCCCAACGCGGAAAACGTGATGAACTTCCGATCGGGCGCCGACATCGTGAGCCGCTGGGGCTGCCACATCGGCAAGGTGTACGACGTGCCGGGGGCAGGGCGTCACGGCATCGACGCATTCATCCGGTGCCTGGACGCCCACCGGATGGGTGGCTGGAAGGTCTGACGACAAGCCCTCCTTCAGGTGCCCTCGCGCACGGAAGCCGTGTCGGCCAAGGGCCGGTCGAACTCGAATCCGAAGAGTTTCGGGTCTTCGCCGATGACCGCGGCGGAGAAGATCTTGAAGACATAGTCACGCGTCTCCGCCGGCATGTCGGTCTGTGCGAGGAGGCGCCAGAAATTGCGGTCGCGCGGGTTCTCTTCCATCGCCTGGATCCGCTTGCGCACGCGCGTCGTTCCCCAGTTGTATGAGGCGAGCACAAGGAGGCCCGACGCCTGGGCCTCGCCACGGTACAGGTCGGCCAGGTAGCGGGCCGCGGCGCCCGTGGCGGCGGCGGCATCGAAGCGCTCGTCGGCGGGGTCGAACTCGGGCACGTCGAGCAGGGGTCCGGGGCGCAGGCCGTAGTGGATCGCAGTCTCCGGCATGAACTGCCACATGCCCTTGGCGATGCCGAAGCGCGTCTGCGGGCCGATCGCCCTGGGGAGGAAGTCGCTTTCCTGAAGTGCCACGTAGAAGAACTGCGGCGGCATGTGGTGCTCGGCCAGGGTGCTCGTGATCACCGGAGGGAGGTTCTGCTCGTGAGCGCGGCGCAGGGCTTTTGCGAGGCGTTCATCCGAGCGCCAGATGTCGATGTAGCGCTTTGTTTCCTCGACGAAACCCTTGGGCATCGCGATCTCGCACTCGCCGAAGACTCGGGCCATGCGGAAGATCAGCCGATCCTCGGGCAGGGTCTCGTCGTTCAATATCCCCAGCTCCTCGAGCAGACCGTCGTACTGCGAGGACATCTCGGCGAGTCGTGCCCGTGCCTGGTCGGCGTCACCACGGTGTGCCGGATCCGTGCTCGCCTGAACCTGGACCTCAAGCTGGGCCAGCTGCAGCTCGATAGCCTTCATGTTGTAGAAGATCTGCTCGGCGACGGCGCGCGTGCGTTGCAGCTGCTGGTGCTGGTAGATGCCGATACCCACTGCCACGAGCAGTAGTCCGACGGCGCCGGCAATCACGGAGCCGTAACGACGTTTCTGGCGACGTTGCACGGTGCCGTACGCGCGGCGCACCCACATCGTGCGATCGCCGGCCGGCGCCTTGGAGTCCGGATCGAAGTAGTGGGCCGCGACTTCCTCGAGCGAGCGCGGCTCGGACGGGCTCGCAGACTCCGTGCGCTGTGGTGCCACGTAGTCGAGTTCCAGTCGGGGTCCGTCCACCCCGAGGCTCAGGGTGCAACGCGAGGGCAGGAGCGCGTCATCGATGCGCTGTCCGTCGAGGAAGGTCCCGTTACTGCTGCCGAGATCGCGCGCGAACCAGTGGTTGCCGACGCGAAAGATCTCCGTGTGCGCGCGGCTCACGCCCTCGTTGTCGATGCGGATCGCGCAGGCGGCATCGCGACCGACCCGGATCGTATCGGTGAATTCACGCGGGTGCGGGTCAGGATCGACCTGGATCCGGATGGGCTGGGCCGTTCTTGCGGCAGTCGCTGACGAATCGGGCACCGCAGCTGATTGCAGCTTCGTGCGCTCGGCGCTCGGATCAGGCGAGTGTCCTGCCGTCGGGTCGCGCTGCTCGGCCGTTGGCTGCTCCCCGACTTCGAGCATGACCTGCACGTCGGTACCGCTGAAGGTAAGTACGCCGCGCCGCGCCAACGGCGCGCTCTGGAACGGCGCGCCGTTGAGCAACGCGCCGTCCGCGCTGTCGAGGTTCCGCACCCACCACTGACCGTCTCGAAGGAAAACCGCCGCATGCGCGCGACTGATTGCCGCCTCGTCGGTCTGCAACTCGCCGTGAGCGTCGCGACCGATGCAGAAGGGCTCCGCAAGCCGGACGTGGCGGACCGTTCCTGCGGTCGACCAACTTACGAGGATAGCCATGTCACTGATTCTCGATGTGGGCGACATTTAAGTACTGCTGATCGACCTGATTCCCATCACCCGAACCGCGTTGCGATTCCCGTAGCTCAGCAGCGGAATCATCCCGCGCTGCGTCATCTCCTCGCCGACCCGGATGGGCAGTGCAAACTCCGCACAGGGTTGCAGCCGTCGCTCCCCATCCTGATCGCGCACATCGGCCGGCAGGTCGTCGATGTCGAGCGGTCCCTCGATGGACATCCCCGGGCCCTCCTCGAGGAACGCCCGCGCGATGACCTCGGCGCAGGCCAGCGCCGGATTGCCCCACAGGTAGTCGTCGTGTTTCGCGAGCCCACCGAACTCCTCGAAAGCAAAGCTCTCGACGGGATCGGACTTCGCGCCATACGGCAGTCGCAGCAGCATCCTAGGCAAGGCGAGGCTCAGCCAGCGCGCGATCGGGCTGCCTCTCAGCTCGGTCCACAGCTTCTCGACGCTTGAATCAGCGAAGGCCCAGTGACGCGGTTCCGCATCTTCGCCCAGGCGTTCGCACCCGAGCAGGCCCGGCTCAGCCGCCGCAAGAAGCGGTCCCCCGGCGCGGGACGCGATCACGCCGAGGTGCCCGAGCAGCGCGATGTCGTCCGCGCTCGCGCCAAAGCTGTAGTGACCGACCAGCAGCGACCACGGCTGCTCGTCCGCGCCGCGGCGGCTGGCGTCCACCAGGAGGCGGTGGGCTGCGGACGCCGACGGATCGCCCTTCGACGCATCCAGATCCGCAAGCAGCTCGGCCTTGCTGACGTCCACGACATACAGCTGCAACGCGTCGCCGAGGTCGAGCGAGTCGACGAGCCTGCGTACGCCGCGCCAGGTCGCCTCGAGTCGCTGGAAATCGGCCCCGTGCAGCACCACGTTCATCAGCTCGGTCAGTGACGCGTCCAGTGCGGCAACGTACGGCGCCGCAGAGCGTTTAGGTCCCGGCGTAATGTGAGGTTGCACCAGCCTGCGGATCAGGCCGTCCACTGCGCTTTGCGTGGATGCGGGTCGCACTGCGGACTGTGCGGGTCCTCCGATCAGTCGCTGCAGCAATTCCGACTGGTCTTCCTTGCGCGCGGGCTCGGCTGCGGGCGCGACGTCCGTGGCGGCGGATGGAGCAGGCGGGTTTTCCATCAGCCGCGACGCCTCCTGCTCGAAGGTCGCCGGATCGAGGAGCCGGGCCCGGCTCTCGCGCAGGGCGCGGAAGGGCTCGAGGGTGGCGTACAGGTGGTCCGGGTGGAAGTCGTCGAGCGTGCCGAACTCGAGCGCGACGCTCGCCGCAGCCCCGACGCCGGCTCCAGCCGCCAGGCGCGGTGCCAGTCGCCTGAACACCGTGTCGAAGGTGTCGAGGTCCAGCGCCATGATCGGACGGCCATCGAGATCCGCCACCGACTCGAGCCCGCGATTGCCGCGTCCGCTGAAATCCGCGAGAAGGAGGATTCGCATCCCGTCGCTGCGCCGCGGCACGCGGCCCCGGCCGTCGCCCCCACCTCCGAGGTTGACCTCGAATCCGATTCGCTCCGGCATGTGGCCTCCCGCGCGGCGTGGATGGGCTCTTGGAATTCTTCGCGGGATTGTAGACTTCCAGGGAGCCGCCGTCGCATTGGTGTTGGATTCGCGCCGGGGCGAGCTGGCTGCAGGGCGCCGATGAACCGGGTGTGAGCGCGTGAGTTCAACCGATCCGATGCTGCTGAAGGCCATCGCCACCCACCAGGCGGGCCGGATCGCCGAAGCCAGGGCGATGTACGAGCGGATCCTGCGCCGTCGGGCGAACGACCCGGACGCGCTCAATTTCCTCGGCATGCTCGTGTTCGAGCAGGGCGATACGGCCCGCGGGGTTTCGCTGCTGCAGCGGTCGGTGAAGAGTGCGCCGGGCAATCCTCACGCCTGGCTGAATCTCGGCAAGATGCTGATGGAGATCGGCGAGTCCGAGGGCGGCGCCCGCGCCCATGAGCGGGCGACCGATATCGCCCCGGGGTCGTGGCAGGCATGGGTCAATCGCGCGACCTGCCTGCGGCGCCTGCGGCGACTCGACGAGGCCATCGAGTGCTTCAAGGCGGCGATCCGTCTGAAGCCCGAGCACGATCTCGCGTACGAGCGCCTCGGGATGATCCTGTATGTCTTGGGCCGGAAGCAGGAACTCGCCGAGTTGTATGGCGACTGGGCGAAGTGCAACCCGGGCAATCCGACGGCTCGACACATGTACGCGGCCGCGGCCGGCGAGGCGATGCCCGACAGGGCGAGCGACGATTACGTTCGCAGGACATTCGATAACTTCGCCGACGCCTTCGATGAGAACCTTCGCGATCTCGGCTACCGCGCGCCGCAACTGGTCGCCGAAGCGCTCGAGCGACACGGCGGTGCGGTCGGTGGTGCGGTCAAACCGGACGTGCTGGATGCGGGTGCCGGAACCGGCCTGTGCGGACCCCTGATGCGGGAGCGGGCCGGCACGCTGGTCGGCGTGGACCTGTCCTCCGGTATGCTGGAGAAAGCACGCGCCCGTCGCCTCTACGACGAACTGGTCGTCACGGAAATGTGCGAGTTCATGCGCAGTCGGCCGGGCGCCTTCGACGTCGTCGTCTCCGCCGACACGCTGGTGTACTTCGGGGCGCTCGACGAACCGCTGGCGGCCGCGCGAACCTGCCTGCGGCCCGGCGGTCTGCTGGCCTTCACGGTCGAGAGATGGGAAACACAGGTTCCGGACGGGCGTTTCAGCATGGGCGCGCACGGTCGGTACATGCACGCGGTCGACTATGTCGAGGCCGCCTTGGCCGCTGCCGGGCTGGAGGTCGGCGAGATCACACCCGCCATACTTCGCTCGGAGCTCGGGACGGATGTGCACGGCCTGGTGGTTGTGGCCCGCCAGCCGCGGTTCGACTTCAACGCGACGGCGATCTCAGCTGCGCCGCGGTGACCGTCGGCGCACTCGCGGCGGCCTTCACCTGGAGGCGCAGCTCTGGTCCGGTCTCGTACAGCTTGACCGTGCAGCGGGTCGGCAACGGAACACGCGTTACGCGTCGATCGTCGAGCAGGGTGCCGTTGCGGCTGCCGAGATCCTTGATCCACCATAGGCCTTCGCTGTGGCTCACTTCGGCGTGCTGCCGGCTGATCAGGGGATCGTCGAGGTGCAGCTCGCACGATTCGTCGCGACCGATCCGAAAAGTTGTGGCAAAGACGCGCTCGTGGGGGCCGGCACCGTCCTGCCAGGCGACGCGCACCGACCCCTGTGACCCATAGATCATCGTGGTCTGCCGGGAGCCGGTCGATCCAGGCCCCGGCACAGGGCGTTCGTCCTGGACCTCGTCACGGACGATGCCCTGCGGCGTGATCTCGTACGCCCATGCCAGGACGACTGCGATCGGCAGGCCGAGGACGGCTGTGAGCACGAATACACGCACCGCCCAGTCCGGGGCTCCGAACGCGGGCAGCAATTCGGCCGCACCGAGCGATGCGCCCCAGGCCGTGACGGCATAGACCGTCGCCACCTTGAAGACGCTGCGACGCTTCAACTCTGCGAGGAGGGTCTGGATCCGGGAGGGGCGCGTGGCCATCGTTACTTGCGTTGCGCTGTTACTGCGAGCCTGCGATGCGAAACCTAGCACATCACTCCACGGACCCCGTTGCGCAGCAGCGCCTGCTGCGGCGCAATATGTAGATTGGCACGGGCTCGTTGCCACGCTTGAACCCCGTGGCGCGGCGACCCGGGCGACGCGGGACATCACCGCCAAAGTATTGATGCATCAGCACGTTTCCTGCTATTAGTGCCTGCCCACGCGAGGACTAGAAGAATGGCCCGTGCAAAGGTAGTCGATTTCGACTACTACCAATTCCTGCGTATCTCTCAGCGCGCCGGCAATGCCGGACAAAAGCTCGAGAAGTCGGATGCCCGCTGGGGCGACTACGTCCGCACGAACAACATCAACGAGGTGGCGGCGACGGCGATCGCACGCCAGAAGTTTGAGTCTGCGGTTCCGGTGATCATCGCCGAGGGCGGTGACGCGGATGGTCTCTACTTCTTCTCCCGCGATGACGAGGCCTGCCTCCGGCTCGTGACGCTGGAATAGGCCGTCTGCGGCAGTGGATTGTGCGAAGCTGGCTGTGATCGACAGTCCAGCCTGCAACGAAGGGGCAGCAGATTGCTGAGGGAGCCTCATGCCAGCGACCCATGACAATCGCCCGATCAAGCTGACGACACCCTTCGGCAAGGACGTACTGCTGTTTTCCGAGTTGTCCGGATCCGAGCGGCTCGGCCAGCCGTTCCATCTCGAGCTGAGCCTGCTCAGCGAGAAAGGTGACCTCGACGGGAACAAGATCCTCGGCTGCCCGGTCGCCGTCACGTTCCCGATGGACTCGGGGGACGGCGAGCGGGTGTTCCACGGGCTGGTCAGCGACTTCACCCAGTTGAGCTACGGCGTGCGCCACCACGAATACCAGGTGACCCTGCGGCCCTGGTTCTGGTTCCTGAGCCGGACGGCGGACTGTCGCGTCTACCAGAACATGACGGTCCAGGAGATCTTCGAATCACTGGCCCGCGAGCACGGCTTCTCCGATTTTCGCTTTACCCTCAAGGGCACGTACAAGAAGCTTGCCTACTGCGTCCAGTATCGCGAGACGGCCTTCAACTTCCTGAGTCGGCTGCTGGAGCAGGAAGGCATCTATTACTACTTCGAGCACACCGAGCAGAAGCACACCATGGTGCTCGTGGACGATTCGGCCTCGCACAAGGCGATCGCCGGGTACGCCCAGGTTCCCTACTACCCTCCGTCGCTGCCGGAAACCCGCCGCGTGCGGGATCACCTCAACTCCTGGACTCACGTCAGGACCGTGCAGCCGGGCTCGTACGCGACGACCGACTACGACTTCAAGAAGCCCGCGACATCGCTGCTGAAGTCCCATTCGATCAAGCGACCGCACGCCGCCGCGAGCTTCGAGATCTTCGACTTTCCGGCGGAGCTGCCTGCGAAGCGGGACGACGACGGCACGGCGCTGGAGGATTCAGCCGAGTCGGCGCGAATCGCCAAGATCCGCATCGAGGAATTGCAGTCGGGCCACCTGGTGGCCCACGGCAAAGGCAATGCGACAGGGCTCGCGGCCGGCGCCCAGTTCGAGCTCACAGACTATCCACGCACCGACCTCAACGTGAAGTACATCGTGGTTGCGGCGGACTACTCGCTGGCCTCGAACGCGTACGAAACCGGGGCGTCCGAAGGCGCGCAGTTTCACGTGGCGGTCGAGGCGATCGATGCACGGACGCAGTTCCGGCCGCCGCGCGTTACGCCCAAGCCCGTCGTGCAGGGCGCACAGACCGCGACGGTCGTCGGCAAAGCGGGCGAGGAGATCGACACCGACGAGTACGGCCGCGTCAAGGTCCAGTTTCACTGGGACCGCAAGGGCAGCAAGGACGACAAGAGTTCCTGTCGCGTGCGCGTGGCGCAGGTCTGGGCCGGCCAGCAATGGGGCGCGATCCACATTCCGCGAGTCGGGCAGGAGGTGATCGTCAGTTTCCTCGAGGGCGACCCGGACCGCCCCATCATCACCGGGCGCGTCTACAACGGCATGCAGAAGCCTCCGTACGCGTTGCCAGCCAACGCCACCCAGAGCGGCATCAAGAGCCGCAGCAGCAAGGAAGGCAACGACAAGACGTTCAACGAGATCCGCTTCGAGGACAAGAAGGGTTCGGAAGAACTCGTGATCCACGCCGAGAAGGATTTCAAGGTGGACGTCGAAAACGATGCCACCTGGCGAGTCGGCCTCAACGAGGACGCCCCGGCCAAGAGCGACAAGGGCCAGGCGAAGATGCTGATCGGCAAGACCCTGCACGTCGATGTCGGCGACATGATCACCTTCGAGACCGGGGACTCGAAGATCGTCATGAAGAAGAACGGCGACATCGACATCACCTGCAAGAACCTCACGGTCAAGGCTAGCAGCGCGATCAACCTGAAGGCGGACAACGAGGTCCAGATCAACGGGCAGCAGAAGGTCGGCGTAAAGAGCCTGGACGTGAAGGTCGAGGGAACCACCGCCGTCGAGGTCAAGGGACTCAAGGTCGAGGTCGAGGGCACGACCAAGGTCGGTATCAAGAGCAGCGTCATGACCAAGGTCGAGGGCACGATGCTGGATCTCTCTGCGTCCGGCATGGCGTCGCTGAAGGGCGCCCTGACGAAGATCGGGTGAGGACGTGACCATGCTGCACGCGCTCGACGTGAACTCGGACGTGTCGGCCGGCATGCTGGCCTCCCTTGGAAAGCTCAGCGAGGGCGCGCGCCAGCGGCTCGATCCCGCGGTAAACGTCCGGGCGTTCCTCGACCTGCTGCGGCGCGATGGGCTGCTCACGGATGCCGTCAGCGTGCTGACGCACGTGTTGCCCCGGCAGTACGCGCTCGCCTGGGGCTGCGAGTGCTGGCAGGAACAGCACGCCGGCACGGAGCTCGATCCGTCGGACCGCAGTGCCCTCGCGGCCGCACAGCGCTGGCTCAAGGAGCCGACCGAGGCTCATCGCGTAGCTGCGCTCGAGTTGGCCGACCGGCTCGAGTACCGCTCGGCGGCGGCGTGGCTGGCGGCCGCCGCGGGCTGGGGCGGTGGCAGCGTGCTCCCGCCCGGCCAGCCCGAGGTCCCTCCGCCACCCACGCTGTCGGGAGAAGCCGTGTCGGCTGCGGTGATCCTGACTGCGGCCGAGAAACCCGAGGAATTCGACGCGCGGATGGCTGCATTCGTGGACCGGGCGCTCGCAGCGTTTGCCCCGGCGTCGTCATGAGATTTCAGTTGCCATGAAGCCCGCGGCCCGAATCACGGACATGCACGTCTGCCCCATGGTGACGCCGGGCCTGCCGCCCATCCCTCACGTCGGCGGCCCGATCGTGACTCCAGGCGGACCGACCGTGCTCATCGGCGGGCTGCCCTCCGCGACGGTGACTTCGCAATGTGTCTGCGTGGGGCCTCCCGACGTCATCGTGATGGGTTCCATGACCGTGCTGATCTGCAACAAGCCGGCGGCCCGGATGGGCGACCAGACCGCCCACGGTGGTGTCATCGTGGCCGGCTGTCCCACCGTGCTGATCGGCGGGTGACGTGACGTTGAATCGGCGGTCATACTGACAGGCAATGTTCCTCGTACTCGAAGTCACCGGTTCGAATGCAGCGGCGCTCGGTGCGGCGTCGCGGGCAGTCTTTACGACCAAGGGCGGCACCATCGGTCGCCGGGCAGGGAACGACTGGATCCTTGCCGATCCCCACGTTTCAGGCCGACACGCACGCGTGCGGGCGGTCGGGGGCACTTTCTTTCTCGAGGATGCCGAAAGTGCCAACGGGGTGCTGGTCAACGGCACCAAGCTGCACCAGGGCGAGCCGTTTCCGCTCAAGGAGGGCGACTCGATCTTCATCGACCCGTTCGAGATCTCCGTGCGGATGACGGCGTCGATGCCGGGTGCGGCGACCGAGGTCCATGCGTCGCCAACCAGCGTGGCGTCGTTCCCAGCGCCGGCTGCCCAGCAGTCCGCTGCCGCGTACGCGCCGGGCGGGCTGCCGTCGGTGGACGATTTGCTGGCCCCTCCGCCGAGCCCCGCGAGTGCCAGAGCGGTGCAGGGCGCCCCGCCGGCCCAGGGCCTCGGCGATCTCCTCGGCATGGGCACCGACGGAATACCCGCCGAATTCAACCCATTGCTGGATTCCCCGGCGGTACAGCCGGTCGTTGCGCCGCCGCCCACCGGAAGAGACCTCATCGGCAAGCCGGTGATCAACGACGCGTTCGAGATTCGCACCCCGCCGCCGGCGATGCCTGCGTCCCCCGGCCGACCGGCGATACCGACCAATTGGGATGTTCTCGACACCCCGGCTGCGGTGCAGCCGCCGATTCCGCCGCTCGCCGTCAACCCCGCCCCGATTCCGGGCGCGACCCCACCCCCAATGGCGACGACTCCACCGGCGGTCGGATTGCCGCGCCCCGCGGCGGGCCCCGCCGCGGCGGGGTCGGATCTCGAGATGTTGCTGCGTGGTGCCGGGCTGCCGGAAGGATCGTTGTCGCCGGAGGTCGCGGCGCAGCTCGGCCAGGTGCTGCGGGTGGTCGTGGACGGCCTGATGGAGGTGCTGCGCGCGCGCGGCGAGATCAAGAACGAGTTCCGCCTCCAGCAGACGACGTTCAAGCCGCGCGAGAACAACCCGCTCAAGTTCTCGGCCAACGTCGAGGATGCGCTCCACAACCTGCTCGTGAAGCGCAACGAGGCCTATCTCGACACGCCCTCCGCATTCGAGGACGCCTTCGCGGACGTGCGGGCGCACCAGCTCGCGATGCTGGCGGGCATGCGCGCAGCCTTCGCTTTCATGCTGGAGCGGTTCAGTCCGCCGGCATTGCGCGCGCAGTTCGACGCCAAGCCCGGGCGCAAGGTCTCGCTGAGCTTTGGCTCGGGGGGGCGATACTGGGAGAGTTTCGAGGAGTTCTACAAGGAACTGACCGCCGACGACGACGACTGCTTCCGGCGGTTGTTCGGAGATCAGTTCGCCCGATCGTACGAAGAACAACTTAAGCGCCTGCGCGTGCTCAAGCGCCGTGACGAACCACGGTCCTGAAAGTACCGACGCCGGCTGCAGGGGATGGGGACGACCAAATGCTCAAACAGTTGCGCAAGGCGCAGAGGATCGGTATTCCAGCCGCGCTCGTGCTGGCGATGGCAGCCGGCTGCGGCAAGCCCGTGGTCGTCGAACCCCCTCGTCCCATCACGGTCGTGATCGACGTCAGGGCTACTGCGTCGGTCAACCCCGACGCTGAGGGCCGCCCGTCACCGGTTCGGGTCAGGGTCTACCAGCTGGCCGACGATGCCGACTTCTCCAAGGCAGACCTGACCACCCTGTGGGCGGGCGACTCGGAGCTCCTGGCTGCATCGCTCGTTTCGCGTCATGAATTCATGCTGGCCCCGGGTGGCAGCGCGAAAGAGTCGATGCAGCTGGAACCGGCGACGCGGCATATCGCCGTCGTCGCGGCCTTCCGCGACTTCCGCAGCGCTGCGTGGCGTGCGGTGGAGGCAACGCCGCAGCCGCCCGTGCCCGGCTCAGAGCTGACCTTCGCCGTTGCCGTGGATGCCAGCTCCGTCAGTGCTAGCCTGAAGCCGACGACGAACGCGGGAGCAACGAATTGACCATCCACAACAAGGTCGTCTGGAGCGAGGGACTCTTCCTCCGGCCGCAGCACTTCCAGCAGCAGGATCGCCACGTCGAGCGCTACGTCGAGCTGCGGACCTCGGCTTTGCGTGCGAACGGCTGGGGCTTCTCCGACCTCGAGTTCGAGCGCGACCTGCTGTCGACCGGCAAGCTCGCGCTGCGGCGGGCCCGAGGGGTGTTCCCGGACGGTACACCGTTCTGCATGCCCGACGACGACCCGCTGCCGCCCGCGCTGGAGGTACCGGCATCCGTGAGGGACAGCACGGTGTTCCTCGCGCTGCCGCTGCGGCGAGCCGGGGCGCTGGAGATCGGTCGTGCGCAACCGGCGGGCGAGGTCACGCGACTGCAGCTGCAGGAACTGAGCGTCCGGGACAACGGCGGCTTGACCGACGAGCCCGCGCTGCTCGAGGTCGCGGGGGTGAGCGGCCGGTTGCTGCTGCAGAATGAGCCGCTGGACGAATATTCGTGCATTCCGCTCGCGCGCATTCTGGAGTGCAAGGCCGACCGGCAGATCCTGCTGGACGACCGTTTCATCCCGACCGTGGTCCGCGCCGAGGCGGCGCCGCGGCTGGCCTCGTTCCTGCGCGAGCTGAACGGACTGCTGCACCAGCGGGGAGAAGCGATCGGCGGTCGTGTGACGGCAGGAGGGCGCGGCGCGACCGCCGAGGTCGCCGATTACCTGATGCTGCAGGCGATCAACCGGTTCGAGCCCGTCGCGACTCACCTCGCACAAAGCGGCGACGTCCATCCGGAGGACCTCTTCTGCTTCGCCGCGTCGCTGGCGGGCGAGCTGGCGACCTACACGCTGCCGACCAAGCGACCGAACCCGCTGGAGCCGTACCGGCATGACGACCTTCGTGCCACGTTCGATCCGTTGTTCGCCTCCGTGCGCAGTGTGCTGAGCGCCGTCCTGGAACAGTCGGCCGTGCCGATCCCCCTCGAAGTGAAGCGTTTCGGCATCCGGGTCGGCGTCATCCAGGACCGCTCGCTGCTCGATTCGGCGGTGTTCGTCCTGGCCGCGCGCGCCGACTTGCCTGCCGAGGAGTTCAAGCGGATGTTCGTCGCGCAGGTCAAGGCCGGGCCGGTTGAGCGCATCGCAGACCTCGTGAACCTCGGCCTGCCCGGACTCGCGCTGCGCAGCATGCCCGCGCCGCCGCGCCAGGTGCCCTATCACTCCGGATTCCAGTATTTCGAGATGGAGCAATCGGGCGAGCTCTGGCGGCAGCTGCGCGCGTCGGGTGGCATCGCCGTCCACGCGGCAGGAGAATTCCCGGGGCTGCAGATTGAACTCTGGGCGATTCGCGGGTAGCCGTCATGACCAGTCAGCAGGGTGGGGGACCGCCGAGCGACCGCACGATCATCAAGCCGAGGCCGGGGGCAGGGCGTGCCCCGGGCGCGGCCAGTCCCGCGCCGCCCGTGATGCCGCCACCTCAGCCTGGAGCGTCGTCGACTGCGGCTGAGTTCGGCGCGGCGTCGCCGGGCCCGTCCGCACCGAGCATCGAATTCGCCCGTGGCGGGCTGGATCCGCTGTTCCACGCGGCGGGACCGCTGTTGCTGCTCGCAGGGCGATTGCGCCACTCGACGCAGGCGCTGGACACCGCCGGCCTCCGTCGGCAGCTGGTCGGCGAGGTGCGGGGTTTCGAGGAAAAGGCGCGCAACTCGGGCGTCGCTGCCGAGCAGGTTGCGGCCGCGCGCTATGCACTGTGCGCAACGCTCGATGAGGCGATCCTGAGCACGCCGTGGGGCGCGAACAGCGACTGGGGATCCCAGCCGCTGCTGGTGATATTCCATCGCGAGACCTGGGGCGGCGAGAAATTCTTCCAGCTGCTGGAACGCACCCAGGCGGATCCACGCCAGTATTCCGGCCTGCTCGACGTGCTCTATTCCTGCATCAGCCTCGGCTTCGCGGGCAAGTACGCGCTCGATCCGCAGGGCCAGATGCAGCGCGACCGGTTGCAGCACGAACTGCTGGAGCGCATCCGCGGTGTCCGGGAGCAGGCGCCGCCCGCGTTGTCGGAGCGCTGGGAGGGCGTTCACGACCGGACCAATCCGCTGTTGCGGTTCGTGCCCATGTGGGTCGTCGCGGTCGTCGGCCTCGCGGTGCTGACCGGCGCCTTCCTTTATTTCAGGAGCCAGCTTGGCCACCACGCCGAGCCGACGTTGGCCACCCTGTCCCAGGTCGGCGTCCAGAGCTTCAGCGCGGACGCGCCTGCCCCGATGCCCGCGATTGCGCCGGAGAAGACCCTCAAGATCCTGCTGGCCGATCTCGAGCAGCAGGGAATGTTGACCGTGACCGAGGAGGGCGCACGCTCTACCGTGACGATCGCCGGCTCCGACCTGTTCGCTTCCGGCAGCGCGCGGATCAACGACCAGTACCGCGCGACTCTGGGCCGCATCGCATCGGCCCTTAACGAGCTGCCGGGTCCGGTGATGGTCGTGGGGCACACCGACGACCAGCCGATCCGTTCCTTCAAGTACCAGAACAATTACGAGCTGTCGGCGGACCGGGCAGCGGCGGTGGTGACGGATCTCGAGACGACGCTCGCTGAACCCGCACGCCTGCGGTCGACCGGTGTCGGATCCTCCCAGCCACGATACGAACCGCCGAACACGCCGGAAAACCGGGCGCGGAACCGCCGTGTCGAGATCGTTCACGTCGCGAACGGCGCGGTCGGCCCATGAAGAAGATCCTGCTCAACCGATGGTTCCTCGGCTCCGTCGGCATCCTCCTCCTCGCGCTGATCCTCTGGTTCCTCGGACCCTATTTCGCCTTCGGCGAGGTACGCCCGTTCGCCAGCGTGCTCGGACGGATCATCGCGGTCCTGGTGCTCATCGCGATCTGGATCGGGATCCTGCAATGGCAGTACCTGCGGGCGATCCGTGCGAGCCGCAAGCTCGCGAGCGAGGTGGCGGGGCAGGCGGACGCACCCGCCATCGATCGGGGCAAGCCGGCGGAACCCGCGGATGCCGCGCAGCTTAAACAGCGTTTCGAGGACGCCGTCTCGCGGCTTAAGAAGGATCGCAAGGGGCGCGGCGGGCTCTACCACCTGCCGTGGTACGTGATCATCGGGCCGCCGGGATCCGGCAAGACGACGGCGCTCGTGAATTCGGGCCTGCGCTTTCCGATGGAGCAGGAGGTCGGCAAGCGGTCCGTGCGCGGGGTCGGCGGGACGCGCAACTGCGACTGGTGGTTCACGGACGAGGCGATCCTGCTCGACACCGCCGGCCGCTATACCACGCAGGATTCGGATCGGATCGCCGACGGGGCGGGGTGGGCGCAGTTCCTGCAGCTCCTCAAGCGCCATCGTCGCCGGCAGCCGATCAACGGCGTGCTGGTCGCCTACAGCGCCTCCGACCTGCTGGTCCGGTCCGAACAGGAGTTCGACGGCGACATCGCGGCCATGCGGCAGCGGATCGAGGAACTGAATCGCAACCTCGGCATCACGCTTCCGGTCTACCTGCTGATCACCAAGGCCGACCTGATTTCCGGTTTCCGGGAGTACTTCGACGATCTCGATGCGGCGGGCCGTGCCCAGGTCTGGGGCGTTACCTTCCCGCTGGACGACAGCCAGTCGGGCCGCGCGCTCGGCCAGTTGCCGTCGGAATTCGATGCACTCTCGGACCGGCTCAATCGGGGATTGTTCGCACGGCTGCAGGCAGAGAAGGATGCGCGACGCCGCTCGGTGCTGTTCGCCTTCCCACAGCAGTTCGGGGCGTTGAGGCCCCGTCTGCTCGAGCTGGTCAACCAGACCTTCGGTGGCACCGACTTCGACCGTCGCTCGTTCCTGCGCGGCGTCTATTTCACGAGCGGCACCCAGGAAGGTACGCCGATCGATCGATTGCTCGGCTCCATGTCCAGGGCGCTCGGTGTGGCAACGGACACGCGGCAGCTCGTCGGCGAGAAGGGCCGGGCCTATTTCATCGAGAGGCTGCTCAAGGACGTCGTCCTGCGGGAAGCAGGTCTTGCGGGCTCGGACCGCCGTGCAACGCTGCGCAAGACGGCGCTGCACGTCGCCGCCTACGCCGCGCTTGCGGCACTCGTCATTGGTGGACTGGTCGCGCTGACGGTCAGTTACCGGAAGAATCTTTCCTATCTCGCTGACGTCGGGAAGGCTGCCACGCAACTGGTGGATGCCGGAGCGAGCGGCCCGACGGATTCGCCAGCGGTCGCGGATTGGCTCCCGCGGCTCGAGGCCGTTCGCGACGTGGTCGCTGTGGCAGAGCGCGGGGGCGAGGATGCGCCGTGGTCCATGCGGTCCGGCCTTTACCAGGGACACTCCGTCGGAGAAGCGGCGCGCGATGCCTATGCCCGCGAACTCAACGCCCTGCTGGTGCCCAGGCTCGCGCAGGCTTTCGCGTCGCGCATGAACGAGCTGTCGGCGGATCCTGACAAGCTCTACGAGTACCTCAAGGGCTACCTGATGCTGGGCGATCCACGACGGCTCGACCCGGGGCAGCTCTCTTTCCTCGCACGGGTGGAGTGGGATCGCGCCTACGGCGATCGGCCGGATGTCCGGGACGCGCTGGCCGGGCACCTCGATGCGCTGCTGACCGGCGAGCGGCTCAACCCCGCGACCCTGGACGACGAGCTGGTCACTCGCGCGAGAAACACGCTGCGTGCTGCGACGCCCGCGTCGCTCGCATACAGCCGGCTCAAGCTGCTTTTCACGGGCGAAAAGTACTCGCCGCTGAGGCTCGACCGGGACGTTCAGGGGATCGAGACGGTATTCCGGCGGCGTAGCGGTCGCAGCCTCGCGGAGCCGCTGCCGGCGCTCTACACGAAGGCGGTCTTCAAGGAGATCAGCGGCGCCGGAACCACAGAGATCGCCCGGCGCCTGCAGGAGGACGCATGGGTGTTCGGCGACGATGCGGTCCTGGAGGAAACGTCCGCCCGCCTCGTTTACGACGTCCTCGCGCTTTACGAGCGCGACTACATCGCGGCCTGGGACGAGCTGCTGGCCGACCTCCAGCGGGTACCGCTCGGCAACGATCCGCAGCAGGCGAGCAAGGTCCTGGGAATCCTGGGCAGCGGCGGATCGCCACTCAAGGTCCTGCTGGCGATCGTCGGCGACAACACGAAGCTGAGCGAGCCCGCGGAGGGCGGCGAGAGTCCCTCGGTCCCGGACACTTTGGCGGACAAGGCGGCCGACAAGGCGCGCGCAAAGGCGAGCCAGGCATCGCCGCTCGGCAAGCTCCTGCTGGAGCAGGGAGCGGCAGGCGCCACGGCGCCGTCACGGAAGCCCGGCGACCTCGTGACCGAGCACTTCGCCGACCTGCATCGCCTGCTGGACGGCCCGCCGGGCCAGGCCCCCATCGACCGCACGGTCGCACTGCTCGGCCAGATGTCGCAGTGCCTCGGCCGGATGGGCGAGGCCGTCGGAACGGCGAGCGCAGCGCAGTCCCTCACGACCGGTGGATGCGCGGATCTTGCGCGGGCGCTGGAAGTGGAGGCCGGTCAGCTGCCGGCCGCCGCCGCGGGGATCGTCGGATCGCTCGCGGGCGAGACCCAGGCGGTCGTGCGCGATCAGGCGAAGGGCGAGCTGGCCGGCCTGTACCGAAGCCAGGTCGTCGCCGAGTGCAACGCGATGCTGAGCGGCCGCTATCCGTTCGCACGCGGCGCCGCCACAGACGTCCCCGTCGCCGATTTTGCGCGGCTGTTCGGCGTGGGCGGGGTCTTCGACGCCTTCTACACGACCCATCTGGCGCCATTCGTGGACACCAGCGGTACGCGCTGGCGATGGCGCGAGGCATCCGGCGGCTCGCTCGGTCTCCCGGGGGCCATACTCGCGCAGTTCGAGGCCGTTCACCGGATCAGGCAGCAGTTCTTCCGGGCGGGCGGTGCCGAGCCCGAACTGCGGTTCGCGTTGACACCGGAGTATCTGGACGCGACCGCTCGAAGCCTGACGCTCGAGATCGACGGACAGCGGCTCGAGTACAGCCATGGACCGCAGTCGCGCTGGGCGGTGAAGTGGCCAAGCGCCGTCAGTGAGCAGGTGGCTGTGACCTTCGATGCGGGCGCGGGTCCTGGCCCGGTGAAGGTCTACGAAGGCCCGTGGGCGGTCTTGCGCTTCATCGACGATTCGTCACCCGCGCCGCAGACCGATACACGATTCCGCCTCACGATTTCCGCCGGGGGGCAGACGGCGCGCCTGTTGCTCGACGCGAGCTCGATCAGGAATCCGTTCGCGGATCCGTTGCTTGCGAAGTTTCGCTGCGGCGGCTGAACGATGAGCACGGACGTTGTTGTCGGTTTCTACGGCAAGCTGCCGTCGCTCGGAGACTTCGTCGGGCGGCGGGTCCCGGAGCACGTCGTCGAGCGCTGGGACCATTGGCTGCAGGAATCCGTGGCGGCAAGCCGCGCGTCTCTCGGTGAGCGCTGGCTCGATCTCTACCTGACGGCGCCGATGTGGCGATTTTTTGCCAACCGGGGCGTGCTGAGCCACCAGCCGGTGGGTGGTGTCGTGTTTCCCAGCGTGGATCGCGTGGGACGCTATTTTCCGGTCACGGTATTCGCGACCCTGCCGGACGATGCCGTCGGGCTCGTCGTGGCCGACCGGTGCGCGCGATGGTTCGAGCGTGTCGAGGATCTGGTGCTGGCGCAGCTCGACGATGAGAGCCGCGACGTCGACGGGTTCGAGGAGGCGCTCGCAGCGACGGGGACGCTCCTGCTGACGGATCTCGGGACGGTCGCTGCGCGTCCGTGGAACCGCGGCTTCCCGGAGGTCGGGGGCGATCGACTCGACCTCCTGCACGTTCCGCTGGGCGATCGACTCGACGTCGGCCCTGCCGCGCTGACGTGGCTCGACCAGATGGTGGTTCGATCGATGAGCGACGCGGTTTTCTGGTGGAGCAGCGGATCGAACAGCGTCCGGCCGAGCTGGCTGGTGACGCGGGGACTGCCGCAGCCGGCGGCGTTCGGATCGATGCTGACCGGCGACTGGCACGACTGGCCATGGACCTCATGCGAGAACCCTGGCGAGGTGGCTAGCCCGCCTGCTGCGGTACTTCACCTGGAGTCGGCGGGCTCGACGCACCCGGGAAAAGTTCGCAGCGAAAACCAGGATGCCTATGTCGCCCAGCCCGAATGCGGGCTCTGGGTGGTCGCCGACGGCATGGGCGGGCATTCGGAGGGACACGTGGCCAGCCGCATGGTGTGCGACGCGCTCGCGGCCATCGGGCCGCAGCCGTCGCTTGCAGCCGGCGTCAAGGCAGTCCAGGACGCACTGGCTCACGTCAACGGGTATCTGTACTCGATGTCGCGGCGCGAGGTACATCCGGTCGTCAGCGGCACGACCGTCGTCGCCCTGCGGGTGCAGGGTACCCGGGGTGCGTGCCTCTGGGCAGGCGACAGCCGCCTCTACCGGCTCCGCGACGACGTGCTCGAGCAACTCAGCCTGGACCACAGCGAGGAAGTCGAGGGCCCGGCCGCGGCCGGAATGTCACCGCGGCCCAACGTGATTACGCGCGCGATCGGCGGCTGCGACGGACTGGAGGTCGAGCAGCTCGGATTCGACGTCAGGCTCGGTGATCGACTGCTGTTGTGCAGCGACGGACTGTATCGGGAAATGTCGACCGAGCAGATCGCCGATTCACTGCGCAGCGGCGACGCCATCTCGACAGTCGAGACGCTGCTCCAGCACGTCCTGCGCGGAGAGGCGGCAGACAACGTGACAGTGATCGTGGTCGACGCGCAACCCGGCAGCGGCTGAGACGACTCCCGGTGATGCGCCCGCCATGAAGCCATCGCAGCTGCTCGAACTTCTGCAGTCGGTCCTGCGCGGTGAGACGCCGCCGGACACTCTATTCGCGGAAATCGACGACGCGGTGCTGCGATTTCCCGAGGCGGCAGACGCACTGCGTGCCGCGATCGATGATCTGTACGGGCGCAACGGAATCCACTTCGATCTCTACCTGCGCATCAAAGACGCGTTGACGCGAACGCAGCCTCCTCAGCGTACGATTCCGCCGCCGACTGCTGCCGAGACGTTGCTCGCGGCCGCTCCATCGCCTGGGCACGCCGCGGCCGGGGACGCGACGCGGCTGCGCACGCCGGTACAGGGGGACCGCACCGTGCTGCGATCCGCGACTCGGCCGCCGCCACTCGAGCCAATACCTGCGGGCGCGTCGATTCCGCCGGTCTCGACCCGTCCGGGCCACGACGCACCGGAGACTGCGACCTGGGTCATCGAGCAGCCGCTGGAACCCGGGTCGATCATCAAGAGCCGGTTCGTGCTGGATCGGAGGCTCGGCGAAGGTGGCATGGGCGTGGTCTTCAGGGCCCGTGACATTCGCAAGGAGGAGGCGCGCGACCGGGATCCTTACCTGGCCATCAAGTTCCTGAACTCCGAGTTCAGGCGTCATCCCGAGGCCTTGATGGCGCTGCAGCGGGAGACCCGCCGTGCGCAGGCCCTTGCGCACCCGAACATCATCACCGTCTACGACTTCGACCGGGACGGCACCCTGATCTACATGACGATGGAGTACCTGGAGGGCGAGCCGCTCGACAGGTACCTCCAGCGTCGTCCCCAGGGCGTCCGATTCAAGGAGGCGTGGCCGATCATCGAGGGTTGCAGCCGTGCGCTCGCGTACGCGCACGAGCAGGGTGTCGTGCACGCGGACTTCAAGCCCGGCAACGTCTTCGTGATCGGCGAACGGCGCGTGAAGGTGCTGGATTTCGGCATCGCGCGGGCGGTTCAGCATCACGGCATCGAGCCGGTGCAAGGGACGCGGTTCGACGCGGGCTCGCTCGGTGCCTTGACCCCCGCCTACGCGAGCCCGGAAATGCTGCTCGGCGAGCAGCCCGACCCGCGCGACGACGTCTACGCCCTCGCCTGCGTCAGCTACGAACTCATGACCGGACGCCACCCGTTCAACGGCGTGCCCGCGGTGAAGGCTGCGCACGACGGAATGCAGGTCAAGCGGACGCGGGGCATGACTCGTCGCCAGCACCGTGCGCTGATGCACGGACTCGCGTTCCGGCAGGCGGATCGCTCGAAGAGCGTGGAGGCGTTCCTCGACGAGATCGCGGGTCCGCTCGGCGCTCGAGGCCGCATTGCGCGGCAGGCGATCCTTTCCACGGCGGTCACGGCGATCGTGGTCGCGGGCGTTGCGGGCGGTGCGTGGTGGATGACCCGGTCGGATCCGGACGCCCAGTTGGCGCGGCAGCTGACGGACTCGGCGCAGGCCCAGGTCGAAGAGGCTCGGGCACGGGGCAAGGTAGTGGAGCCGGATCTCGAGTTGCGCAACGTGCTGCTCGAGCAGGGTCAGGACTATCTCGCTCTTGCCGAGACCGACTTCAGTCCGGCGCTGCTGTCGGAGGGGGTCTCGAGCGCCTACGGTGCCTTCAGCAATGCCCTCGAGATCGACCCGAAGAACGAGCAGGCCGTGCGAGGCATCGTCGAGATCGTGCGGCGCTATGAGGCCGAGGCCGAGCGGCTCTACGACGCCGGGGAGTTCGAGCGCGCCGTCGAGATCGCCGGCTACGGTCTGAGGATTCACCCGACGCGCGAGTCGCTGGCGGACCTCAAGAGCGAGGCCGAGGCTCGGCGCGACGCGAAGGAAAATTGACCACCGGGCGGGGGCGGGTCGCGGTGACGACGTGCATGGTGCGGTGGGTCCTGGGGATGTGGAAGCTCGCTGCGCTCGTGTTGCTCGCGGGCTGCTCGACCCCCTTGCAGCGGCTGGACGCACTGGTCGATGGGAACGGCTGGAATCGAACCGTGGTGACCGGCACGGATTTCCGCCACGTCGTTCTGGACAACGGGATTCGCGACACCGCCCGTCCGCTGCACGTCTATATCGAAGGCGACGGAAGGCCGTACCTCGACCGCTGGACCGTCGCGCCCGATCCGACGCCGCAGCGCCCCGTCATGCTTCAGCTCATGACGCTCGATGCAGCACCCGCCGTCTACGTCGGTCGGCCGTGCTACTTCGGGCTGGCGGGGGATCCGCCCTGTACAGAGTTTGACTGGACCCTTGGTCGGTTCAGCGAGACCGTCGTCAAGAGCATGGCCCACGCCATCGAGCAGCTGCGCCGGGAGCGCGGCCACGGGCTCGTGGAACTGTATGGACACAGCGGGGGCGGAACGCTGGCGGCACTGCTGGCGGCGCGCCTGCCCGGCGTCGTACGTGTCGTCACGCTTGCGGGCAATCTCGATCCGGATGCGTGGGCGCGGCACCACGGCTACTCGCCGCTGAGCGGTTCCCTGAACCCGGCGCGTCGCGGCCGGCTGCCGGACTCCATCGAGCAACGGCACCTTGCGGGAGCGCGTGACGACTCCGTGCCCCCCTGGATGATCGCGCAGGCAGCGCTACAACTCGGGGCAGTCGCCGTGGAGGTGGTACCCGGCGTCGCCCACTCGTGCTGCTGGTCCGCGCGCTGGAGTCTGCTGCTCAGCGAAACTCCCTGAACGCGTGCAATCGTGCCGGGGCACGGGCAGCTGCCTCCGCCGGAGGATGCGGCAGAGGTCGTCCGCTTGTGGTGGCGTCATCGGAAGGTATAGTCTCGCCACGTAAATAAGACGTATTACGCAGTCAGGAAAGGAGCGTTCCGATGCTGGTCCAGACATCGCTGGCCCCCCGGACGAGCCGCTCGCGTCTCGCCGCCTTCCTCGCCACGACCGCGCTGACCGCTCTCGCAGGAGCAGGTTCGGTCGGATATACCGCCCACGCACAAACTTCGGCCATCCCGCAGGATCCGAGCCGCTTGCTGGTCGTGGACTGCCTGCTGCCCGGGCAGGTGCGAAAGCTCGGCGGGCAGATGACTTATTTGAGTCCCCGCCGGGCGGTCAAGACGACCGCGGTCGACTGCGAGGTCCGTGGCGGCGAGTACGTTTCCTACGACCGCGCAAACTACGCGACGGCCTTGCAGGTGTGGCTGCCGCAGGCGGAGGGCGGGGACGCTCAGGCCCAGGTCTACGTCGGCGAGATCTTCGAGAAGGGCTTGGGCCGGCCCGCTGATTACGCCGAGGCCGCCCGATGGTACGAGAAAGCTGCCGCGCAGAATTTTGCCCGTGGCCAGATGAACCTGGCCTATTTCTACGAGCAGGGTCTCGGCGTCGAGAAGGATCCGCTCAAGGCCCTGAACCTCTATCGACAGGCGTCCGGCATCAGCGACGACAGCCTCGTCCTTGCATCCGAGGTGGCCGAGGTGCGCAGCGAGATGCAGCGCACGATCGACGGCCTCACTGAGCAACTCGAGGCAAAGAATTCCGAGGTCCTGGCGCTCAAGGCCGACCTGGATGCGAGCCAGTCGACCCTGGTCGACCAGCGTTCGTCGCTGGTCCGTGCACAAGGCGAGACTCGCGCGTTGCAGCAGCAGGTTGCGCAGTTGCGAAGCCAGGCCGTGGTCGATCCGGCGCGCGTCGCCGAGCTGCAGCGGCTCGAGCGCGAGTTGCAGGCTCGCGAGCAGCGGCTGTTGCAGGAGGAGCGGTCGGTGGCGAGCCTCGAGGCCGATACCGCCTCCATGCGTTCCAGGCTGGCGGACCAGATGCGCGACGCGGCCGAGCAGGACCTCGCGTTGCGCAGCGAGCTCGCGCAGGCCACCCAGACCCGCGACGAGTTGCAGCAGCGGCTGGTGCAGACGCAGAGGCAGCTGCTCGCCACCGAGCAGCAGTCGACGAAGCTCAAGGCTGCGCTCGCCAGCGAGCAGGCGAAGATCGCGGCCGAGCGCGAGGCGCAGTCCCGGCAGGCGCCGCCAGCCTCGACGGTTGCCGCCGACGAGCAGCGCCGGAAGGCCACTGCCGAGATCGCGGCACGTGAGGCGAGTCTTGCGCAGCAACGGTCGCAGATCGCGAAACTCCTGGAACAGCAGCGGAGCTACACGGCCGAGTTGACCCGGCTCCGGTCCGAACTGGCGACCCGGGCCCAGAGCCAGGGTCAGGAGCAGGCCCAGGTGGTGGCAGCACGCTCGGAACTCGCCAGCACGCAGCGGCGCCTGGTCGAGACCGAACAGCGCGTGTCGGACCTCACCGCGCAGCTCGAGGCGGAGCGCAGCAGCATCGCGAGCGAACGCGACCAGATCAACCGTCGCGCGGTTTCCGCGACATCCGCACAGCAGGCGGAGGTTGAGAAGCTGCGCAAGGCACTTTCGGTTCGCGAGACCGAACTCGGCAAGCAGCAGTCGCTGATTGCCGCGTTGCAGGCGGAGTCAAAGGCGTATCAACAGCAAGTGCAGCGGCTGCAGTCGCTCCCGGTCGAGCGGGTCGCGATGCGAAGCACCACCGAGACGTCCAAGGCAGGTCTGCCGGCGAGCAAGGTGCCGAAGGAGCTGCGGATCGGCAACTACCACGCGCTCGTGATCGGAAACAATCGCTATGCGAATCTTCCGAATCTCGAGAGCGCCGTGCCGGACGCGCAGGCGGTCGACGAGCTGCTGCGGACCCGGTACGGGTTCCGCACCCGGGTGTTGCTCAACGCCACGCGCGCGCAGATTCTTTCGGCGCTCAACGAGTACCGCGGCATCCTGGGCAGCGAGGACAGCCTGCTCATCTACTACGCCGGACACGGGGAACTCGACGCGCAGAACCTGCGGGGCTACTGGCTGCCGGTGGACGCGCAACGCGACGAGAACACCGAATGGATCTCCGACCAGCAGGTCACGTCCCAGATCGAGACCATGTCGGCCCGCCACGTGCTCGTGGTGGCGGACTCCTGCTATTCCGGGGCGATGACGCGCAGCAGCGGAGTCCTGCTGCGCAGCGCCGGGTCGACCGACGAGGAGATCAAGCGGCTCACCCGGCTCGCGAAGGTGCCGTCCCGGACTGTGCTCACGTCCGGCGGGCTGCAGCCGGTGCTCGATGCGGGCGGCGGCGGGCACAGCATCTTTGCACGCGCGTTCCTCGAGGTGCTCCGCTCCAACGAGAAGGTTCTGGAGGGGACGTCGCTTTACAACCTGCTGTTCGACGAGGTGCGTCGGTCTGCCGCGCGTTACAAAGTGGAGCAGAGCCCGAGGTACTCGGCGCTTGCGGACGCGGGTCACCGCAATGGGGAGTTCCTGTTCATACCTGCGGCATGAGTCCCGGCGGCGGTGCGGGACCTGGCGCGGCTCGATGGAAAAAATAACGCAGTCACATTTCAGGGAGACAGCGACATGAGTTGGTCTATTGGTGGGCGACGCCTTCGCCGGTCGGATCTTGCCCCGGCAATCGGTTCGGGGCTGCTACTCGCGGTCATGGTGATTGCGCCGCAGCCAGCTGCGGCGCAATCCAGCGAATCGCCATTGAACGACAACCAGTTGTCGGCCGATGCGGCAATCCGAAGTGTCTGCCCGCGACTGCGCACGCTGGTCGTGAGCGGGAGCGCGACGGACGCGGAGTCCGACCTGTTCGTCCGGTGCAATCGCGTGCTCACTACCACCGGCGGCGTGGATTCGCAGTCGCCGGCGCTTCAGGCGCTCACCGCGGAGGAGGCGAATGCGGCCCGCACCAACACCATCGAGATCGGCACGGCGAGCAGGACGAGCATCGTCGGCCGGCTGGCCACCCTGCGGAATGCCGGTGGGGGTGCAACCCTCGCATCACTGCAGCGTCCCGGCCAGATTGGCTTTTCGTCGACGGGCGGCGCGAGTGGCGACGAGGCGTCGTTCTCCGACGGTCGGCTCGGAGTTTACCTGCAGGCTACCTTCGGCACGGGGGACAAGGATCGCACGCGGTTCGAGGCGGGCTACGACGTCGACACGTTCGGTCTCACCGGCGGGGTCGACTACCGCTTCACGGACTCGCTGGTGGCTGGTGCTTCCCTCGCCTATTCGGAGGCCGAGTCTGAATTCACCCGCGACTCGACGGGCACGGCGATCGACGGCGACTTCGATTCGGACGGGATCTCGTTCTCGCTGTACGGCTCATGGTACGGGGAACGTTCCTACGTGGACCTGATTGCGTCCTACGGGGACGTAGACTTCGAGTCGAGCCGCAGCATCGTCTACACGGTGGACGCTCCTGCACTGACCGTTGGAGACGTGGTACTGCCGACCACGGATTCGGTGAATCGCGTCGCCCGCGGTGAGACCAGTGGCGATACGCTGTCCGTCGGACTCGGGGCAGGCATGAATTTCGGCCGCGGTCCATGGTCGTTCGGCCCGCTGGCCGCAATCAACTATCTCGACCTCAGTGTCGACGGGTTCTCCGAGAGCGGTGCCGACGAGTTGAACCTCCTGTACGGCGATCAGAGCGCCGAATCGCTCCAGCTTCAGCTCGGCCTGAACCTGGGCTACACCGTGAGCATGTCGCGCGGCGTGGCCGTCCCCTACGCCAGCATCGTCTTCATCAGCGAGCAGAAGGACGACCAGGATTCGTTTAGGCTGCGATACCTGTCGGACCCCTGTGCAAGGGCCGATTCGGGTGTCGCGAACTGCTCGTTCTTCGACGTGACATCGGACGATCCGGATACGAGCTTCCTGCGCTGGAGCATCGGGCTGTCCGCGGTTCTGGCCAACAATTTCTCTGGCTTCCTCGACTACACGTCGATCTCGAGCCTGGACTCGATCAGCTATGGTGAGCTGACGGTCGGGGCGCGCTACCAGTTCCGCTGAGTCAGGCTCAGTTACACCGTAGCCTGAAAAGGCACGGGGCCCGCGAGGGGCCCCGTGCGGATCGGGCTCAGGCCCCGACAGGGTCAGGGACGGATCGCCACCTCGACGCGCCGAGCCTCGGCGAGGTCGCCGCCGCCGGTCGTCACGATCGGCTTGACCATCTCGATCTGCGACTCGGGCACGCCGGCCGCCATCATGGCGTCACGCACGGTGATCGCACGATTCTTGGCGAGTTCCTCGTTGTAGGCCGCGTCGCCGGTCGGATCGTGGAAGCCGGAGACGGTCGCCACGGCGGTCGGGTTCGCCTTGAGGTATTCGATCACGGACTCGAGCGAGCCCTCACGCGCCACCGGCAGCTCCGACTGGTCCACCTCGAAGTAGAAGTTCGCCAGCGGCAACGCAGCCGGGGCGGGCTCAGCGACCGGGGCCGGCAGCGGTGCCGGCGCGGGAGCCGGCTCGACCGTCGGCGTCGGTGCCGGAGCCATCGTCGTCGTCTCGTCCCTGCCGCCCATGCACCGCGACAGCATCCACAGCAGGCCGAGCACGATCAGCAGCGGTAACAGCCAGCGCCAGATCGAGGACTTCGGGGCCGGCGGCGGCGGAGGTGCCGCATAGCTCGCCGCGGCCGGGGCCGCGAAGAAGGTCTCGAGTCGCGACAGCGGACCCGGCAGCGCGGCGGCATAGGCGCTCTTCTGCCCGGTGAGCAGGCTCACGAGCGAACCGACGTTCAGGTTGCCGCTCTTCACGGCCTTGCCGAGCATCGACAGCACCAGCGGCGCGGCAAAGCTCAGCATGGTCGAAGCCGACGACGGCTTGACGCCGGAATAGCCCGCGAGCGAACCACCGAGGCTGCCGAGGTTGTTGCCGAACAGCATGGAGAGGAGCTTGCCGCCCAGCGCCATCATCGGCGAGGACGCCGCGCCGGGCGAGAGCAGGCTGGCGACGTTGCCGAGCAGGCTGCCATCGTTGGCCGGATCGCGGACGAGGTTGAACAGCGTCGAGGCGAAGTTGGAATCGCTCGAGCGATTCGCCAGGCTGCCGAGCAGCACCGGGAAGACCGCGCTCATGCCCTTGGAAACAGCGGGTTCCGAGTCGCCGAGCATGGATGCGGCCTTGCCGATCAGGTCCGGCGTGAGCAGGCTGTTGAGGCCTGAAAGAAGATTGTCCGTCATGAATTCAACTCCGTTGTCTGAAATAGGTTTGAATCGATCCGTGATGGTCGTCGCTCGTCCAACCCCCCCAGCCGGGAAGCGACCATTTGGATCCCGCATTCTCAACATAATCCCGCCCGGGCGCCAGTTGCCGCGACTGGACGGGCCGGTACACTGCAGCGCCGGCGCCCGCCCAGCCACCGAGGCCGTTCGATGAAAGTGACGCTCGCCGCGACCCAGTTCGCCTGCTCCCCGGATGCCGCCGCGAATCTCGCCAAGGCCGAGCACGCGGTCCGCGAGGCGGCCGGGCGGGGCGCGCAAGTCATTCTGTTGCAAGAGCTTTTCGAGACGCCGTACTTCTGCAAGGATCACCTCGCGAGCCATTTCGAGCTGGCCCGCCCGGTGGCCGGCAACCCGGTGCTCGAGCGCTTCCGCGGGCTCGCCCGCGAGCTCGGCGTGGTGCTGCCGTTCAGCTTCTTCGAGCGCGCCCACAACGCCTACTTCAACTCCCTCGCCATGATCGATGCGGACGGCGGGCTGCTCGGCATCTACCGCAAGTCGCACATTCCCGAGGGTCCGGGCTACCACGAGAAGTACTACTTCTCCCCCGGCGACACGGGCTTCCGCGTCTGGACTACGCGTTACGGCGTGCTCGGTGTCGGCATCTGCTGGGACCAGTGGTTCCCGGAGACCGCGCGCTGCATGGCGCTGATGGGTGCGGAGGTGCTGCTCTATCCGACGGCCATCGGGTCCGAGCCGCAGGACGCCGCCCTCGATTCGCGCGATCACTGGCAGCGCTGCATGCAGGGCCACGCGGCCGCGAACCTCGTGCCGCTCGTCGCCTCGAACCGGGTGGGCGTCGAGCGTGGCCAGAAATACGAGATGACCTTCTACGGCTCCTCGTTCATCGCCGGGCCCACGGGCGAAAAGGTCGTGGAGGCCGATCGTGACGGCGAGACCGTCCTCACCGCGTCGTTCGACCTCGACGAGGTCCGAGCGCAGCGCCATGCCTGGGGCGTGTTCCGCGACCGTCGCCCCGATCTCTACGCACCCCTCCTGACGCTCGACGGGTCGGGCGAACTCTGAGGCCCGTGTCCGTCCTGACGCCACTCGACGTCCCGCTCAGCGCGCCAGTGCTGCGCGGCCCGGTCGCCTGCGTGGACCTCGAGACCACGGGCGGCATGGCCGTGCACCACCGGGTCACCGAGGTCGGCATCGTGCTGCTCGACGGCGGCGAGGTCGTGGAGTCCTGGAGCAGCCTCGTCAACCCGGGCGTGCGCATCCCGCCGACCATCGAAGCCTTCACCGGCATCAGCAACGAGATGGTCGCGGATGCACCCTCGTTCGACGACTTGCGTAACGAAATCCGCCGCCGCCTCGACGGCCGGCTGTTCGTCGCGCACAACGCGCGCTTCGACTACGGCTTCGTGCGCAACGAGTTCCGCCGGCTCGACGAGAAGTTCGCCGCTCCGGTGCTGTGCACCGTGCGGTTGTCGCGGCTGCTGTTCCGCGAGTTCCCGCGCCACAACCTCGACGCGCTGATCGAGCGCTACGGACTCGAGTGCGCGCAGCGGCACCGGGCGCTCGGTGACGCGGCCGTGCTGCCGGCGCTGCTCGCGGCGTTCGAGCGGGCGGCCGGCCGCGAGCGCCTTGAAGAGGCCGCGACGGCGGTGCTCGGCGAGTCGCGCCTGCCGCCTCATCTGCCGCCCGATCTTGCCGACGATCTGCCCGAGGGCCCGGGCGTGTACCTGTTCCGCGGCGAGGGCGGCGCGCTGCTTTACGTCGGCAAGAGCCGCAACCTGCGCAGCCGCGTGCTGGAGCACTTTGCGAGCGAGCACCGCTCGGGCAAGGAGGCGAAACTCACGCGCCAGGTGCGCAGCGTGGAGTGGGTCGAGACGGGCGGCGAACTCGGGGCGCTGCTGCTCGAGTCTCGGCTCGTGAAGGATCTCGCACCCAGCGCCAACCGACGGTTGCGCAAGCCCGCCGGGCTCGCGGGCGTACGGCTCGCGCCGGTGGATGGCGGGCTGGAGGTTCGCATCGGACCGCTCGAGGCGCCGGCCCCCGGCGAGGAGGCGGAGTTGTACGGCCCGTTCCGGACGGAGCGCGACGCCCGGCGCGCGCTCGAGGGCAAGGCGCGCGAGGCGGGCCTGTGCCTCAAAGCCATGGGCCTCGAGCGCGGCGAGGGCTCGTGCTTCGCGCTACAGCTCGGCCGCTGCCGCGGCGCCTGCGTCGGCCGCGAGCCGCGCGCGCTGCACGATGCGCGGGTCCGCCTCGCGATGCTCTCGCTGCGCCTGAAGCCGTGGCCGTTCCCGGGCGCGATCGGGATCCGCGAGCGCGGCACCGCGGGCGAGGGCAGCGTGCTGCACGTCATCGACCAGTGGCGGCACCTCGGCACCGCCGCGGACGAGGCGGCGGTGGCGGCGCTGCTCGAGCGCGCGTCGCAGGCGCCGTTCGACCCGGACGGCTATCGCATCGTCGCCCGCTGCCTCGAGCGGGCCGCGCCGCGCGACCTCGTGATGCTCGGCGGCGGGCGGACCTGACCCCGTGACCGGCAACACGCCCGCCGCACTCGAGTTCTTCGCCGCCTGCCCGCGCCACGTGCCGGACCTGCTGGCGGGCGAGCTGCGCGCGCTCGGCCTCAACGTCACGCGCGAGCACCCGGCGGGCGTGAGCTTCACGGGGTCGATCAGGGATGGCTACCTCGCCTGCCTCGCCTCGCGCACCGCGAGCCGCGTGCTGCTCACGCTCGGCACCGTGCCGCTCGATTCCGCGGAAACGATGTACGACGCCATCCGCGCGATGCCGTGGGAGGAGCACCTCGCCACCGAGGGCACGCTCGCGATCGACGTCGTGGGGCAGGGGCCCACCTGGCTGCGGCACACGCAGTTCGCGGCGCAGAAGGCCAAGGACGCGATCGTGGACCACATCCGCGAACGCAGCGGCGCGCGGCCGTCGGTGGATCTCGTCTCGCCGGACCTGCGGCTCAACCTGAGCCTGATGCGCGACCGGGCGTCGCTTGCCATCGACCTGAGCGGTGATCCACTGCACCGCCGCGGCTACCGCCAGTCGGGCGTGGAGGCGCCGCTCAAGGAGAACCTCGCGGCGGCGCTGCTCCTGCGCTGCGGCTGGCCCGCCATCGCGGCGGCCGGCGGCGCCTTCGTCGACCCGATGTGCGGCTCCGGAACGCTCGTGATCGAGGCGGCGCTGATGGCCGCCGACGTCGCCCCGGGCCTGCTGCGGCGGCGCTTCGGCTTCGAGCGCTGGCTGCAGCACGAGCCCGCCGTCTGGGAAGAGCTGCGCGCGGCGGCCCTCGAGCGGCGACGGACCGCGGCGCTCCCGCCCGGGCGATTCCACGGCTACGACCGCGACCAGACCGCGATCCGCGCCTCGCTCGCGAATTCCGGGCGCAGCAGCGTCGGCGATCACCTGCTCTTCGAGCGCCGGGAACTGGCCCACCTGTCGCGGGCGTCGGCCTCGCACGGCCTCGTGCTGGTCAACCCGCCCTACGGCGCGCGGCTCGATGAGGCCGGGACGCTCGAGCCCATGTACGCCCTGCTCGGCACCAAGCTCATGGAGTGCTTCCCGGGCTGGGAAGCGGGCGTCTTCACGGGCAACCCGCCGCTCGGCCGGGCGCTGCGGCTGCGCGCCTACCGGGCGCACACGTTCTTCAACGGGCCGATCGAGTGCCGGTTGCTGCGCTTCGAACTCCTGCCGGAGACCGTCGAACCCGACGCAGAGACGATCCGCACCGCGCGGCTCGAAGCGGCACGTGCGCGGCCGGGTGCGTCGATGTTCGGCAACCGGCTGCGCAAGAACTTCCAGCGCCTCGAGGCCTGGGCGAAGCGCGAGGACGTCGCGTGCTTTCGCGTCTACGACGCCGACATGCCGGAGTACGCCTTCGCCGTCGACCTCTACGGCAACGACCAGCGCTGGGCCTGCGTGCAGGAATACGCCGCGCCGGCGACGGTCTCGCACGAGGCGGCGCGCGGCCGACGCGACGAGGTGCTCGCCGTGCTGCCCGAGCTGCTGGGGTTGCCGCCCGAGCGCGTCGTGCTGCGCGTCCGCCGCCGGCAGCGCGGCGGCGAGCAGTACGAGAAGGTGGGCGAGGAGGCCGAGTTCCACACCGTGCGCGAGGGGCGCTACCGGTTCCTCGTGAACTTCACCGACTACCTCGACACGGGGCTGTTCCTGGATCATCGGCTCACGCGGCAGCGAATCGGGGCACTCGCGGCCGGGCGATCCTTCCTGAACCTGTTCGCCTACACGGGCACCGCGACCGTGCACGCGGCAGGCGGCGGGGCCACGTCCTCGACCACGGTGGACATGTCGCGCACCTACCTCGACTGGGCGAAGCGCAACCTCGCCCTGAACGGGCTTGCCGGTCCGCAGCACGGTTTCGTGCAGGCGGACTGCCTCGCCTGGCTCGAGGAGCAGGGCCGCTCGCCCCCGCGCCGCTACGGGCTCATCTTCGTGGACCCGCCGACGCTGTCGCGCTCGAAGCGCATGGCGCAGGAGTTCGACGTGCAGCGCGACCACGCGGCGCTGCTCAAGGCCTGCGGCCAGCTGCTGGAGCGCGACGGGATCATCGTGTTCTCGAACAACTTCCAGAAGTTCAAGCTCGATCCGCTCGTCGCGGAGCGCTTCGAGGTCGAGGACCTCTCGCGGGCCACGCTGCCGGAGGACTTCGCACGCAATCCGCGCATCCACGTGTGCTTCCTCCTGCGCCCTCGCACGGCGACAGGTTAAGGTGTCGTCCCCGGCGGGACAGGAGAGTCGCTTGGAGATCTTCAAGGCCTTCACGCTCGAAAGCGCGCACCGCCTGCCGAACGTGCCGGCGGGTCACAAGTGCGCGCGCGTGCACGGCCATTCGTTTCGCGTCGAGATCCACGTGCGCGGTCCGCTGGACGAACGCCTCGGCTGGGTGATGGACTTCGCCGACGTGAAGTCTGCGTTCGAGCCGTTGTTCCAGCAGCTCGATCACCACTATCTCAACGACGTCCCGGGGCTCGAGAACCCAACCAGCGAGAACCTGGCGCGCTGGATCTGGCAAAGGCTGCTGCCGGCGCTGCCGCAGCTCTCGACCGTGGTGGTCCACGAGACCTGCACCAGCGGGGCGCGCTACACGGGCGACTAGCCCGCGAACGCCTTCATGCGCCGATGGTAGGGTGCGCCAGGCTCAGGAAGACGCGCATGCGCTCGAGCTCGGCCAAGAGGCCGTCGCGAAACGCCGGGTCGGTGGGTTCCGCGCCGTCGATGTAGCCGAACGAGCCGGTCAGCGATCCGTTGTCGATCGCGAGGTTTCCCCAGCCGACGACCCGGTCGCGCCACAGCAGCGGCAGCGCGTAGTAGCCCAGCTTCCGCTTCGACGCCGGCGTGTAAGCCTCGAATCGGTAGGGCCATCCCCAGAAGATCTCGAATCGACGGCGGTCGAACACGATCGGATCGAATGGCGTGAGCAGTCGCACGGCGTCGTCCGGTCGCCAGCGGCGCGAGGCGGCGTTCTCGGTTACCGGCCAGTACCAGTCCTCGGAACCCACGCGTGCGTGAGCGAGCCGGCCCTTCGCGCGCGCCAGCGTTGCCGCACGCCGCGCGCGCCACTGGGGCACGCCGCGGCACAGCAGGCTCAGCAGGTGGCTGAGGCCGCTGGCGAGCAGGGGAACGTATTTGTTCGCCAGGATGTCGACGAGCGCGTCCAGTCTCGCGTCGATGGTGGCATCGTCCTGCGGCGAGGTCCCCGTGGCCTCCCTTGCGGCGTACACCCGGGTGCCGCCGTCGCGGCGCACCACGCGCAGCAGACCGCGGTAGTGCATCTCGTCGAGCAGTTGGGTGCTTGCGTTCGACGAACCACCGAACCAGTTGGTCACCTTGCCGTGCGCAAACCGGGCATCGACCTCGCGTGGATGCACGGCACCGCGCTCCCGCACGAACGCCAGCACCGCGTCGGCTTGGGTCCTCCGCCGTGCCGGCCACGAGTGCCGCGCTGTCCGGGGATGCATCAGCTCACTGTGCGCACGCGGCAGGATCCCGTAGTTGACGAAGAAGTCCTCCTCCAGCGTCAAGCGCGGATATCGACGCTCGAGATCGCCGGCACGATAGCCCGTCACCCGGTGTCGGAGCGTGAGGTCCTGGGCGCGAGCCGGCGCGCGAATCGGATCGGCCTGGACGAAGCCAAGCTTGTCGATCGCCCGGCCGAGTGTCGTCGGCCTGAACAGCGATCGAGCCACCGCGTAGCGGCGCAGGTGTTCGAGGGTGATGATCATGAAGGCCCTTGCCTGCTTCAGCCACGGAGTGTAAACGCAGGTGTTTCGTCGTCTCATCATCTCGCCGTAACCGACGGAGCGCGCGCCATGCCTGAATCCCGATCGCTGCGCGGCCGGCTCGGCGAGCATGCCGGCCACTGGACCGGCCACAATCGCCTCTGGTTCGAGCCCGGCACGCCGGTGCACGAGTGCTCGACCAGCGCGTCCGTTGCACTCGAGGCGCGCGGCGCCTTCGTCTCGCTCCGCTACACCTGGGAGCACGGCGGCGCTCCGCAGGAAGGCCTGCTGCTGGTGCGCAACGCGCCGGAGGTCGGCGCCGAGGACATGGTCTGGGTGGACTCGTTCCACACCGGCGGTCACTTCATGCGGTTCCGTGGCGAGGCGGACGACGCCGGGCGAATCTCGGCGCTCGGCAGCTACAACGACCCGCCGGGTCCGGCGTGGGGCTGGCGCATCGTGCTCGGGTCCGACGCGGCGGACGAGCTGCACGTGCTCATGTACAACATCGCGCCCGACGGCACGGTCTATCCGGCGATCGAGACGCGGTACGCACGCCGCGGCGGCTGAGGCCGGGATCCACGACATGACTGCGCTCGTGCACGTTCGCCGTGCGACATCCAGCGACGCCGAGCGCGTCGCGCCACTGTTCGACCAGTACCGCCAATTCTATGGGCTCGCCCCCGACCTCGCGCTCTCCCGCCGCTTCATCGCCGAGCGCCTGGAGCGCGACGAGTCGATCGTGCTGCTCGCGCAGGCCGCGGAGGGCGCCTCACTCGGCTTCGTGCAGATGTACCCGACTTTCTCATCACTGCGGGCGGCCCGCGTGTTTGTGCTCTACGACCTGTTCGTGGCGCCCGCGGCTCGCCGCAGCGGCGTGGCGCGCAGCCTGATGGAGGCGGCTGTGGCCGAGGCGCGCACGGGAGGCGCGGTCGCACTCACGCTGCAGACCGCCCGGACCAACCACGCCGCGCAGCGACTCTACGAGTCGCTCGGATGGCACCGTGACGAGGCGTTCTACGAGTACGAGCTCCGCCTCGATCCGCGCGTCGAGGGACGCCCGTAGTGGACGGCCCCGTGGCTGAAGGTTTCCGCCGTCGCCTGCTGGCGCTGCGGGCGGAACTCGACGCGACCGTGGAAGCCTCGAGGGAGGCTACCAGGACGGTGGTGCTCGATCAGGCGAGCGTCGGCCGGCTCTCGCGCATGGACGCGATGCAGGGACAGCAGATGGCGTTGGAGGGCGCCCGTCGGCGCGAGCAGATGCTGGTCCGGATCGAAGCGGCCCTCAAACGGATCGAGACGGAGACGTTCGGCGACTGCTTCGTCTGCGGCGAGGAGATCGACGCTCGCCGCCTTTCAGTCGATCCGACGATCACCCGCTGCCTGCGCTGCGCCGAGTCGTGACGGGTCAGAGCAGGTCGTTCATCCTGAACCACGGCATCGCCAGCACCAGCGCCGGGGTGCGGGTGATGCTCGCCCGCGCCAATTCCCAACCCGCCAGGCACCCTGCCGGCGCAATCTCTCGGAATGCACGACTGGCGGGGACGGTGCCGACGGTTCATGGTTGCATCGTACCGGTGCACTGCCGGTCGCCCTCCGCGCTACACCACGAAGGACGCCGTGGTTCGCCGGACCTTCGCAGCCAGGCTGGCTGCAGGGCGGTCTCGCCCGAGTCCACGCTCGATCATGTCCGCGCGCGGCTGTCGCGCTCCGACCCGTGAAGGGATGCGCGCCGCAGCTTTTGCGGACTGGTCGCGAGGCGCGGTGCGAGCCTCCGCAAGGATCGATGGATGACAGCAAGGAGCACTCACATGACTCACACGACTCGATTTGGAGCGCTCGCGGCGACACTGCTGGCCTGCGTGGGCCTGCTGATCGCACCCGCCTCGATCGCCGGGGACAAGGTCATCTCGGCGCGCTATGCCGGCGTCGGCTACGACACGTCAGTGGATACCAACGGAGATGGGCTGTACGTGGCCATCACGCTCGCGGACTGGCAGGGAACCTTCGGCCGGGCCCAGCTGGCCATCACGACCGAGTGGTATGTCTTCCCACGTGCATGCCGGGACGGGTATGACGTTCCGCTCGCGCTCGTCAACTCGGCGGCGCTTGTCACCTTCGCCGACCAGAGCCAGCTCTTCGCCTTCTCGCGGGACGGCTGGCTCTGCCTCAGCAGTAGCACGGGCGCCTACTACGGCGAGGTCTACGGCATCTACAACGGCGGCACCGGGCGATTCACGGATGCGACCGGCAGCTACACGACGAAGTTCGAGGGCCAGGGCCTCGACCCGACGATCGGTTTCCGCTCGATCCGGGCCACGCTCGAGGGCAGCCTGACGAAGCCGTGAACGACGGCGAGGCTGAGTAACGGCCGAACCACGAGCCCCGCCGCTGTGGCGGGGCTCGCTCATCTGGCGGGTGTCAGAGCAGATCCTTCAACCGGAACCAAAGCATCGCGAGCACCAGCGCCGGAGTCCGCAACAGCGGGCCGCCCGGGAAATCCCGGTGCTGGAGCTTCGCGAAGAGATCGAAGCGTTCCGCCTGGCCCGCGATTGCCTCGGCCACGAGCCGGCCCGCCATGCCGGTGAGCGCGATGCCGTGTCCCGAGAAGCCCTGCAGGTAGTAGACGTTCGGCGCCAGGCGACCGAAGTCCGGTGCGCGGCTCATCGTGATGTCCACGTACCCGCCCCAGGCATACTCGATCTTCGCGTCGGCGAGCTGTGGGAACACCTTGACCATTCGCGCGCGCGTCGCGCGCTCCGTGTTGAGCGGGTCGAGTCCGGAGTAGCTCACCCGGCCGCCGAACAGCAGGCGGTGATCGGCCGAGCGGCGGAAGTAGTCGAGCACCCAGTTCACGTCGGTGACGGCAACGTTCTCGCGCATCAGGGCCTCGATGCGCGCCTGGCCGAGTGGCTCGGTCGCCACGATGTAAGTGCCGACCGGCATGATGCGGGCGCGCAGCTTCCGCGAGAGTTCGTCGACGTAGGCGTTGCAGCACAACGCCACGTGCTTCGCGCGCACGCGCCCGGCCGCCGTGTGCACGACCACCGGGTCGCCCGGATCGAAGCGCGTGACCGCGCTGCCCTCGAAAATGCGCACGCCGGCAGCCTCAGCCGCTGCGGCGAGCCCGAGCGTGTAGTTGAGCGGGTGCAGGTGGCCGCTGCGGCTGTCGTACAGGCCGCCAGTGTAGCGCTGCGTGGCGAGCAGCGAGCGGACCTCGTCGCGGCCGAGCCAGCGCAGCGAGGTGTAGCCGTAGTCGGCAGCGAGCTCGTCGCGCCAGGCCTGCAGCTCGGTCTCGTGACGCGGCTTGATGGCGGCGTGCATCTGGCCCCAGTGCAGGTCGCAGTCGATGACGTGGCGCGCGACGCGCTCCTTGAGCAGATCGAGCGCCTCGACCGAGACGTCGAACATCCGCCGCGCGGCGTCGCGGCCCACCTGCGCCACGAGCTTGTCCTGCCCCGACGCGAATCCGAAGATCGCCTGCCCGCCGCTGCGTCCCGATGCTCCCCAGGCAATTCGCTTGCCTTCGAGCAGCACCACCTTGAAGCCGCGCTCGGCGAGGTGCAGCGCCGTCGAGCAGCCCGCGATGCCGCCGCCCACCACGCAGACGTCCGCCGTCGTCTCGCCCTCGAGCGGTTCCCGCAGCGGAGCCGGGTTCGCCGAGGCGGCGTAGTACGAGCGGATGTGCTGCATGGCTCAGACGGTCGTCAGATACCAGGAGTACTCGAGCGGCGACACGTACGAGCCGAAATCCTGCATCTCCCCGCGGCGGGTCTGCGCGTAGAGTCGGGCGAAGCGTTCGCCGAGGCACGCGCGCGCGAACTCGCTGCGCTCGAACGCCGCAAGGGCCTCGGGCCAGCTGAGCGGGATGGTGGGCGTCGCGTCGCGATAGGCGTTGCCCGCGAGAACCGGTCCCGGGTCGAGTTCACGCTCGATGCCGTGCAGCATCCCGCCGAGCACCATCGCCGCGAGCAGGTAAGGGTTGGCGTCCGCCCCTGCGACGCGGTGCTCGACCCGCCGGCTCGCGGGCGGGCCCGCCGGCACGCGAAACGCCACGCCGCGGTTGTTGACGGCCCAGCTCGGGTTGAGCGGCACGTAGGCTTCCGGCTGGAAGCGCCGGTACGAGTTCGCGGTCGGCGCGCACACCGCCATCGTGTCGTTGACCGTCGCCGCGAGGCCGCCGATCGCGTGCCGGAGCACCGTCGAGCCCGCCGGGTCCTCGGCCGCGAAGACGTTGTGCCCGTCGCGGTCGAGGAGGCTGACGTGCAGGTGCGTGCCGCTGCCCGCGTGGTCGCGATACGGCTTCGGCATGAAGGTCGCATCGAACCCATGGGCGAGCGCCACGCCCTTCACCAGTCGCTTGAGGCGGATCGCGTGGTCGCAGGCGAGCAGCGCGTCGCTCACGTGGTGCAGGTTCACCTCGAACTGGCCCGGTCCGTACTCCGCGAGCACGGTGCCGGCGGGCAGTTCCTGCGCCCGGGCCGCGGCGTCGATAGCCGCGAGCACGTCGGAGTATTCGTCGAGCTCCGCCATCGAGTTGATCTGGGTCTTGTCCTCGCGCCGACCGGAGCGCGGCTGGCGCGGCGGCTGGGCGGCGCCCGCGGGCGTGCGCTCGCGATCCACGAAGTAGAACTCGAGCTCGACCGCCATCACGGGCGTGAGGCCGCGCGCGGAGAAGCGCCCGAGCACCTGCTCGAGGACATGGCGCGGATCGCCGAAGAACGGGCGACGGTCGTGGTCGTACATCGCGACCTGCATTTGCGCGACCTCGTCGCCGAGCCACGGCACCGGTACGAGCGAGCGGGGCAGCGGCAGGCAGATCCGGTCGGCGTCGCCCTCGTCGAAGCCGAGGCCCGTCGCCTGGACCGTCCCCCCGAGCACGTCGAGCGCGAACATCGAGGCCGGCAGCAGCATGCCGTTGTCGTGGATGCCCTCGAGTTCCAGGGCCGTGACGCGCTTGCCGCGGGGAATGCCCATCTGGTCGGGCAGGAGCAGGTCCACGTAGCGCACCCGGGGGTGCTGGGCGAGCCAGGCGCGGGCCTGCTCGAAGTCCGCGAACTGCGGCATGGGAACCCCGAATGTTTAGGATTTAGTGACGGCGTGGCCGTCCGATTCGCCGGAGGATAGCCCTTCGCGCGCGCGGCGGGCAAGCGCCCGCAGGGGTCTCGGCGGGGGATTAACCGCCTGTTTCGGTTAACATTTGCGGTATTCGCGCGGGCGCTTGGCGACGGCCCCGGGGGCGCTGTGGTTTAATCCTCCCAACCAGCATCCCGCGGCCACCCACCGGCCGTCTAGGATCTTAAACGTGTCTCGCTCGAAACCGCTGATCGGCATTCCCGCGGATCGCCGGATCCTCGGCCCGCATCCGTTCCACTGCGTCGGTGAGAAGTACATCACCGCGGTGGCCGAGGCGGCCGGCGCCGTGCCGGTGCTGATTCCCTCGCTCGGCGAGGAGGGCAACCTCGAAGCGGTCCTCGCGAGCGTGGACGGCATCCTGCTGACGGGCAGCCCGTCGAACGTCGAGCCGCATCGCTACTTCGGGCCGCCGAGCGATCCCGGCACGCTGCACGACCCGCATCGCGACGCCACGACGCTGCCGCTGGTCCCGCGCGTGGTCGCCGCGGGGATGCCGCTCTTCGCCGTGTGCCGCGGCTTCCAGGAGATGAACGTCGCGTACGGCGGCACGCTGTGGCAGAAGGTGCAGGAGGTACCCGGACTCTCGGACCACCGCGAGAACAAGGAAGACCCGCTCGAGGTGCAGTACGGCCCCGCGCACGAGGTCGATCTCGTGCCCGGCGGCGAACTTCATCGCATCGCGGGCGCGGACCGAGTGACGGTGAATTCGCTGCACGCGCAGGGTGTGCAGCAACTCGGCGACGGCCTCGAGATCGAGGCGCGCGCACCGGACGGACTGATCGAGGGATTCCGCGTTCGCGGCGCGCGCGGCTTCGCGCTCGCTGTGCAGTGGCATCCCGAGTGGCAGGTGATGATGAACCCATTTTCGCGCGCGCTGTTCGCCGCTTTCGGCGAGGCGGCGAGGGCGCACGCTAAAGGACGCAGAACATGAGCACGCCCATCAGGCAATTCTTCAAGGAACACGGCATTTCGGAGGTCGAGGCGGTGCTGCCCGACATGGCAGGCATCGCGCGCGGCAAGGTGATGCCCGCGATGAAGTTCGCGGAGGACGAGGGCATGCGCATGCCCGAGAGCATCTTCCTGCAGACCGTCACCGGCGAGTACCCGGAGGACGATCGCGCGATCCATCCTTCCGAGATCGACATCGTGCTGCGCGCCGATCCGTCGACCACGCGGGTCGTGCCCTGGGCCGCCGAACCCACCGCGCAGGTGATCCACGACAGCTACTACGCCGACGGCCGTCCCGTGACCATGGCCCCGCGCTACGTGCTGCGCAAGATCCTCGACCTCTACGCGCAGAAGGGCTGGAAGCCGATCGTCGCGCCCGAGCTCGAGTTCTACCTCGTCGAGCCCAACATCGACGCCGACTATCCGCTCAAGCCGCCGATCGGGCGCTCCGGGCGGCCGGAGGTCGGCCGGCAGGCCTACAGCATCGCCGCGGTGAACGAGTTCGATCCGCTGTTCGACGACATCTACGCCTTCTGCGAGGCGCAGGAGATCGAGATCGACACGCTGATCCACGAGGACGGCGCGGCGCAGATGGAGATCAACCTGATCCACGGCGACGCGATGTCGCTCGCCGACCAGGTGTTCATGTTCAAGCGCACGGCGCGCGAGGCCGCCTACCGACACAAGATGTACGCGACCTTCATGGCGAAGCCGATGGCGCGCGAGCCGGGCAGCTCGATGCACATCCACCAGAGCGTCGTGGACATCAAGACCGGCAAGAACGTGTTCAGCGAGCCGGATGGCAGCCCGAGCCCGCTGTTCTTCTCGCACATCGCGGGACTGCAGAAGTACCTGCCTTCCGCGATGGCGCTGTTCGCGCCGAACGTCAACTCGTTCCGGCGCATCATCCTGAGGCACCTTGCGCCCATCAACACGCAGTGGGGCTACGACAACCGCACCGCCGGGCTGCGCGTGCCGATCTCGAACGCCGAGGGGCGCCGCGTGGAGAACCGCCTCGGCGGCGCCGACGCCAACCCCTACCTCGCCCTCGCAGCCTCGCTGGCCTGCGGCTACCTCGGCATGACGGAGGGACTGAAGCCGTCGGAGCCCGTGTCGGGCAGCGCCTACGACATGCCGTTCGGGCTGCCGCGCAGCCTCGAGGAGGCGGTTCGCCTGCTGCGCGACTGCCGCCCGCTGATCGAGCTGCTCGGCGAGCGCTTCGTGCTCGCCTACACGGCCGTCAAGGAAAGCGAGACCGACACGTTCCTGCAGGTGATCAGCTCGTGGGAGCGCGAGCACCTGCTGCTCAACGTCTGAGGCGGCCACCCATGAGTACCGCGATCCCGTACGTCGCTGACCGGACCACCGAGGCCTGGCAGGCGCTCGACCGCCAGCACTACCTGCACCCGTTCACGGACTTCAAGTCCCTGCACGCGAAGGGCTCGCGGGTCATCGTGCGGGCGGAGGGCGTGTACCTCTACGACTCGGAGGGCAACCGCATCCTCGACGGCATGGCGGGCCTGTGGTGCGTCAACCTCGGTTACGGACGACGCGAACTCGCGGAGGCGGCCTACCGGCAGATGCTCGAGCTGCCGTACTACAACAGCTTCTTCCAGACCGCCCACCCGCCGGTGATCGAGCTCGCCAAGCAGCTCGTGGACCTCTCGCCGCCGCAGTTCAACCGGGTGTTCTTCACCGGCTCGGGCTCGGAGGGCAACGACACGGTGGTGCGCCTGGTCCGCCGCTACTGGGACCTGCAGGGCGAGCCCCGGCGCAAGGTGATCATCTCGCGCATCAACGCCTACCACGGCAGCACCATGGCCGGCGCGAGCCTCGGCGGCATGGCCTTCATGCACGAGCAGGGCGGCCTGCCGATCCCCGACATCGTCCACATCCCGCAGCCGTACTGGTACGGGGAGGGCGGCGACCGCTCGCCGGCCGAGTTCGGGCTCGAGACGGCGCGGGCGCTGGAGCGGAAGATCGAGGAACTCGGCGCCGACCGCGTCGCGGCCTTCATCGGCGAGCCCATCCAGGGTGCCGGCGGCGTGATCATCCCGCCGGACAGCTACTGGCCCGAGATCCAGCGCATCTGCGACCGCCACGGAATCCTGCTCGTGGCCGACGAAGTGATCTGCGGCTTCGGCCGCACCGGGCACTGGTTCGGCAGCGACCTCTACGGCATCCGTCCCGACCTGATGACCGTGGCCAAGGGGCTGTCGTCGGGCTACCTGCCGATCGGCGGCGTGCTGGTCGGCGACCGCGTCGCCGACGTGCTGATCGACAAGGGCGGCGAGTTCGCCCACGGCTACACCTACTCGGGACACCCGGTCGCCTGCGCGGTGGCGAGCGTCAACCTGGCGCTCCTGCAGCAGGAGAACCTGGTCGTGCGCACGCGGGACGAGATGGGGCCGTACCTGGCCGCGAAGTGGCGCCAGCTCGCCGATCACCCGCTGGTCGGCGAGGCGCGCTCGGTGGGGCTCATTGGCGCGCTCGAGCTCGTGCGCGACAAGGCCACGCGCCGCTTCTTCGACAAGCGCGGCGAGGTCGGCACGATCTGCCGCGACTTCTGCTTCCAGAACGGGCTGATCATGCGCGCCGTCCGCGACACCATGATCGTCTCCCCGCCGCTGGTGATCAGCCGCGAGCAGGTCGACGAGCTGGCCGAGAAGGCCTGGCGCTGCCTGGATCTCACGCTCGAGCGCTGCCGCGCAGACGGGCGGATTTAACCCGCAGCGGTTGCGCTGTAAACTCCGGCAAGCGACGCGCGGGCTGCTCCGCGCTGCCCGGGCCAACCACCAGAGGAACGTAAGCACATGAGTATCAGCATTCGCGCAGGGCTCGTCGGCCTGATCGCCGCCGCCACGCTGGTCGCGTGCGGAAAGAAGCCGGAGCCTGCGGCTTCCACCGACGCCGCGCAGCCGCCGCCAGCGCCGGCCGCCGAAGAGATGGTCGTCAACGTCTACAACTGGTCGGACTACATCGATCCGGCGACGCTCGAGCAGTTCACTGCCGAGACCGGCATCAAGATCAACTACGACGTGTTCGACTCGAACGAGGTGCTCGAGACCAAGCTGCTCGCGGGCAAGACCGGCTACGACGTCGTCGTACCGGGCGCGGCGTTCATGGAGCGCCAGATCAAGGCCGGCGTGTTCCGCAAGCTCGACCGCTCGCTGCTGCCGAACTGGAGCAACCTCGATCCCGAGATCCTCCAGCGCGTGGCGCTGCACGACCCGGGCAACGAGTACGCGGTCAACCACATGTGGGGTACCACCGGCATCGGCTACAACGTGGGCAAGGTCAAGGCGATCGACCCGAACGCGCCGGTGGACAGCTGGAACATCATCCTCGACCCGAAGCAGGTCGCCAAGTACAAGGACTGCGGCGTGTCCGTGCTGGATGCGCCGACCGAGATGCTGAAGGTGGTGCTGGCCTGGAAGGGCAAGGACCCCAACAGCCAGGATCCCGCCGACCTGCAAATAGCCGAGGACGCGCTGATGGCGATCCGTCCCTTCGTGCGCATGATCCACAGCTCGAACTACATCGACGCGCTCGCCAACGGCGAGATCTGCCTCGCGGTGGGCTGGAGCGGCGACGTGCTGCAGTCGCGCGACCGTGCCGCCGAAGTCGGGCAGGGCGTCGAGATCGCCTTCTCGGTGCCCAAGGAAGGCACGATCATCTGGTTCGACATGTATGCGATCCCGGCCGACGCTCCGCATCCGAACAATGCCCACGCCTTCATCAACTTCATGATGAAGCCCGAGGTCGCGGCGGCGAACTCGAACTTCGTCAATTACGCGACCGGCAACGCGGCCTCGCTGCCGATGGTGGACGAGTCGGTCCGCAACGACCCGGGCGTCTATCCGCCGGCCGAGGTGAAGGCGAAACTGTTCCCCGACCTCGCCGCCTCGGACGACTTCACGCGCCTCGTGAACCGCTCCTGGACGCGGTTCACCACGGGCCAGTAGCAGTCCGCACAGGCCAGTGACACGGGGCGGGCGGGCGTGAGTCCGGCCGCCCCGTTCTTTTTGGCGGCTCTCGATCTACACATTGCGGGGGCGCTGAGCTAACCTCGCCAGCGTCGGCCGCCCAGCGGTGGCCCCAATCCGACCGGCGCAGGGAGTCCCCGATGCGAGCACCCATCCAGGCGGTTACGGCACTGCTGCTGGCGGCCCTCGTCCTCACCGGCTGCGGGCGCAAGGCGGCGGAGCCGGGCGTCGGCGTGGCGGCCGAGGGCGGCAGCGGCAAAGAGCCCAGGGTCCTCAACGTCTACAACTGGTCCGACTACATCGACCCGGCCGTGATCGAGGCGTTCCAGAAGGAAACCGGCATCACGGTGAGCTACGACGTCTTCGACTCGAACGAGGTGCTCGAGACCAAGCTGCTCACGGGCAATTCCGGCTACGACGTCGTCGTGCCGAGCGCCTATTTCCTCGAGCGCCAGGTCCAGGCCGGGGTGTTCCGCAAGCTCGACCGTTCCCTGCTGCCGAACCTCACGAACCTCGATCCGGGGTTGCAGGCGCGCATCGCGGCCCACGACCCGGGCAACGAGCACGGCGTCATCTACATGTGGGGCACGACCGGCATCGGCTTCGATGCGGCCAAGGTCGCCGCGATCATGCCCGACGCGCCGACCGACTCCTGGAACCTCGTGTTCGACCCGGCCGTGGTCTCGAGATTCAAGGACTGCGGCGTCTCGTTCCTCGAGGACCCGACCGACATGGTGGGCACGGTGCTGCTGTGGCTCGGCAAGGATCCAAACAGCCAGTCCGAGGACGACCTCAAGCTCGCCGAGGAGGCCCTGCTCAAGGTCCGGCCCTATATCCGCACCATCCACAGCTCGCAGTACATCGAGGATCTCGCCAACGGCGAGGTGTGCATCGCCGTTGGCTACAGCGGCGACGTGCTGCAGGCACGCGACCGGGCCGCGGAGGCGGGCAAGGAGATCGACATCCGCTTCGTGATCCCGCGCGAGGGTGCGCTCATGTGGTTCGACACGCTGGCCATCCCGGCCGATGCCCCGCACCCCGGCAACGCGCACGCCTTCATCGACTACCTGCTGCGTCCCGAGGTCGCGGCGGCGAACTCCAATTTCGTGAACTACGCGACCGCCAACACGGCCGCCCTCGGGCAGGTCAACGAGGACCTGCGCAACGACGCGGGCATCTACCCGACGCCCGAGGTGAAGGAGCGCCTGCAGCCGAACCTCGCCAAGTCCGCCGAGTTCACGCGCCTGCTGAACCGCTCGTGGACGAAGTTCGTCACCGGCCGCTGACGCGCACCTGGCCGAAGCCCGCCCGAGCCCCCCTCGATCCGCCGTAACGCCCGGAGCCCCATGGCCACCTCAGCCCGCGATCCGCAGCTCGCCTTCGAGCCCTGGAAAGACGCCAACGCCCAGCCGTACGTGCGCATCGAACGCGTCACCAAGAAGTTCGGCGATTTCATCGCCGTCGATGACGTCTCGCTCGGGATCTACAAGAAGGAAATCTTCTGCCTGCTCGGGGCCTCCGGTTGCGGCAAGACCACGCTGCTGCGGATGCTGGCCGGCTTCGAGCGCCCGACCGCCGGTCGCATCTTCATCGACGGCGTGGACATGACCGAGATCCCGCCGTACGAGCGCCCGGTCAACATGATGTTCCAGTCCTACGCACTGTTCCCGCACATGACCGTGGAGCAGAACGTCGCCTTCGGGCTCAAGCAGGACCGGATCGCGAAGGCCGAGATCGCCAAGCGCGTCGCCGACATGCTCGAGATGGTCAAGCTCGGCCAGTTCGCCAAGCGCAAGCCGCACCAGCTCTCCGGCGGACAGCGCCAGCGCGTGGCGCTCGCCCGCGCGCTGGTGAAGAAGCCGAAGCTGTTGCTGCTCGACGAGCCGCTCGCGGCACTCGACAAGAAGCTGCGGGAGCACACGCAGTTCGAGCTGATCAACATCCAGGAGACGCTCGGCGTGACCTTCATCGTGGTCACGCACGACCAGGAAGAGGCGATGACGCTCTCGAGCCGCATCGGCCTGATGAACCACGGCGAGATCGTTCAGGTGGGCACGCCGACGGAGATCTACGAGTACCCGAACTCGCGCTTCGTCTCGGAATTCATCGGCTCGGTGAACATGTTCGAGGGCCGGCTCGTGGAAGACGAGCCGTCCTTCGTGCGCATCGAGTCCGACGACCTCGAAGTGCCGATCTTCGTGGACCACGGCGTGAGCTCCGCGCCGGGCGCCACGGTCTGGGCGGCGATCCGCCCCGAGAAGATGCTCATG
>Ga0209391_10000005_pt1 | contig 65154 bp, 85 predicted proteins | sample PPLLak3March2015_FD_187246 | JGI IMG/M metagenome (GOLD analysis project Ga0209391, IMG submission 187246) | Freshwater sediment microbial communities from Prairie Pothole Lake near Jamestown, North Dakota, USA - PPLs Lake P7 Core (1) Depth... | ecosystem: Environmental > Aquatic > Freshwater >...
TACGAAGGAGACTGACATGCAGCTCACAGCCTTGCAGCTCAAAGAGAAAGACCCCAAGCGGTTTGAGAAAGAATACTACGACTGGTGCAACCACTACCCAGACCACGACTGGTGGGACTTCATCGAGGAAGACCTCACCGAGCAGGTTTCCCCGATGGGGGTGCGCGTCGACTCTATCTATTTCGAGAGCCACTACCGGACGGCGGGCTTCAACGGTCACCTGACCATCGCCCCGTGGATGCAGTCGCAGAAGCTGGATGAGAAGTGGTATCCGCTATGGGTAGCCTTCGAGCAAGACGGCGGCTATGTACGGGTGTCTAACAACAATCGCCGCAGCGGGTTCTCGCTCGACTGGAATGACGACATAACCTGCACCGTGCCGGAGGGTGTGTTCTCCGACATGGCCCAGCAAGACTGGGAAGACATGTTGCAGGACCAGTTGATGCAGTCGAGCATTTATTCCCTGATAGAAGACTGGATCAACGAGCAAGGCCACGACCTCGGCACTCGCCTGCGTGAAGCTTACGAGTGGGAAACATCCGAAGAAAACTTTCTTGATATGTGCGAAGCAAACGAAGTGACATTTACCTACGAAGGAGACGACGATGAAGTTCCTGCTTGAGATTGCCAATACCAAAGTGATATTGACTATGGAACAGATAGATAAAATATCCGAAGCACTCGACGGTGCCGAGCGTATCGAGGACAAGTACATGGGTGCATCCAAGTACCTGAAGCTGCTCCGCCCCTACATTACATCCGAGTCTTTGAAAGGCACTATGATGACGCTGCACGAGTACGGCGCGATGCAGCTTGTCACCAAGCTTGAGGACGAGAAGTCATGATCGTCGAGATGCGCTACACCGAGCACAACGACCGCTACTACTTGTCCATATTCGCCACTGAGATCGACATGGACTCGCACAACGACCTGCTGCTGTCTCAGCGCCCGGCGTGGTTGGTTGCCATTGCCGACATGGCCCGAGCGGGTGAGCATTTTCTTAAAGTCGTTGAGCCTCCACCTGATAGAGTTCTGTGGTTTTCGGTCGACGAGAACTTCAACTTAGTGGACATTGATATTTTCCATGACAGACACACACTTCTGTAGCAACTGCATGATGACCCGCCCTGCGGCTGGGGGCGGGTGGCTCAAAACATCTAGTGGCAAACGCTGGCGATGCGCAACCTGCACCGCCAAAGTCAAAGCTCGACGCGCAAGGGAGAAAACAGATGAACAAGGAACTAATTAGTGCAGCCTTACACGCAGCAGATAGTTTGTTAGGCGTTGCGATTCACTCAGGCGCGCACTTACAGACCGCAGAAGGGCGGGAAGACGCGAAGCAGGTACGTGAGCTGGTCAAAGAAGCACTTGCCTTGGTGAGAGCCGATGCGCAAGAGAAGTAAGTACCGGCCCAAGGGCGTGCTGGTGAACCCGATGGGCTATATCAAAGACGGGTTAGCCCCAATGACTTCACATGCGGACGAGCTGGTAACGTTGCGGCTCAAGAACCACGCCGCGATGCTTGCCCTGTTGCAAGGCACCGCAGGTACTTCACAGATGAGCATGCTCATCGCCATGTACAACATCACCGAAGCCCTGCACAAGATGGGTTTCGGTAAAGAGTATGCGGACGAAGTCACAGCAGGGCGTCAGACGTTGATGGATATTGTTCACCGCAGCCACAAGGTGGGGAAGTACGTGCCCACTGGCCCGGAGATTGCAGTACTCAATCAGTTGCTGGAACTGCACGACGCGCAGATGGAAGTAATAACCGTACGTGAGATGGACATAGCCATCAAGCTAGCCCAAAAAGAAATTACATCAGGACGCGCCACTAACTTAAGGAAACCGCAATGATTACAGAAGACGAATTCAGCACCGTGTTTGAGGAAGGCTACACCGAGGGCTACGGCAGTGGCGTGATTATGGGCGGCATCCTCGGCGCGCTGGCTGTAGTGGGTGTAGGTCTAATGGTTAGACTTTTCTCATGAACGTCGACCGCGTATCGCCTCGGCAGTATTCGCCTGCTCCGCAGCGTCGGGTGCACTTTGACCCTGTGGTGCAGACAAAGACGTTTCGCAACTCCGATCCTATCAGCGCCACTCGCCCAACGATACACGCCAGCCGGCTGGAGTCAGTGCTGAAAACGTCGCAAGCAAAGAAGGCGCTCGTGGAAAAGAAGCCGGAAAAGCCTCCCCCGAGACCGATCTACCAGACGCCGGAAACCCCAGCGAAAGCAGCGGGAAGAGCGATGGCGTGGTGTGCGATAGGCAGTCTGTTGCTGATCCCGGCCTTCGGCCCCGGCGCACTCGTTATCACCGGTATCTGTGCATTTGTTTCAGCAATCTATTTCATTCAACACGCACGACTTATTAACCAAGGAAAAGACCATGAAGATCGAACGCATTTCGCTAGCGCAAACCGAAGCCTCAGTGAACAGCCCCGTGCGGGCCGCACCACGCCCCGACCGCACCACGCTACGCAACACGGACAGCCCGCTCACACCCACAGTCAAGGCTACTCAAATGGCCCGCGCTATGAAGCAAGTCAACTGCGTGCCGCCCAGCCGTCCCACTACAGCGCCCACACCTACACCCGCCCCGGCTCAGGCCACAGAAAAACCAAGCGTGTTTAAACGAATGCTTCTGGGGGCTGGTGCGCTCATCTCAAGCGTTGGCGTAGTCGGCGGCTTGCTGTCTATCGTAGCCCTCGGGCCTTTAGGTCTGGCAGTAGCAGCCGGTGCCGGTGTGCTCGGCGCAGCGATGATCTGGTTGGGAGGGAAAGCAAAATGAAGAAGCTACTTGCCGCACTCTTGATGGTGCCCGCAGTGGCGCTGGCAGAAGAACCCTACGACTATTCGTTCTCAATAGACACTTCTTCGTTCCAACTGCTGCGCACCTCAGTGCGGAATACAGGCACGAAAACAGTGCCCAAGATTGTGGCGCTATGGGAAGTATCCGCGCCGCCAAACGCATGGCGCTGGAGCGTGGTAGTTAGTAACTGCGACAAACCCACAGGCACCGTGCAGATCACATATGAGGGCGGGGAAACCCAAGCTCGCTCATGGGCAATCGAAGGCAGCCGGGCATACGACAACATCGCATTCAATTCCTGCCTCGCGTATTACGTAGGACAACTCAAATGAAACTCTACGACGTCCCCAGAAACACGCGCATCGTAGTCCCGCTCAAAGATGGCGAGCAATGGCACCTTAACTTCGATCATATCGACGGCATGTACAGCTATTGCACCGACGACGAAGGCAACGTAGTGCACTTGGCAGCATGGACTGAAGTGGAGATTGAGAAATGAGTGACTATTCGGAGTTACTGGTAATGGTCGGAGTTGCACTCGTCGGCTGGCTCATTGGCTGGGTGATCGCTCAGGTGGGGATGGGGGATAAAGAATGAGCATCGAAGCCATGAAGCAGGCGCTTGAGGCGTTGTATGAGCTTAAAGAATCAGCGCAATACGACAGCGTTTATTCCAAGGCTATCGACGCCCTTCGCGTTGCCATAGCCGAAGCATCCATGCAGCGGCTTACGGATGTGCCGCAGGAGATGGAAGCAACTATCAACGAAATGGAAACAGTTGAGCCGGTGGCGTGGGAGGCAATCGAAAAAATAGCGCAAGAGCGATACAAGGTTGGCCCATCTGACACCAGCATGTTCTATCGCTTTGCTGTATTAGCTGGAAACGGAACGCAACATCTATACATTGGGCGCGAAATAGAGTGTCAAAACATGGCGAGAAAGTTTGCCGGGGCTTTCTTGGATGGAGCCTTTCTGTACGAAAAGATGGCTACCTCACTGACAACATTACTTGATGCAGTAGCGCAGGCACTTGCCGATACGCAAGACTGGTGCGAACTCGAAGCCCTGCGCGAGTCTTTGCGTGAGCATATGGCCGAAATTCATCGTCTGCGCGCTGCGCTTGCGGAGGGTGCTATGCAGCGGCTGACGGATGTGCAGCAGGAGATGGAGCAGAAGCCAGCCATTTATCCAGAAGAAGCGCGCGAGCTTGGGCTGGAAGAAATTCCGTACTACTCCCACCCACCCCGCCGCGAGTGGGTAGGTCTGACGGATGAGGAGATCGAAAAAGAAGCGCGTGGCGGAGCTAGAAATTTTTGGGAATTTGTAGCCGCCATTGAAGCCAAGCTGAAGGAGAAGAACGCATGACGGAAAACACTGAAATTTGTCGCATCAACGCAGATGGCACTACAACCTACCACTGGGACAACATTGAAGAGGCGGCAACGAGGTGGCAACCGGGATGCGACCTCTCGGTTTATGTATCAAAACTGCTCCTGCCGCTGCGTCCGAGCCGCGAGTGGGTTGGGCTGACGGATGAGGAATGGCAGCAAATTCAACGAGATCACTTTATACCGGACCAGCATAAAGCCATCGAAGCCAAGCTGAAGGAGAAAAACACATGAACAAGGAAGAATTACTGCGCATCATGCGTTTGCTCTCTGCGGTAGAAGCTGTTGGTCTGTACCGAGAACCTGCATTTCCATCGTATTTGGTTGAGCAGATTGACAACGCTGTTTCGATACTTGAACGGGAAATACTGAAATGAACCGCAATGACATCATTGCTATGGCGCGGGATGCTGGGGCAGGCGAACCAGAAAGCCTGTTCGGTCGCACAGATTACATCGTAATGACCCAGCACGAGCTTGAACGCTTCGCTGCCCTTGTCGCCGCAACGGAAGCAGCCAAATGGATCAAGGGTGCAAAGATTAGTGTGCCAACAGCAACGATGGAGCAACAGTTCTCTGTATACCACCGCCGTGGCTACGAGGCTGGTGCCGCTGCCGAGCGTGAGCGCAGGGCGTTTGAACTTGCCGAATGCTATCGGTGCGGCTGGGATGGCGGCGCTGCTGCCGAGGCATCCATGCAGCGGCTGACGGATGTGCAGCAGGAGATGGTTGGGCCATCTATCAAAGAAACTAGACACCATAGAGCAAATCGAATGCTTAAAGAGGCGATGGATAGTGATCGTGAAAACATTATCCGGAACATGCCTGACTTTGAATTTGACTTTTCTACAGAGTCTCAGAAGCGCAAGCCGCTGACGGATGAGGAGATTGACCGAGTGTGGCGATCTGTTGATTACAAGATTTCTTATGACAACTTCAGACTTGCGATTGCCCGCGCAATTGAACGAGCGCATGGGATTGGGGGTGAGGAATGACCCGCGACGACATTATCCGTATAGCGCAGCAAGCTGAAGTGCCGATACGCGGGCACTACGACGAACAAGGGCTTACGCCACAGGAACTTGAACGCTTCGCCGCCCTTGTCGCTGCTGCCGAGCGTGAGGAGTGTGCTGATGTGTGCGAAGGGCATTACGACACGGCACAAGCTGCACGCGCCATTCGAGCAAGGGGTGAGAAATGACCTGCCAATACTGCGAATACCACAAGCAGCGTGCTGTGTTGTGGAGACACGAGGCTTACAGGCTAGGCGGGACGCCATTGCCGTGGGACGCCGATGAAGCGATTGCAAAGGCGGTTGCGGCAGAGCGTGCGGCGTGTGCGAAGGTGTGTGAGGAAAATATGTTTTATGCAACAGGCGAGCAACACGCCGCCGCCATCCGAGCAAGGGGAGAGGAATGAGACTCAAGAACCTTGAATTTAGAAATCTTGATATTGATGGCCGTCCCGCTGAGATCGTTCAGTGGAACACGGACAGCACCGGCAAAGAGTATTGCTTCACCTTGTTGTTTTACGAGCGCGACAGCGAGGGATATCACATCTGTTTTGTGGGCGACCGCCCGCTGCAATACGAGGACGAAGAGATCATGTTTGCGATGATGAAGTACGGGCAGACAGTGATGGACGCTAAGTGGAAAGTGGAGGAGTTGCAGAAATGACTGTTAAGACTTCTTCTGACGGTGCTGCGGCAGTGGATCAGGAGTATCCTTGGAGGCCAATCGATACGTGCCCGGTGGGGCGTAAGGTGCAGCTCGTCAATAAAAAGATGGGTTGTGCCACGTACGGCATTTACAGCCGCAAAGATACATACTGGACACACTGGGCACCACTACCAAAGTTCATGGGGTCGATATGAATGACAAAGCGTTTGCGCAGGCCGGTATGGATATGTTTGAGGCCAAGGTCCAAAAGCTTCTTTCAGAATTTAATTTTTTAGCAGGAACCAAGCATGACAAAGAGCGACAAGATTCGAGCCCTTCTGACCCGCAACCCGAACCTGACAGTGGCAGCGGTAGCCAATAAGCTGGGCGTATCCACAGTGACGGTCTATGCCGTGCGTAGCAGGATGCGAGCTGAGTCTGCCCCCATAGAAGTTGTTGCTGAGCCCACCCTGCCGGCTCTCGACGCATTCCAGATCGGCGGCAACCATTACACCAAGCTGGCAATTCAGCCGTGGGAAGTGATCGAGAACAACGAGATGGGGTTCTTCGACGGCAACGCGCTGAAGTATCTGATGCGTTTCCGGGACAAGGGCGGCGTGCAAGACCTTGAGAAAGCTCGCCACTATCTGGACAAGCTGATCGAATTGGAACATGGCCGCAACGCCTGAAGCCAAGGTTAAAGCTAAGGTTCACGCTAGGCTTAAGCAGGCTGGAGCTTACGCGGTGAACTACATCGGGGGTGCCTACGCAAACAACGGCACCCCTGATATTCTGGCTTGTTGCCACGGCAGGTTCATTGGTATCGAGTGCAAGGCAGGCCGGGGTAAGCCCACACAGTTGCAGCTACGCAACCTTGAAAAGATCGAGGCAGCGGGCGGGCTGGCGTTCATCATCAATGAGAAGAACTTGGAGGTGCTGGATGGACTCGAACAAAACACCGCTCGATCAAATTGGCGAGATTTTGACCGGCCAATTACTGACCCGTGCGCTGAGTGAAGAAGAGAACAAGTTACTGCGTAGACGCGAGCGCGACTTGGCCCGAAAGAAACGTCAGAGGGTGGTGCTGGCGGAAGGAATCGAACCCTCAACATCTTCATTACAAATGAAGCACTCTGCCAATTGAGTTACGCCAGCAAGTCTAACGATTAGACCCGACCATGATACCACTCGTACTTGACCTAGAAACTTTCTACGACCGCGATTACAGCCTAAGCAAGATAACAACAGAACAGTACGTACGTGATCCAAGATTCGAGACAATCGGTATAGCAATCAAGATTGGCGATGCGCCGACGCAGTGGTATCCACAACCAGAAGTAGCTGCTGCCCTTGCCAGCATAGACTGGTCGGATAAGATGGTTGTGTGCCAGAACACGGCGTTCGATGGTGCCATACTGGCATGGCACTATGACGTTTCTCCGCTGGCATGGGCAGACACGCTCGGCATGTCCCGCGCCCTCTATCCCCACGACAAATCACACAGCCTGTCCGCTCAAGCCACTCGCCTCGGCGTAGGTGTTAAGGGCACCGAAGTCCTCAACGCGCTGGGCAAGCGCTATGTAGACTTCTCCGCTGACGAGCTCGCTCGCTACGGTGCCTACTGCGTCAACGACGTCGAGCTTACCTACAGCCTGTTCCACAACTACCTCAGCATGGGCTTCCCCAAGCAGGAGCTGCGTCTCATCGACGCCACGCTGCGCATGTTTATCGAGCCTCGGCTGGTGCTGGACAAAGACCTGCTTGTCTCCCACCTCGTCGCAGTTAAAGACTACAAGCAGCAGTTGCTTGAGGACGTACGGGATACACTCATCGGGGACTACTCCGACCCCGAGGCGGTGAAGGTGCTGCTCGACAGCGGCACCGATGGCATCAAGACGCTTCTCATGTCTAACCCCAAGTTCGCTCAGCAACTCGAACGCCTCGACGTTGAGCCCCCCATGAAGGTCAGCCCGGCCACAGGCAAGCTTGCGTATGCCTTCGCCAAGACCGACGAAGCCTTTAAGGAATTGGCCGAGCATCCCGACGTACGGGTGCAGGCACTCGTCGCTGCGCGCCTTGGCAACAAGACCACGCTCGAGGAGACCCGCACGGAGCGGTTCATCGGCATGGCTGGGCGCGGTGCGTTCCCTGTGCCCCTGCGCTACTACGGCGCCCACTCCGGGCGCTGGTCAGGCCAAGACTCGGTGAACCTCCAGAACCTTCCATCTCGCGGGCCGTATGCCAAGGCACTCAAGCGTGCTATCAAGGCGCCTCCGGGTCATGTCGTGATCGACTGCGACTCCGCACAGATCGAAGCCCGGTGCCTAGCATGGCTGGCGGGTCAGCATGACCTCGTGCAAGCTTTCCGGGACAAGCAGGACGTCTACAAAATCATGGCCAGCCACATCTACAACGTGGCCCCGGATCAGATCGATAAAACCCAGCGACAGGTAGGCAAGGTCGTGGTGCTCGGGGCAGGCTACGGCGTCGGCCACGGCAAGCTCAAGTTGTTCCTCAAGTCCATGGCCGGTGTCGAGGTGACTGAGGCTGAGGCCAAGCGCATCATCAACTCCTACCGCAATACCTACGACTGTATTCCCTATCTCTGGGACTCCGCCAACCGCGCTATTCAAGCTTTGGCCAGCGGTCAGGAGATGGTCATCGACGTGCCTGAGCTGGTACGCGTAGAACCCGGCAAGGGGCTCACCCTGCCTAGTGGCCTGCACATCCAGTATCCCGGCTTGCGCCGCGAATACAACGAAGACAACAAACCCGAGTGGCGCTACACCACCAAGGGTTTGCCCACCCGCGTATACGGGGGCCTCTGCGTGGAGAATTTTTGTCAGGCTATCGCCCGCTGCGTGGTGGCCGAGCAGATGCTGCGCATCCGCAAGCGCTACCCCACCGTGCTCACGGTGCACGATTCCGTGGCCTGTATCGCACCTCAAGACGAGGCGGAAACCGCGATGGCGTACGTCGTCGAGTGCATGTCATGGAACCCGAAATGGGCGGTCGGTTTGCCTCTGTCGTGCGAGGCAGGAATGGGTGAATCATACGGTGATTGTTAGGGTAAACTGGGTTCCATACTAAGGAACCCACAATGGCACTCGCGCACTCATACTCATCCGTTAAAGATTTTGAGGGGTGCCCGCGTCGGTACCACGAAGTCCGCATTCTCAAGAAGTTCAAGTCACAAGACACCGAGGCCACGCTATACGGCACCGCTGTGCATAAAGCATTCGAAGACTACATCCGGGACGACACGCCGTTGCCCGCGCAGTTCAAGATGTTTGAGCTGTTCGTAGCGCCGCTGAAGAAAGTTAAAGGCGACGTGCTGTGCGAACAAAAGATGGCCATCCGTGCCGATTTCACACCGTGTGACTTTTTCGATAAGGCTGTATGGTTCCGAGGCGTGCCCGACTTCTTGGCGATCAACAAGACCAAAGCCCGAGTAGCGGACTACAAAACCGGGAAGTCTGCGCGCTTTGCAGACCCCGACCAGCTAGAGCTGATGGCGGCAATGGTCATGGCGCACTACCCAGAAGTGCAAACCGTGTCCGGCATCTTGTTGTTTGTGGTGGCCGCGAAAGTAGTTAAGTCAGAATATACGCGAGCTGACCTCCCGAACATCTGGTCAAAGTGGGCGGGACGCGCTAGTATGATCGAGTCAGCAGTGGAACACGGTGCGTGGGGGGCGAAGCCCTCCCCATTGTGTCGCTTCTGTCCGGTAAGCAACGAGGCATGCGAGCATCGGTAGGGCTCTGGACCCTAGCCAACGGTGGGATAAAACCGTGGCAGTTGTAGGCAGGTTCCTCCCTAGGAATCTCCCCTGCTGATACAACGGACACTCCGGAAAGACGGGGCGCACTCTTCCTTGGAGCTGTCATGGCCGCAAAACCACGTAATTACAAGCGTGAATACGAGTTGTATCAGGGCACCCCGGAGCAGTTGAAGAAGCAATCCGAGCGCCATAAAGCTCGCCGTGCGTATGTAAAAGCGAACGGCCCTGTGCCTGCCAGCATGGACATTGACCACGTGAAGCCTTTGAGCAAAGGCGGCACCAGCAAACTAAGCAATCTACGGGCTGTGCCCAAGTCGAAGAACAGAAGCTTTGCGCGTACCAGTACGAACAAAGTCAAATAACGCAGGCTTACAGTTAGGGAAGTTGCATGCAGATCGTGGAGAACCGCGCACTGCTCTTTGTCACGCGCAAAGCAGATCAGATTAAAGCCCTGATTCCGAAGTCGCACATCATCGAGCGCAATGGCGCGTTGGCAAAGATACTCGTCAACTGGGGCCCGGACGAGGTGCAGATTCTGCGCAACCTCAAGATCAAAGCGCCGCCGCATCCCATACTGGGTACTTACGATTGGCCCGGCGTCTACACGCCGTTCGAGCATCAGCGCACCACGGCTGCGTTTCTGGCCACACACCCACGGTGTTTTTGCTTTAACGAGCCCGGCACAGGCAAGACTAGCGCTGCCGCATGGGCAGCTGACTACCTCATGAACAAAGGCCGCGTGAAGCGCGTGCTGGTGATCTGCCCGGTGTCGATCATGGACACCGCGTGGCGGGCGGACTTGTTCCGTACGGTGATGCACAGGACAGTGGCGATTGCCACAGGGGACAGAAGAAAACGCGAGGCCGTAATCGCGGGGAACTACGAAGTCGTCATTATCAATTTCGACGGCGTAAAGGTAGTCACTCCGGCACTCGCGGCAGGAGAATTCGATCTTATCATTGTCGACGAAGCCAATGCAGTAAAAAGCGTATCGACTGACCGCTGGAAGGCGCTCGCCTCGCTCATTCGCGCCGATACTCGGCTGTGGATGATGACCGGCACACCGGCCTCTCAGTCGCCGCTCGACGCGTACGGGCTAGCTAAGTTGGTCAATCCTGACAACGTACCTCGATTCTTTGGGGCATGGCGCGATAAAGTCATGACCAAGATCACGCAATACAAATGGGTGCCACGTAATGACTCTCAGACTATTGTGCATGACGCGCTACAGCCGGCTATTCGGTTCACGAAAGAAGAGTGCTTGGACCTGCCCGATCTGCTCTATGCGACCCGGGAAGTGCCCCTTACACCGCAGCAACAGAAATACTACAACGCCATCAAGCAAGAGATGATTACTCGGGCTGCCGGAGAAGAGATCACGGCGGCTAATGCCGCTGGCATGCTCAACAAGCTCCTGCAAATCTCGGCTGGGTGCGCGTATACCGACTCCAAAGAAGTCATTCAGTTTGACATCAAGAACCGTCTGGCGGAGCTGGTCAGCATCATCGAGCAAACCGACCGCAAGGTGTTGGTGTTCGTGCCATTCCGGCACGTGATCGACATGCTGCGCGACGAGCTTACCGCCTTCACCGTAGACACTATCCACGGCGGCGTAGCCGCAGGCGCTCGGGCGGATATTATCAAACGCTTCCAGACCCAAGACAGCCCGCAGGTGTTGCTGCTGGTGCCGCAGGCCACAGCGCATGGCATCACGCTTACCCGCGCCGATCAGGTGGTGTGGTGGGGGCCGGTGTCTTCCACCGAGATGTACCTGCAAGCCAACGCTCGAGCGCACCGCCAAGGCCAGACACGCAACGTCACGGTCACGCACCTGCAAGGCAGCCCCGTCGAGAAACGAATGTACGCCATGCTTCAGAACAAAATCGACTTGCATCAATCGCTAGTTGACCTGTATAAACAGGAGATAAGTTAACTGTGTTAATACCAAGGAGACCACGATGGACGCTGCGAAATTAGTACAAGTTTATTTGAAGATGCGAGACGCTAAGGAATTGATGGTACGAGAGCACGAGACGAAGCTATCCGAACTGACCGCACAGATGGAAACGATTGAACAGGAACTTTTGGAAATCTGCAAAGCCACAGGACAAGACGGCGGCAAGACCACGTACGGGTCTTTCTCCAAGACGATCAAGACGCGCTATTGGACAAACGATTGGGACAACATGTATGGATTCATCAAGGAAAACGATGTGCCGCAGATTCTCGAACGACGAATCCACCAAGGAAATTTTAAGGAATTCATGGAAGCAAACCCTGATAAGCTGCCAGTCGGCTTGAACGTTGACTCGAAGTACAGCATCACTGTACGTCGGGCAAAGTGACGCCTATACCCAATTAACCAAAAGGAACAACCATGAGCAATCTGACTCTATTCAATTCCGGCGTATCCCTGCCTGACTACCTGCGCAACGAAGACGACATCACCAAGTCACTGGCGGGGCAAAGCAACTCCAAAACCATCTCCATCAAAGGCGGCGTGTGGCGCATGGTGTCCGGTGGCGAGGAGATTGCCCGCAACGAAGACCGTGCCATGAATGTCGTGATCGTGGCCGCTGCCAAGACTAATTCCCGTACGTTCTTCATCGGCAAATACGAAGAAGGCAAAGACGTGGGTCCGACTTGCTGGTCTGCCGATGGTGTTAAACCCAACGAAGAAGTGCCTGCCGAGCAGCGTCAGTTTGATAATTGCGCCAACTGCCCGCAGAACATCGAAGGCTCCGGCGACGGCAAGACCCGCGCCTGCCGCTTCAGCCGTCGCTTGGCTGTGTCCCTTGAGAACGACATCGGTGGTGACGTCTATCGCCTGCAACTGCCAGCCAAGTCTATCTTCGGCAAGCCGGTTGATGGCAAGATGAGCCTGCAAGCCTATGCCAACTTCCTGTCCGGTCACGGTGTGCCGATCAGCGGCGTGGTGACTGAGATGCGTTTCGATACTGCCGAGGCTGTGCCGGTGCTGCGCTTCAAGGCCGTGCGTCCGCTGACTCGCGAAGAGTGGGAGTTGTCGAAAGCTTCAGGTGTTTCTGAGGAAGCCCGCCGAGCAATCGAGTTCAAGTTTGCGGTCAAAGCTGACAAGACCCCGGCACTGCCCGTCGCGTTCACGCAGAGCCCAGCAGCAGTTGAGGTGGCAAAAGTAGAGAGTTCTATCGAAGAAGTAGTAGAACCGGTTAAAAGGACCAAGAAAGTAGTTGTTCCTGACGTACCCACAGATAAGCCGAATGTTTCGGATATTCTGAGCGACTGGAGCACGGACGACGATGAGTGATTCACGCGGGTATAGCACAGCGCTAGTACAGCAAGTGGCTGCGGCTGACCCGTCGTTGCCGACTATCCGCCTAGCCAAAGTGTGCATTGACCGAGGCGTCTCGGTCTGGGAGGTGTCACGAAAGCTAGGCGTTAGTCGGCCTATCATCTATCAGTGGTTTCGTGGGAAAGTAACCCCTCGAACCAAGCATTTAGAACAGATTCTTATTTTGGTTTCTCAACTTGAGTCGGCATAATCAGTATCGAGGCTAGGCTGCGCTGATCCCGTAGCGACGAGGCGGACCACGGGGCCGCCGCCTCACCTTTTCCCCGCTAACCGAATCCCGTGTGAGGCTACGTGAGCACCACCTTCCTAGACGCCATACTGCCGTCTGCTGGTACGTATTGTGTTGCACGTATCAACAGCAAAAATAAAAAAGCAGTCCAACATAGGTTTTGCAGTACCAAAGAAGAAGCATCTCAAGCAGCTCAGGAGATGAACAAAGAGTTCTGGAATGTGTATGTGGCAATGGCTACGTACGCAGACCCTGCGGCAGGTCGCACTGCCGCAAATGCAGTTGAGATGAAGTGCCTGTTCCTTGAGCTCGATAGCCATGACGGCGTGCCGTATGCGACGCCATCCGAGGCCAGCAAGGCGCTTAAAAAGTTTGTCGTAGACACTGGCCTGCCCAAGCCCACAATCGTGTTCTCAGGGCGCGGGGTGCAGGCATACTGGGCATTCACCGAGCCTGTTCCGATTGCGGAGTGGGTGCCGGTCGCACGGGCGCTCAAGGCGTTCTGTTTCGCCCACGGTCTGAAGATCGACCCGCAGGTGACGGGTGACGCTGCACGTGTCATGCGCATGCCCGGCACGGTTAACTACAACTCTCCAGATCAGCCGCTGGCGGTGCTGGTACACCTCGGCCAGCCTGCGCCGTTCTCGGTGTTTCGTTCGTGGTTCCCGGCCCCTGCCTCTGAGCTTGTGCCTGCGGCAGCACTGGGTATGGACGACATCACTGCCTCGTTAGCGCGCAGCGGTGGCGATCTGCCGGACTGTGAGTTCTCGCTGTTGCTCGACAAGAGCCTGCGTGGGGCTGGCTGTGCGCAGGTCAAGCATGCCTATGAGCAACAAGCGTCAGTGGTGGAGCCCCTGTGGCGGGCTGTGCTGTCGGTCGCTGCCACCTGCGTGGATGCCGATATTGCGATACATACCGTGTCTGAGGAGCACCCGGATTATTCCCCCGGGGCGACTATCGATAAAGCTCAGCGCGTTACCGGCAAGCCGTACACCTGCCAGTGGTTTCGGGATAACTACCCTGAGAACTGCAAGGGGTGCACGCACAAGATCACCAGCCCCATCATGCTGGGGCGCATGGTTCCGGCTGCACCTGTTGTGGTCGAGGACGGTGCCGAGGTCTACAAGGTCGAGCACACCATCCCGGACGCAGACGGCGCGCATCTGGAAGTGACGGTCAATATCCCGGTCTATCCGTTCCCCTACTATCGGGGCGCATCGGGCGGGGTGTACTGCAAGAAGACTGACGCCGACGGCGAGGAGACAGTCATCGAGGTCTATCCTCAAGACTTATACCTCACCAACCGATTCTACGATTCGGACGACCACGGCGACGGCGAGGGCGAACTACTGGGCGTCTGTCTGCACCTACCCCACGACGGCGTGCGTGTTTTCTACGCCCCTGCCACAGCCCTTCTTAATCGGGAGAAACTGCAAACTACACTGGTTAAGCACGGTGTCGTTGCCTACAGCAAACAATGGGATGTCATCATGGCCTACTTCGCTTCCGCAATTCGTAAGCTTCAAAAAGACGCCAGCGCCTGCAAGACCCGCAGCCAGATGGGGTGGACTCCTGATGAATCAGGTTTCGTTGTGGGTGAGATCGAATACACCATCGCGGGCCCCAAGCTCGCACCCCCTGCCAGCAGCACACGGCAGTTAGCCCCGGCCTTCCAGCCAGCAGGCAGTCTCGAAGAATGGAAATCAATCGCCAACTTCTACAACCGGCGCGGGCTTGAGCCGCATGCCTTCACGTTGTTCTGCGGCTTTGGCTCGGTGCTTATGCCGCTGCTGGGTGGTTTCGATGTGAAAGGTGCGGTTATCAATCTGGTGTCGAACGAATCCGGCACCGGCAAGACCACCGCCATGATGGTCAAGGACTCCATCTTCGGTAATCCAGCCAAGCTGCTGGGCTCCTCAGACGATACCTACTTGGCCAAGTTCCAGCACATCGGCATGCTGAACAACATCAGCCCGTCATTCGATGAGATGACCAATACCAAACCCGAGGAGCTGTCCGATTTCATTTACTCGGTCACGCGAGGCCGCGCTCGGCACCGGATGGATTCGCAGGCTAACAAGCTGCGGAACAATAACACCACGTGGAGCAGCATCGTCGTCACCTCCAGCAACTCGGTGTTCTCCGATGCCATCAGCAGCATCAAGGCAACGTCTGGTGGTGAGCAAGCCCGACTCATCGACATCTACGTAGCAGGCAGTGCCGACATCTCCAAGACTGAGGCGGATGAAATCTTCCGCAAGCTCGCTAGCAACTACGGCGTTGCCGGGCCGATCTTCGTCAGCTTCGTCCTGAAGAACAAAGCGCTGGTCATTGAGACACTGCACCAGATGCAGCGCAAGATCGATGAGACGCTGAACTTGGACAAGTCAGATCGCTTCCACTCCGGCACGTTGGCATGCTCCTTCACCGGTGCCTACTTCGCACGTCAGATAGGGCTGATCGACATCGAGATCGCGCCGGTCTATCAGTACATGCTCAAAGAGCTGGCAGGCGTCAAGATTTCGAACAAGGCGTCCGTCAGCCACGGTGACTCCCTCGCAGCGGAAATCCTTGGCCGATACATCAACGACAACTTGTCCAACGCCCTCATCATCGAGTCGCCCAAAAACGGGCTGCCCTCAGCCCCGATTGAGGCACCACGCAATGCGCTGAAGTTACGCTACGAGCCCGACCGCAAAGAGCTATGGATACCGGCACACGAGCTCCGTTCCTATCTGGTCGAGCATCAAGTCGATGTGCGGCAGACAATCAAAGGTCTGGTGAGCCTGAAGATCATAAAGAACGACGGCAAGGCGATAGCCAAGCGGATCGCAGCAGGATCAATCGGCAGCATGAGCGTGCCGTCCGTGCGCAGTTATTGTTTTGATAGCGATGCAGTGGGTGTAGCCAATGCGCTTGAAACTTCCTGATGAGATCAGGATTCTGACCATCCTCGGTGCGCAATACTTCATCCCTTGGGAGGACGTGCGCAAGGGGTGTTCATTCTTCTTGCCGACAACAGCAACAGATAAGCAGGTGGCCGAACTACTGGCCCCTGCCGAAGAACATCTGCAAATCTCACTCGGTGTAGCTAACCGCTGCGAATACGGACGCTACGGCGTCCGTATCTGGCGGCTTGAGTAGTTACTCCTTCTTCCCAAAAATCTGAGCCTTGGCAGCCTGCACCCATTCCAGATTCTTGTTCTCGTACCGCTCAACATCCTGCTTCGTCTTCAGGCGCTCAGCGCTGTCCGGGATAGACTTGGCGCCGTTGGCACTCTCAAGGTACTTAATGTACGCCCGAGTCTGCTCGATCTCTTGCAAGGCTTTGTTCACCAGCTCCGCCATCTTCAGCTTGTCCGCGTTCTTCTCGTAATACTTCATCGCGGCGTCGATGTCTGTTTTCTCCAGTTGCGCAAGCGCACGCTTGACCGGCATCACCTTGTTGACCAGATCGTAGAACTCTTCCTTCGGTCCAGTCGGCACTTCCGGTGTAAGGTACTGGCTCAGGAACCAATACTTGCTCAGCGGCCTGTCCGTCTTGTTCGGGTTGACCATCTGATCGACCAGCATATTCATCAGCGGCACGACGCCACCCAAGTATCCCCGTACGGTGTTGTCGATAATGACCGGCGAAAGCTCAAGTCCCAAATCGTCAAACGCATATTTGGCAATCGCCTTGGCTAGCTCACTAGTTGAGCTAGTGGTCTGAAACTCAGCCGGCAGACCCTTTTGATATGTGCCTACCAGCGGACGCCCAGTTAGCAACGAGTGGTTTGTAAAGGCTTCCATCACAGGGCGAATCGCCTGCGGCACTGGCGTCACCCGGCCCACATACTGCTCAAACGCGTAGCCCAACACCTGCCGCACCACTTCGTTGGTCAGTTGCTCCTCCTCGGTGCCGCGCCGGGTCATGTATTGCACCAACGCTTCCACAGGTACTTTGAACAACGCAGCCATGTCGCCCGGCACCGGCAGTTTCTTGCCGCCGATAATCCAGTTGTTGGACCGTTCATCCAATGTTTGGTCTTGGTATTCCTCATCGTCGCTGTTAGCCAAAGCATAGATCAGCGCGAAGCCCGTCATCTTGGCCGCCTGTGTCCAGAACAAGCGCTTGGCCACAGCCTTTTCCGTGTTGCTCGAGCCGCGTCCAACCATACTACGCAGCAACAAATCGCTCGACTGCAAGTAAGCATTGAAGAATGGAACAGTGGCAACGCCCAGACCAATCGTTTTGCTGGCGCCACGACGCCGGAAGTTGATGAACTCCCGAGCCCGAGCAGTGGCAAGCCCCACGTTTTTGTTTTCTTCCGCCATCGTCCGGTCGTAGATCGCCTTACGCATGGCCAAGTCCGACGCCCGCGTAATCGATTCCAGCCGGTGGTGCAGCTCACTGAGCCAACCGCGTTTGGAGTAGCCCATGCTGAACAGAATAGTTTCTGCTGGGTTACTGGCGTTGTAGTCGATGTTCCCGACCAACCCCTTCTTGGCAAAGTCTTTGGTGAACTCGTGATCTTTGCCGAACACCACTTCATGCCCGGCAATCCGCAGAAAGTTCGTAACTGCCGGCACAATCAACCGCGACGGGCTTCTTACGCCAGACTGCACAAACGCTCGTTGAATATCGTCTGTCACCTGCTTGGCCACGAACGGCGGCATCACCGTCACAATCTTGCGCAAGATGTTGGATACCTGCGCGAACAACTTAACGATGGTCAGCTTCGGCTCCGGTGCATCTGTAAACGCTACCGCATCCCAGTGTGACCGCACTTCAAAGTATTCTTCCTGCCCTTTTTTGTAAGTCCTGACGACATTCCCCGCGTTGTTTGCGGATGTCTTGTTGCCATACAAGCGCCGAGCTTGGCCCATATCCGCCAGCAAATTAAGCGTGGTCGATGCTGCATCCTGCTTGATTGTCTGCTTGAGCATCCACCCCATCAGCTTGGTGTGGTTGTCGAACACGTTGCCCACTTCCCGCTGCGTGCTACCCACAAACTTCGGCAGAGAGCTTAGTTGCGACAGACCGCGACCCGTTGTGCGCTTTGGCGAATACTTATCAAAGAAATCTTCCACTCGGTCAAAGGGCACATACCCGGCAGCGTCTTTCCACTCCTGCGATGTCTCTTTCGAGATGCGCCCCACGTCAACCAACTTGTCGATCATGTACGCCCGCTGCTGATCCATAAGGTCAGCAACCTTCTGAATCTCCGGGTTAGCCTTCAGCCCGCGCAGGGCGGCATCAATCTGTTCCTCGGGAGACCGGTCATCCTTTTGTACCAGCTTGTGAATGGGGAATAGGTCTTGTTTTTTCTTCTTGCGCTCCACATTCTCTTGCCGCATGGCATCAAGGCGTCGAGCTTCCAGCATCTTGCTGGCCTCGGCATAGCCCAACTTGAAGTCCATGCCTTTGGCATCACTCCAGTTCTTGATAGTTGCCAGCACATCGGCTATCGACCCGCCCGGCCCCGCATTGTCGGTTACGATGTACTGCCCTGTGGTAGCGTCTTTCTCAAGCCCACCAGTGTTTACGAAAGCATTGAACAAAGCTTCCGGGTCTTGTGCTTGCCGGATCAACAGTTCAGGGTTTGTAATACCGGTAAGTTCGTCGCGCACCGCGCCGTCAAACAGAATGTTCATGCGGTTAACCACGGAGGCGCTAGCATCGGCTATCTCCGTGCGGAATCGAGTGACATACGACACGTCATCCGTTTCGGTAAATATCCGCACAACATCTTTCATCGCCGTCTTAAATGCACCGGGCGCTTCCTTCATCAGCTCGCTTTGCGCGGCCAGTCCCTCGGTGGGGCTGGGTGCGCGCAGGCTCTTGCGAACATCGCCTTCCTCTTTAATAACGCGCGGCGCAAAAACCTCTTTAATATCGTTATAACCTGTACGACGCGGGCGTGAGTCACCATCGAAATGAACAATTGGATACTTGTAAGCCTTTTCGCCAACTCTAATATCTGTTGATCCGGTTACCGTACCCATTGTCGGTTCTTCATGTCTCGGCCCGGTAGCCAAAACACGGGTTCCAACCGGAATCGCGTAAAACCCCGGAAACACTTCCTCAAGACGCTCTGCTGCGCTGTGTTGTTTTAATTTCTGGTCAGCCATCAACGCCTTCTGATACTCATCCGAAGTCTCCTCCATTCTCTGAGCAAACTCTTCATGAGTCATTCGTCCGGCCACATAATCATCTCCAATTTGTCGGCGGATATTTTCTATACGTTCTAAATAATTGCCATCCTGTTTTGGGCCGATTGTTGGCAGTCCTTCTGTCCCCTTGCCTCTGATACTCTTTGCCTCACCCTGCTTCGCTAACGCACCTTCTTTCAGCTCACCCTTCTCAACCTTGCCGAAGATTTGCTCGGGCGATTCCACCTTGGTCAGCGCAGACTTGATCGCTTGGAACAGCTTGCGTAGCTTGGCCACTACTGCGGCAACCATACCTGCGGGCGGCTTGGTCGCGTCGAAGTCAGCAAAGGCATCGGCCACTGCTTCTTCGGTGATCTTCTCCATGTCACCGTTGTACTCGCGCATATAGGCGTCGTAGCGCGATTCCTCACCAGCCTTCAGTGGCTTACCATCGATGTTGCGCTGCTTGAGGTATTGGTCAATCCACTTGTCCTTAGCCATTTTGGACAGGGATTTCCATTGGGCATCGGTGAAGAAACCCAGCTCGCGCAGAGCATGGATAGCTTCGTGGCGAAGCGTGCGGATTGGGTTGGCAGAATCGGAGGCAATCTGAATGAGCTTCTGGGCGTAAGAGCCTTCCGCTGTCATGCCGTTGATGAGCTTAAGGCCAATGTCTTTCAGGCCAAACTTGTTGAGCGCGGCGCGAAGGGTTTGCTCGAAGTCGGTTACTTGCTTGGTGCGTTCTTCCCCGCGCAGGCTTAGCGCCTCTTCATCGGGGCGAGCAGCTTGTCGGCGTTCTTTAACTTCAGCTTCCGTAGCTTTACGCCGGGCTTCTTTTACTTCGGCAGCACGTGACGGTTGCGCAACAGGCTTCTCCGCCACAATCCGTTCATATTCACTGCGCAGTGTGCCTACATCCTCTTCTTTTACTGCTTCGCGCCATGCACTGCGTTGCGCTGGCGTCAGCTCGGAGAAGGGCTTCTTGCCACCAACAGCTTCGGCGGTGTCGTTCCAATACTGCTCAGGCCGTGCTAGTGCAGGCTTTGCAGCGACTTCAGGCGCAGTTGGTGTTGGAGCAGTTCTTCCAACAGGTACCACTCCGCGTCGGACAGTTTCTCCAGCTCCGGTGGTAGTGGGCTCGGCGGGCGCGACAGGTCTAGGCTTGCTAGGTATGCCCACGCTAGGCTTACCTGCTCCGGCGGCAGGTTCAAATGCAGGAACTCTGGGTGCTGGGAATAGTGCATCGAATGCCTCCGCTTTATGTGAGCCTTCTTCAAGCTTAAGCGCCTTACGCGCAGCCTGTCTGGCCTCTGGGGCCATCACAGACATGCTCACAAGCTTACGCAGGAACGGACGATTCCGCCCATTCTCAGCCCATGTTTTCGTCTCGGGTCTTACACCCGCTGCGGTGAGTGAATCAATAACCGGCTGAAGTTCCGGCGGCACAACACGTTTGGGTGCAAGCGTAGGCTCAGGCACCGCCTCAGAAACAGGCTGCACTGGGGCAATTGGCTCCAGCGGCTCAATAGCTGCTTGTGTTGTTCCGGTGATGCCGGCTTCGGCTTTGGGGGCTTCAAACTTGAACGCGCCTTGCCCGGCACGTTCCATCTGCTTGGGTGTTGTGGTCTTGGGCTCAGCGGCTAGCGGCTCCTTGCCCCGCTCAAGTCCCGACTCCCGCATCTCAGTCGGCGTGAACAGCCGGCCTTGGCCCTGCGCTGTGTAGCCTCTGGCAGCAAGTGCTTTGGATCGGTCTGATTCCTCTTTCAGAAAACCTTTGAGGTCTTCCATCCGCGTCCGGCTCTCGGGCGTTTTCGGCCCGGCCTTGAGCAGATCGAGTTCTTTCTGTGCCCATCCTGTGCCTTGTGCTACAGGCAGGCCAAGCTCCATCTGTTCAGGCGGAGTCGTTACTTCCGCTTGTGGCGGCGCAACCGCAGGCTCAGGCTGTACCCGAGCTTGAGGCGCTTCAAATTGCGAGAACAATTCGCCCTGACCTTCAGGCGTCTCGCGCACTTCCGGTTGTGAGAATGCACTTGCAGCAGCTTTCTTGGCTTCGCTTTCTTGCTGCGCTTTCTCTTCTCGACCCCGTGTGATCGAGGCGATAGTCATCTGCTTCTGCTGCTCGGTGATCTCGGCAATACGCTCTTTGACGTTGGGAGCCTGCGGGCCTTGCATCAGCTGTTGCTTCTCCTGCTCCAGCTGCCCGTATTGCTCCTGCATATACGGCCCCATCGCACCGATGGGTGTCTCCCCTTCGGCCTTAACGCGCTCCCGCTCCCGCGCCGCGAGGATGCGTTGCTGGGCTTCTTGGCGTGCTGCATCCGCAGCGGTAGGTTGAATCTGCGTTAGTTCCGCTCGGGCCTGTGCCCGTGATGGCAGCCCGGTAAGGGCACCCAACCCGCCCCCGCCGATACCTGCTTGGTATGCGGCCTCGCCGTATTCGTTAAAGGCTTCGGGAGACATTACATCGAGCCCAGCTTGCGCCCGCTCAAGGACCGATTGCGCAATTTCAACGGGGATTTCAGTAGCGCCTCGCGCAGCGCCCCGGGCGGTCGCGCCCAGTGCCGAGCGTTCCGCTTCTTTAATCAGAGCTTGCCGGGCCTGCGCTGTGGCCAGCGCCGCGTCGTCGGCAATACCCAGCACACCCTTTACCAGCCGCTTGCCTAGTACCGCCCCAGTGCCCACGGCTTCTAACGCTGTCTGCCCTACCGCAGTGCCGTACGCCGCAGGTCGATCAATGCTGATAGGCTTGCCAGCTTCAGCTTGTTCTTGCGCTTGCCGCTCGATATTCGAGCCCGCCATCGACCCATATAGCGCAGTTCCCGCCCCCAGCAAACCGCCCACTATCGGGCCTACTGGCGCGAAGGGGCCGAGAACCGGTGCTGCCGCAGCCCCGGCAAGTGCTCCCGCCTTAGTACCGGCAATAGTTGCCGCCGCCGCAGGGGCCATACCCGCCACCGCTCGCGGCACTTGAGACGCCGCTTCGCCCAGCGCAGACAAAATACCCCGCTTCTCGTAAGCTTCCTTGACTGGTGCAAACGACACGCCCTCACCGGCCTCTTCCGAAATCTTCTGCGCCCGCTCCATGCCTGCTTTCGCAGCAGCTTCTGGGGCCGTAAGCGCCTCAAGCCCTGTCTGTGTCGACGACACAAACTGCTTAGCACCACGCTTAAGTTCGCCTAAGACGGTGGATTGTTTTGGCGCTGCTGCAAGATGCGAAATAATTTCCGCATCAGAATAGCCAGACTGTCTTGCGGCAGCGGCATCAAACTTAGCCTCACTGGCCAAGAAGTCGGCAATCTCCGCGTCCGAATACCCAGAAGTACGGGCACCTGCTATGTCAAAAGCCATAACTTACCTCTTGAATGATGTGAGCGGCGGACGATTTGCGGCGGCTGGTGCGGCGGCTGGTGCGGGTGCGCCAATATCTTCAGGAGGCGTTTTCTTAAACTCCGCATAAATTTCCCGCTTACGGTTTTGGTACTCCGTGTCACGTTCTTTTTTCAACTGCGCAGCAATATCGGCATCAAACGTGGCCCGTGCTGCCCGTGGGTCTTTAGCGTATTTAGCATCAATGATTTTTTCTTCGGCTGCCAGTCGTTGCCGAATCATATTCGATGTTTTTTCGTCCAGCCCCAAAGCTCGGTTTTGCTCTCGAATAATCGCGTCGCGTTCAGCAATTTCTGCGCGATTTTCGGCATTCTTTACCCCAACCGCATAGGTCGCCCCGGATTGCATCGCTGCTTTCCGTGCCTCAGCAGCAGTTTTAGCTGCTTCCTTACCGGCACCAGACCGCGCCGTCTCCTGCGTGACTTGTGCACCTAGCCCGGTTTCGCGCAGTTTCTGAAGCTGGTCTTCAAGCGCAGCTTGTTGTTCGAAAGCCTCACGTTGCGCGGCACTCATACCGGCACCACCGGCGCCCAGTGCCATACCCAGCGTGCGCTGGCTAGACATGCCCCGCAGGAACTCGGTAAGCGGGTCTTTCTTGGGCTGCTGTGCCATGCGCTGCTGAAGCTGAGCAATGCCTTGTTGGGCCAGTTCTTGCTGTTGCTGGTACAGAGGGTCAAACCGCTTGCGGTATGCGTCTTCTGCTGCGGTAGCGCGAGCTTCCGGCGAGGCTTGAATGTCTCCCATGAAGCCTTTATTCAATGCTCCTTGCAGGGCTTGCATCTCGTTAGGCTGCGCGGGCTGTCGAGCAGCTTGGGCGGGCTGTCGTGCAGCTTGAGCGATGCCTTGAGCGGGGGCAGTTTGAGCGGGCGGTACTTGCGCAGGCGCAGCTTGAGCGGGTGGTGCGCCGGGCGGCACTTGTGCGGGCGCAGCTTGCGGAGGTGTCGGTGCGGCCTGTGCAGGAGCAGCGGGTGCGGGCGCAGCTTCAGCTGGAGTAATTCGGCCTACTGCGGTACGCATACCGCCAGAAATAAATGTCTCTGGATTAGCTTTAAACGCGGAAAACATCTGCGGATTGCTAATCAGCTCACTGCGGTTTTTTCGAATGTAATCCCGCACGGCAGTGCGGCGGTCGTATTCGCCAGACGGTAGTGTGAGCGCCCCCTGCAACGGTCCGCTTTCGTATTCAGATTCAATTTCCGCAAGTGCTTCTCGGCGTTTGCGACGTGCGGCTTCTTCTTCAGACGGAGGAGAAATGCTAAATGCCGATTTCAGACCGCGAGTAAACGCAGTATCGCCACCTTCCGCAAACGCCACGATCCCGCCCGAGGCCATCGCTTGTGCGGGCATCATGTTAGGGGCAGGGGCTTGGGCGATGCCGCCTTGCATGGCTTGCTGGAGATTCTTCTGTTGTTGCTGGGCTTGCTGCTGGCCTACGGCACCCACACGCTGAGCGACTTCTTGCTTGGCCATGCCCATCAGTTCTTGCTCGCGCTGTTGCGCGATAGTGGGCATCTGACCTTGGCCAGCTTGCATCTGCATCTGACGAGCAGCGGCATCTTTCTCCGACTTGAGCTTCTGCAACGCGAGCAGGTCAATCAGCTGCTGGTCTTGCGCGTAGCGTTGGGCCAGTGCTTGTGGATTACCCCGGAACGCATCCATCCGGGACTGAACATCGCCTTCGATTCCGTTATTCATGAGCAGTCCTTATTTAGCCGGGGTCGCGGGGTTGCCAAACAGCTGGTTGTACAAGTCACGAATACCTGACGCCCCACCGGAGATTTCTTGAAGCAGCGACGGCTGTTGGTAGGTATTGCTTTGCGCAGCGAGCGGCAGCCCTTGCAGCAGAGACTGCTGGTACTGCACCTGCTTGTACGGGTAGTCGCGTTCTTCTTCGAACTGCGCTTTCTCGGCACCCAGCCCTTCGCCTGTAATGCCCCGCTGCATCTGACCTGCTGCCAGCTGAGCTTGCAGATTACCCAGCCCATACTGCTGGCCCATGCCCGCCAGCCCGGCTTGTTGTTGGGCAGCACCGAGTGCGCCTTGCAGACCTTGCATGCCATAGCCGGCACCGAACTGACGGCTCTGCTCGCCTGCGGCCTGTGCTGCGGCCTTGCGTTGCTGGTCGGCTTGGAAATTTTGCGCAGCCTGCTGGTACGCTTGGTTGTAGCCTTGGCCAGTAATGTTCGACAGGTTCTGCCCGAGGTTGCGGGCACCTTCCGATTCCATGATGGCCTGCCGGCTACCGCCAAACGAACCCGCTTGGGTCATGCGCCCCGCTTGCTGCACACGCTGAATCTCCGCCTGACGCCGAGCCTCGGCAATCTGGGGATCAAGCGATGCCTGCAAATACGGGTTCATGTACTGCTGCGCCGCTGCGGGTGTGAACTGGTCAGCGGAGAACGTTGTCGGCGCGTAGTTCATCGCGCCCATCTGTTGCCCCAGCTGTGCGCTGCGCTGTTCCGCTGCGCCAATCCCTGCGGGCATAGTCAGCCCAGCCAGCCCTTGAAACGCTTGCGATTGCAACGCGCTCGGGCCAGCAGTTAGTGTGCCTTGGTAGGCTTGATAGGGCGTGCTAGCCAGTGCTTGGCCTTTGCCAAGCATGTTGGTCACATAAGGGCCAACCCAGTTAGACAGGGACGATTCCATGCCAACGAGTGGTTGCGAGCCAGTCGTGCCTGTAGATGTAAGAGCAGGTGTAGTAGCCATATCTAGCTCACTTAGGAAGAAGTTTATTGGGGTTAATCTGGCGACCTTGCTTGGCCGTGCCAGTGCGCGCTTTGCGGATGCGGTCCATCATTTCATACAGCCGTTGCGCACCAGCTTCAGAGTTGCCGTTACCTAAATGGCTGACTACGTCCGCAGGCACCACGAACTCGCCGTCACTAAGTTTAGCGGGTTGCTTACCATCAATGTTCGCCGGAATCTCATCCGCCATGCCATCCGTATCTCCGCCCAAATAATACCCCTGAGCGATACCACCTTCGGCATAGCCGGGCGTAGGCCGTGCTGCATTGAGCTGAGCCAACCCTTGCGCCTGTTGCGCGGCAGCGGCTTGAGCCGCAGCGGCTTGGTCCGGGGCCACATATTGGGTGTCTGAGAAATACCGTTTGCCGCCTGCGCCGGGGCGCTGGGTCGAGGCAGCTTGCGGCACACGCTCGCGCACTGCGGAGAGCACGGGGACCTGCCCTTGATAGCCTACTTTCTCTGTCTGGCCTTTGCCTGCACCGAGCAAGCCCGCCAACCCGCCACCGATAGTGGCAAGCTTCTGCATGTCGAGCTTATCGTTCTTGTCGTACAGCAAAGCTTTAAGGGCGCTTGACGACAAGTCCGCAATACCACTACCGGCTTGTTGGAATGCTTGCCCAAAGTTCCCGGAGAGCAAATTGCTCATGAGGCTCGGAGCCGCGTCATAACTCCAGTTTGCCGCGTTGCCGTAGTATGTATCCGTGGGCAGCGTGACATTGCCCCAGTCAATGTTTGGGGCGTATGGCGAGAATGGAAGCTCCACGTCGCCGTAGTAAGGTTGCTGATCTACTTCAAACGGGTCCATGCTCATCCTCTCAAAATCTTCATCAGGTCTTCGACAGTGCCGCCTTCTGCATAAGGCGAAACGAAGGCTTTCTCTTGTTGCGGGTTGGCAAAAATACTTTTGCCTCCAATGTCATACACATACCCGATGTTAGCAGGGGTCACAGGTGCCGCAGCCTGCGGAGCCGCTTGTTGTCCGCCGAATCCGCCGAGTAATCCAAACAAGGTGCCCATGTTGGCTTGCTGTTGGGCTTGTGCCGCTTGCTGTTTAGCGGCAGTTAGCTGAGTCCCCAGTCCGGCAATCTGTCCGCCGAGCGTAGTTCCCAAATCCCCCACTTTCGTACCCAGCTCACCCACCTTAGTACCGAGCTGCGCTTGCCCTTGCTTCAATTCCGTTTGGGCTTGTGTAGTGGCAGTCTGGTAGTCCGCACCTTGCCGCATCAAAGCTACGATTCGAGCGTTCACGTCGCCAAACTGAGTCTGAGTAGCTTGCTGGTTAGCAGCAGCTTGAGCAGCAGCTTCTTTAGCAGCGGCAGCTTGCGCGGCCTGTTGCTGCCCCAGCGTCGCCTGCCCGCTCGATAGCTCCAACAACGCTTTGTTAGTGGCCTCAGATTGCGTCAGCCCTTGCCGTTGAAGCTCAGTTATCCGAGCGTTCACGTCACCAAACTGCTGTGTCGTAGACGTTCCGAGCTGGCCTAGGCCGGTCTTAACCGCGTTTACATCTACCCCAAGTTGGCCGAGCTGAGTATCGGTCGCTTTCTGATTAGCTGCGGCAGTCTGTCCGACCTTATCAATACCCGCTTGTAGCGCTGCATCTGAAGATTTGCCGGCTGCTTGAGCTGCGTCAAACTCAGCCTTGAACTGAGCTTTAACTGCGTCAAAACTCTGGCCCGTCTGAACGGCAAAATCCGCGAGCTTCTGGTCGGTAGCTGTGATCTTTGCGGTAATGTCTGCTTGCCCGGCAGCGGTTTGGTCTGCTGCTTGTTTCGCGGCAGCTGCTTGTTGGCCAACCCCTGCAATAGCGCCCTGCAAAGCTGCCTCGGATGTTGCCCCCGCAGCTCGCGCAGCCTCAAACTGCCTTTGAAACTCTCCGCGCAGGGCTGCTTCCATCTCGGCTTGGCCCGTACCTTGTTGCGCCAGAATGTCGGCAAGCCGCTGATCAAAGGTCGTGCCCAACCCACCGATCTCACCGCGCAGGGCTGCTTCCATCTCGCGTTGCGATGCGCCTTGCTCGGCCAAACGCGCCAGAATATCCGCGTCACCCGCCGTGATCTTCTGCCCGGTCGCCTGCTCCAGCGCCGCAATTGCGGCCTCTGCATCCGCCTGCTGACGGTTCAGCACATTGAGAATGTCCGGCTGCACATTTTCCGGCTTGGAATACTCAGATACCGCTTTTTGCATCGACTGCTGTCGTGCCTGCTGCTGTTCCAGCATCTCCAGAATATCCGGCATTGACGCTGGCGATTCTGCGCCCAGCATGCCGCGATCAATCCACGATTCTGTGGGAGTCTCCGTAGGCGTGAGTTCGCCGGATTTGTATGCCGATAACAAGTCCCCTTTTCGGATTTCCGAACTTGCCTGAAACTCTTGTCCCGCACGATCTACGGCTGCCTTTTCGTCGGCAGATAAACCCGCATAAGCAGCCTGCGGGTCGCCTTTGCTCATTACGTCAAAGAAGTATTTGTAGTCAGAAGGCTGTGCGCCCCCTGCTTCCGTAGGTTGCGGCAATACCACTCGATCTTGTCCAGAGGCTTGTGCAGACGGAACCAACGCACCAAGTGCTGATTCCGCTCCGCGTGCCAACACATCGCCAACGCCTTCTTGTTTGTAATCGCCCGCCAGCAAACCTCGTTGCTCAGGCGCAATGCCAGCATCGGCTAAGATTTGTTGTAATTGTTGCGCCTCGGTTTCTTGCGCGCCGAGTTGCGACAGAATATCTTGCGTAGATGTTGTGGGTGCGGGTGCACTTGCAGTAGCCCCGGGAGTTGCACCGGTTATCGCTTTTGTTCCGACGTTAATTGCGCTTGTCAGAGCCGCCGTTACCGGATCGCCCCCGCCTACTGCCGCCCTTGCCGCTCCAGATGCGGCTGCGGTCAGTGCCTTTGCAACAGTCGGGTCAAGGTCTTTCAGCGCATCTGCACTTGCTACAGTGCTACCGACCCCGGCCCCCGTTGCGGCCACCAGTGCAGCTTGCAAGGGATCGCCACCCGTAATTGCGGCTTTACCTGCGGCCAAGGCTCCTGCTTTTACCGCGTCTGCTGCGGCACCCGTTAGCCCTGTGGCACCCACTGCCGAGCTAATCGCAGGCGTAGCCATCTGACCGAGACCGCCCAAGGCACCTCCGGTCAATGCGCCCTTGAGCACATTGCCGTCATTCAGTAGCGCATTAAAGCCCCCCGATACCGCCCCAGCCGCAGGCAAAGACAGCCCAAACCCTGCCGGGCCTAAAATGGCTGAGAGCGCAATCCCCGGAGCCGCTGCGCCCACAAAGTCCAAGAAACTAAACCCGCTGTCATACGGGCGCATCCCCGCTTTTGGCACTCCCAGCCCGTACTCTGGCGAGTAGGTGACGTAAGGCAACGCCTCTGCAAACATTTCACCATTTCCGCCCACCTGGAGTTCTGGTTGGCCAGTCCCCCTATTTATTATCGGCACCGGAACAAACCCTTCTTTGCCGCCCGCACCTCCCCACCAGCCGCTAGAACTTTGCTCCGAAATCTTATGGATGTGCGCGTATGCGGTACGCCAGTCTTGCCCCATTTGATTCAACACCGATTGGGGCAACTGAGCCAATGAAGGAAAGTTATTACGAATATAGTCGGTGCTTACTTGTGCGGGCTGCGCCAACAGTTGCTTGGCTTGGCTTGCTGGGTCGTAGTAATCATAAACTTCATACCCACCTTCTCCAGTTTCTACAACCCTAGTTTTTGTAATTGGAGTTTGTGTTGTTAGTTTTTGTAATTGCGCTTCCGTCATGCCCGGAGTTACACGTAATGTAGGAGGCTCAACCGGGGGCAGAAGAGATCGTCCGGTATATTGATACCTTCCACCTTCTCCGCCCTCTACCCACTCGTACCCCATTGCTCGATATGCGGCTGCTTGTCTTTCCGCACTGCCATCATCATATTCCGACATATCTACCTCACTGAGTCAGGTCGTAAAACGACAACGAGCCTACGGCATCGCCCGTCGTGGCACCGGATACTGTTCGGATGCCGACTGTATAAATGTCGCTCACTCCCGCTAACGACACGCCCAACTGCAAGTCAAAGTTGTACCCGGTGGGCGCTACCAGAATCCCCGCTCCGCCACTACCGCTGGTCGTTACGTAGTCCGTTTGCACGATGGTGCCTCCTGTCATGGCCGTGGCACTTACGTCAGCCTCCACGTTGGCATCCGAACTGACTGCGGCATAGCTTGCGCCGGTAAGCGTCGCGTTTTTAAACAACGCAACTTCGTAGTTCTGGTTGGTCGTCGGCAACACCTGTACTCGGTTCGGCAACACAACAGCGCCAAGCGCCGTGGACGCAAGCCGGATAGAGACCAGCGGCAGGAATGTTGTGCTGATTGTGCCCAATGCTGTGGTGCGTCGCGCCACATGGTCAATTGATGTTGCCTCGTAGCCGCCCTCGCTGATAACCGTCGAGCAGACCTGTTTCATCGACGACGCCGAGCCGGTCGCTCCCGTATTGGTGATTTCATATCGCACCGGCAGGATGGCCGTCTGCATATACACAGCAGTCTGTGTATTGTCGTTGTGGAAGATGTGACATATCTGCGGCCTGCCATCTACATAAAATCCACAGCGAACATCCCCTGTACCCAGCCACTCAAAGTCCATGTACAGAATCTGGTTCTTGGTCAGGTCTAGCACGCGCCCGCTTGGGCCTGTGCCGTCCATTTTATCCACGTTCCAGTCGGCTTGATTGACTGTGCGAACGTCGCTTGGCGTGCCCGGTGTCGGCAAAGAGTTTGACCGAAGGACGAACGAGACTGTAGTGCCGTTCTGCTGGAGGAACGCGCCGTTCGCTGTATTGAAGTAGCCTACCCTCTGGCGCAAGTTTGTCTTCGGCGCCGCCATGACAAAGGTGCCAAGGAACGTCAGGCCCTTGCCGGGTTGATACGGAAACACGCGATAAGTCTGGCGGATTACTTCGCTGCCTGAGCTGGTGGTTGTATTCAACGACACCGAGCTTTCATTGCTCAGATAGGTTGCTGTGCCCCCCGTGGCTGTCGACGTGTCAAACTGATTGTCTATAGCGTATCTGTTTTGGCTATCAAACAAAGTGAAGGGGTTGCTCACCCGCAGCCGACCAAACGCATCGACGCCTTCGTCGCCAAAATAAACTTCGTATGGGCCTTGGTTTGCCACGAGTCTCCCCACTACATGATTGAGCTGGTTAAAGTACAGACGCAGCACGTTATTAAGCTGGTCAACGTATTGCCTGTCGTACTGCACCGGGCCTAATGGCAGGCTGGGCACAGCGGGCATGCGAGCTTCAACAAGTGCCATTAACCTCGCCTCCCATCAGGACGAATATCTATCCGTGGAGAGCCAAGCTGCCACTGCACGCCTAGCCCGGTGCTTTCCATCTTGATCGACATCTGACGGCCTCGAACGCGGGTATACACCTGCCCGGTAAACTCTTCAATTGGCACCGTAGCGATTCGCGTAACTACTGCCGAGTTGCTGCCGCCCACCGAGGCAGGGCTGTTATACCCAGAACCGGAGTTAGCCATTGGCAGCAAATACATGGTCGCGTTGGGGCTGGCCGCTGTAGAGCCTCGGAAGGTCACATCCGGCAACATTCGATAGATAAACGAGAAGTTATGCCCGTCGTCGATGTCAAATTCCGCAGAGGTAATGTAGGACTCAATCGCTACCAACGTGCCTGTCGAATTGTCGTCTACGCCTACTTCGTGATTGACGAGGTTGTTCAGATACGTGGCTCCTACAGGGTGTGATCGCAATCCGCTATCGATCCATGCGGTGCGTGCTATGGTGCCGTAGTACCAAATATCTTCGCCGTAGTTGTACACAACGTACCTGTCATTGGTCGTCGAGTTTTCGCTGCAATAAAACCACCAGACTTCATTAAAGCCTTCGTTAGTGCCGGCCACTACCTGTGCGCGTTGCAGGGAGTTAAAGTCATCAAAAATGTACTGGCGCAAATCACAACGAAGCGTCTCAACGCGACCGTCGTATTTGTAGAATTTGTCGATGCCCATCCAAAACACCACCCCGCTCGCCAACGCCGTAGCGTTTGGCCCTGCGATGGAAAGGTTGTCGCCCATGAGCTGCGATCCCCACACATCCGGAGCGCCAAGGTATTGCAGCGCGTACAGCGCCGAATCCGTCCATACGATAACTTCCTGCCGGGATTGCAAGCAGGAGATGATCTCCGAGCCGTGAGACAGCCGCACGCTGCCTGCCTGATTGGTCACTGCCGGGGTCCAATTCACCGCACTTTCTTGATCCGACCAACGCACCAACATCGGGTCGAATGCAGCGGACAGATAATCAGTCGTGCCGAAGGCGAATACAAACCGGCTAATGTCCGATACGAAGATGAAGTTGGCAATGGTTGGCACACTGGAGGCGCCGGCCAGAGACGACAAAGCCACACCCCGAGAGGTCAGTCCGCTCGACGCATCCCAATAATAGATACCGCCGCCGCGTGGATTAAAGATCAGGTCTTCGCCAAAGTTATTCTGGCTCCACAGGCGCATACTATCCGTTGCAGACGTAAGGCCCCACGACCCACTACCCCAAGAGCCTGCGCCCCAGCCTGTCAACGGCACGGAGAACGCTGGGCCTGAATCAATCTGGTAGGCTGCGGAAACAGCGGCTCCGCCACCCGGCGAGCCAGTTACGTCTGCTGCGATTGCTGTGGCCGCAACCGTAATTGTGTAGCTATTTACCCCCAGAACCGTGACTTGATACTCTTGGTTCAAGACAGCCGCAGTAATATTGCCACCCAGCCCGGCAGCCCCGCTGAACGTCACAAAGTCGCCCGTAGCGCTTCCGTGCGCTGTATGTGCCACCGTAATAACTGACGAGCCCAACGTAGCCGTGAAGGGGTTGGTCAGCGTAGCCGTTAGCCGCAGAGGCGTGATGTCGTTGTAGTTACCGCCAGACTCGATGTAGAACTTGAGGTTAGTGCCCACACCCATCAGATTCAGGCTGGCCAGCGTAATCCAGTTCCACAAGCTGCGGCACACGCCCAAAAACGTACTGGCTGAGATACGCACCCACCCGCCTATCTTTTCGGGCGTGCCTTGGCGAAACCGTACTTTATCACCGTCATACCAACCGCCTTCAGTGGTGTATCGCGTGGTTTCTTTATTCAATCCCGGCTTCAAAACCAATTTCTTTAGCGGCACAATGCCTCCTTATGCGGTCATGGTCGCAGCGTCTTGTTTGACCTCAGCCACGCGCCGTCCCCAGCCTTTGCCGAAGGTGTTCCATGTGGGTAGGTCTTGCAAGAAGGCGAGGCGAACGGCGTTATAGCCAACGACGAGCAGTTGTGGGTCGGCGGCTTTAGCAGCGGCGAGTGTTTTGGGGCCGAGGGCGCCGTCTTGGGTTGTGCCCAGCGATTGCTGAAGCCATTTGATCGCACGACCCGCGCCGCTATTCACTGCGGCATCAAACACGCAGTAATCCACGCCGGCAGGCAGATCGTCGCCGCAGACTTTATCCCAGTATTTGCGTTTATAGAGCGGCTTGACCATCTCCGGGGTAAGCCCGCGCATGGTCTTCTCATCGACAGTATGGCCGACCCACTCTTCCCAGACGCGCTTAGTCACGCCGAGATTGGTCATGCCGCCCGGGTCAGACGGGTGATTTACATAACCGCCCTCATGCCGGATGAGTTTGGCAAACGCTGTGTCGAAGTTTTCTTTCACTTGTCAGTCCGTGATCGTAGAAGTTTAGTCCCACTGGCACGGCTGACTGCACGACGGTGAGCAGGCCGGACCGCTCACCGCCATTGTACTGCTTACTCCGCTGCGGGTTCTTCCGCAGGCTGCACTTGAGGCTGAGCTTGCTCTTTAATCTTCTCGATTACAGCAGCAACAGCTTCGTAGGGCAACTTGGACAGGCCCACCAAAACGATTTGGGTTTCTTCAATAGACAGTTCGAGCTTAATCATGTGTTACTCCAAGGAGGTGGAAGGGACGCATCAACCGGGTTTTGCTGCAAAGCAATTTGATCGGCAATGCCTTGCTCATATTGGGCCACTTGCTCGGTTCCCAAGGCATCCACCACCCAGCCTTGCACCGTCTCTTCGGTAAGCTGATCGTAAGGTGTGAAGGCTGCGGGCGACGGAGCCGGTACGCCTACAGAGCCGTACACATTGGCCGAGTAAGTACCGTCAGTGCCGATCAAGCGCCAATTCACGTTATACACCACATTGGTCAAGCCATCCTCAGACAGCTTCACATCCAGCGGATTGAACACCCATGTATAAGTCACAGCCATTTTATGCGCCCTTCTTCTTGTCGTAAATCGACCAGCCCACACCGGCCAGCGCCGACGCGCCGCCGATGATGGCTTCAGCCGCGCCGCCATCCACACCATATTTAACCGCAAACCCCCCGGCAATCGCCGTGAGGATGTGTCGCACCAATGCTTGAATAAGTACAGGATTCATTTTGATCTCCTTAAGCGCCTGCCATTGTGATCCAGTTTGTACCATCCGACACCAGCGTTACCCACTTGCCTGCTGTTGCCGCCAAAATTGCCGTACCCGCTGCCCCGCCAATCAAGGGTACTACGTTGCTGGAAGCTGACACCACCGTGAATGCGGCGATGGTTTTAAGCATCACCTCACGCCCAGTCCAGCTAGATGCCGCTGGCAGTGTCACTGTAATCGTCGCCGTGCCATTACAGATCAGCCAGTTTTCTGCGTCGCCAAGGGTGAAGTTACCGGTCTTGGTCACGGGTGCATTGCGGCCGAAGGAACCGTTCACTTGCAGCTTATTAACCGGCGTAGTCGTGCCAATCCCCACGTTGCCACTTGACAAGGCAGTAATACGCTCAAGGGAGTTTGAAAACACCGAAAATGAGGACGCCGTAAAAGTGCCAATATAGTTGGCACCAATAACGGTACGGTGCGACAAATCCGAGCGGTAAAGCGAAATGGCTGAAGTTGCGTCGTTCGTTCCAAGCAATTCAATTCGGGAGTTGCCTTGCGGGGTAGTGCCGCCGATTAGCAAATTGCCCGTAGAGTTGATGCGCATCCGCTCTGCCGGAGCGTTATCTACAGTACCGGTTGACCCAGCGGTCGCTGTCAGGAATGTAATGATCGACGTGCCTGTGCCGGTGGCTGTGCCCGAGCTCAACAGCAACGTACCGCCGGTCTTATCGGTTGCCCCACTTGTTGCACCACCTGACTGCAATGTCAGGTTGTTACCTGCTGTATTAGCTGTAGTGTGCCGCTCCATCCAGATCGTGCGGGCAGCATTGCCTCCAAGGGACAAGAGGTTAGTTGGAGTAGTGGTGCCAATCCCAAGATTCCCAGACGCATCCAGCGTCATTGCTGAGGTAAAGGTGATCGTTGCGCCTGCGGTGCCGGAGGGGGCTGTTGCCCAGACATGTTTTCCGGATGTTTGCGTATAGGAAGTTGCAAAACCAGTATTTATATACGCGTCTACGTTTGAGGTATTTTGAAAACTATTGCTTGTAAGTACCGTCCAATAAGTTCCCGAAGAGTCTTGAGAAAATAAAGCGCCGCCAACGCCAATCTGCAATGCTTTTGTTCCAGCTGCCGTTCTCCAAGCACTGGGCGTTATCCCTAATCCTAAGTTGCCTGCGCTGTCGATGCGCATGCGTTCCGTATCGCCGCCTGTCGAAAACCGAATGACCCCCGCAGCATTCCGGGCACCAATCGACAAGCCTCCCGTACTTGCCGCCGACGTAAGTAAAGCAGCGGAACTTGCAAGGCGTACACCAGTAGGCGTAAATCCACTTCCGTAAGCAGCTAGAATTGCATTACCGGAATCAGAACCGGCTTGTACAGATGAGGAGGCGGCTGCCCCCGTATCCAGATTTACGACGCTTATACTAGTGTCCGCGTTTTGCGTTTTAGACGCTTGTACAAGAGTTGTGGGCGCATTCGTTCCAATCCCCACGTTGCCAGAAGCATCAACACGCATCCGTTCGGTTGAGTTTGTACCAAAGACTAAAGCTGCACTGACATAGTTTTGAATGAAAGCAATGTTGTCTGATGCGGTTCCATACCCCTGCCCGATCATAAAACGATTGTTTGTTGCAGCGTTATTGTAGAACGCCAATACTGCTGAAGCCGCTGCGCCGCCTTGAATTACGGCTGGATTGCTGCCGGTTACTCCTGCCACCAGCAATTTAGAGCTATTAATTGCGGCTGTTGCACCTATCAGCACTTCGCCTGCGCTGGTGATGCGCATGCGCTCGGCATACGCAGTTGCTCCAGTGCGTTGACCCCACACAAAGATTGGGGAATTTCCAGTGGCCGTGGATACCGCGCCAAAGTAAGCATTTTGTAAATCGCCAGCTGCACTTCTGGAGGAAAAATTAACCCCGCGAAAGACATCTGCGGCTTGCGCCAAGTTAACAATCGAGGTCAGTGATCCAATTGGGACTGCGTCTATTGCAGATGTAGAGGTGTATGTATTAGCTAAAGTTTGCTGTACCTGCAAAAGTGTACCGGGTGCGTTTGTGCCAATACCGACGTTGCCTGCGCTGTCGACTGTCAGGCGTGCATTGCCATTAGTGGTCAACTGCAAAGCGGTCGCGTTATTTGTCCCCACCAAAGAGGAATAGGCAAGCCCGCTGACAATCGCACTGCCTGCACTATTGTTCACCCCACCAACATACGCCCCGCCCGTATTGGTGATGCTGATATAGCTGGCGCCAGTTGTCTGGCCATTGATAAGCAGAGGGATAGCTGTGGCAGTACCGATTGTCAGCGGGGAGCCGGGAGTAACTGTGCCAATCCCCACGTTGCCTGCAAAGTAGTTAGCCGCGGTGCCATCAATATAAAGGTTCCACTTATTCGCGCCAGCGGCGACGACTGAAACGAGGCCGTAGTTGTTGGTGCCTGCAACCTTTTCGTCAATGTAAATACCGTAATTGTTGGTAATGGTAGAGCCTGCGCCACGAAGCGCATCCCGAACCCATAAGCCTGCCGCGTAAGCGGTTGTAAATGCCGCCGCTGCGGTGCCTGCCTGCACTCGCGCAGCTTCCACGCCTGCTGTTGCGGCAGACGTAGCTGTTAGCGATAGCACAGACCCGAATTGGGATGTTCCCGTCAGACCGCTGGGGATAACTCGCAGACCTTGAGAAGCTGTTGGTGTGCCCCCCACTGACATATACCCATTCACCGTGACGGTGTCGGTAGTGGCGTTCCCGAGAATGACGTTGCCGGTAAAGTTAACGTTGCCAGAGGCATCAAACCCGCCGTAGGTTGTTCCGTTGACATTAAATGTAATGCTGCTTACTGCGGCATCAACCGACCCGATAAAGAGCGTATCACTGGCGTTAATGCCCAGCATCCTTGTCGTCGTGCCCGCTGCGATCTTGCCGCGAACGTATTGAGCATTGTCGATTTGAAGATCGCCAGCCCCGATAGTCAGCTTGTTGGTGGGGCTAGTAGTGCCAATCCCCATATTTCCATTATTTAAGATTCGAGCAGCTTCTGTCGCACCGTTGTTGCCCACTTGGAAAATAATGTCTGCGCCGGTGGTGCCTACACTTGAGGTGGAGCGCAGCGTTAGTGTGCTGGTCGTGGTTGTGCCGCCAATATGCAGCGGAAAGGTGGCGGATGTCGTGAAGGTTGGCGTGGCGAGGGTAGGACTGGTGCCGAACACCAGTGCGCCTGTGCCAGTTTCGTCTGTCACGGCAGTTGCAAGGTTTGCGCTGGAAGGCGTAGCAAGGAAGGTGGCTATCCCGGCGCCAAGGCCAGACACGCCCGTGCTGATTGGCAAGCCGGTGCAGTTCGTCAGCGTGCCCGATTGCGGGGTGCCCAAAATGGGCGTTACCAACGTGGGTGACGTAGCTCGCACCACACTGCCTGTGCCAGTGTTCAATGTCCATGTCGGCGCTGTGCCTGTGGATGTCAGCACGTAGTTCGCTGCGCCGATGGCGAGGAAGGTCGTGGTATTAGCCGCCGACTGATACGGTACTGAGCCTGCTGCGCCACCGGACAAGTTAGTCGCTACTGCGGGGGCCACTTCCACGAAGTCTGTGCCATTCCACACAACCACGGCGGTCTTGCCGTTGGCCACGGTCACGCCTGTGGTGGGGCCGACACCTCGAATCACTACGCCGAAGCCGCCGGTGGTGCTGTTGATAACCACATAGAGCTTAGACTGTGCGGGGGCAGTGATATTGCGCAAGACGGTACGAGCGCCGCTGCACAACAGGATCGCTTGGCGGGCTTGGTTAGACGCACCCGTGGTGGTTGTCAGGGTGACATCGGCGTCAGTGCTGAGTGTGGTCGTGCCAGAGACAGCCGAGTCCAGCAGCGAAGTGATGGAGTTGTTGACTGTGTCGCCCCATGTGCCGGCAAGCTCACCCGTTACCGGAAGCGCCAGACCAAGAAGCGATGTATATGCAGTTGCCATGTTTTGTCCTTACGCAGCTACTTGCTGCCAATTTGGAGATTGAGTATCCGGCACCGCCGTCCACGTCGGTGTTTGTGCGTCATTAACCGGCGTCCATCCCGGAACTTGCGTGTCGTCTATCGCACCCCAACCGGGGGTCTGAGCATCTGAAACATTATTCCATCCCGGCGTTTGCGTGTCATTGATTACCGCCCATGCAGACACGGGTGCGGGCACAACTGCCCAGCCACCATCTGGTGCTGCTGGGATGCTAGTCCATACCGGCAATTGAGTGTCATCAATACTCGCCCACGTTGGGATTTGCCCGTCCGGGATAACCACCCAAGCGCCGCTCGGTGTTGTAATGCCTGTCCAATTGGGAGTCTGGCTGTCATCAATAATGCCCCAGACATTGACGTCTCCAATGACACAGACTGCACGCACGCCTGTTGGATAGACTTCTACATCGCTTGTAGCCGTGACTGTGCCGATTGCGCCAGTAGCTGATACGCCTGTGGGGTAGACCTCTGCGGTGCCAGTGATCGTAACTGCACCCACTGCGCCAGTGGCAGATACGCCCGTGGGATCAGCATTAGCGCCAGCCGTTACTGATACGGTGCCAACCGCACCTGTGGCCGATACGCCTGTCACTGACACCACAACATCGGTCACAACCGTGACTGTGCCGATTGCGCCCGTGGCAACTACCCCAGTGGGGTAGACGTTCGCTGTGCCAGTAACGCTTACAGTGCCAACAGCCCCAGTGGCCGATACGCCGGTGGGGTACACCTCTGCGCCAGCCGTTACTGATACGGTGCCAACAGCCCCAGTGGCCGATACCCCAGTGGGATAGACGTTTGCTGTGCCCGTGACGGTGTAGGCACAGGCATAGCTGACAACATACCCGTCGTCCCAATAACCCGCGACAACGTACTCAGCAAACGTCGTATACGCTGCTGGTACTGGGGTTAGAAGGACGGTGACATCTGCCATGTTAGTTCGCCATCATGGTGATCCAGTTGGTGCCGTCGGATTGAATCATTGCAAACTTGCCCAGAGTGGCAGCAAGAATTGCGGTGCCTGCCGTGTTTGATCCAAGTGGGATCACGTTGCTGGACGCACTAATTACGCTATTGGCTGTGATCGTGTTGAGATACAAGATGCGCCCGGGGAAACTGGCTGCCGCTGGCAATGTGACGGTGCAGTTGGTGGTGGTGAAACGCAGCGAGCCATCGGTTGCCGCCACGGTGTAAGTGGCAGCATTAACAGTGCTAGGCGACTTGCTGGCGAACGAGCCATTGACCGTGAGCGTGCTGAGATTGGTTGTCGTGCCAATGCCGACGCTGCCTTCATCAGGCTGTAAAGATATATTCGTTATGACACTTACGCCAGATTTATAGCCTTTGATTACCGCATAGGAGCCAAAGTTAAATACACCTGCATTCACCATCGAAATATTTAAGCCCTGCATCGAGCCATAATTTGTATTACTGATGAATAGGCCATTGTTGTTATTGCTCAATCCTTGTTCTATTTTGAGCTTGTAATCAGGTGCGCTTGTGCCAATGCCGACGTTACCCGCGCCGGTGATCCGCATACGCTCAGTATTAACTGCTGTTACTCGGGTCGTAAATAAAATGTTGCCCGAAGAATCCGAAGTTAAGTTTGCGCCATTAGAGCTTACATCAGTAACTCGCAATGCAATACCCGGAGTTGCTGTATTAGTGTTCCAAATATTCCCGCCACTAACCTCAAGCTTTGATGCGGGCGATGCTGTGCCAATACCTAGACTTCCGGCACTCGTAAGCGTCATTGCTTGCGTAAGGGTGATTGGATTACCCGCAATGCCTGCCGGCGCGGTGCGCCAGCTAAATGCGCCGGCGACAATATCAAAAGCACCTGCGGCTGCGCTGTTGATATATTTAATGACGGCCCCGCCAGCGTCATACAAATTTGCGCCCAGCGTCACGCTGCCGTTACTTCCGTCCCACGTTGAGACAGACCCGCCCACGCCGATCTGAATCGCCCGCACAGACGAAACCCACGCGCTGGGAATGGCGCTTATGCCGACGTGTCCCGATGCAGCAATCCGCAGCCGTTCCAAGCCTGCGGTACTTGCTGCCAAGGTATCCGCCGCGGGTGACCAGAAGCCCGTATTCAAATCGCCCGTGAAAGTAATTGAAGGCGTGGCTGCTGCGCCAAGCCCAAACGCCACTGAGGTGGCAGACGCTGCGCCGAGCGTTGGCGTGATCAGCGTCGGGCTGGTGCCAAACACCAGCGAGCCTGTGCCGGTCTCATCAGTCATCGCTGCGAGCAGATTGGCGCTGCTGGGTGTGCCCAGCCATGTGGCAACGCCTGCGCCGAGCGAGGTAATACCGGTGCCGCCGTTGGCGACCGGCAACGTGCCAGAGACGTGCGTGGTCAGGCCGATCTTGCCCCATGCCGGGGCCACACCTACGCCGCCCGAGATCAGTGCGTTGCCTGTGGCTACATCGGCCAGTTTGGACAGCGCCGTGGTGGTGGAGGCGTAGAGCAGGTCGCCCACTGCATAACTTGATTGCCCAGTGCCCCCGCTGGTGGCGACCAAGGTAGCCGACAAACCCGCCGCTGTGCCGGTCGTGTTCTGGTTCAGCGTGGGAAAATCCGCTGCGACAGCAATCGACAGCACGCCTGTGGTCGTGGTGTTTTTGACGATGCCTGTGCCCAGTGCGCCGAGGAATTGCGCGCCGGATAGCCCAGTGTCAGTTGTGCCCTGAACGATAAACTTGTTGGCAAAGGCGACGTTAGCCGAGCCATCGACCGAGTTACCCGCGAGCGTGCGGGCCGTTGTCCATTTGGCCGCTGTGCCGGTGGTGTTCTGGTTGAAGGTGGGCCACGTAAACGTGCCGGTGCTGAAGTTGCCAGAGGTGGGCGTGCCGAGCAGCGGAGTCACTAGCGTCGGGCTGGTGGAGAACACCACTGAGCCGCTGCCCGTGCTGGTAGTGGTGCCCGTGCCGCCGGATAAAACTGGAAGCGCTGAGGCCAGCGTCAACGACGCCAAAGACGCCGTTGACCCTGATTGATACTTATCAGTATTGAGGTTGGTAAAGTTCGAATCGACTTCGGCGTAGGTAAGCGCCGAGCCCTTACCTGCCCGAGTGACGATTGTCGACATTAGCCCACCTGAATAATGGCTGACCCTGCGGTAGCTGCCGGGAAGTTAATGGTAAACGTGCCGCTCGTAGAAGTCTTGTCTGCGCCAAAATCCAACACAGCAATCGCTTTGTTTGTCTTGGTGCTGTTGTAGATCAACGCGCCACGCGCCGTAATGGAGGACGATGTCCAAGACGTATTGCTGAACGTACAGATACCGGTTGTGCCATCAAGAGAGATAGTCGCACCAGTAAGCGTATTGCCCCCCGCCGTATAGCCAGTACCTGAGCTGGAGACTTCATTTGATGTGGTGTATGCCGTTGTTGATGCGCCAAGAGTCGCCGCACTGGTATAGAGCGCGATTTTGATTACGTCAGTGTCCAAATCCTGCGCGCCACCAAGCATGTCAGTTTTGAAAGAGGACACCATCGTTTGTGTAATTGCCATATCAGCCTACCTTTTCGCGGAATTGCCCAGAACGATAAGCGTCCTGACGCAGCTTGCCATCGCCCAAATTCTTCAAAAGTCCGATAGCTTGGACATAGAGTGTCTGATAGAGCTGAACCATGTCCTGTTCGCCCTTCATAAACCGAATAGCCTCGATGAGCGCGCCATTTAACAATGCCGAGTCAAACTCATCCCCAAGCCACGTTGTACCTGCGGTCACAATAGATTCTGGGTAGTATCCGTAGTGAAGCTCAGCGGTATAAGACGCATCAGGTGTCGGGCCAAGGATAAACGCGCTGTTATCAAAATAGGCGTAATGCTTTGGGAATCCCGTTGCGGTTGGCGTGGGATATGCCTCTCGCATGAAATTCACGTCTTTGTTCAACAAGAAGTGATACGCCCCATCCCAATCAATCGCCGCCAACGAGTAGGCGTACAGAAAATCCGTAGGGACTGACAAATACTTGTTGTTGATGGACATGGTGCCCGTCACGTTCTTACGCAGCGCAGGGATTTGAACAGAGTTATAAATCTTCTGTTCGGCCTGCTCTGTGAACATGGCGAGCTGATCCGCTGTGAACGTATTCTCACAGATGTCTTGGATGTTCGTACACAGCGTCGCGTAATCCATGTTTACCTCAAGCCATAGGACCGCGAGCAGTTACGCCTTTAGTCGCAGCGCCATTGCCCCGAGTCTTGATGCCAGACGTTTTGGCTTCAGTATTAGCCGTCAACGATACGCCGTCCATAGGAGTCCAATTTTTCTTGAACTCTGTTTTAACCAGCTTGCCCGCTGGCTCCATCTTTACTTTTTTGCCTTGCATGGTATGTGGCTCCGCATAGGTTGAGGCTGGCCCAACTTCTTTTCCCATCAGCTTATGGCTGTATTGGGGCATATCAAGCACCTTTTTTGTAGGTGAAAGCCGACTTCTTCTGGTTTGCGACTTTGGCCAGCCCACGTCCGAGCTGCTTCATTTGCAGATTTGTTTTGCCGCCTTTGGCAAAACCTTTAGCGCCGTGCATTTTCTTTTCGTGCGCTTTGACTTCGGTCTTGGCGACTTGCTTCATTGCAGACTTATCCATGTTTAACCTCTCACGTTATCGTTACAGTGCCGATAATTCCTATGGCAACCAAATCATTCGGGGTTTCATTTGCTGTGAAATCTCGGGCACCCCCGACCGGATTCCAGCCCCACTGAATATCCCTCGACCCCGTAGCAACAGACGTTGCGATCAATGACAAATCAGGTCTAGGACGACGCAAAGCTTGAGGATCATCTACAGGATACATGCCTTGCATGTTCTGCGGGTGGTCAGGACTCCAGCACGCCGTGCATGCCAACATGTTCGTCTTTTTAGTCCGAACAATCAGCTCTTTTAGCTTCGGCAAGGGGTACCGGAACGCGCAGATGTCACAGAACCCGAACGCCCGTTTGCCTGCTGCAAACCGGTTGCCCATGATTACCTCGACCTGAACATTCGTGGCACAAATCGAACCGAGGCTTTTTCCCGGTCTTCGCCTGCGGCAAGATCAAACTGTTCGTCGTATGTTGCCTTAAGCATTTGGATTCGGTCAGCCAGCGCGGGCTCTTTCATGGCAATGTAGTACGCCAGTCCTGCGACCAAACAGGGTAGAAAACGGAACTGAATGTCAGACGTTTCCACGCCATTGCCGGCATCTTGAATACGCCGCATACGCCAGTACACTAGCGTGTAGGTTTGCGTGGCATCAGGCACAGGCCAGACTGTGACTTGGGGTGCATCCCGCAACCGCTGAACATAGAGCTGAATCGGACGCCCAGTGTTGTTCTTGTTGGGGATAGTTGCGTAGGTTGAGATGCTGATACGCGAGATTGCCAGATCAGCTTGCGTCGTGCCGCTGCCGGTGCGAATGACATGATCGAGAAGGTCGATAGTGTCTGCGGGAAGGGTATATGTGGCGGTGCCCGGTGTGAGCACCTGAACGTTCTGTTCAAACGTCCACATGTTAAGTCCACGGTTCTGCCACTCAATCGTAAGCAGGTTCATGGAGCGCCGCGCTGTGCGCAGGTCATAACCCGAACGCATTTCACGACCGGCACGCTCCCACGCCTCTTCCGCGATCTCTGCGAAGTCCATATTAAACGCGGTTGTGCCGGATGTGGTCATGCTTACCTCTTTGCCGTTTTAGCCGAAGCCTTGAATGCCGCCGCTGTCGGTGCGCCGGGAGCCCCCGGCTTACGCATCTTCTCGCCGGAACCTTTGGCGATTCGCTGCCGTTTGGCGTTGATGTTCTCGTACAGCCCGCCTTCGGCGTACACATCCACGTCCTGCGGGCGGTCTTTACGCTTGACCACCCGCTTCGGTTTGGGTTGTTTGGCAGGGTTAATTGCCCCCATTCCGCGACTAGGACGCATTAGCAAACCCTACCCTTGGTCTTGCCCTTGCTAGCAATGCCATCAGCTCGCTTGGAAGCGGAACCCACAGAGCCGCCTTTGGCATAGGCTTTAGATTTCGCCGCCCGCATAGGCCGTTTAGCCGGAGCGCCTTCATCAGGCGACGGAGGCATACCCATCTCTGCGGTGTAAACGTCCGGCATCGGACGACGTACGGGCTTTTTCGTTTCAGGCTTTTTAGCAGGAGCGCCTTCGTCCGGGGACGGGGGCATACCCATATCTGCGGTGTAAACGTCACGAGCCATGATTGATCCTTATTTGCACTTACCGCCAGCGGCCATCTTAATGACTTTGCCCTTGGTCTTACCCTTGGACTCAATGCCACCACCCTTGGCGTAGCACGCGCCGCCGCTCTTCATGCCTTTGGCTTCGGCCTTTTCGTGCTTGACCATCGCTTTAGGAGCGCCTTTAGCCTTCATGAACGCCATTTCTTTCTTAACCATCGCTTTAGATTCTTTAGCCATGTCGCCACCCTCTTTGAATTGACGGCCTTTGTCAGCCGCAGAGAAATCTTTACCTACTGATACAGGAACGCCGACCTTCTTGGCAAACTTGGGGCTATGCGCGACAGCGCGCATGAAGTCCGCCTGCTTCTTGGAACTACTCGGCATCGCCGCTTCCCTTTTTGCCAAACCAGCCTTGAACAGTATCCGTCTCGTAGATGCGAATTACTGTCCACACGATTGTGAATACCGCTGCGATGGAAGGCAACATGTCTGCCAGTGTCCCAACGACCGTAACGATTGATAAGGCATCCACGGCATGCTTTACAGTCTCGCTTGTAGCTTCGCTCATTTACAGCCCCACCGTTTAAGACTAGCAGCCTTGCGTGTTGGCCGCCCTTTCTCATCTTTCATCGGGCCGGGCATCCCGCTCATGCGAGCGCAAAATGACTTCTTACGCCCTGCATCAGCTTTGGTCTTGGGGCTAGGCGCAGGCGCTTTCAGATTTGACCCTGTAGCCGCGTTGTACCGCGCACGCCCCTTGGCAGTAAGGCCCGCTCCCTGAGATACCGGGAGCTTTTCTCCTCGCCCTACCGCCAATGACACAGCCTTCTTAGCCATAAAACACCGTTACTTTTGCGGCGGTTGGCAACGTCACATAAATACCCGTTTCTGCCAAAATGCCTTCGCCCGGAATTAAATTGGCAAAGGGATTGTTGGTGTTGGCCGGTATGTTGAAACGCAGTAGTTCCGCTCCGCCATTGCCATCGGTAAAAATAATATCGCCAGCCGTTCCGCCTGAAAGACATTGATAGCCTTTTAGCCGAGTTCGGCCCGACACCATTGATCCGGTAGCTTCCACGTGCGCGGATTTTACGTCAGTCTGCATCCCCATGATGCGCTCCTAATTAAGCGCTAACAGGGTTAGCAGTGCCGTTAGGCGCACGCTGCGCGTAGTTCACGGTGACAATGAAACGACCCGAGCCCAGTGTAGCTGTGCCGGTGACGTTCCGAATCCACACGGTTGTATCGGCGGTGGTGGAGGTCTGCCATGCCAGCTGAGTAGCGGCTGTCGTGGTGCCTGTGAAACGACCGCCAGCGGTTGTGGCTACAGCAGCGGAGAGTTGTGCGCCACCGGAAGCATTGCCCACCGAAACCGTAGTTGTGCCTGTGGTCGAAGCAACCACTTGGTCAATCACGATGTTGATGATTTGCGCGCCTTGCGGCAGGATGATGCCCGAGTTGATGTCGAGCGTGCCGGTAGTAGTACCCGTCAGATCGCCAGAATCATAAGCTTGGGTAAGCACAACCAAGCCAGTGTTGCGGCCAGCGCCTTCGCGCACAGTGCCCGAGCGTACGGGACCGGAGAAAGTAGAAAAGCTCATATTGTCCTCACATGCGAGTTCGGTATGGGCGTTTGCATGTCATCGTCCGGGGACGTCGCGCATACCGGGGTAAGCCCCGGAATACATACGTTTTAGCACGTAGGTAGTGGGGGGTCAAGGGCGTTTGGAAACGCCAACGCTGCGGAGTCATCCGGCAACAAGTTTGACTTGCGCAAGTTCTCTGCGCGAGTAATAACTCGCAGGTTCCACGGCACATGCAGCCCGCACACGGTGTCTGATCGCAAGGGGTAGATATGGTCAACTACGTACGCTTCCCCAGTCGTTTTGGTCATTGTGATAGCAATCTGATACAGCGCTCGCATTTCAGATTTTTGTTTGCGCGTGATCCACGGTGGAGTGGCTTGCCTGTGCTTGCGACGCCGCGCTTTAGTGTCTGCCCGAACCCAAACAAGATTTCGTTCTTTCCATGCTGTTTGATAGGCCCGTTTTTGATCTTTGGTTTGCAATTTTGCGCGGGCGATTACTTGCTCGCGATTTGCCAAATACCAATCATGTTTTTGCTCTTTTACTACGTCATTGCGGTTGTAGGCAGCAAAGTAATCTGCCCGAGTTACTGCCCCACGTTTCCACTCGTCTCGTAAACATTCAACACAGGCGCCTTTGGTTTTGCGGGGCGCGATGTGCCCGTGCTTGCACGGCTCGCCAGTAAAGTAGTACTTGGCCCCAGTTGCTTTCGCTTCAGCGCGAGTTTTTGGCAGGTCTTTTGTGTCCATATTCGCTCCTTTAGATTTAGTTACAGGTAATCCTAATTAACTGTACCAAAGTCTTTGTGAGAAAACAAGCTGGACAACAAAAAAGGGGCCGAAGCCCCTTTTTTGCTACAAATCAACTACTTATCAGCTCGCGCCGGGCGAACCAAACACACCCAGAGGATCGCTGACCCCAAAGGAATAGCGTTCGCGGGCCTTGTAACGGGTGTTGCCCGTTTCGAAGTCTCCATCCATTCCGGTCTGCATCGGAGTACGGACGAAATGCTTCATGCCGTTAGGCACGTCGGTCAGCAGGAACCAGCCGTTGATGTCGGTCAAGAAGTGATTGACCGCGTAACCTTCGGGGATCGAGCCGTTGTTCTTCAGCGCGTTGATGTCGTTGTCAGTGGTGCCGACACGCAGCTCTGTTTCGAGCAGGCGAGTTGCAACGAACATCAGTGCGGGCGGAACAACCAACTTACGGGGCTTGGCAGCGATCAGCAGGCCACGCTCGTCTGTCCAAGCAGCGATCTGAATGACAGCGGCTTCAAGCGAAGTCTCATTCAAGTCAGCGCCAGTAGACGGGCGGTTGCTGTTTGTTGCGCCATTGACCAGCGGGTGGTCTGTAGCGAACAGAGTCTTGCCGTCGCCGTAGGTCGGGCCACCAGCAAAGCCGTTGTTCAGAATCGAAGCGGCTTTGACTTGCTTGGTGTAGGCCATACCACGGGCCAGCGCCTTGGTATAACGAGCAGACAGGCTGTCGTACAAGTTATCTTCAATCGCTTCTTCAGTGATCGAGAAACCAAGGGCGATGGTTTCGTGTGTGTAGCGCGCCGTCCAAGCTTCTTGGGCGTTGTCGTACACAATTGCGGAACCTTCGTTTTTGACCGGCGCTTGACCGAAACCAGACAGCTTGGTTTCTTCTTCAAACGAACGCTCGGAAGTCTCGATTTCGTAGATTTCCTTGTGCTCTTCGCCGTAGCGCTTGTACTCCAGACCGAACAACGCATTCAGGCCCGGGAGAAGTTCTTTGAGTAGCTGTGAACGTGAAATAGCCATGCTTCAGTCTCCTTAGACGCCGAGCGAGTTGTAGTAAGAGTGCACGCCCTGATTGAACTTGACCACAAACTCGGGGTACAAATCAGATTCAGTGCCGCGCACAACATCAACAACGCGCATTGCGGTAGCAGCAGTAGTCACCAGACCGGCACCGTTGGAGCCGACAATCAGGTTGACGCCGGAATTGCCTGTACGGGTGTTGCCCGCAGTGACAAAACCAAGGGCGGCATTCTTGCCGATAGCGCCAGACCAGCCGGAGCCGTTTGTGCCGCTGTTGAATGTGCCCAGAGCGGCTGTGCCTTGAATCTGGAACAGTGCATCAGGATCATCAACCACGCGAACAAAAATGTCAGTGTAGCCAGCAGTGACCGCGTTGGCGGGCAGGTACTGGGCAAACTGTTGCTGGTTCAGATTGGGGGTAACGTAGCGAACGCCAACGCACACACCAACGATACCGGCAGTTGCGTCAGCAGACGTAGCCGGAATCTTGATACCAACTGGAGTTGTAGTGATGGAAGCCGGTTCGCCAGTGCTAGCAAGAGCGATCACATCGCCAGCGAAGATCGCGGCGGCTGTGTTAACCGAGAATTTGTATTCGCGGAATTGACCCGCGAAGACCTGACCGCCGACCAACTGGATCGGACGCAGGCCATAAGGAGAAAGCGTAGACGCCATGTGTAGCTCCTATTAGGTTCCGTTACCGAAAGTGACCTTGGATTTTTTCTCTGCGAACAGAGGCATCCGAGGATCATTCTCGCGCATAAAAGTGTTATCAACTGCGTGCATCTGATTTTCCGCTTGCGTGCGATAGTACGCATCACGGTCTTCAGCCATCTCAGTGGGGATTTTGCAGAGCATCAAACCACCAATCACGATATTGTCGCGGTGCTTATCATTTTCGATAGCAGCCAGCTGAATCTCGGGGTGAGCCGACGCCTTAACCGGTTCCCAACCTTCACGAAGTTTTGCGGAAACATTCATGGGATCAGCTTGGTTCATCGTGGACATACGTACCCAGCGAAATACATAGCCCTGTTCAGGGGTAGGATCAGGCAGCAAGGAAGCGGGTGCCCAGCGGCGCTTACGAATTGCCGCATCACGTGAAGTTCTGTTCTCAGCCATTTTGTTTCCTCATGTCTTCAGCAACCTGTCGAGCGTACTGCTCCAAAGTTAGACCAAGCCGTTTGGCAATAGCCTGTTGCGATGTTGTCAGTACGATTTTTCGGGGTGCGGCAGTGCGGGTCGCAGGAGCCACTACCGGTTTACGGCGTGGTTTCTCGTCTGGTTCAGATTCCTCGAACTGATCGGGGAACACTTGGCGCATACGACGGTTGATAGCGTCGTAGTATTCGTCGGATTGAAGGTCGACACCTTGCTTGTACAGCTTGTTGTGCAGCCCCAACGCAAAACTCGTCATCTCATCGTCAGACCCGAACCACGGATTATCTTGTGCCCATGCAGCGACTCGGGAATCTAACGGAGCTTGCGGCTGTGCCGGAGCGTTATTTTTAATTTCTACAGGAGATTCTTCCTCTTGTAAAGTCGGCAGCCTAAAGTTAGCCACTCGATCCGCTTTCAGCTTGGCGGATGTCATGTTTTCTTGGGCTGTTGTTACCTTATCTGGGTCGCCTTCTTCGTAGGCCGCACGAAACTGAGCCTTGGCTTGGGCCAATTCAACATCAGCGGAGCGTTTAGCTTGTTCGAGGAGTGCTTCCTGATTCTGATTAACGGTACTTTTGAGCTTTTTATTCTCTTCAATGATCGACTGCGCCAGCTTCAGTGCTTCCTCGCGCTCACGCAAGGCGGATTCTTTCGCCCGACGCTCGTCGTGATAGCCCCGCGTGAAGTGCTGAATACGCTTCTTGACCTTGTCCGAATAGCCTTCCAGCTCATCCTCAGTCACGTCTGTCGGCGGCTCAGCAGGCTTGCGCCCGCGATCTTTCGCCGGCGTATCGTCGACTACCTCAACTTCGAACTCATTGTCGTCGGCTTCAGCGGCGGGGGCTTTAGCCTTGGCCTCTTCCTTGTCGGGATCGGGAAACTCAAATTCAAACTTTTCCATATACCCTCCTTAAGGGCGGCTAATGCCACGGGGATCAGCAACAACAGCCTCGATGCTGTCGTCAGACATGAGGCGATACTCCACCCCTCGGAAGGTAAACCGCGTGCCGCTGTTGCTGCGGAACATCACGTACTCACCGGCGGAACACCACGGCCCATGCGGGAACCGCTCAGGGTCTTTGTATGCCTGCGAGCCCATGTCCAGCACCAGCCCGATGGTCGACAGCACCTTCTCGTAGTGCACAGTCTTGGCATCTTTAACAATGCCCGATTCATACGTCTCGTCGACCACAGGCAGGGCGATCAGCAGCATGTAACCGACGGGTTTCGGCAGTTGCTTCTCGATCTCTTCTTCAGTGAATACGGGCTCAGTCATCATCTCGTTCCAAGTAGTTCTGCTCAAGGTCTGTAATCGCTGCTACTGCGTGGGTCAGCCCTCGGACGACCCCACACAGCTCTTTATACGTTGCGTAATCCCCCGCCTTGCCTTCAGCGAGGTGATTACTTATCCGCACACTCTCCCCCTCCAGATTGCTCCGGAGGGCTTCAAACACTGTCTTCGCCAATTATTTCTCCTTGGGTTTTCGTTGCTGCTGCACTACGGTCTTCATCAGGTCCATCTTCAAACGATCTGCATTCTGCTTGTCTTGTGCTTGGAGCTGCGCGCCACTCTTCTGCGCGTCGAGCAACAGGCGCTGTTCCTCAAGAGACAGGCGACGGTCAGCCTGCTTGGCATCGAGCGCATCCTTCTGGGCCTTACGCTGGATGTCTTGCTGCTTGACCTGCAACTCCTGCTGCTGAATCTGCAACAGCGGGTCCTGAGCTTGCTGCTGAGCCTGCTGCTGGGCGGCCTGACTCTGGTGCATCTGCACCAGCTGCTTGGACGCATCGGCCACGAGGCGCGACAACTGCACCTCAAACTCCTCCGGCAGGGGCTTGTCCGGGGGCGGCAGAGGCACGCCAAGCTGTTCCTCGATCTGCTTGCGATAGCTGTACCCCAAGTGCTCGGCAACGTGCGCCATTAGAGCGGCCTGCATCTGCTGAGCCATCGGATTCTGGCCGAGTGTTGCGGCAATCATCGGGTCTTGCAGAAACGTCATGTGCGCGGAGATATGCGCATCGTGATCTTGGTAGATAAACGCTTTGACCGGCTTGCCGATCATCACTGCCATGTTCTCGGAAATCGGATCGCGTGGCGTCTGGTCCTCGGGCATCGGCAGAATCTTGTCGGCGTTCTTTACGCCCAACACCTCGATCATCTGTCTGTGCAGGTACGGCAGGTCATAAATCTGAGGCGCAGCCTGCGCCATCTGCATAATCGCTTGATACTGCACAACCCGCTGGGCCATTGTCGAGCTGTTCGGGTCGCTGACCGGGATCACCTCAGTCGTCGCGTAGTCCTCGCGCCGTGCCTTACGGTTAGCGTGGCTGGGCTTGTAGTCATACTGGCTGGGCGCATACTCAGCGATGAGTGCCTTCAGCAGCTTGAACTCCTGCTTCATGGCGTAGTGCACACGCGCCTGCACCGCAGCCATCGGCTTGAGAGTGCGCTCCAGAATAGCCAGCGTGGTGCCCACGGGCGCGTTCGCGCTCATATCGCTAACATTAAGATCGCTGATAGCCCCTAAACGTCGGCCTTCTTCTGTGATCTGGTTCAGCAGGGCGAGCAGAACTTGAGACGGCTCCTTGTACGGCAGCGGCATGATGTTGTCGCGGATGGCCCCCGAGGGGATGTCCACGTCCCGGAATTCTCCGGGTGCGATGGGCGTGTCGTCGCCCTTGATACGCATGCCACGGGCCTTGAGGCCACCCGGCAAGTTATTCAGCGTGCCCGCGTCCACCAGCTGACGGATGAGTGAGGTGCCTGCGCGTGCGTAGCCGCCGATGATGTGGATCAGCCCAAGGCCATAAAACCCAAACCCAATAATGTACGGGTAGTGTACGAAGTGCTGGCGCTTGAGCGGTGTCGGTGTGGGCCGTTGTGTCGCAGTCCCCGTGGGGTGTGCTGGCGACGGCAGGTGCGGCTCCCAGTTACGACGGATAGAGAGAATAGTCTGTGACCCACGGTCGAGCGTTACAACGTACGGGGACGGCAAGGGTGAGAGATTGTCTTCGTCTTCTGCTGCGTCGAACCCGGGAATGACGAGGTCTGCGTGGCACTCAAACAGCGAATACCGATTGTCATCAGTGATCGTAAAGCCCGAGTCCTCAGCCTTCTTCTTCTCGAGGTCGGTGTGATACGACCGCGCTTCGCCCAAGTCCACGTCCCGATAAAACTCGGATGCCTGCAACTTCTGCATCTCCAGCTTGGTTTTGCGCAGGATGTGCGTCACACGCTCAGCGGTGTTTAGATCGGTGGCACCCCACGGCACAATAATGTCTTCAGCCGGCACGGTGATGCTAACTTGCCGGTCAAGGTTAGGGTCAAAGTAGACCTTCTTGAACACGCTACCCGCCAGCGCCAGATTAAACAGAGCCCGCTCGTGCTCCGTCCGATACTCGCTCATCACTTCCGTGATCTGGTAGTTCATGTCGTCCCGCACACGCTCCGCCGCTTTCTCTTTCTCCGGCGTGGATTCTCCGAGGATCAGCGTCTTCACGGGGCCAGCGGCAGGGAATGTCTCCTGCATAGTCTCAGCTTGGAACCGAATGGCAGCTTCCGACAAGACGGCACTGTACACACCACAGGCGTCTTCCCAAGGCTCCATCCGCTCTTCATACTTCAAGCCCAGCACTTCCATACCTTTGACATACGTCTCAACCCAGTCTTTTCTGGATTGAATGTCGGTCTCGACTTCGTCGATCAGGTCTGAGGCCAGTGTGGCAAGGACGGACTCATCGAGGTAGTCAGCCAAGTTGGCATCAAATGAAATGTCTTCGTCGGTGTCGGTAGGAGAAGTGGATTCGCCAAGCGTAATCTCAATCGACCCATCGTCGAGCTGGGTCTGTGTCGAGGGAGAGTCGTCGAGGTCGAGGTCGAGCTCAAGCTGGAACGGCTCGTTGTCGAGCAGCGGGTTGGCGGAGGTCAGCGCCTTATCAACGTTTGTTGCCATTGGGTCGGTCCTTAATTGGGTCAGTAGTAGCCGCCTTTGCGGCGGAAAAAGACTGGTTCATTGTCCTCGTTATCAGTCCGCAAGGACAGCAACCCGCCCTTACGCACACGTGCTAAGGCCAAGGTACAGGCGTCGACCGCGTCGTCATGCTCGGCGGCGGGGAACGATACAATCTCTTCTACGGTGGCTTGCGCCCAGTGAGTCTCCGGGAACCATACATGGCCGCTGGCAAACATGTCTGCCACGGCGTTGAGCCGTGCGATCTTGTCTTGGCCCTTGCCCGGGCTGTAGTCCTGCACAAAGATACCGCTGCGACGCATCTCGTCGATCAGCGGCTGGCCGCTGGCCTTGGCTTCGACAATCACGGAGTCTGGCTCCCACTCTTGGTACTGGTCGAGGGCCATTTGCTTGAGCTCAGGGAACTCCCACTTGCCTTTCACTTGGTTCAGCAAGATGACATTAGTGGAATTGTCTTCCTCATGGAAGAAAACGCCCCAAGTCTGGCACACGCTATAGTCCGACCGGGTCTTGGTAGTGAGCGCCGTGTCGTATGCCTGCACAATAAAGTCGACTTTAGGCGGGTCTTCGTGCGGCCACCACTTGATCCACTCCCGCTTGATGATGGCAGACTCCGAAGCCGTCGGATTCTGCATGTACTGCGCATTCCACTGCCACAGAATGTGCGACATCGACGCTTTTGTGCGCAGCAACGACTCAAGCGACCACTGTTCCGGCCAAAGTGACTTCGGCGGGTTGTCCGGGTCGGTCGATTCCTCATTGAGAATGGCAGGAAACTCAAAAATCTCGTACTGGTCGCCGTCCGGGTTAGTCGCGGAATCCTTAATCAAGCGTCCAATGAGGTCTCGCTGGTGCCAGCGGGTATGTAATATACATATCTTGCCGCCCGGCATGAGTCGCGTGCGTAAACCGGCAGAAAACCACTCGTATAGCGCGTCTAAAGAGTCGAAATTACCCGCTTTAATGTCCTGTTCCGACAGCGGATCGTCGGCAACGATCAGATCGGCACCTCGCCCTGCCAGCGCACCCCCCGTACCAATGGCAAAATACTCACCGCCTTGGCTGGTATTCCACTTACCGGCAGCTTTCGCGTCGGATGCAATAGTCGTATCGGGGAAAATCCTCCGATACTCGGCAGTCTGCATCAAATTCCGCACTTTACGGGCCATATCCACCGCCAATTCGGCAGTGTGTGAGGCAACAATGACCTTGTGCGTGGGGTTCTTACCCAAATACCATGCCGGGTAATAGATGGAGATCATCTGGCTCTTGCCCATACGCGGGGCCATGCTGACAGCAATCCGATCCTTATACCCCTGCTCGACTTCTGTCAGCAACGCACCGAGCCGCTTGAGGTGCGTGCCAAACTTATAGGTGGCATCGAGGGCTGCAATAAACGCAAGGAAGTCGTTCTGGCAGATGGATACGCGCTTGCGCGACTCCAGCTCGTCCAGCAACGCCAGCAGGTCAGCTTTCTCCGCGTCCGGCATGTGCTGGAGGTTCATTGTGCGGGGGTGGCAAACACGTCGTCAATAGTCTCATTGCGATGAGTCGGAGACGATGGCATCGTCATGTGCTCGCCTTCAATTACCTTGGACAGGCGCTCGCGCAACATCTGCTCCAGCTCTTCGGTTGGGCGATGGCGTAGCGTGATCTCGGCTTTTTCCGTGAACAACCCAACGTCGCTGATCTTGCCCAGCAACTCAAGGGCCTTAATCCGAATGCGTGGGTCGGAGTGGGCACTCTCCAGCAACAACTTGTTTGTGATGTACGTACGTAGCTGGACGGCAGACTCTACGACTTTGGTATCGTATTCTGAAAGGATTGCCTTCAGGTGCACCACCGTCCCCGGGCTTGAGAGGTCAAGGTCTGTGGCGTTCTGCGTACCCATAAACACAGACCGCGCTGTGGTCATGTCTTCGTCCGACACCAGCACATTAGTCTCTAGTTCTGCCAGTGCTGCAAAGGCAGTATCGACGCGAGCTTGCAAGGTCTCAAACGTCGGCTGGTAATCGGAAAATTCAATGTCAGTATCTACGACTGGCGTATACATAGGCAACCCGCACTAGGGTGAGGCTCGAATATAGCACGGTTCTACGTAAGCGCAAGCCCGTATGGGTTAACTGAGTTAAGTTAGGCTTAGTCGTGGGCGAAATATATTTTTATGAAGGAGCTTAAGTTTACTTAGGGGGGCGTTATCTGAGTTAACTTAGCTTTTTCGGACACGCCCTATATTTTTCTGAGTTAACTTAGGCTCGTTACTAAGTAAACTTAAGCGGCGTAGTGGGCGCGATATATTTTTCTGAGTTAACTTAGGTAGGGTCGTGGGCTTTGAGTTTGCGAAACTCAGCACAAGCACAAGGGAGGAGTCACATCAGCCGGCGCGGGGGGTAGGGGTCGGGTGGGGTCGCGCCCTGGCCGTTCGTGCGCGCTGATCGGTCTAACGATTAGAATTGACATTCTGACTAGTAAAAGATATTATGTAGTCTGTTGTAAGGTTTAACGGTGCACCTTACAGCTCTTCACCTAAGCGCCCAGATATGACAGAGGAAACTATCATGGATATTATTAAGACAATGCCTGCCGATACTCTGGCAACCTATCGCGCCCAATTTGAGAATGTGGGCACTGCCACTGCGACCGCAATAGCGCGAGCAGATGTTGAGCGCGCTAAGATTATCAACGATCTTATGGATATTGCCCGCACTACTGGGGTTTCCCCGAAGGTCGCGACCGAAGATATTATGCGCGAGGTAGTGAAACCCTGCGCACGTACCAAGCCCGAGCAAGAAGAATTCAAGTTGCTAGAAAAAGCGGGGTCCATGCCGGCGACCCTTGCCGGGAAGCTCGGGTACAACATGGGGTTAGCCTACGGGCATAGCCTCGAGCTCGCATTTGCAAAGGGAATACCCTTTACCCCCTCGTTGTACCACAATCACAAGAAAGAGCTCGCGGCCAAAAAACAGGCAGATCATGCGGAAAAGGTCGCGCAAGCGGAACAAGTGGCATCGGACAAGGCCGCGGAGGCGAAAGCCCTCGCAAGCAAGGCCGCAAAGGCGAAGGCAAGCGATGAAGTAAAGCTTGCCGCAGCACAAGCGAAGCTTGACGCGGAAAAGGCGCAGCAAGCCGTGCGCAAAGCGATTGATGCCGCGCCTGTCTCGCAGAAAACCGGCGGCCGTAAAGCCGCGCCAAAGTCCGGCCCGATAAAGGTCCTCACGCGTCACGAGGTGGCGCTGCATGCCACGGCCTTGGTTGCCATGCTGGAATCGATTGGCGAGCTGTCTGTGGCGTCTGAGGTGCGCGAGATTCTGGCAGATAACAATCTGCTCAGCATGTAAAGCGCACTGCCCTGCCCGAAAGGGCAGGGATTCTAACGGTTAGAACTAGGGGAAAATCATGCTTGAATTACTCGCGTTGCTTCTTGAATGCCGCACTAGTGGCACCTTGCCCCCCGAGCTCTCGCGCCGGGTTGATACGGTGGTCAAAGATACCCTCGCACAATGCGATGCCCTGCTAGGGTGGCAGGAAGAGCTTGAGAGGCTTGACGCGTGAGCGTAGGGCAGGAACTAGGCTGGCTCACGCTGGCGATCATGGCGGGCTTTGTGATTCTGGCATGGCTCTTTGAATGGTAGGACAGGCCCGCTTCGGCGGGCTTTTTTGCGCCCATCGATTTTGCCCGCGTCAGCGGGCGTGTCGTGGGCGAAACGTCATAGTAGTTAGTAGCGAGCGAGGGGCAGGCGAGCGGGCGCGAGGGCGTCATAGTGGCTGGGGGCGGGCGAGTGAGTGTATAATAAGATAGTAGTAGATTTACAAATGGGTTAGGCGCCGTTATGATGCAACGGTCTAATCGTTAGACCTCAAAGGAGAAATCATGTTTTCACGAACTGTATGGCCATTTAAAAACATGCAAGTGGGCGAGAGCTGCACCATAGGCCCTGAACGCGCTGCGCGGGCTAAGACCTACTGCCACGTGTATGCGGCACAGGCAGGCAAGCGCATGACGTGGAAAACTGAGCGTGGGGGCAGTATCACCGTGACTAGGCTGCCAGATCGCGCCACAACCCAGATAACCCTGACCGCAGACGAAGCAAGAGTACTGAAGGAGCTCTTCCCGAGCGCGGCAAGGCTGCGAGAGTTCTGCCGAATTATGGCCGGCAAGGTGAAGGCAACAGAGCTGCCGAACGGGTATATTAAACTAGAGAAAAGAACAGAATGAGTGTAACGCGTGTAACGTTTTGAGGCACTCCTGTAACGTGAAAACGTTACAGGTTTTCTTATAGTGCAAGTGACTGATTTAACAGAGAGAGAGAGAGATAAATTAATTATTTGTTAGTAGTTGTAGCGCTGTTACGCTGTTTTTGGGGAGTGCGGCTGGGAAATTCCTTTTTCCCCCTTTCCTTGCTGGTTATAGAACATATCTTTCCGTGTTTTCGCTGAAAAGGGCTCCGGCAGCCACCCACCCTTTTTTGGCGTAACGTCACATCGATACCCCGTTGATTCTAAAGGCTTTTTAGACTAAGTGCGTAACCTATATTTTTTCAAGTCATTGATTTTAGGCAACAAAAAAGTGACGCTGTAACGTTTTTTTGGTTATAAAGTACTACGAGATTCTTTCATAACTATCTTCACCTTGTTCATAATACTTCCCACTTACCCCTATACTTGACAAACACGCCACCGTGTGATATACTTGTATCTTGCTTCGTACGTATTTATCCTAGTATTATCCCCTCCGGTCTAACGATTAGACCACCCTGTATAGGGTGCACAAAAGGACTCAAGATGACCCCCAACCTCAAGCTTGAACTGTTGCCGACTCTCGACGGTTTACCTTTACCCCTACAATATATAGAAGGCGTGCGTTATGTCATGCTGACAGGCCGCCTCTACCCGCTAGCGGAGTTTGTTGCCACTCTCCAGCACTACTCCAACCCCGAGGACATGCCCACCCTCTCGCTTGCCACCCTACCCACGGCCACGCGGGACCAAGATATTTACAAGCGCGTCACGTACGAGGGCCAGAGCATGGCGAAGGCTGGTGCCGTGCATGGCCTATCCCGCCAACGCGTTAAGCAGATCATTGACCACCTACGGGCCACCGCTGTAGCCCACCTACTTGACAAATAGGCTAGTATATGATATAATACATACTCAATACTGAGTTCTCGACCACAACCCAGCCGCCTATTGCTAGGCGGTCTAACAGTTAGACCCACCCTGCATAGGGTGACCACTACTAAGGACACATCATGACATTGCCCACTGCATACGACTTACTTGCCGCCCACTACGACAAACACAAATACAAGCGAGGTGCCTACGTAGGCTCCGCCCCGCTAGACGCTCACAAACGACGCAAGACAAACCAGCGCGTGACCGTCAGCCCTCTGTGTGCAGAGGTCGTGTGCCACAAAACCCCCATCCTTCGAGCCTATCCCGACGGTCGAGTGCAGCTCGACGCCAGCTCGTGGCGCACTAACGTCACCAAGGACACGCTCAACAGCGCCCTCGCACGTATCAAACTGCCGTCTCGAATCTATTCACACAAGCGGTTCGGACTCAGCCAGTGGCACCTGTACAGCCCCACCCACGGCCACTACGCCTTTTACGATGGGATGTATCTCAACCAACACGGCACACCCCGTCGATCCCTTCCGTTCAAGCGCAGGTGTATCGACACCACCCAATCCCGACCCTTCGCCGCTTCTGCACGGGAGTTCCGCTCAGTGTTCCCTGTGCTGCACGCTGGGGTGCCCGACACTAAAGACGCTGCCGCTGCCAACGATACGCAACAGCTCTATTACCAGCACAAGCTATATGACTCCCGAGCTGTTGCCCTTGCTATCACCACTCAGCCTGAGCTGTGGCCTGCCGTTGTTGCCGCGTACAGTCAACTATCTATTCACATCATGTGGCAACAGCGCAAGCTGCCAGCCAAGGACACCCTCAACCACATCCTCACTAAAGCCAAGGAGCACATGTACCACACGATAGAAACCCTCGTCACTCACATCCCTGCCTGAGTCTAACCGTTAGACCCAGTCAACTATCTATTCACATATCTATTCATCACCACTAAGGACACACCATGAAAGTCACACTGCAACAAGCTGCCACCCTCGTGCAGACCTGCGGACACACCAATACGTTCCTCCTGCGCGGTGCCCCGGGCATCGGCAAATCGAGCATCCTCACGTCCCTTGCACGTCACATGCCGGACTACCACCCTGCGTACATCGACTGCGCTAACCTAGACCTAGGCGACCTCGGGCTGCCTATCATTGACCGACCTGCCCACGCCATACCCACCACGACCTACGCCCCGAACGTACGGTTCGGTGCACACCAGCCACGCCCCGTGCTTATCATGCTCGACGAGCTGGGCAAGGCGTCCCGGCCGGTGCTTAACATGCTGTTGCCGGTCATCCTCGAGCGCAGGCTAGGCGACCATCCCCTGCCCCCGGGCTCTATAGTCTTTGCCACGACTAACCTCGACACTGACGGCGTGGGAGATAACATCCCGGCTCATGCGTACAACCGCATGACTGTGCTGCCTATTGCCAACCCCACGGCAGAGGAGTGGATCAACTGGGCCACATCCTCCCCTCACAACGCCATCGCAGCAGAGGTGCTGGCCTTCGCCCAAGAATATTCCCAAGTGTTCGAGTGTTATGCCGACGACCCCACGACCAAGAACCCGTACATATTCAACCCCCTCAACAACCAGACCCGTGCCTTCTGTAGCCCTCGGTCTCTCGCTCATGCCTCACACATCATCACGCATCGCCACACGCTAGGCGAAGCTACACTACCTGCCCTGATTGGCACCGTGGGTGAGTCTGCTGCCCGCGACATGGACGCCCTGCTGCGGCTGTCTGACAAGCTGCCGCCCACCGAGACTATTACCGAGCACCCGGACACTGCCCCACTGCCCCCGGACACGGCCAGTTACTTTATCTTGGCCTTCAGGCTGGCGATGGACACGACCCGCACGACTATCGCCCCTGTCATGACGTATATCAACCGATGGGAGTCGTTCGAGGCACGTGCGCTGTACATCACCACCGTGGCGGGCAACCGTGACAAGGCCCCGATGGCCTGTGCCGACTCGCTGTTCCGGCGTGCAGCGTCGGATATGGGCAAGTACTTCTAACCGTTAGACCCACCCTGTATAGGGTGCACCAGCATGGAGACCACTATGACACAACACACACCCGGGCCGTGGCACGTCGGCGTTAAACAAGCTGAAAAGATCATTTACGACGCTAGCGGCTGGGCAGTGGCGAATGCCACGGTCTACCACGGCGAGAATGATGCAAAAGCAAACGCTCGCTTGATCGCCGCTGCGCCTGACTTGTTGGAGGCGCTGAAAACGCTGCAAAGCATGGCGTCTACGTTTCCAAACGAACTTCACAAAGATCATCCGGATGTAGTCGCAGCCCGTGCCGCCATTGCCCGAGCAACAGGAGATAACCAATGAACTTAATCGAAGAGGCCACGATAGGCCAGCACTACATCTGCCCCGTGGAGTACGGCGACGTGACCGGACTGACTGATCACGAGGAGGCCCAGCTCAACCAATGGCTAGCCCACTACCCCGGCGCCACGTTCGTATTCGGAGATGAGGATGAGTTCGCCCGGTGTGAGATCACCGGGCTAATGGGTAACTGTGTGAAGGTGAAGATATATGAAAGCGCATGAACGAATGCTCTACACGGCTTTTTTTGTAATGTTAGCTGCGCATGTGGGCCTTTTAGCCCTATGGATAACAAATGGGGCAAGCCTGCTCGTGATGTCACTAAACACTGCGCTTTCTGGCCTTGTTGGTTTCACCTGCGCTGTTGTTGTTGATTATTGGAAACGTAACCGGAGATCAATATGAAACCCAAGTGTGACTGCCTTAATTTCTGCGGTGACGACCCGCACATCGACAAGGGGCTGGTGCGACCGTGCCCGACCTTCCAGCAGGAGACGGCTAGGAAGCGATTGCACGACGCAGCACCTGACCTGCTCGCCTCGTGCAAGGAGTTGATTAACTGTGCTGACCATAACCGGGACATGGCCGAGATACGTAGGGCGCGTGCAGTAATACGTCAAGTGGAGGGGAAATGAAAGCACATGAGCTGCTGATGTTCGCCGCTAACACTATCAAGGGCGAGTACCCGGAGGAGCAGTGGCCGGACTACCACGTGCCCGAGATGGAGCGCGCTGCCGCCGTCCTGCCTCAGCTGACCGACAACATCGAGAAGCTACTCAAACTGAACGCCGAGCGGGAGGAAACAGTGCGGAAGATGATACGCCTGACTCTGGCCTGTATGCCCGGATCGAAAGAGTACGTACGTCTTAATCTCAGCTCCGATTCTTACCAGAAGAAGCAGCATACAGAACGACGCAAGAAGTTAATCCAATCCCTTGAGGAGTATGCAAATGAAGGCAAGTGAACTGACAGGTATGGCGCTCAACCTAGCGGTTGATCTTGCCGAAGGGTGGCAGCTAGTCACCGCCACAGACAACGCAGGTAGCTACCCATACCTGATGAAAGGAGACAAATATAAAGACCCTAAAAAGTCACGGTATGCGTCCAGTTGGATGCACGCAGGGCCGATCATCGAGCGGGAGAAAATTTCAGTGGCTTATGAGCCTTCATTGCTTTACGACGATTCATGTCGCTGGAAAGCACTCTTCCCAATGAGTGACAGAGAGCATGAGTACGGCCCAACCCCCCTCATTGCAGCCATGCGTTGCTACGTCGCCTCAAAACTGGGCGACGAGGTAGACGTGCCGTTCTAACCGCTAGACCACCCTGTATGGGGTGCCAATTATTACCAAGGACACAATCGTGAAACTACGTAAACCCGGTGGGCAACCACCGTTTCGGGCGGACTATGGGATATACATCAAAGAGCTGCTTTCTACCATTCCGGCCACGTTTGCAGTAACTAGCAAGCGACATGCTGCCAGTGTGCGGTTTTTGTACAAGCTGGCGGAGTACCTAATGAGTGAAGAATACGCAGCTAAATCAGCCAAAGCTCTGGCCAAGAAAAACGGAGATCACCATGCTACGACTTGAGACAACATCAAACGGACGCACGATTGTGCGGTTACACAAGGACTGGAACCCGACACGGATAGGCCGAGCCTATACGCCACGGCCACAGATGTATGACCACCAGCGTGACCTGACACGCTTACAGACAGCACTACTTAAGGAGGCCAAGCAATGAGTGACTATCTAAATGTTGACGAGCTACGGGACAGAGTGTCCGAGCTAGAGGATGAGCGCGATCAGTTCCTCGATGAGACGTGCGAGGAGGCTGGCATCGACGAAGACCACGACGACTACAACAACCTGCGCGAAGAGACTGCCGAGGTATGGGAGAAACAACAGCCCGAGGGTCAGGAGTACGCCAAGCTAATCGACATTATCGAAGAGGTAGGTAGTGCCGACTTTCTCATTCATGAGAGTCATTTCAGCGACCATGTGCGGGAGATGCTGGAGGACGGAGGCGACGTGCCCAAGAAGTTGGCGTGGTACATCGAGATCGACTGGGAAGCTACCGCAGAGAACATCAGATCAGACTATTCCACCATTGAGATTGACGGACAGACTTATTACTACAGGGACTAATCATGAACAACGTAGAAAAAACCGCATTGGATCGTGCTGTGCTGCTGCTCAACTCCATCAAGGCAAAGTACAAGATCATCTCCCCAGACGGCACGGAGTACGGCGAGCTTGTGCTGGCCCCCGTCAAAACAAAACGTGTCTCGGCGCATCCGATTGGGGAGATGAGTAACTACTACCGACCAATGGTGATAGATATGCAGCCGGGCGATATGCGCATTGTGCCTGCGGGTAAATATGAGCTCGAAGGACTGCGCGGCACCATGTCTGGGTGGTTCACTGCACGTTGGGGTAAAGGCGCCGTTATCACCTCAGTCAACAAGCTCAATAACACTATTGAGGTGCTTCGCGTGGTCTAACCATTAGACCTGCTTCGCATCACGCTAACTACCAAGGAAACCACTAAGGAACAACCATGCAAGTTCAAGACCGTATCAACAAGGCGAAGATCGCCATCATGAGACACCCACGCTTCTGCCGGTACGCCGGCATCATGGCATGTGGCAAGCTCACTATCACGGACACCATACCCACCGCTGCGACTGACGGGTGGAATGTCATGGTCAACCCCGAGTTCGTCTCCTCACTCACCGACCCACAACTGCGCCTGCTCATCCTGCACGAGCAGCAACACAAAGCCTACCGCCACCTGCGGGTATGGCGCTCACTCATCAACGAGAATGCCCAGCTCGCTAACATTGCGATGGATCACTTCGTGAACCTGACCCTGATGGACATGAACGGCACAGATGACTTCCTCGCTATGCCCGCCCTAGGTGTGCAGCCTGAGCCTAAGTACCGGGGCTGGTCAGTCGGTCGTATCTTTGCCGACCTCAAGAAGAACCCGCCTCCTACCCCACCCCAGTCGTTCGACGAGCATCTGCCCGACAACGCACCCCCACCCGACGCCGATACATCCGACGCCGATACATCCGACGCAGCGCAACAAGCGTTCGACGACAAGCGCATCAAGGAGATCGACCAAGCGCTACGCCAAGGCGAGATACTTGCCAAGCGACGTGCTGCCCAGATGGGCCTCGACAATACGCCCTCATTCGGTGAGCTGCTGCACCCTGCCCGTAACTGGCGTGAGGTGCTGCGTGAGTTTGTGAGTGAGACGTGCACAGGCCGTGACGAGGCGACATGGCGCAGACCTAACAGACGGTACTTAGACGCGGACATTTACCTGCCGTCTATGGTGAGCACTACTATGACGCGCTTGGCTGTCGTGTTCGACACCAGCGGGTCGTGCTTCGGCACGGACATTGCCACGCGGTTCGTATCCGAGCTGGCTGTCATCATCGAGCAGGTCAAGCCCACGTACGTAGACGTGATGTATGTCGACACTCGCGTTGCTGCCCACCAGACCTTCGAGCACGGACAGTTTGCCGTAGCAGACCTGCAACCCCGTGGCGGTGGCGGCACAGACCTGCCCGTTGCGTTCGACTACATGCACGCCAAGAACATCAAGCCTGACGCCTGTGTTGTGCTGACCGACGGCGAGACGCCGTTCGGCACCCCACCCGGCTACCCCGTGCTGTGGGCACTCACTAGTCTAACGATTAGACCACCCTACGGCACCACCGTGCACATCGGAGACTGACATGAGCTTGCCTGATGAAGCATTCGACCGTGACTGGAAATCATCCACAGTGCGGTTCGAGGAGGCGTTCGACGCCCACATTAACCGCAGCCTTGTGCTGGCGATCATGGCGGGAGCTGAAGCGGTACCCAGAACCATCAGGGTTAGGGTCGGAGGATTGACTATCCCGCCATTCACTTCCAGCGTCGCCTACGGGTGGTATGGCATGCACCGATACCGTATGCCCTTCTGGGCTGTGAACGCCTGTGTGCTGCTGCTCGACCGGCCCGAGACACGCTACCTGTTCGACCTGCACCCCGACGCTGTCGCCACGCTGGCTGGCTCGGGTAACGAGGACGCTCTCTGGGTGCTGGACGCTATGCGCTTGCTACACGAAGGAGACTGACATGACTAACGCCTGGGACGACTTACCCAATGCCAAGCATATTGACCGAGTGCTGGCACACACTGCGGCACATCCGAAGAAATGGGCCGCTGCTTGGGACGCTGCTCGGGACGCTGCTCGGGCCGCTGCTTGGGACGCTGTTCGGGCCGCTGCTCGGGACGCTGCTTGGGACGCTGCTTGGGCCGCTGTTCGGGACGCTGCTCGGGACGCTGCTCGGGACGCTGCTCGGGACGCTGCTCGGGGCGATGCTTGGGACGCTGCTCGGGACGCTGCTTGGGGCGATGCTTGGGCCGCTGCTCGGGACGCTGCTCGGTGCTTAATCGCATGGGACGACTGCGGATACATCCTCGACCTGCCGCCTGACGTCGTACGAACGCTAGCAGGCGCAGGCAACCACGCAGCGGTCCTGCTGCTGCCAGCTGTCATTGCCATGTACGAAGGAGACTGACATGCAGCTCACAGCCTTGCAGCTCAAAGAGAAAGACCCCAAGCGGTTTGAGAAAGAATACTACGACTGGTGCAACCACTACCCAGACCACGACTGGTGGGACTTCATCGAGTCCGACTTCACCGAGCAGGTTGCCCCGATGGGTGTGCGTGTCGACTCTATCTATTTCGAGAGCCACTACCGGACGGCGGGCTTTAACGGGAAGATTGTCATCGCCACGTGGATGCAGTCGCAGAAGCTGGATGAGAAGTGGTATCCGCTGTGGGTAGCCTTTCAGCAAGACGAAAGTTATGTGCGGGTATTTAACAACAATCGCCGCAGCGGGTTCTCACTCGACTGGAACGACAACATCGCCTACACCGTGCCGGAAGGTGTGTTCTCCGACATGGACCAGCAAGACTGGGAAGACATGTTGCAGGACCAGTTGATGCAGTCGATCATTTATTCCCTGATAGAAGATTGGATCAACGAGCAAGGCCACGACCTCGGCACTCGCCTGCGTGAAGCTTACGAGTGGG
>Ga0209391_10000006_pt1 | contig 65051 bp, 57 predicted proteins | sample PPLLak3March2015_FD_187246 | JGI IMG/M metagenome (GOLD analysis project Ga0209391, IMG submission 187246) | Freshwater sediment microbial communities from Prairie Pothole Lake near Jamestown, North Dakota, USA - PPLs Lake P7 Core (1) Depth... | ecosystem: Environmental > Aquatic > Freshwater >...
AGTCCACATCCTCCGCCCGCCGGATCGCGACCGCAAGCTGGCGCACGGTCAGGCGCTGCAGCGCAAACAGGTCGCGCTCCGAGACGACACCGGCGACACGCTGCACGCCGCCTTCCTTGCGGACGATGGGAATGTGCCGGATCGAGTGCTCGGCCATCAGCAGCGTCGCATCGGCCGCGGTTTCGTCCGCATCGAGCGTCAGCACGTTCGACGTCATGACCTCCCGGACCGGCGTCGCCAGCGGCACCTCGGGCAGGATGACGCGGCCAATGAGGTCGGTGCGCGTCAGGATGCCCGTCACCTTTTCGCCGCCCTGATGCGGCTCGACGACCAGCATCGAACCGACATGGGCGGCATGCATGCGCCCGAAGGCTTCGCGCAACGGCGTATCGGGCGCGCAGGTCAAGGGCGGCCCGCGCATGAGCTCTGCCAGCGGCGTCGCCATCGTTCGCTCGGCCGATGCCTCCGAAGCGTAGGTCTGCTGCAGCTGCTGGCGCGAGAGATCGAGCAGCGCGCCGAGCCGGCGCTTGCAGAAGTCCATGAACGGAGGACTGCGCTGAGCGAGCGCCATGAAACGCTCGCGCGGCAGCAGCAGGCAGAAGGTGTCGCCCACCGAACGGTACGTCAGTGTCACGGGCCGCTCCGCCAGCAGGGCGCCCACGGGGAAACAGTCGCCGACGCCGGCTTCGAAGGCGATGCCCTTCTTGTCAGGTGCTTCGCCCTGAACCCGCCCCTGCTTGACGATCATGCAGTGCGGCGGCACCTTGCCACTGGGAGCCAGCACGACCTCGTCCGGCGCGAAGTAGCCGATCTCGACGCTCTCGATGATGAAGTCGATGTCCTCGGCCGCCATGGACGAGAACGGCATGTACGCGCGGAGGAGCTGCCTGAGTCCCGTGGCGATTGTCGGTGCTGCCATCCTGTCTCCTCAGCGGTCGCGGGTTGCCGATCGCCTGCTCACGCGCCCGGATCCTTCTGATCAGGCGGTGGCGAACGATGCCGACGCCGCGCTCCAAGAATCATCCACACGGCGAGTGCGAGACCAACGCCGGCAATCAGGAATTCCACGTCGATGGTCCTATCGGTCAGCGCCCTGCGATTTGACGACTGTCATGGCCGTCGAGATCAGCGTGGCGATGTCGCCCAGATTGGCCGGCACGATCAGCGTGTTGTTGGCCTTCGCGAGCCCGCTGAACGCTTCGACATAACGTTCCGCCACCTTGAGGTTGACGGCCTCGATGCCGCCGGGCTGGCGGATCGCCTCGGCCACCTGGCGTACTGCCTTGGCGGTGGCATCAGCGATTGCGACGATGGCCGAGGCTTCCCCGAGCGCGCGGTTGATCTGCGCCTGCTTGTCGCCTTCGGACTTCGCGATCGCGGCCTCGCGCTCGCCGGTCGCGATATTGATCTGCTCCTGCTTGCGCCCTTCCGACGACGCAATCAGCGCGCGCTTCTCGCGCTCCGCAGTGATCTGCTGCTGCATCGCGTGCAGGATCGCATTGGGCGGCGTGATGTCCTTGATCTCGTAGCGCAGCACCTTGACACCCCAGTTCATCGCCGCCTCGTCGATCGCGGCCACCACGCTCGAGTTGATGAACTCGCGCTCCTCGAACGTCTTGTCGAGTTCGAGTTTGCCGATGACCGAGCGCAGTGTCGTCTGCGCGAGCTGCGTGATGGCCAGGATGTAGTTGCTGGCGCCGTACGAGGCGCGCTGCGGATCGGTGACCTGGAAGTAGAGCACGCCGTCGACCTGCAGCTGCGTGTTGTCTTTCGTGATGCAGACCTGGCTTGGCGTGTCGAGCGGGACTTCCTTGAGGCTGTGCTTGTACGCCAGCCGGTCGACGAACGGGATCACGATGTTCAGTCCCGGCTGGAGCACCGCATGGAACTTGCCGAGCCGCTCGACCACCCAGGCGTTCTGTTGCGGAACGACCTTCACCGCCTTGATGACAAAGGTGACCGCAACGACCAGCAGCACCAGGGCGACGAGCGATACCCCGTCGACGTACGGAATCGGCATGACAGTCTCCTAGCGGGGTTTGGCGGCCACGATCAGCCGGTTGGCCTGGATTTCGCGGATCACGAATTCGCCACTGGTTGGCTGCTCGCCCGGCGCAAGCTCGACGTCCCAGACCGCCCCGCGGTAGCTGGCCCGAGCCGTGCGCGCGGCGGTCCAGTTTTCCACGCGCAGCGACTGGCCGATGTCCATGTTCTGCACCCGATCGTCGCCGCGCTCATGGAGGCGCTTGCCGAAGCGCGTCGTCCGCAGCCAGACCGAACCGCCGATGCCGATCGCGGCCGCCACGACGAACTGCAGCGCAACCGACGCACCGGCCAGCGCCGCGATACCGGCAGCGGCCAGCGCGATCGAGATCACCAAGAGGTAGAACGTCCCGCTCAGCAACTCGGCCACCAGCAGGCCGAAGGCGACGACAAACCACCCTATGTAGCTGTCCATGGCTGCTCCTCCGTGGCGCCGTAGCTGCCGGCGCCGAGCCCGACTTCAAGCGTACCGCGCCCGCGGCCCGATGAGCGGCGCCTCGCTTCAGGACCTGCCCTCATGCCTGACGCGCAAGACGCTGCCAGGTCGCCACGACGGTGTCGGGATTGAGCGAGATCGACTCGATGCCCTGCCCCACCAGCCACTCCGCAAAGTCGACATGATCTGAGGGGCCCTGGCCGCAGATGCCGATGTACTTGCCGCGCTTGCGGCAGGCGGAGATCGCCAGCGTCAGCAGCGCCTTGACCGCTGGATCCCGCTCGTCGAAGCCTTCGGCCACCAATCCGGAATCCCGGTCCAGCCCGAGGGTCAGCTGCGTCAGATCGTTCGAACCGATCGAGAACCCGTCGAAGTAGTCCAGGAACTGGTCCGCCAGCAGCGCATTCGACGGCACCTCGCACATCATGATGAGGCGCAGCCCGCCCTTGCCTTCGACGGCGCCACTGCCGCGCGGCAGACCATGCTCGGCGAGGAGCTCCGTCACCCGCCGGGCTTCGGTCAGCGTGCGCACGAACGGCACCATGATCTCGACGTTGGTCAGCCCCATCACCTCCCGCACGCGCTTGAGCGCCGCCGCCTCCATGCTGAAGCATTCGCGGAAGGACTCTGCGATGTAGCGCGCTGCGCCGCGGAAGCCGAGCATCGGGTTTTCTTCGTCAGGCTCGTAGCGCGAGCCGCCGATCAGCTTCTTGTACTCGTTGCTCTTAAAGTCCGACATCCGAACGATGACCGGCTTGGGCCAGAACGCGGCGCCAATGGTCGCAATACCCTCAGCCAGCTTGGCCTCGAAGAACGCGCGCGGCGAGTCGTAGCCGGCCGCCAGGCGCTCGACCGCGGACTTGAGGTCGGGGTCGATGTTCGGATACTCGAGCACCGCCTTCGGGTGGACCCCGATGTTGTTATTGATGATGAACTCGAGCCGTGCCAGGCCGACACCGGCATTCGGCAGCGCCTGGAAGTCGAACGCGAGCTGTGGGTTGCCGACGTTCATCATGATCTTGACCGGGATCGGCGGTAGAGTGCCCTGCTGCACGGTCTCGACCTCCATCTCGAGCGCGCCGGCGTAGATGTTCCCCGTGTCCCCTTCCGCACAGGAGACGGTGACCGTCATGCCGTCGGTCAGCACGTCGGTCGCGTGACCGCAGCCGACGACAGCCGGGATACCCAACTCGCGCGCGATGATCGCCGCATGGCAGGTCCGTCCACCCCGGTTGGTGACGATCGCCGCGGCACGCTTCATCACCGGTTCCCAGTTCGGATCGGTCATGTCGGTCACCAGCACGTCGCCCGCGTGCACCCGGTCCATCTCGCTCGAGCTGCGGATATTGCGCACGACGCCAATGCCGATCTTCTGTCCGATCGCGCGCCCCGAAGCCAACACCGCGCCCTTGCCCGTCAGCTTGAACCGCTGCTGCACCTCGGCGCCGGCCTGCGACTTCACTGTTTCCGGCCGCGCCTGCAGGATGTAGATGCGCCCGTCGAGGCCGTCCTTACCCCACTCGATGTCCATCGGACGACCGTAGTGCTGCTCGATCGAGACGGCATACCGGGCCAGCTCCAGCACATCGGCGTCGGTCAGCGAAAAGCGGCGGCGCTCGGCGTCCGAGACATCGACCGTACGCACCGTGCGCCCGGCGCCGCCGGCCGGATCGAACTCCATCCTGATGAGCTTCGACCCAAGGGATTTGCGGATGATCGGATGCTTGCCGGCGGTCAGCATCGGCTTGTGGACGTAAAACTCGTCGGGGTTGACAGCGCCCTGCACCACCGTCTCGCCCAAGCCATAGCTCGACGTGATGAAGACCACGTCGCGGAACCCGGACTCGGTATCCATCGTGAACATGACGCCCGCCGCGCCGCGGTCCGAGCGCACCATCCGCTGCACACCGGCCGACAGGGCAACGTCGGCATGCGCGAAGCCCTTGTGGACCCGGTAGGCAATGGCGCGGTCGTTGTAGAGCGACGCAAAGACGTGCTTGATCCGGTCGAGCACGGCATCAATGCCAGTCACGTTCAGGAAGCTCTCCTGCTGACCGGCAAACGACGCATCGGGCAGGTCCTCGGCTGTGGCACTGGACCGCACCGCTACCGAGATATCACTTGAATATTCATCAATAAGATTCTGATAATTAACACGAATTTCATCTTCTAGACTCGTTGGAAACGGCGTCGCGATAACCCACTTCCGGATCTCGGCGCCGGTCTTCGCCAGAGCTCTGACGTCGTCCACATCCAGCGCATCGAGCGCCTCGGCGATCCGCGGGCGCAGCTTGCCGGCGTCCAGGAAGTCCCGGAAGGCCTCGGCCGTGGTCGCGAAACCGTCGGGAACGCGAATGTGCGCGGCTTCCAGCTGGCTCAGCATTTCGCCCAGCGAGGCGTTCTTGCCGCCGACCGACTCCACGTCGGTCATTCGCAACTGCCTGAACGGTACGACGTACGCGCCGCGTGACATGCCCTCTCCTGTTTTTTGCGTGTGACTAGAATCCGTCGATTCTACCGAGCGGCCCCCTGTAATTACTGCGCCGCATCAGCGAGGATTTGATGCCAGACAGCCAAGCCGGACCGTTCGATCGAACCGCGTTCTTCGTCTCCGACGGTACCGGCATCACGGCCGAGACCCTCGGCCACAGCGTCCTGACCCAGTTCGACGATCTGCGCTATCGCCCCCAGCGCCTGCCCTTTGTCGATTCCGTTGAAAAGGCCCGCGATGCCGCGCTGCGCATCAACGAGGCCCGGGGGCGGGATGGCAAGCGCGCCATCGTCTTTTCCACGCTGGTGAACCCGACCGTGGCGGCCGAGCTGCGCAGTGCGGCGGACGCGTTTGTCATCGAGATGTTCGGGACCTTTGTCGAGCCGCTGGAGCGCGAACTCGGCATGAAGTCCACCCACACGATCGGGCGCTCGCACAACATCGCCGTCAACTCCGAGGACTACAAGAACCGGATCGAGGCCATCAACTTTGCGCTGGCCCATGACGATGGACAGTCGGCCAAGGGGCTGGAAAAGTCGGACGTCATCCTGGTCGGCGTATCGCGGTCCGGCAAAACGCCGACCTCGCTCTACCTGGCAATGCAGTACGGCGTGAAGGCGGCCAACTACCCGCTGATTCCGGAAGACTTCGAGCGCAATCAGCTCCCGTCCGCGCTGCCGCCCTACAAGGGCAAGCTCTTCGGCCTGTCGATCGCGCCGGAACGGCTTTCAGAGGTACGGAACGAGCGCCGGCCCAACAGCCGCTACGCCTCACTCGACAACTGCCGCTACGAGGTCGACGCCGCGGAGCGGATGATGCGGCGTGAGGGGATCCGCTGGCTCTCGTCGACGACAAAGTCGATCGAGGAGATCGCGACGACGATCATGCAGGAGGTGCGGCTCGACCGGCGCTCGTACTAGGCCGGACCGATGCACCCGGGCCGCAAGTTTCCCGTAAGGGTTATCCCCTAGTCTGCCGCCCGAGACCTAGGGAGAGTCAGATGTTTCGCAAGATTGCTTCCGCCACGTTGATGGCGCTTGTGTTGAGTGCCTGCTCCGACGGCGGTTTTCAGCGTGGGGTGTTCTACGGCAAGGTCATTGACCGCTCGCCTGATGAGGTCGTCAGTACGTTCGGCAAACCGGAATCGATCGACAATGCCCTCCCCGACGCGCCCAAGTACGTCTATTCGCGCAAGACTTTCAACCCGGAGAACCAGAACAAGGTCGACGAGAAAACGATCGTCGAGTTTGAAAAGAACAAGGCCGGGCAGGTCGTCTGCACAGACGTCAGCTATCTTTAGTCACGTGTGGCGGCGGCAGCCGCTGCGCTACTCAACGGCAACGTCGAGCGGGAATCGAAGCCGACGCTCGGCCAGAGTGGCAGAAGAAGCGTGGCTGAATCCGCGGCCGACCGAATCGCACAAACGGACCGGCGCTTGTATTGAAGTCAGCAGCACGACTTCAGGCACTTCGGCGGCTGGAACTCACATCGCGACCATTGAGGTCCGGGATCAGCTTCGCAGCGGTCGAGGCTGTACGGTCAGCAGCGAAGTCGGTGCATGCGACCACGCCAACCGGACCGTGGGCAGCGATCGCATCAAGGCAGCCCGCAAATAAAGAGCCCCGCCGAAGCGGGGCTCGTCCAAGCTGATTCCGGCTACTGCCGGCGCCGACGCATCGCCGCCATGCCGGCGAAGCCGAGTCCGAGCAGTGCGAGCGTGCCGGGTTCGGGTACCGGCAGCGACTCGAACGCAAGAAATTCGGCGCGTACGAAGGTCTCACCCTGGAACAGGCTTATAGGCGCTTCGAAGGCCCCGCCACCGACGACGTTTCCGCCCTGCAGGTAGCTGTAGCTCGCGAAGAAATTGGTATTGGTGTAATTGGTGCCGTCGAAGCCGGTGTCCGGGCGCGCAAGTTGCAGCAGGATCTGGTCCGCGCCGCTTGGAGGCGCGAAGTCAGCGAGACCGCGTTCGATGACCTGGCTGGTAGCGAAGTCCTGCAGCACGTATCGCACCTCGATCTTTCCGGTTTCCGGATTGAACCTCACATCCAGCTCGGCCGCCTGATTCACACCGGCCGCGGTTCGATCGGAGAAACGAATTCCATAGCCGTTGATCAACGGCCCGGTCAGCGAACTGAGATTGAAAAGCCCGGTCAGACCGAGTGTGTCGTCGATCTTCAGGCCACTTGCGAGGTCGGAAGAGACGGTATTGGTATTAAGGGCCGCGCGCAGGGTGCGGCGGTCCTGCCCGGTGGCGTTCTGAGTCAACCCACCGTCGGCGGAGTTGAGCCGCAGCAAGCTTCCCGCCTCCGAGCCTGCGACGAACGTACCGAACACACTGTAGGAAGCCGGCTGACCGTTCGGAAAATTCGGGGCACTTGGCGGAGGACTCCCGTCGCCAAACGCGTCCGTGAAGAACGTGCCGCCGTTCCGCTTGATCTCAAATTGGTCGAGGTAAACGACGGCGCTGTTCGCAGCCACGGACCAGAAGCAGGCTGCAACGGCAACTACCGCTGGGGCAATCTTTGTGAACCTACGCATTACGTCCCCCCCTTTTTGTAGGAATTCCTACATACCCTCCCGCAAAGCAAGAAACGTGCGTGCCCAATGAAACAGCCAGTTAGGTCGCGGTTGAGTGAAGAGTGTAAGAAAGGCTGTCATCGCGCGAAGCTGAACGAGAAGGTCCCGGCAAGGCCGCTCATTCGGGTCGGTTGCATAACCCGGCGACGTTCACGCGCGGCGCAAGCGTCGAGTGCAATCACGCGTAGTTGCAGAGCGCCCAGGAGAAAGCCCGCCATCGAGTCCCTGGCGGCAAAACGCCTAATGTGAGAGCCGGACGCCTTGGCCACTGCGCCCAACATGGAGAGTTACCGGTCGGCCCGGTACTCGCGCTGGCTGACGAAGACGGCCTCGTCGCGAAGCTGACCTTCGCGTCCAATGGATCGGAGGCTGCATCCGGCCCTCAGCGACCCAGCCCTCAACGCGCTGATTCAGCAGGGTCGACTGCATACGGTGGACGCCTTCGACGCATCGCCCCATGATTCGGACCGTCTGCTCAGCAGGCGGATGTGATCTCTACGTGGTTGGGCGGCGCCGTTGTCGCACGGCGCGGGCGGAGCGCGGGTTCAACGGTGTGTGTCTGGCGGTGTGTTAAGCGGATGGGAAGTTCCGGCCGGGGCAAGGGGGAAGTCCTTGGGATCGAATGGCGTTCGTCTGGCTCCACTTACGGTGCGCCGGGGTTCCTTGCACGTCTACGGCTTGTCCGGAACGGTGGGAATCGACGCCCTTCCCCGGCTGGCGTTTGTGAGGCAAGAAACCGGATGCAATTCGCGACACGGAGGCGCATTTACACCGTCATGGCCGGTGGGCGTGTCGCCTGGCCAGTCGCGCTGAGCGGGGGGAACTTTCTTCCCCACAACGAGCGCATTGCCCGAGCCGCGACAGCGGAGCAGGCTTGCATGCGATCAGTTCCTGCGCCACGCGGGCGCCGCCTTTTGAGCCGACGCTGGCGCGACCTCCGCGAGCGTCCGGGCACGGCCAGTAGTGGTGCCGGCGCGTGAGAGCGCTCCACCGCTCCGAAGGGCTCATCCCTCAGCGCAGCGCGCGGAGGGTGGTCCAGTGAGTGCCGAACACAGACGACTGGCGTTCGCACTCCTGCTTTCACTTCTGATTCACGCGCTGCTGCTGAGTCTGACCTTCGGTGGCGAAGGCCTTGGACTTCCGAGCTTCGGCTTTCCCTGGCGAGAGCGGCGGATCGAGGCGCCCGATCTGCGCATCCTCCTCGTGCCGGCGCCGGTCACAGCCGCGAAACCGGAAAGTGCATCGGCGAAAGATTCGTTGCCGCAGGCATCGAGCAGGCAGCGCGTTCCCGGTGGGCTGGTCCTGGCACCGTCCGCGGCACCTGCACCGTCCCCGGGCGTCACGGCAACGGCGGTCACGCCCAGGCCCAAGTCAACGGCGCGAGCCAAGCCGACGACAGAGGCCAAGCCCGAGCCTATGGCCGATGCGCGAGCGGCTCCTGTAATTGCGCCCCGGCGCGGCGAAGCGTCGGGTGATGCGGCGCGCTCACCGACCCCGGCACCGGACGTGATCGCCATGCAGCGGTCCGAGGCGGCCACGTTGGTCTCGCCTGCCGCCCCACCGGCGTCAGCGCCCGAGATCGCCGCAGCGCCGGGCGCACCGGATCCGGGGACTGCGGGGCAGACGCCGCGAGATGACGGGAGCACCGCGCGGGAGAGCATTGACCCGGAGGCGCAGACGCGACCCGTTGAACTCGCCAGACTCGAGCGTTCGGAAGAGGAAGTGCAAGCGCAGGTGGCGCAGCAGGCGACGGCACTCAAAGAGAACGCGCGGCGAGAGGCCGAGCGCCAGGCAGCCGCACGGCAAGAGGCGGCGCGGCAGGCGGCCGCCCGTGAGGAAGCAGAGCGTCTGAAAGAAGCGCGGCTGGAGGCAGAACGCCAAGCGGCCGCACGGCTGGCCACGGCCCGGCAAGAGGCTGCGCGTCAGGAAGCGGCACGTCAGGAAGCTGACCGGGTTGAGAACGCCAGGCTGGACGCTGAACGTCGCGAGGCTGCGCGTCAGTTGGCGGCTCGGCAGGACGCTGAACGGGCGGCGAACGCTCGGCGGGAGGCCGAACGCCAGGAGGTCGCGCGTCTGGAAGCGGAGCGGGCCGAGAAAGCCCGAAGCGACGCTGAACGACAAGAGGTCGCTCGGCAGGAGGCCGCCCGGCAGGCGGCGGAGCGTCGGGCTGCCGAGCAGGCCGAAAACGAGAGGCTGCAGGCCGAACGCCGGGAGGCCGCGCGGCAGGCGGCAGCCAGGCAGGAGGCTGCACGCGAGGAGGCTGCCCGTCAGGAAGCCGAGCGGGTTGCACGCGCGCGGCTGGAGGCCGAACGCCGCGAGGCCGCGCAGCAGGCGGCAGCCCGGCAGGACGCAGCGCGACTCGAGGCCGAGCAAGAGGAGGCAAGACGGGAGGCGCGACTGCGGGCAATAGGACGACAACTCGATGAGGAGGCTGCCCGGCGCGAAGCGGCCGCGGCGGCAGCGAGTGCGCCATCGAAGCCTTTGCCCTCGTCGAGCGGCGTGCGTCGTGGCAGGCTGTTCGGGCGAACCGACCCCAACACCGAACTCATCCGGTACGCCGAAGCCTGGACCAGGAAGATCGAGCTGAACATGACCATCGACATGGTCCGAGAGGCGGTGAAGCGGCCATACACCAATCCCCTCGTGACGGTGGCGATTCGAAGCGACGGCTCGGTGGAGTCCGTGACATTCGTCATGTCCAGCGGCGTGGCGGAAATCGATGAAGCGATACGGCGCATCGTGCAGAGCCAGGTGCCCTATCAGTCGTTCCCACCGGCCCTGGCCCGCGAGTACGACGTGATCGAGATACGCCGGACCTGGTACTTCGACGTGGCCGTCCGCTTGTACTGACGGCGGAGCGTTGGATGCTGGGTCAGCTCAGTCCACTCGGAAGAGACTGGCTCGAGCGACCCAATCAGTAGATTGATGCCACAGCCATCACGAGGCCCCCTTTGCCCGTGACCGGACTCGTGACAACACTGCATCCTCCACGCCGCCCTCGCGCCGCGGCCTGCGCACCACTCAGAACTTCCCTCGACGTCGCTGCTGCTCGAACAAACAGACCGCAGCCGCAGCCGCGACGTTGAGCGACTCCACCTTGGAGTCGATCGGGATCCGCAACCGGCGTTGCGCCTGCATTGCCGTTGTTTCCGTCAGCCCCGTGCCTTCGGCACCAAAGAGCCAGAGCGTCGGGGTCATACCCCAGCCCGCCGAGTAGAGAGACTCCGTTCCATGGGCATCGGCCGCGAGGCGCTCCGCGGCGAATGCGCCCGCCAGTTGATCCGCCGCTACGTCTTCGTACAGCGCCAACACGAAGTGCGCTCCCATCGCGGCACGCAGCACTTTGGGCGACCAGAGGAAGGTCGTACCGGTCGATGCGGCCACGTGCCGCACCCCGGCGGCGGCCGCGGTCCGGAGCAACGTCCCGGCGTTGCCCGGGTCCTGCACGCCATCGAGGTAGACGGCGTCGGCCTCCAGGGCGTGCGGAAGGGCGCGCTTAGTAACGGCAATCTCGGCCATTAGTCCGCTGCCGTGTTCGACCGGCGAGAGCGCGTTGTACAGCCGTGGCGACAGTTCGATGAGGCGGCAGCCAACCTTGGCCGCGACAGCGGTGCCGAGCGACCTCGCCTCGGCCGTCGCCTCTTCGGACAGCACAACGCCGTGGATGTCAGCCTGCGCACCTGCCGCGCACTCGACCAGATGGATCCCTTCGGCAAGGGTTCGGCCCTCCTCCCGGCAGGCGCGCGGCCCGGCGGAGAGTCGCCGCAGTTGCTTGTAGTGCGGGTTAGCGTCCGACGTGATCCGCATCCGAAGCCTTCAGGCCTGCATCAAGGTGCGCACGCACCGGCGCGAAGCTGCGCCGATGTAGACGGCAGGGGCCGAGCTTGGCGAGGCTGGCCAGATGCTCCGGCGTCGCGTAGCCCATGTGACGGGTGAAGCCGTAACCGGGATGTTGGATGTCGAAGGCCTGCATGATGGCGTCGCGTGCGGTCTTGGCAAGAATCGAGGCGGCGGAAATGCAGGGTTCGGAGGCGTCGCCGGCCACAATGGTGCGGCCCGGAATCGATAGCGTGGGCATCTGGTTACCATCGATCAGTGCGAACTCGGCGTGTACCGCCAGTGCGTCGACCGCCCTTTGCATGGCCAGCAGGGTCGCTTGCAGGATGTTCAGCCGATCGATCTCTTCGACGCTCGCTTCGGCGACCGCAAATGCAACGCTGCGCTCACGTATGAGCATCGCCAGTGCCTCCCGCCGTTCCGCGCCCAGGACTTTGGAGTCCGCCAGCCCGGTGACGGGACGCGAAGGATCCAGGATCACGGCGGCGGCGACCACCGGGCCTGCCAGTGGCCCACGTCCGGCTTCGTCGACGCCACAGGCTCGCCCGCTGGCGCGAGCGGCCTGCTCGAATAGATCGAAACTCCCGAAACGACTCCGACGCGTCATCGGCGGGCGACTTCGAGTATGGAGTCAGCGGCCAGCGCAGCCGTGTCACGCCGCAGTTCACGGTGCATGGCCGAGAAGCGCTCCGCAAGAGCGGTCCGCCGCGCGTCATCGCGCAGCAGCGTGTGAACCGTGTCAGCGATCGCGGCCGGGGTCACCTGTTCCTGCAGCAGCTCAGGCACCAGCGACTCGCCGGCGAGGATGTTGGGCAGCCCGACGAATGCAGTGGTGCCCTTGCGCCGCATGATCCACGCCGAAAGCGCCGGCATCCGGTAGGCGATCACCATCGGGCGCTTGTAGAGCGCCGCTTCAAGTGTTGCCGTGCCGCTGGCGACGAGGACCACGTCCGCCGCCTCCAGGCAATCGTGCGAGCGCCCTTCAGTGAGCGTGACGCAGCCGGACAGCCCGGTGTGCGACGCCAGCATGCTTGCCAGCGCCCGTTTCAGGGCCGGATCGGCCGCCGGCATTACGAATTGCAGCCCAGCCTCGCGCGCGCGCAGCAGCGACATCGCGGCGATAAATGGCGGTCCCAGGTGCCGGACTTCGTCGGCCCTCGACCCCGGAAGCACGGCCACCAGAGGCCCCTCTACACCCAGACCGAGGCGCGCGCGCGCCGCACCGGCATCCGGGAGCAGAGGGATCATGCTGGCCAGCGGATGCCCGACGTAGGTTGCGGGTATGCCGGCATCGTCGTAAATCTGCTGTTCAAAGGGGAAGACGAGAAGCATGCGATCGACGGCGCGCCGGATCTGGCCAAGACGCTCGCTGCGCCAGGCCCAGATCGACGGGCTGACATAGTGCACGACCGGCACGCCACTGGCGCGCAGCTTTTCCTCGAGTCCGAGATTGAAATCGGGCGCGTCAACGCCGACGAAGACCGCCGGCGGCTCTGCACGGAGCCGCGTGAGCAGGTTCGCGCGCAGGCGCAGCAGTCGGGGCAGATGGCGCAGGACCTCGACATAGCCGCGAACGGACAGTTCGCGCACGTGTCCCCAGGCCTCGAAACCGGATTCGACCATGCGATCGCCGCCGATTCCGGCGCAGCGCAGTTCCGGCGCACGCTGACGCAGCTCCGCGACGACACCCGCCGCGATCAGGTCCCCTGAGGCCTCCCCCGCCACGAAGGCACAGGTGGTCGACCGCCGCATCAGCGAATGATGCCGCGCTGGGAGTTCTGGACGAAGTCCCTGAGCAGGACGATGGCGACGGCAGACGCGGGATGGTCCGCCGCCAGCGCCGAAAGGGAAGCAACCGCCTCGACGGTGGTCATTCCCTCCCGGTAGAGAAGCTTGTAGGCACGGCGCAGCAAGTTGATCGTTTCGGCGTCGAAGCCACGGCGCTTCAACCCCTCGGTGTTGATGCCGTGGGGCTCCACCGGATTGCCGTTGCAGATCACGAAAGGCGGGATGTCGCGCAGCACGATCGAGCCGCCGCCTGCCATCGAGTGTGGCCCCATCGAGCAGAACTGGTGAATGGCGGACATGCCGCCGATGATGGCCCAGTCTCCGAGCGTGACGTGGCCTGCCAGCGTGGCGTTGTTGGCGAGGATCGTGTGGTCGCCGACGAGGCAGTCATGCGCAATGTGCGCATAGGCCATGATCCAGTTATCGGACCCGATGCGGGTCACGCCACCGCCCTGCGCCGTACCGAGGCTGATCGTGCAGCACTCGCGGATCGTATTGCCGTCGCCAATGGCAAGCTCGGTGTCCTCGCCGGCGTACTTCTTGTCCTGCGGAACGCCGCCGATCGAGCAGAACGGGAAGAAACGATTGTTCCGGCCAATTGCCGTGCGGCCATCGATGACCACATGGGAACCGACGACCGTTCCGGCTCCGATCCTGACCTTCGGGCCGATTACGCTGTACGGACCGACCTCCACGCCCTCGGCCAGTTCGGCCGCGCGGTCCACCAGCGCTGTGGGATGAATCTGCGGCACTACGCCTCTTCCTTCGCCTTGTGCAGGGCGCACATCAGCTCGGCCTCACAGGCAAGCTCGCCGTCGATCAACGCGCGACAGGTGAACTTGCCGACACCGCGTTTGATTCGATCCATCGTGACTTCCAGGTTGAGCTGATCGCCCGGCCCGACCGGCCGCTTGAAGCGGGCGCCATCGATGCCGGCAAAGAGGAACAAGGTGCCCTCGGGGTACGAGGTCTTCATCGTGACGTAGGTCAGCACCGCCGCGGCCTGCGCGAGTGCCTCGATCATCAGCACGCCCGGCATCACCGGATGCCCCGGAAAGTGGCCCTGGAAGAACGGCTCGTTGGCGGACACGTTCTTGATCGCGGAAATGCGCACGCCGGGCTCGAGTTCGAGCACGCGATCCACAAGCAGGATCGGATACCGGTGCGGCATGAGTTGCAGAATCTTGATGATGTCCAGCTTCATTTGCCTTCTCCGCGGCCTGCCGCCTCGAGTTCCCTGATGCGCCGTCGCAGGTCGTCCAGCTGTCGGATGATTGCTGCAGCCTTTTCCCACTCACGCTGCTTCATGATCGGGAAGAATCCCGTGTAGTGCCCTGCCTTCTCGATCGAGCCCGACACCACCGTCGCCGGCCCGATGATCGTTCCATCCGCAATCGCGAGGTGGCCCGCGATGCCCGCCGCGCCGCCGATCATGCAGTTGCGGCCAATGCGCGCACTCCCGGCGATACCGACACAGCCGGCGATGACCGTATGTGCGCCCACGAAACAGTTGTGGCCGATCTGGATCTGGTTGTCCAGCTTGACGCCCGACTCCACGATCGTGTCGCCCATTGTGCCGCGATCGATCGTCGTATTCGCGCCGATCTCGACATCATCGCCGATGATGACGCGGCCCAGCTGAGGGATCTTCAGCCAGCGCCCGTCGAGCGGTGCGAAGCCGAAGCCGTCGGCTCCGATGACGACCCCGCTGTGCACGATGCAGCGTTCGCCGAGAGCGCAGTCATCCAGCACGACAGCCCGCGGGAACAAGCGGGTGGCCGCGCCGATGACAACCCGCGCGCCCACATGGGCGCCGGGGTCGAGGATCACGCCGGCGCCCAGCCTGGCGCCGGCGCCGACGAACGCGCCGGCACCGATCGAGGCGGTCGGGTCGACCTCGGCAGTGGAGTCGACCTGCGCCTGCAAGTGAATGCCGCGAGCGGCACCGGCCGTCGGGTGCAGCATCTGCGCGGCCATCGCGAACCAGGCGTAAGGCGCATCGACGACGATGAAGGTCGAACCCGACGGCTGGCCTTGCTGCAGCGCTTCAGCATCACGCGGCGCCAGCACGATCGCACCCGCACGCGAGGCCTGTGCTTCACGCCGGTAGCGCGGGTTCGCGAGGAATGCGAGGTCGGAGGCCGATGCGGTCGACAGCGGCGCCACGGAAGAGATGCGCCGCGACGGATCGCCCTGCAGGGTCGCGCGAAGCCTGCCTTCGCTTCGCTCCACGATGGCGGCTGTCAGCTCGGACAGCGACAGACCGCCGCGGTTCATGGTGAGTGCTACTTCGCGTTGTTGAGGGCGCGCAATACGCGCTCGGTCATGTCGATGCGCGGATTGAAGTAGACCGCCTCCTGGATGATGAGGTCGAACTTCTCCTGCTCAGCGATCTGCCGGATGATGCGGTTGGTCCGCTCCAGCAGCGCCTGCAGTTCTTCGTTGCGCCGCTGGTTGAAGTCTTCCCGGAATTCGCGCTGCTTGCGCTGGAACTCACGGTCCATCTCCGCGAGTTCGCGCTGGCGGCGGACACGGTCTGTCTCGGACATGACCGGGCCATCCTTCTCAAAGCGTTCTGCCGATGTCTTCAGGCGCGCTCCCATCTCCTGCAATTCCTTGTCGCGCTTGGAAAACTCGCCTTCGAGTTTCTGCATCGCCGCCCGCGCCGGCTGAGAATCCCGCAGGATCCGATCGGAATTGACGACGCCGATCTTGAGTTCCTGTGCATGGGCGAGCGGCGTCACGGCGAGCACAGTCGCGACGGCCGCTGCCGAAAGCCACTTGGTCATTTGGATTCCTGCACTCATGGAAGCTGAGGATTTTGCCACATCAGAAACCCGCGCCGATCTGGAACTGGAATCGCTGGATCCGGTCCCACGGCTCGGAATTGAGCGGGTAGGCATACGACAGCCTCAGCGGCCCAAGCGGCGAAATCCAGGCGACGCCTATGCCCGCCGAGTACCTGATCAGGCTGAGATCAATGCCTGCCGTATCGCCGTAGAACGGCCCGGTGCAGAAGGCTCCCGGGTTTGCATTGACGTTGTTCAGGTCCGTGTTCGGCGGAATGACGTACACGCCGTTGCACCCCGGCCCCCAGACTTGGCCCATGTCGACGAAGGCCGACAGCCGCAGCGTACGGTCGGCACCCGGTATGGGGAACAACGCCTCGAAGTTCGCGCTGAAGCGGCGCGTGCCGCCGAGCGGATCGCCGTAGATGTCACGCGGGCCAAGCGAGGCGGCCTCGAATCCGCGCACGCTTCCGATGCCACCGACGTAGAAGTTCTTGAAGAACGGATACGGCCTGCCGCCGTAGCCGTTGCCGTAACCGAGCTCGGTATTGAAGAGCAGCGTGAGGAAGCTCGCGGCCGGAAAGAACTGCTGAAACTGGTAGGTCAAGCGGTAGTACTCGAGGTCCAGCACCGGCAAAGCAAATTCACCGAACGCGCGCTGGTAACGGCCCCGCTGCGGAGTGAGCAGGCTGTCGCGGCTGTCGCTCGACCAGCCCGCCGTCAGCGCCAGGGCATCGGAGGATTCTCCGAAGTCCTGGACGTATTCGATATAGCGCGGCGGCGACGTCGGCGTGAGATCGATTGTCGTGCCTTCGTACCGCAGCCCGAGGAAGATCCGGTCGTACTCCGTGATCGGCAGGCCGTAGATGAGGCCCGCGCCTCGCGTCGAGTAGCCGACACTCGACAGGCCGAGTTCCGCGAGGTTGGAATTGCGGTAATAGAGCTCGACGGTCCGACTGATGCCCTCCGGTGTGATGAAGGGATCTGTATGGGTGATCGAGAAGACGGTGTTCGACTGGCTGGTGTTGACCTCCAGCGCCAGCGCATTTCCGGAGCCGAACAGATTCTGCTGCGACAGCCCGGCCGTGAGCACCAGTCCTTCGGAGCTCGAGTAGCCGGCACCCAGCTGGATGTTGCCGGTCGCCCGTTCCTTGACGGTAACGTTGACATCGACCTGGTCAGGTGCCGTCGGCACGGCTGGCGTATCGACGGTCACCGTTTCGAAGTACCCGAGTCGATCGAGCCGCTCCTTCGACAGGCGTACCCGGTCCGCATCGAACCAGCCCGCTTCAAACTGGCGCACCTCGCGCCGGACGACCTCGTCCTTGGTGCGCGTGTTGCCGGCGATGTTGATGCGGCGGACATAAACGCGCCGGCCGGGATCGACGATGATCGTGAACGCCACCTCGCGCGTCTCACGGTTCGGCTCGGGCACGGGGTTGGCCGTCGCGAACGCATAGCCCAGTGTGCTCATGCGGTCCGTGACCGCCTTGCCGATCGCGTTGACCTGCTCGGCATTGAATACGTCGCCCGGCTTGACGGTGACCAGCGGCGCGAGGTCTTCGTCCAGCCCGAGCAACTCGCCGCCCAGCTTCACGCTGGAGATCGTGTAACGCTCGCCTTCCGCGACGTTAATCGTGACGGCGATGTCCTTCTTGTCCGGCGTGATCGAAACGTTGACCGACTCGATGCGGAAGTCGAGGTAGCCGCGATTGAGGTAGTACGAGCGCAGCGTCTCGAGGTCCGCACCGAGCTTCTGCCGTGAATACTGGTCGCGCTTCGTGTACCAGGAGATCCAGTTCGGCGTCGAAAGCTCCATCTGCGTCCGCAGCGTGCGGTCGCTGAAAACCTTGTTCCCGGTGAACTCGATCGAGCGGATCTTGGAGATCTCGCCCTCGTTCACGGCTATCGAGATGTTGACCCGGTTGCGCTCGATGGGCGTGACCGTCGTCTTGATCTCGACACCGTACAGGCCGCGTGACAGGTACTGGCGGCGCAGTTCCTGCTCGGCGCGCTCAAGCAGCGACCTGTCGAAGATGCGTCCGTCCGCCAGGCCGACGTCGCGCAGCGACTTCAGCACCTGGTCCTTTTCGAATTCCTTGACACCGGCAAGATCGACGACAGCGATCGCCGGTCGCTCCTCGACGATCACCACCAGAACATCGCCGTCGACCTCGAGCCGCACGTCCTTGAAAAGGCCGCTCGCGTAGAGCGCACGGATCGCCTGCGTGCCGCGCTCGGGGTCGAAGCGGTCGCCGACGCGGACTGGCAGATACGAGAAGACGGTACCGGCCTCGGTGCGCTGCACGCCCTCGACACGGATGTCGCGCACGACGAATTCCTGCGCCTGCGCGCCGAGGCAATAGGCGGCAAGAACCGCGGCAGCTGCGCGGCGCAGTGCCACAGGAACGCTGCGCCGGGATGACACGCGGCGCTCCAACTTAGGTTCCAATCATGCCGGGATCAGGAAAGCAGCCGTATGAAGTCGTTATAGAGCGCCAGTATGGTCAGCAGGCCCAGCAGCGCAATTCCGGCGCGCTGACCCCACTCGATGACCCAATCGGCTGGCGGGCTGCCCTTGAGAATCTCGATCAAATAATACAGTAAGTGCCCTCCGTCGAGCATCGGTACCGGGAGCAGATTCAGCACGGCAAGGCTGATCGAAACCAGCGCCAGAAAGCTCAGGAACGCGGCGAGCCCAATGCGCGCGGTCTGGCCTGCGTAATCGGCGATCGTCACCGGTCCAGAGAGGTTCTTCCACGACGCTTCGCCCGTGATCATCTTGCCGAGCATCTTCAGCGAGAAGATCGACGTGTTCCACGTCTTCTCCACGGCGAGCCCGATACTTTCGAACGGGCCGTACTGCACCTTCACCAGCGGTGGTCGATCGCTGAGTTCCGCGCCGATGCGACCGACCGAGGCGCCCTGCTCATCCGTGACACGGGCCGGGGTCAGTGCGACGTGCACGACGGCGCCCTCGCGCTCGACGCCGAGTTCCATGGGCTGCCCGGCCGAGCGGCGGATGCGCTCGATCAGGTCCTTGGCCGAGGTGACCTTCGCGCCATTCGCTTCGACGACAGTGTCACCGACGCGCAGCCCCGCCTGCCCGGCAACGCCACCTTCGGTCAGGCGATTGATACGCGGCGGCCCGCTGTAGGCAACGACGCCGAGCCGCGCCACGACATCGGACTCCAGGTCGGCCGCGCTCAACGCGCCAGGCTCCAGTGTCAGCGAACGCTGGCGGCCGTCCGCGCCGTCGACCTCGACACCGAACGGCGTCTTGGCCACCACGCGCTGCAGCAGCAGCCAGCGCAGTTCGTTCCACGAGCGCACCGGGTCACCATCAACCGCGGTCACCGTGTCGCCGGCTTCGATGCCGGCCCGGGCGGCGGCCGATGCCGCCGGCGGTGCGCCGAGGACGGCACGTGGCTCGAACACCCCGACGACGTTCAGGATCCAGTACACGAACACCGCAAGAATCAGGTTGGCCACTGGACCGGCGAGCACGATAGCGAAACGTTTGCCGACCGGCTGTCGATTGAAGGCCCGCGGCAGATCCTGCGGCAAAATCGGACCGTCATCCTCGTCGCGTTCGTCAAGCATGCGGACGTAACCACCCAGGGGAAGCGCCGACACCACCCACTCGGTCCGGTCGGGACCGCGCACCCAGCGCGCGATCGGTCGACCGAATCCGATCGAAAAGCGCAGTACCTTGACGCCACACCAGCGCGCCACCCAGTAGTGCCCGAGCTCGTGAATCACGATCAGGATCCCGAGCGTGACTAAAAAGGCGGCAATCGTCGAAATCAGGTTCATCCTCGAATCCTCACGTGCGGGCGGCAATCGCGCGCACCGCGTGCTCCCGTGCCAGCCGGTCGATCTCGATCACCGCCTCGATGTCCTTCGGCGGTGACGGCCGGAAGTCGTCCAGCACGCGCTCGATCGTCGGCGCGATGCCGGTAAAGCGCAAGCGCCCCTGCAGAAATGCTTCGACCGCCGATTCGTTCGCGGCGTTCAACACGGCGCTCGCCGCCCCGCCCTCCTGCAGCGCCTCGTACGCATAGCGCAGACAGGGAAAACGAGTACGGTCGGGCTCCTCGAAGGTAAGCGCGCTTAGCCGCGCGAAGTCAAGCCGCTTGGCCCCGCTGTCGATTCGTTCCGGCCAGGCCAGGGCGTAGGCGACGGGTGTGCGCATGTCCGGCGAACCGAGCTGCGCCAGGACGGAGCCATCGGGGAACTCGACCATCGAGTGCACCACGCTCTGCGGGTGGATGACAACGTCGATACGCTCGGCCGGCATCCCGAAGAGCCAGCTGGCCTCGATCACTTCCAGTCCCTTGTTCATCAGCGTCGCGGAGTCGACCGAGATCTTGCGCCCCATGACCCAGTTGGGATGGGCGCACGCCTCATCGGGCGTGATGTCGTCGAAATCAAAGCGGCGCAGGAACGGTCCGCCCGAAGCCGTCAGCACGAGCCGGGCTTGTCCACGCTGCGCATCGTCGGCGCCCGCCAGGCACTGATGGATGGCGTTGTGCTCACTGTCGACCGGGAGCAGCGTTCCGCCAGCAGCATGCAGCGCCGACATCAGCAGTTCGCCCGCGCAGACGATTGCTTCCTTGTTGGCCAGCAGAAGCCGCTTGCCGGCTCGCGCGGCGGCGAGCGTTGGGATCAAGCCGGCGGCGCCGACAATCGCGGCCAGCACCGTGTCCACCTCGTCTGCCTGCGCGACATCTGCCAGCGCCGCGGCTCCGCCGCGCCCGACCGTCCGCAGGCCGCGCGACCGAAGTGCCTGCCGCAATCGGCTCTCCAGCGAAGGATCGCCGATGACTGCGACTGCGGGTTGGAAGCGTGCGCACAATTCCACGAGTTCGTCGACACGCGTCTGGGCGGTCAATGCGTGGACACGGAACCGGTCGGGGTGACGCGCGATGACGTCGAGCGCGCTGGTACCGATCGAACCGGTGGCTCCCAGCAAGGTCAGCGTGCGCATCATTTCGCCCACGTCCACAGCAATGCCGCCGCCGGCAGCAGCGCAAACATGGAATCCAACCGATCGAAGAAGCCTCCGTGCCCTGGCAGCAGGTTGCTGCTGTCCTTCGCACTGGCCTGGCGCTTCAGCAGGCTTTCCGCGAGGTCGCCGATGATGGAAATGCCAACCAGGCCCGACAGCGCGAGCGCAGCCAGCGGGACGCCGAGCTCTTCCAGCACCCGGTTCGTGTAGAGCAGCGCGTCAGGGAATCCCGCCCAGGCGACCAGCGCAGCAGCGATCACTCCGCCAACGGCACCCCAGACCCCGGCCCACGTCTTGCCGGGGCTGATGTGAGGGGCGAGCTTCCTGCGACCGAATGCGCGGCCGAAGAAATAGGCAGCGATGTCCGCCAGCCAGATGATCACGAGGACCGACAGCAGCATCACGGCCCCCAGTTGCAGGAACATCATCAGCGCGCACCACGCCGCAAATGGCAGCACGATCGCGAACAAACGCGAAGTGGTCGGCGCGATGCGCACGACTCCTTTCTTCTCGGACCGCAACAGCACCGCACCGAGGCCGATCCATATCGCCGTCGCCGCCGCGACCGCCGGTTGCCCGATCGCAGCCACGGCTGCCGGAGCCGCCGCAAAGAGCGCGAACTGCGCGAGCCCCAACGTAAGCGCGACGAGCAGTGACGCGCGAAACGACCATCCCGATAACCGCAGCCACTCGGCCTGCGCCAGTGAAAAGCCGAGAGTCAGAAGGCCGGCAAATGCAAGCGGGGACCAGGCCAGCGCGCTGAGCAGCGCCGCAACGAGGACGAGGGCCGTGATGACGCGTTGCTTCAGCACGCGCCGGTCCTCAAGCCGCGTCGGAAATCGACGGTTCGGACTCGATCTGTTCGCCAGTCATGCCGAAACGCCGTTGCCGTCCGGCGTACCAGCGCAGCGCGGACTCCAGCTCTGCGGCGTTGAAGTCGGGCCAGAGCACGTCGCTGAAGTACAGCTCCGCATAGGCGAGCTGCCACAGGAGGAAATTACTGATGCGGCGTTCGCCACCCGTACGTATGAGAAGGTCGGGTTCCGGCGCGAAGGACAATGCAAGTCGCTGCGCAATCGCGCTCTGATCGATGTGCACGCTTCGCGCGCCGGACGCCAGCTGTTCGTTCGCGGCCCGCTCCGCGGCCTGGGCGATGTCCCAGCGGCCGCCGTAGTTGGCGCAGATCGTCAGGTGCAGTCGCGAGTTGTGCGCAGTCCGCTGCTCGGATTGCGCGATCAGGCGTCGCAGGTCGGGATCGAACGCGAAGGTCTCGCCGACGACGCGCATGCGCACGCCGAGTTCCACCAGCTTGCCCACTTCCCGTTGCAGTGCGGCCATGAAGAGCCGCATCAGTGTGGAGACCTCATCGGGCGGCCGCCGCCAGTTCTCCGAGCTGAACGCAAAGAGTGTCAGGTACTCGATGCCGCGCTCGCCGCAGGCACCCAGCGTGGCCCGTACGGCATCAACGCCGCGCGAATGACCGGTCACGCGCGGCCATCCGCGCGCGACCGCCCAGCGGCCGTTGCCGTCCATGATGATCGCGACATGGCGCGGAACACGCGACAGCGCCGCAGGCGGGGAGCGCAGGTCGTTGGCCACGGCGCGCCTTCGCTGACCGTCGTCAGACGGTCAGCACCTCCTTTTCCTTCTCGGCGATGAGCCGGTCCACCTCCGTGACATAGCGGTCGGTCAATTTCTGGACCGCTTCTTCACCGCGACGGTCCTCGTCCTCGGAGATGGTTTTGGCCTTCAGCAGTTCCTTGATATGGTGATTGGCGTCACGGCGCAGGTTGCGGATCGCAATCTTCGCGTTCTCGCCTTCGTGCTTGACCACCTTGACCAGTTCCTTGCGGCGCTGCTCCGTCAGCGGCGGCATCGGGACGCGAATCAGGTCGCCCTGGGTCGCCGGATTCAGTCCGAGATCCGACTCGCGGATCGCCTTCTCGACGACCGGAACCATCTTCTTCTCCCACGGTTGCACGGTGATCGTCCTGGCATCTCCCAGTCCGACCTGTGCCACCTGGTTCAAGGGAACCATCGAACCGTAGTAATCGACCTGAATGTGGTCCAGCAGCCCGGTGTGCGCGCGCCCGGTGCGAATCTTCGCGAAGTCCACCTTCAGCGCCTCAACCGACTTCTGCATCTTCTGTTCGGTCGATTTCTGAATCTCCGCAACACTCATCTGAATCTCCTCACCTGATGCCGGTCAGACATGGACCAGCGTGCCTTCGTCCTCGCCCATCACCACGCGCTTGAGCGCCCCGGGCTTGGTGATGCTGAACACCTTGATCGGCAGCTTCTGGTCCCGGCAGAGCGCGAACGCGGTGGCGTCCATGATCTGCAGGTTGCGTCCCAGCGCCTCGTCGAAAGTGATCGTCGCATAGCGGGTCGCCTTCGGATCCTTCTTCGGGTCAGCCGAGTACACGCCATCCACCTTGGTAGCCTTGAGAACGATCTGCGCGCCCACCTCCGAGCCGCGCAGCGCCGCCGCCGTATCGGTGGTGAAAAACGGATTACCGGTGCCAGCCGCGAAGATCACGACGCGCCCCTCTTCCAGGTAACGCAGCGCCTTGGGGCGGATATAGGGCTCGACCACCTGCTCGATGTTGAGCGCAGACTGCACACGCGCCTCGACGCCCGCGCGGCGCATTGCGTCCTGCAATGCCATCGCGTTCATGATCGTCGCCATCATGCCCATGTAGTCGGCCGTGGCGCGATCCATGCCCTCGGCCCCAAGCGCGACCCCGCGGAAGATGTTGCCGCCACCAATGACGATCGCAACCTCGACGCCGAGCTTCACGACTTCGCCGATGTCCGCGACCATGGCCTCGACCGTGGCGCGATTGATGCCAAAGGCATCCTCGCCCATCAGCGCCTCGCCCGACAGCTTCAGCAATACGCGTCGGTAGGCCGGTTTGCCGCTGGAAGACGACACGACGCAGCTCCTTCAGGCGCGGGCCGCGGCCGCCTGCGCGGCGACTTCGGCCGCGAAATCGGACTGCTTCTTCTCGATGCCTTCACCAACGACATAAAGCACGAAGCCGTTCACGGTCGCACCGTTCGCCTTGAGCAACTGCTCGATCGTCTGCTTGCCATCTTCCGCCTTCACGAACACCTGCCCGAGCAGCGTGACTTCCTTGAGGAACTTCTGCACGGTGCCCTCGGCGATCTTCTCAAGCATGGCTTCGGGCTTGCCGGCCTCGCGAGCCTTCTCGATGGCGATGCGACGCTCGGCATCGAGCAGGTCGGCAGAGACGCCGCTCGCGTCGAGCGACTTCGGCTTGCTGGCCGCGATATGCATCGCCAGGTCCTTCGCGAGTTGCGCGTCGCCGCCGCTGACATCGAGCAGCACGCCAATCTTGCTGCCGCCGTGCACGTAGCTCGCCAGTTGACCCTTCGCCTGCAGCCGGGCGAAGCGGCGGATGGCCATGTTCTCGCCGATCTTGCCGACCAGGGCCGTGCGGGTGGTCTCGACCGTGCCGCTGCCGAGCGGTAGCACGGACAGTGCGGCGACATCGGCCGGGCTTCTCTTCGCCACGAGCCCCGCGAGATCGGCGGCGAACTTGAGGAAGTCATCGTTCTTGGCGACGAAGTCCGTCTCGGAATTCACTTCGACAATCGCTCCGACCGCGCCGTCCAGGTCGACCGCGACCACGCCTTCGGCCGCGATACGCGCTGCCGCCTTGCTCGCCTTGCTGCCAAGCTTGACGCGCAGGATCTCCTCGGCTTTCACCAGGTCTCCGCCCGCCTCGGCGAGCGCCTTCTTGCACTCCATCATCGGCGCGTCGGTCTTCTCGCGCAGTTCCTTCACCATCGCTGCGGTGATTTCCGCCATTCACTGCTCCCGCAAAATTCGTTATGGATTGCTGCTGCAAAAAAGGGGCTTGCGCCCCTTCCTGCGGTGAAGATAAACGCCGGCCGCTTACTCCTGGCCTTCGCTGACTTCGACGAACTCCTCGTCACCACCCCCGGTCACGGCCTGCACGACACCCTGCAGCGCAGCGGCCTTGCCTTCAAGCACGGCATCGGCAATGCCGCGGGCGTACAGGCGGACCGCCCGGCTCGAGTCGTCGTTGCCCGGGATCACGTAGGAAACGCCGGCCGGCGAATGGTTGGTGTCGACCACGGCGACCACCGGAATGCCGAGCTTCACAGCTTCCTGCACGGCGATCTTGTGATAACCGACGTCGATGACAAAGAGTGCGTCGGGCAGCGCATTCATGTCCTTGATGCCCCCGATCGACTTGTTGAGCTTCTCGACTTCGCGCGCGAAGTCGAGCGCTTCCTTCTTGGTCATGCGCTCGGTGCCGTTGTCGGCGATGATCTGCTCCATCTCCTTCAGGCGCTTGATCGAGACCTTGACCGTCTTGAAGTTCGTGAGCATGCCGCCCAGCCAGCGCTGATCAACGTACGGCATTCCGCAGCGCTGCGCCTCTTCGACGATGGTCTCGCGGGCCTGCCGCTTGGTGCCGACCATGAGGATCGTGCCGCGGTTGGCCGCCAGCTGGCGCACGAAGCGCGTGGCGTCGTTGAACTGCTCGAGCGTGCGCTCGAGATTGATGATGTGAATCTTGTTCCGATGGCCAAAGATGTACGGTGCCATCTTCGGGTTCCAGAACCGTGTCTGGTGGCCGAAATGAACGCCGGCCTCCAGCATCTGACGCATGGTTACTGACATGACAACTTTCTCCAAGGTTGGGTCCAGCGCATTCGCCGACGCCGTCCGGTCCCGCAGGAGCCCGGCCAGCACCTTGGTGGCGGTGCGCGCGATTTCTGCCTGGTGCCGCCGGGGCGGATGCCGCCGGCGCGGTCGCGCCGATTTCACCCTGGGCAAACCCCTCAAAAGCCCGCCAAGCGTGCTTGACCGGTCCACCGGACCCGACCAAGGCAACTTCCTCGCTTAAGCTTTTGATTTTCAAAGCACTAGACAGCCCGATATTATAGCCACCTCGCCGCATTTCGCTCAAGCCGCGCTCCCGGACCTGCTATGCCCATCGTGATTAAGACACCCGCCGACGTTGAAGGCATGCGCCAGGCGGGTCGGCTGGCGGCCGAGGTTCTCGATTTCATCGGGCCCCACGTCAAGCCCGGGGTCACGACCGGAGAGCTCGATCGGCTCTGCCATGAGTACATGACGAACGTCCAGGGGACGACCCCGGCACCCCTCAATTACGCTCCGCCGGGCTACCGTCCGTTTCCCAAGGCGATCTGCACCTCGGTCAATCACCAGGTTTGCCACGGCATTCCCGGCGATCGCGTGCTGAAGAACGGCGACGTCGTCAACATTGATGTCACCGTCATCAAGGACGGCTACCACGGTGACACGAGCCGCATGTACTACGTCGGGGAACCGTCGATCGCCGCGCGCCGGCTGTGCGAGGTGACATACGACTGCATGTGGCTCGGCATCGAACAGGTGCGGCCGGGGGCGACGATCGGCGACATCGGCCACGCCATCCAGACCCATGCCGAGCGCCACGGCTACAGCGTCGTGCGCGAGTTCTGCGGCCACGGCATCGGCCGCAAGTTCCATGAAGAACCGCAGATCCTCCATTACGGCAAGCCCGGCACTCTGGAACGGCTGGCAGCAGGCATGACCTTCACCGTGGAGCCGATGATCAACGCCGGCCGGCGCGACATCAAGGAACTGGCCGACGGCTGGACCATCGTGACGAAGGATCACAGCCTGTCCGCCCAGTGGGAGCACACGGTGCTCGTCACTGACGCGGGATACGAGGTCCTCACCCGCTCGGCCGCGACTCCGGCACCGCCGCAGTTCGTAACGGGCGACTGGCGCGGCGCGCCGAAACCCGAGGCCGCCACCGCGTGAGCGAATGAACGACGTCAGCTTCCAGCTGCGGGACCGCCTGCGACTGGAACGCGATGCACTGGTCGCCCGCTTCGAAGCCGGAGGTCAGGTCGAAGTCCTGCTGAAGGGCTACTGCCGGTCGATCGACGGCCTGCTGCGCGACCTGGCGCGATCCACGGGCCTGGCGCAACACGCGGCGATCATCGCCGTCGGCGGCTACGGTCGCGGAGAGCTCTTCCCGCACTCGGACATCGACGTTCTGATCCTGCTGGCACGCGAGCCCGACGACTCCCAGCGCGCCACGATAGAAAGCCTGGTCGGCCTGCTGTGGGACCTCGGCCTGACGCTGGGCCATAGCGTCCGCACGATCGAAGAGTGTCGCACTGAAGCGCAGGGCGACATCACCGCGTTCACTTCGATGCTGGAAGGCCGGCTGATCGCCGGGCCGCGGCCGATGTTCGAGCGCTTCGTTCAGGCGGTGCTCGGCGTGCTTGACCGTGAGGCCTACTTCCGCGCCAAGGTCCTGGAACAGCGCCAGCGCCATACGAAGTACAACGAGTCGCCCTACAGCCTCGAACCCAACGTCAAGGAAAGCCCGGGCGGGCTGCGCGACCTGCACGTGCTGCTGTGGCTCGCGCGTGCGCTGGGCTACGGCACCAGCTGGTCCGAACTGGCGCGACGCGGGCTCATCACGAGCGAGGAAGCCCACCTCATCCGCCGCAGCGAACGCCGGCTGAAGCAGATCCGGGCGTGGCTGCACCTTGTCACCGGGCGGCGGGAGGATCGCCTGGTCTTCGACGTACAGCATGCCGTGGCAGAGCGCGCCGGTTTCCAGGCGACCGCGGCGCGCCGCCCGAGCGAAGTGCTGATGCAGCGCTATTACTGGTCGGCCAAGGCGGTCACCCAGATGAACACGATCGTCCTGCAGAACATGGAGCAGCGCCTGTTCCATCTGCCGGACGAGCCATGCGAGCCGCTGGACCGGACATTCGTCGCGCGCAGCGAGTTGCTGGACCTGCGCGCACCCGATGCGCTGGACTCGGACCCGAACGGGATCCTGCGCGCCTTCCTGCTGATGGCGCAGCACCAGGAGCTGCGTGGAATGTCCGCGCCATTGATGCGGGCGCTCTGGCATGCAAGGGTGCGGATCGACCCCGCCTACCGTCGCGACCCGGTCAACCGCGCGACTTTCCTGGCGATCCTGCAGCAGCCCAAGGGCGTGCTGCACGAGCTGCGCCGCATGAACCAGCTGTCGGTGCTCGGACGCTACCTGCCGGTGTTCCGGCGCATCGTGGGGCAGATGCAGCATGACCTGTTCCATGTCTACACCGTGGACCAGCACATCCTGCAGGTGCTGCGCAACCTGCGCCGGTTCACCTTGTCGGAACACGCCCACGAATACCCTCTCTGCAGCCAGCTGATCACCGACTTCGAGAACCCCTGGCTGCTGTATATCGCCGCCCTGTTCCACGACATCGCCAAGGGCCGCGGCGGCGATCACAGCACGCTGGGCGCGCGGGACGCGCGACGTTTCTGTCGGGATCACGGCCTGTCCAGCGAGGACACCTCGCTCGTGGGGTTTCTCGTCGAGCATCACCTTTCGATGTCGCAGGTCGCCCAGAAGCAGGATCTCGCCGACGAGGCCGTGCTGCGCCGCTTCGCAGCGCTGGTCAAGACCGAGCGCCGCCTGATCGCGCTTTACCTGCTGACAGTGGCCGACATCCGCGGGACCAGTCCCAAGGTCTGGAATGCCTGGAAAGGCAAGCTGATCGAAGACCTGTTCCGTTCGACCCGCCGCCTGCTCGGCGGCGGCAGTGTCTCGTCCTCGGCCGTGCTCGAAGGGCGCAAGGAGGAAGCGCTGCGCATCCTCCGGCTCTACGGCCTGGCCGACAGCGCGCGCGAATCGCTCTGGAACGAGTTGGACGTCGTCTACTTCCTGCGGCACGGCGCGCAGGACATTGCGTGGCACACGCGATCGCTGTTCAACCGCGTGCACGCGGAGCGGCCGGTCGTGCGGGCGCGGCTCGCGCGAATCGGAGAAGGCGCCGAGGTGCTGATCTACGTCCGCGATCAGAAGGACCTGTTCGCGCGTGTCTGCGGCTACTTCGACAGCCGCAACCTCAGCATCCTGGATGCCCGCATCCACACGACGCGGCACGGCTATGCGCTCGACACGTTCCTCGTCACTGACAACGGCCGCGCCCCGCACTACCGCGAGTTGCTGGCCCAGGTCGAGCATGAGCTGGCGGAGTGGATTGCCACCCAGCACGAACTGCCGCTGCCCGTGAAGGGGAGAATGTCACGGCAGTCGCGCCACTTCCCGGTGACGCCGGCCGTGCATCTGCAGCCCGATGAACGCGGCCAACGTTACCTGCTGTCGGTCATCGCGACGGACCGCCTCGGCCTGCTCTATTCCATTGCACGCGTACTGACGCAGCACGGCCTGAACGTGCATACGGCCAAGGTCCTGACGCTGGGCGAACGCGCCGAAGACGTGTTCCTTGTGTCCGGCCCCGAGCTCAGCGAAGCCAGGAACCAGCTCGCGATCGAGAACGACCTGCTGGCAGCAGTCGGTCCCTGACGACCCCGGCCGTCGGGCTCAGTCGTCCGTCTGGCTCGCCAGTTCGGGGAAGAGCACGTCGGTGAAACCGAAGCGCGTGTAGTCCTTGACCCGCATCGGGTACAGGATGCCGTCGAGGTGATCGCATTCGTGCTGCACGACTCGTGCGTGAAAACCGGACGCGACCCGTTCGATCGATCGGCCGTCCAGATCGAAGCCGCGGTAGCGCAGATTGGCATGGCGCTCGACAACGCCGCGCAGCCCCGGCACCGACAGGCAGCCCTCCCAGCCTTCCTCGAGCCCGCCGGGCAGCGGCTCGAGCTCCGGATTGACCAGGATCGTCTGCGGGACCGGGTCAGAGTCCGGATAGCGCGGATTGCGCATCTTGGGATCGGCGTAGCCGAAGATCACGACCCGCAGAGGCACGCCGATCTGCGGCGCGGCGAGCCCCGCCCCGCTGGCGGCATGCATCGTGTCGAACATGTCGGCGACGAGCGTTCGCAGTTCCGCCGTGCCGAAGTCCAGGACCGGTTCCGAAACGCGCAGCAGGCGCGCATCGCCCATGCGCAGGATCGCGTGGATCATGGCGTCGCCTTGAAGAAGGTCGCGAGGATGCTGACCGCGCGCGCCATCGTCGCGCGCATGACGCCATCGAGTTCCTCGAGCCTGATCGCGTGTTTGCTGTCGCCGCACCCGGCCGCGTGGTTCACGACCACGGCGAGCGTCGCGTAGGCGAGTTCGGCCTCGCGTGCAAGTGCCGCCTCGGGCATTCCGGTCATGCCGACCATGTCGCCGCCGTCGCGTGCAATGCGTTCGATCTCGGCCGCGGTCTCGAGGCGCGGGCCCTGCGTGCAGGCATAGACGCCGCCGTCAACGACGGCTTCGCCGCAGGAGCGCGCGGCGGCCAGCAGTCGTTCGCGCAGCGCGGGCGTGTAAGGCTTGGTGAAGTCCACGTGGGTGACCGGAACCTCCGAGCCTTCGAAGAAGGTGCCTTTGCGGCTGTGCGTGTAGTCGATGATCTGGTCAGGCAGCACGAGCGTGGCCGGGCCCAGATCCGCGCGGATCCCGCCGACGGTCGCGATCGCCACGACGCCCTCCACCTTCAGCTCGCGCAGGGCCCAGATGTTGGCGCGGTAGTTGATCTCGTGCGGCGCCAGCGTGTGGCCGTAGCCATGGCGCGCCAGGAACACCACCTCCGTCCCGCCCAGGCGCCCGAAGGTCAGTGCGCCAGACGGCTCACCATACGGCGTGCGCATGACCTGCCGCCGCGGAGCCTCGAGAGCCGAGAGTTTGGCGAGGCCGCTGCCTCCGATGATTGCGTACATCAGTCTTCCAGCATGGTTCTCAAACGGGTCTCGTCGATGACCGTCACACCGAGCTCGACGGCCTTGTCGAGCTTGCTTCCGGCCTCGGCGCCGGCCACCACGAAATCGGTCTTCTTCGAAACCGAGCCGGCCACTTTGCCTCCGGCCGCCTCGATGCGTTCCTTCGCTTCGTCACGGGTCCAGGTCGGCAGCGTACCGGTAAGCACGAACGTCTTGCCAGCCAGCCCGCCCGCGACACGGGGCGCCGCCGGGCCTTCCGTCCAGTGCACGCCTGCGGCGCGCAGTTGCTCGACGACTTCCCGGTTGTGTCGCTCGGCAAAGAAGCGGGCAACCGACGCCGCCACGACCGGCCCGACATCCGCCACCTGCAGCAGTTCGTCTTCCGAGGCATCCATCACAGCCTCGAGCGAGCCGAAGTGCCGCGCGAGGTCGCGCGCCGTCGATTCGCCCACATGCCGGATCCCCAGCGCATAGGTGAAGCGCTCGAGCGTCGTGCTGCGCGCCCGCTCCAACGCCGCCAGGATGTTGGCGGCCGACTTGTCCGCCATGCGCTCGAGACCGGCGATCGATCCTAGCCCGAGCTTGAAGAGATCCGCCGGCGTATTGACGAGACCTTCATCGACCAGCTGATCGACCAGCTTTTCGCCCAGACCTTCGATATCCAGCGCACGCCGTCCAGCGAAGTGCAGCAGCGCCTGCTTGCGCTGGGCCGGGCAGAAAAGGCCCCCTGTGCAGCGCAGGTCCTTTTCGCCCTCTTCCCGCATGACGCTCGAACCGCAGACCGGGCACGCCTTGGGCATGGCGAATGACGTCGCGCCGCGGGGCCTGCGGTCCGGCAACACCGAAACGATCTGCGGAATGACGTCCCCGGCGCGCCGGACGATGACGGTGTCACCGATCATCAGTCCCAGGCTGCGGATGTAGTCCTCGTTGTGCAGCGTTGCGTTGCTGACCGTGACGCCGCCGACGAACACCGGCGCAAGCCGCGCCACGGGCGTGATCTTCCCGGTGCGGCCCACCTGGACGTCGATCCCAGTCACCTGGGTAAGTTCTTCCTGCGCCGGATACTTGTGAGCCACGGCCCAGCGCGGTTCGCGCGACACGAAGCCCAGCTCGCGCTGAAGATCCAGACGGTTGACCTTGTAGACGACGCCGTCGATGTCGAAGGGCAATCGGTCGCGCTGCGCGGCGATCTCTGCGTGGAACGCCACCAGGGCGTCCGCGCCAAGTACGACACGCCGCTCGGAAGCCACCGGCACGCCCATCGCGGCAAGCGCATCGAGCACTGCGCTGTGGGTCGTTGGCGTGTGCCAACCGACCACTTCGCCGAGCCCATAGGCGTAGAACGACAGCGGCCGGCTCGCCGTCGACTTTGCGTCCAGCTGGCGCAGGAAGCCAGCCGCGGCATTGCGGGGGTTGACGAACACCTTGTCGCCGGCCTCGCGCTGGCGCTCGTTGATCTGCTCGAATTCGCGCCGCCGCAGAAAGACCTCACCACGCACCTCGATGACAGCGGCATCGACATCCTTCAGGCGTAGAGGTATTGACCGGATCGTGCGTGCGTTGGGCGTGACGTCTTCCCCCTCCTCGCCATCGCCGCGCGTGGCCGCACGAGCGAGTACGCCGTGTTCGTAGCGCAGGTTGACGGCAAGACCATCGAACTTCAGCTCGGCGCAATACTCGACCGGCGGGTCGTCGTCACCCAGCTTCAGTTCGCGGCGTACACGGGTATCGAAGGCGCGCGCGCCGTTGGGGCCGGCATCGGTTTCGGTGCGGATCGAAAGCATCGGCACCGCGTGGCGCACGTTCGGCAGATCGGATCGCACGCCGCCACCGACCCGCTGGGTCGGCGAGTCAGGCGTGAGCAGTTCCGGGTGAGCCTGCTCGAGCGCCTGCAGCTCGCGGAACAGCCGATCGTATTCGGCATCCGGCAGGCTTGGGCTTGCGAGAACGTAGTACTCGTAGTCCGCCCGCGCGATCTGCTCGCGCAGCGCGCGCGCCCGCGCGTCCGGCGATCCGCGCGACGCGGTGGGCATCTCAACCCGCGTAGAGGCGCTTGGCGCGCACCGAACCCGCCTCAACGCCGGCTGCATGCATCTGCTCGTACATGCCGGCGAGCTGCGCCGCGATCGAAAAGTGGGCCTCGCGCTGCACCGTCCGCCCGTTGTCGTCGACGATGCGGCCGTTCAGTCGCACCGCCAGCGTGTCCGCCGCGGCAAACTGTTTCACGAGCGGCTGCCCTTCCGGCCGAACCACCGGGACATCGATCGAAACCGCGAGACGCTCCGTGGGGAAGGATGCCGCCGTCAACGCGAGGACGGGCTCGCCGCGCTCGTCGCGCGACTCCCAGCGGCCCTGACCCAAGGCGACGAACTCAGCCTCGTCAGCCGCCGCCTGCACCGTGTCCGCGGTCCAGGGTCCCTGTGTCGCCTCCACGGTCAGCGTGATCTGCACATCGAAACGGGCACAGAGCTGGTCGAGCTCGGCCGCCTGGGCGACCAGTCGCGGTACATCCGGCGCATCAAAGTCGGCATCCACGCCGACGGCGATCTGCTGTGCCGTCGCGACAAACCGTGTCGCGTCGATCTCGCCCAGTACCCCATTGCGATGCGCCATCTGGACCGCCAGCAGCAGTTCGGAGTAGAAGCCAAACCGATCGGGCGCCGTCCATTGCTGCGACTTGGCATCCCAGACCGCGAGGTGAGTCGGCAGCGGCAGATGCAGCCGCTCGAGCTGCCCCTTGGCTTCCAGTGCCGCCACGCCGTCGATCGCATGCGTGCAGCGCAGCTCGATGACAAAGTCGAGCAGCGGGTCCTCGACCCAGCCGTCAGGCAGCGCGTAGGCCGAGGCATCAGCGCGCTCGGCGGCCGCGTCGTTCTCCGCTTCTGCCTGCGGTGCAGGATCCGCAGCAGCGGCAACTTCGCCTGCCACCGTTTCTTCGTGAACCTGGGGCTGGGACTCGAGGCGTGGCTCGATCCGGCGCGAGACACCACCGGCCGGCGCCGAGGCACTCCGCGGCATCTGCGCCAGGGGGTCGCCGACACCCTGCCGCATCGCTGCGTCGATCCGGGCGCGCGTTCGACGCTCCTGCCACTTGCCGTAGATCCATAGCGCCAGCAACAGGGCGACCGCGACAGCAATCAGCGCCCAGTGCAGATCTGTCATCGCGCCTAGGCCGCTTCGGCCGTGAGCCGCACGGCGCCTTCGATGTCGACAGCGACGATGCGCGACACACCCTGCTCCTGCATCGTCACGCCGATCAGCTGCTGTGCCATCTCCATCGCGATTTTGTTGTGCGTGATGAACAGGAACTGCGTGTTCTCCGTCATCGATTCGACCAAGCGGCAGAAGCGGTCGGTGTTCGCGTCATCGAGCGGAGCGTCCACCTCGTCCAGCAGGCAGAACGGCGCCGGGTTGAGCTTGAACAGTGCAAACACCAGCGCCGTGGCGGTCAGGGCCTTTTCGCCTCCGGACAGCAGGTGAATCGAGCTGTTGCGCTTGCCGGGTGGCTGCGCCATCACCTGCACGCCGGCATCGAGGATCTCCTCGCCCGTCATCAGCAGGCGAGCTTCGCCGCCGCCGAAGAGCTTCGGGAAGAGCTGACCGAAATGCGCGTTCACCTGGTCGAAAGTCTGCTGCAGCATGTCGCGAGTCTCGCGGTCGATCTTGCGAATGGCGTCTTCGAGCGTGTCGATCGCCGACCGGAGGTCGGTCGACTGTGAGTCAAGGAACGTTTTGCGCTCGCGCGAGGTGGTGAGCTCTTCAAGCGCCGCCAAGTTCACGGCTCCCAAAGCCGCGATTTCCTGTGCCAGCCGCGTGATCTCGGTCTGCAGGGCAGCCGCTTTGATCTGCGGCGTCAGCTTCTGGAGGAGCGCAGCCTCGTCAGCACCGGCCTCGGCAAGCTGGGTCGCAAACTGCTCGGCGGCGAGTCGGGCCGCCTGCTCCCTCAGTTGCAGCTCGGTGAGTTTCTGGCGCCGTGGCTCGAGTTCGCGCTCGAGTGTGAGGCGACGCTCATCGGTGGCGCGCAACTGATGGCCGAGTTCGTCGAGCCGGCTGCGGGCCTGCCGCAGATCCTCCTCAGCGGCGGCGCGCTTGCCGAGCCAGCCTTCGAGCCCTGCGCGCACAGCGCCGTCGTCAAGTCGGGCGAGCTCTTCACTGGCGGACGCGATGTCGGCCTCGAGTCGCGCTGCATCGGACGCCGCGACCTCGGCTGCGTGCGCGACATCGCCCTGGCGCTCTCGATTGGACGCCAGCGCGAACTCGACCTGCTTCCACGCGGCCTCGAGCGCGCGCTGCTCGTCTCGCGCCGCCCGCAGCGCCTGGTCCGCCTGTTCGTAGCTCGTGCGTGCGGCCTCGACCGCCTCCTGGCGCGCCGCCAGCTCGCCATCCAGCAACTGGAAGCGACCATCGGCGTCGTTGCGTGCCGATCGCAGTTCCAGTTCGTGGGACTTGATTTCCGCGAGCTCGCTCTCGATCTGTCCGCTGCGATGCCTGACGCGCTCGATCAGTTCACCCAGCCGCACGGCCTCGATCTGCACGCCATGCAGGACTCCGCGGACGCGCTCGACCTCGCGCCGGCTCGCGGCCAGTTGCTCCTGCGCATCGCGCAGCGCGCCTTCGGAACGCGCCAGCGACGCGGTACGTTCCTCGACGATCAGTCGCTGGGCGCGGATTTCCTTGTCGAGGTTCTCGATCTCGAGGCGCCGCGCCAGCAGGCCCGATTTCTCGTCGTCGGCGGCGAAGAAGCGCACGCCGTAACGCGAAACGAGGTGGCCCGCGGCCACCACGAACTGCCCACCGACCGGAAGCTGGTCACGCGCCGCCATCGCCACGGCGAGATCGGGCGCGACGAAGACGTTCGCCAGCCAGTCGTTGAGGACGGCCACCAGCGCAGCGTCGTGACCCCGTACGCGATCGGACAGTCGCGCGAAGCCGGGCATGTGCCCGCCCTCTCGCGTGACCGCACCGGTGGTCGAGTAGAACGCGACCCGCGCGGGCGGCGCGCTGGCCGCCAGGCCGCCCACCGTGTCGAGGCGTCCGACTTCGACGCCCTCGACGCGCTCGCGCAGCACGGCCTCGAACGCCGTTTCCCAGCCGTGCTCCACGCTCAGCTTGCGAAAGAGCCGCGGCAGTCCATCCAGGCCCTGTGCCGCCAGCCACGGATCGAGCCGGGTATCGGCCTCGACGCTCGCCTGCACCTGCCGTAGCGCGGCCAGGTGCGCCTCGATCCGCGTCAGGGCCTCCTGTTCACGCTGCTTCGCATCGACGTGTTCCTGCCGCTCCCGCGTGGCCGCCGCGACGCGCTCCTCGGCCGCGGTGAGCGCGGCGGAGTGCTGCCCCAGTTCGCCTTCCAGAGTCGCGACCTGTTCGCGCATCGAGGCAAGGCGTGCCTCATCGGGTGAGCCGATCGAAGCCCGTTCTTCATCCAGGCGTTCGCGCCGCTGCTGCAGCTGGGAAAGCTGGCGATCGACATTGCGCTGTTCCCCCGCCGCCGCCTCGATCGCCTGCTCGGCGAGCGCTGCGTCCGCACGCGCGGCCGTCATCGCCTCGCGTGCCAGCTGATAGGCGTTCTCCAGCCCCGGCAGTCCGCCTTCGTGTTCGGCGCAGCGGGCTTGCGCCTGCACGAGCTGGGTGGTCGCCTCCTGGATGCTCTGCAGCAGGGCGGCGGCACGCGCAAGCAGGTCGGTGTGTTCTTCGAGCCGGCGCGCTCGATTCGATTTCAGCGTCTCGATCTGCGCGGCGAGGCGGTTGCGGCCCTCGACGATCATGCGGATCTCGGATTCGAGCCGTGCCACCTCGGAGTTGACCTGCAGCAGGCCGCCCTGTGCCTCATGCACGGCGTCGCTCGCGCCGTAGTGGCCCGTGCGAACCTCCTCCAGTTCGCGCTCCGCGGCGCGCAGGTCGGCCACGTGCGATTCCAGCGCCGTCGTGCGCGCCTCGATGTCGCGCGTGACCTTGTCGCGCTCGGCTTCCGCCTCGCGCCGCCGTGACAGCCACAGCAATTGCTGCTGCTCGTCATGCGCCACCTGCAGGTCGCGATAGCGCGCCGCGACTTCTGCCTGCTGTTCGAGCCGCCCGATCTGGCTGTCGAGCTCACGCAGGATGTCCTCGACCCGCGTCAGGTTGTCGCGGGTATCCGCCAGTCGGTTCTCGGTCTCGCGCCGACGCTCCTTATACTTCGAGATCCCTGCCGCTTCCTCGAGGAAGATCCGCAGTTCCTCGGGCCGCGCCTCGACGATGCGCGAAATCATTCCCTGGCCGATGATCGCGTAGGCGCGCGGACCGAGGCCGGTTCCCAGGAACATGTCGTGCACGTCGCGGCGCCGCACGTTCTGGTTGTTGATCATGTAGCTCGACGTCCCGTCGCGCGTCAGCACGCGCTTGACGGAAATCTCGGCGTACTGGCCCCAGGCGCCGCCGATGCGGCCATCGGAGTTGTCGAAGACGAGCTCGACGCTCGCGCGGCCGGCCGGCTTGCGGTTCACCGAGCCGTTGAAGATGACGTCCTGCATCGACTCGCCGCGCAGCTCGGCGGCCTTGCTTTCGCCGAGCACCCAGCGCACCGCGTCGATGACGTTGGACTTGCCGCAGCCGTTGGGGCCGACGACCCCGACAAGGCTGCCGGGGACATCGATGGGGGTCGGGTCGATGAACGACTTGAACCCGGCGAGCTTGATCTGCCGAAGGCGCACGAGTGTCTGAGCGGGAAGTTAAGGTGGTCACCCCGAACGCAACCGGTGTCGAGCGGTACCGAGTCTGCGCGGGGATGAAAAACGCCTTCGTATAATAACAGCGCACATCCTTCTCGCTGCGGCCTCCCGCTCGCATGCGAATGCAAGCTGCGACCATGGCCACCCGCCCCAGCAAGAAGCTCGAAACGTTCCCGAACCCGGCGCCGCAGCGCGATTACCTCGTCCACATCGAGGTGCCCGAGTTCACCTGCCTGTGCCCGCTGACGGGACAGCCGGATTTCGCCACGCTGATCCTCGACTACGTGCCGGATCGCCGAAACGTCGAGTTGAAGGCACTCAAGCTCTACGTATGGTCATACCGCGACGAGGGCGCCTTCCACGAAGCCGTTACCAACCGGATCCTCGACGATCTGGTGGCGGCCCTGGCGCCGCGCTTCGCCCGGCTGACGGCGAAGTGGTACGTGCGCGGCGGGCTTTTCACGACGGTCATCGCCGAACACCGCAAGAAGGGGTGGAAGCCGCCATTGCAGGTCGACCTCGGCCGCGTTGCGGTCGAAGGCACGCCGACTCGGGGCTGAGCGTGAATCCTGATCTGCGTCGGCTGCAGCCCTACCCGTTCGAGCGCCTGCGGCAACTGTTCGCCGGGACCACCCCGCCGGCCGGCCTGGCGCCGATCAATCTCTCGATCGGCGAGCCGAAGCACGCGACCCCGCGTCTCATCTTCGATGCACTGACCGCGGCGTTGCCGGGACTCGCACAGTATCCGGTGACAGCCGGCATGCCGGCCCTGCGCGAGGCGATCGCGAGCTGGCTGACACGGCGCTTCGACGTGCCCGCCATTGATCCGGCATCACAGGTGTTGCCGGTTATCGGAACACGCGAGGCGCTCTTCGCCATCGCGCAGACCGTCATCGACCGGTCCCGCAAGGCGCGCGTCGTCGCGCCGAATCCGTTCTACCAGATCTACGAAGGTGCCGCGCTGCTCGCAGGAGCCGACCCGGTTTTCCTGCCCACGACCGCGGAAGGCGGCTTCCGCATGGCTTTCGAGACGCTGACGCCCGACGACTGGAACGGTGTGCAACTCGTCTACGTCTGCTCACCCGGCAACCCGACCGGCCGCGTGATGGACCTGGACGAATGGCGGCAACTCTTCGCGCTGTCGGCCCGCCACGGCTTCGTCATCGCGGCCGACGAGTGCTACTCGGAGATCTACTTTGACGAGTCGAATCCGCCGCTGGGTGCGCTGCAGGCCGCGCGGTTGCTCGGCAACGACCGCTACGAACGGCTGATCACCTTTGGCAGCCTGTCCAAGCGCTCCAACGCGCCCGGCCTGCGCAGTGGCTACGTGGCGGGCGACGCCGAAGTCATCCGCCAGTTCCTCCTGTACCGCACGTACCACGGTAACGCGATGAGCCCGCCGGTACAGAGCGCCAGCATCGCGGCCTGGAAGGACGAGGCGCACGTGGTCGAGAACCGGCGCCTGTACGCACAGAAATTCGCGCAGGCGCAGCCGGTGATCGCGCGCCGCCTGCCCTGCGCAATGCCGGACGCGGCGTTCTATCTTTGGGCGCACACGCCGATTGACGATGCCGAGTTCGCACGTCGCCTGCTCGCCGCGACCAATGTCACGGTCCTGCCCGGCAGTTACCTTTCACGCGAAGTTGCAGGCCACAACCCCGGGGCCGGCCACGTCCGGATCGCGCTCGTGGCGGAGCCGGCCGAGGTCGCCGAGGCCGCCGAACGCATCGCCTCTTTTCAACTCTGACGCACGCAAGGAATCCCGATGTCACTCGAACAGACGATCAATGACGCCTGGGAACAGCGCACCAGCCTGGCGCCGGGAACCGCCCCCCCGGCGACCAGCGAGGCCGTGAACCAGGCCATTGCCGACCTCAACGCCGGGCGCCGGCGCGTCGCCGAGAAACTGGACGGAACGTGGATCACGCATCAGTGGCTCAAGAAGGCGGTGCTGCTGTCGTTCCGCCTCAACGACAACGTTCCGATCCATGCCGGCGAGCTGGGCTTCTACGACAAGGTGCAACCGAAGTTCTCGCACCTCGACGCGGAGCACATGCGTGCCACCGGCGTTCGCGTCGTGCCGCCTGCCGTCGCCCGCCGCGGCAGCTACATCGCCAGAAACGTCGTCCTGATGCCGTCCTACGTCAACATCGGCGCCTACGTCGACGAGGGCACGATGGTCGACACCTGGGCAACAGTCGGCTCGTGCGCGCAGATTGGCAAGAACGTCCATCTGTCGGGCGGGGTCGGCATCGGCGGCGTGCTCGAGCCGCTGCAGGCCAATCCGACGATCATCGAGGACAACTGCTTCATCGGCGCCCGCTCAGAGGTCGTCGAGGGCGTCATTGTCGAGGAGAACGCGGTGCTCGGCATGGGGGTCTTCATCGGCCAAAGCACCAAGATCTTCAACCGAGAAACCGGCGAGATCTCTTACGGCCGCGTGCCCGCGGGTTCGGTGGTGGTGGCTGGTTCGCTGCCTTCGCGCGATTGCAATCTGTACTGCGCGGTGATCGTCAAGCAGGTCGACGCGAAGACGCGCGCGAAGACGAGCATCAACGAGTTGCTGCGGACGTAATTTCGACCTTGATAAGGTCCGCTCGCTTCGCGGGGCGGCAATGTCACCCTTCCTATACTGAGCCGGGAGTCGCCCGGCGGCGAGTGACTTTCTTTGTCTCGCCAAAGAAAGTCACCAAAGAGAGGCGACCGCGCGAGGCCGGCCTACGCTTAGCTCCGGCTTCCCTTGCGCTGCAAGGCGTCAGCGGGCCGCGCGCGAAACTCACCCGATCGCGCCTGCGGCGCGCCACGGGCTCAGACACGCGCCCGGCAATTCCCCGCCTCCGCCCTGCACCGCCGCGGCGGCCCCGAGCAGACTCACTCCGCCGCCGTGCCGATGCAGCTCAACGCAGCGCAGTTCCGCCTTCGAAGGCGCCGCTGCAAGCAGAAAGAGCAGCCCGCGCTGTGTTCCAGCGACGGCCCTGTGCCCCGTTAGGCCCTCTTTTCATCCAATCGGACGGATTCGCAACCGCCCGCCTGCGGTCGTATGCTTTGCCTCTCAGAAGCCCAAGGTCCTACGTCATGTCGACTACTCCCACGTCGCTCGAACGCCTGTTCGGCCTGATGGCCGAAAAGCAGGCGTCGGACCTCTTCCTTTCGGTCGGGTCGCCGATCACGATCAAGATCAACGGCGTCTGCGTGCCGATCAACCAGGAGCGGCTCGCCCCCCAGGCGATCGTCTCGCTGCTGGCGGAGCGCCTGACCGACGCCCACTTCCGGGAACTCGAGGACTCGCGCGAACTGAACATCGGCCTGCCGGTGCAGGGCATTGGTAGCTTCCGTCTTTCTGCGTTCCTGCAGCGCGGCTCGATCTCCGCCGTCGTCCGTTTCATCCCGCATGACATCCCGAAGCTCGATGCCCTGCACCTGCCCGAGATCCTCAAGGACCTCGTGATGGAGCGTCGGGGTCTGATCCTGGTGGTGGGCGCCGCAGGCTCCGGCAAGTCGACGACCATCGCCTCGATGATCGACCACCGCAACGAACTGATCACCGGGCACGTGCTGACCTTCGAAGACCCGATCGAGTTCCTGTTCCGCAACAAGAAGTCGATCATCAACCAGCGCGAGATCGGGTCGGACGCCCGGACGCTGCAGGTGGCGTTGCGCAGCGCGATGCGGCAGGCGCCGGACGTCATCTTCATCGGTGAGATCCGCGATCGCGACACGATGAGCGCGGCGCTCGCCTATGCGATGTCGGGCCACCTGGTGGTCGCCACGCTGCACGCCACCAACAGCGCCCACGCGTTGAACCGCGTCATCAGCTTCTACCCGCCGGAAACGCGCCAGGCGTTCTTCCAGGACCTTTCAGTCGCCGTCAAGGCGATCGTGTCGCAGCGTCTGGTGCGGTCCAAGCGCGGCGGGCGGGTGCCGTCTGTCGAAGTGCTGATGAACACGCGCCACATCGCCGATCTCATCGAGCGCGGCGACGTGCAGGCCATCAAGGAAGCAATGGAGCAGAGTCTGGCGCCCGAGAGCATGTCGTTCGAGCAGAGCCTGTACTCGCTGATACAGGCCGACCAGATCACGCGCGAGGACGCGCTCGCCGCGGCCGACTCGCAGAACAACCTGCTGTGGTTTATCAACAATGCCGGCAAGGCCCGCTCGCAGATCCAGCGCGATCGCGAAGAGACGGGCTCGGACGCCTCTTTCTCCGAGTTCACGCTCAACATCTGACTCCGCCGCAGGCGGCACGGGTCAGCCGCTACAATCCGCGCGCTTCGCACGTGCACCGTTGCTGCGTGCGGCCGCACGCATGCACCCGACCCTCGAACTCGCCCGCGAACTGATCTCCCGGCAATCCGTCACGCCGTATGACGGCGGCTGCCAGCCGCTGATTGCCGCGCGACTGGCCCCGCTCGGCTTCAACGCTGAAGTCATCGCCAGCAACGGCGTGACGAATCTCTGGTTGCGGCGCGGCCGCGCGGCGCCGGTATTCGTCTTTGCCGGGCACACCGATGTCGTGCCGACCGGTCCGCTCGACCAGTGGAGCTCGGACCCCTTCACGCCGACGCTCCGCGATGGCGTCCTCGTCGGGCGCGGAGCCGCGGACATGAAGAGCTCGATCGCTGCTTTCGTGGTGGCCGCCGAGGAGTTCGTGCGCGCGCAGCCGAACCACCGCGGGTCGATCTCATTGCTGCTGACCTCGGACGAGGAAGGCCCGGCGACCGACGGGACGACCAAGGTCGTGGAAGCCCTGCGCGCCCGCGGCGAGGCAATCGACTACTGCATCGTCGGCGAGCCGACCTCGGTCGACCGGCTCGGCGACACGATCAAGAACGGCCGGCGCGGCTCCCTCACGGGGCGCCTGACCGTGCAGGGCGTGCAGGGGCATGTGGCCTACCCTCACCTCGCACGCAACCCCGTGCACATGCTGGCACCGGCGCTTGCCGAACTTGCGGCCACCCGCTGGGACGACGGCGACGAATTTTTCCCACCGACGACATTCCAGGTCTCCAACATCCATGCAGGAACAGGCGTCGGCAACGTCATCCCCGGGACCTGCAGCGTCGACTTCAACTTCCGCTTTGCGCCGGCGTCGACTGCCGGGGATCTGCAGCAGCGCGTCGCGGAGGTGCTGCGCAGGCATCAGGTCGAGCATGAACTCGACTGGACCGTCGGCGCACGGCCGTTTCTCACTCCGCGCGGTGAGCTGTCGCAGGCCATCAGCGCCGCGATCGAGCAGACGACCGGGATCAGCCCGGAGCTGTCCACCACCGGCGGGACGTCCGACGGGCGCTTCGTCGCCACCTTGTGTCCTCAGGTCATCGAGTTCGGCCCGCCGAACGCGACCATCCACAAGATCAACGAACAGATCGCCGTGGCCGACCTCGAACCGCTCAAGAACATCTATCTGGGTACGCTGGTACGCCTTCTGGCCGCGGAATAGACCATGACAACGCTGATCGACGCACAGGCCAACCTCCGCACGCTGCGCGACGTGCTCCGCTACGCGGTTACACGCTTCAACGAGGCCGAGCTGTCGTTCGGGCACGGCCAGGGCGACGCCTTCGAGGAGGCGGCCTTCATCGTCATGCGCACGCTGAAGCTGCCGACGGAGCGGCTCGAGTTCTTCGCGGACGCCTACCTGACGCACGCCGAGATCCACGAACTGCTGCAGGTCATCGACCGGCGCGTGAAGAAGCGCATTCCGGCGGCCTACCTGCTCAACGAGTCGTGGCTGCGCGGCTACAAGTTCTACGTCGACGAACGCGTGCTCATACCGCGCTCGTTCATCGGCGAACTGCTCGACGAGGGACTGACGCCCTGGGTCAGCGACCGCAACGCGATCGGCGACGTGCTCGATCTGTGCACGGGCTCGGGCTGCCTCGCCATAATGGCCGCCGACGTCTTCCCCAATGCAAAGGTCGACGCCGCCGACATCTCGGCCGAAGCGCTCACGGTGGCCCGCCGGAACATCGACGACTATCAGCTCCAGACGCGCGTGAACCCGGTCAAGTCCGACCTCTTCGCCGGACTCGGCACCAAGCGCTACGACATCATCCTGTGCAATCCGCCCTACGTGACCGAGAGCGCGATGGCCAGGCTGCCCACCGAGTACACGCATGAGCCCAAGATCGCGCTGGCGGGTGGAGCGGACGGAATGAACCTGGTCAAGACCGTCGTGCGCCAGGCGCGTGGCCACCTCAAGCGCGGTGGACTGCTGATCGTCGAAATCGGTGATGGCCGCGCCGCCGCCGAGAAGACCTTCGGCGACCTTCCGCTGACCTGGCTGACGACCAGCGCCGGCGATGACATGGTGTTTCTCGCGCGGCAGGAAGAGCTGCCGTAGCGAGGCGCCCGACGTCGTGGTCCGGGTTCTGCCCGCGCGTGACGCGGCAGCCGGAGTCGGCGCGGTGATCCGCGATCTGCCCGGCTCGACGCAATGCGCCTGATGATGACTTCGAACAGTCACCGACTTCCATGCTGAGACTCATTGACGTCGCGATCGCGCGCGGAACCCGGACGCTGTACCGGGGCGTATCACTGATCGCGCGACCCGGCGAGCGCATCGGTCTGGTCGGCGCCAACGGTTGCGGCAAGTCGAGCCTGTTCGCCGCGCTGCTCGGCGAACTGGGGCTCGAAGCGGGCAGCGTCGAGGCACCTCGACCCGAACGCATCGCGCACGTGGCTCAAGACATCGAGGCGAGCCATCTGAGCGCACTCGACTATGTCGTGGCCGGGCACGCGCCGCTGGTCGCCGCACGTGCGGAACTCGCCGCCGCGGAGACGTCGCACGACGAAATGCAACTCGCGCATGCGCACGCGGCGCTGGCCGAACTCAACGAAGGCGCCATCATCGCCTCGGCGCAGGCCGTGCTGCACGGCCTCGGGTTCGCGTCCTCCGACGGCACGCGGCCGGTCACAGCGTTTTCGGGCGGATGGCGCAACCGGCTGGCACTGGCGCGCGCGTTGCTGCGGCCGGCCGACCTCCTGCTGCTCGATGAGCCGACGAATCACCTCGATCTCGACTCCGTCGTCTGGCTCGAATCCTGGCTGCGGCGGCAACCTGCCACGGTTCTGGTCATCTCGCATGACCGCGAGTTCCTCGACCGCATTGCCGAGTCCATCTGGCACGTGGACCAGGAAACGATCCGGCGCTACGCCGGCGACTACAGCGCCTTTGAGCTCGCCTGGCTCGAACAGCAGAAGCAGCAGGACGCCGCGGCCAAGGCCTATGCACGGACGGCGGCGCATCTGCAGAGTTTCGTCGACCGATTCCGCGCGCAGGCGACAAAGGCACGCCAGGCCCAGAGCCGGCTGAAGATGCTCGAGCGGCTGACCGTCATCGAGCCCAGCCGGTCGAGGCGTGAGTGGCGTTTCGAATTCCTGGAACCGGTGCGCACGCCGGAGCGGCTGCTCGATGCCGAGGGCATGGCGCTCGGCTACGGCTCGCGGACGGTGCTGGCCGACATCACCCTGACGGTACGCGCCGGCGACCGTATCGGCATTCTCGGCGTCAACGGCGCCGGCAAGTCGACGCTCGTGAAGGCGATCGCGCGTGAGCTGGAGCCCGCGGCCGGCGAGCTGCGTCGGGGACAGGGCCTGGCCATCGGCTACTTCGCGCAGCACCAGCTTGACCAGCTGCGTTCCGACGAGACACCGTTGGCCCACCTGCGCCGCCTGGCGCCCGATGCCCGCGAGCAGCAGCTGCGTGAGTTCCTGGGAAGCTATCGCTTCTCGGGTGAGATGGCCACCACGCTGATCGGTCCGATGTCCGGCGGCGAGAAGGCGCGCTGTGCGCTCGCGCTGATTGCGTGGCAGCGCCCCAACCTGCTGCTGCTCGACGAGCCCACGAACCATCTCGACATGGAAACGCGCGAGGCCCTGACCGTGGCGCTTTCGTCCTACGAAGGGGCGCTGCTGCTGGTCTCGCACGACCGGCATCTGCTGCGCGCCACCTGCGATCAGCTCTGGCTGGTGCACGACGGCCGCGTCGCCCCCTTTGACGGCGACCTCGACGACTACGCGTCCCTCGTGCTGGCGAGCCGGCGCGATCGCGCCGATGCACCGGGCGATGCCGACGCGCCCAACCGCCGCGAGCAACGCAAGCAGGAGGCGGCCGAGCGGCAGCGTCGCGCGAGCGCGCGGCGCCCGCTCCAGTCGCGCCTGACACGCCTTGAACAGGAACTGGCGAAGGTCAATGGCGAACTGCGCGAACTCGACGCACGGCTGGCCGACCCGGACTTCTATCACGCAGGCGACGAAGCGCTCGTGGCCGAGACCTTGAAGCGTCGTGGCGAACTGTCGCGCCAGATAGAAACGCTTGAGGGACAATGGCTCGAACTCACGCAGGAACTCGAGGCGATCGAATGAAGGGCACCGATCCCGCGGGACACAGGTGCTGGCACGCATGCGCGCAGGGCGTCCGATGACGGCGCCCCTCGCCGGACTGCGCATCCTCGACCTCACGCGCCTGCTGCCCGGCCCGGCGGCGACGATGCATCTGGCCGACTTCGGGGCCGATGTCATCAAGATCGAAGACACCGCAGCCGGCGATTACATGCGCGACTTCGAGCCGCAGGTCGCCAACGCGCAGGGCGTACTCGTCAATCCGGCCTTCGAGGCGACCAATCGCGGCAAGCGGTCACTGGCGATCGACCTGAAGCACGCGCGCGGCCGCGAGTTGCTGCTGGAGCTTGCCGGCAATGCCGACGCCCTGATCGAAAGCTTCCGCCCCGGCGTGCTCGCCCGGCTCGGCCTCGGCTGGGACGTGCTTCATGCGCGCAACCCCCGGCTCGTCCTATGTTCGCTCTCGGGCTACGGCCAGACCGGTCCGTGGTCGCACAAGGCCGGGCACGACATCAACTACATCGCGATCAGTGGCGTGCTGGACCAGATCCGCGCCGAAGGTCGCCCGGCGATTCCGAACCTGCAGCTCGGCGATCTCCTGGGCGGTGCGCTGTCGTCCCTGTCGGCGCTGCTGATGGCGCTGCTGGCTGCGCAACGCACCGGCCAGGGACGATGGATCGACGTCGCCATGTCCGAGGCCTTGCTGGTGCATCACTTCTTCCCGCATGCGGAACTCGACGTCGGGCAGCAGCCCATCGGCGGCGAGACGCTGCTGACCGGCGGGGCGGCCTGCTATCGCGTCTACGAAACGGCCGATGGTCGCCATCTGGCGGTCGGGGCGCTCGAGCAGAAATTCTGGGAGTCCTTCTGCGATGCGGCCGGGCTGGCGCAGTTGCGCTCGCGCCACTGGGCATGTGGCGAGGCGCCGGGTTCGCCCGCCGCGCACGAGACGATCGCGCACGTGGCCGAACAGCTGCGCCGACGCACGCTGGACGACTGGCTGCAGGTCTTCAATGCTGTTGATGCCTGCGTGACACCGGTCCTGACCCCCGCCGAAGCCATCGTCCACGAGCAGGCCGCCGCGCGCGGCGTCGTCCGCCGACAGGGTGCGGTAACGGAGATCGGCCCGCTCGCGCAGATGTCAGGCCATTCAATGCCTTCGCGCCCGGCTCCGCGCGCAGGCCAGCAGACCCGCGAGGTGCTGGCCGAACTCGGCCTCAGCGCCGGCGCGATCGAGGACCTGATCGCCTCCCGGGTCGTACAGGAGGCCAGATGACCGAGCGTCGACGGCTGCTGCTGATGCGCCACGGCGCCGTCGACTACTTCGATGCCGCAGGCCGCCCCTACCCGCCCGATGACGTGCCGCTGACTGCCACTGGCATCGAGCAGGCCCGTGCGATGGGCGCCTGCATAGCACGTGCGGAGGTGAAGATCGACCGCACGATCACCAGCGGCCTGGCTCGCACGCGCCAGACCGCGCAGCACGTGCTGGAGGCCGCGGGCGTGGAGCCACCCATCGAACACTGGCCCGACCTGCGGGAGATCCAGCCCGGGCATCTGCCGAGCATTTCCGATCATGAATTGCGGACGGCGTTCCTGAGCGCGTTCGAAGGCCCGGTGCCGCGCGAGACCCGGTTCCTGCACGGCGAAACGATCGGCGCCATGCTCGACCGCACGCTGCCGGCGCTGCAATGGCTGCTCGCCGACGAGGGATGGGATACCGCGCTGATGGTGCTGCACGGCGGCGTGAACCGGGGACTGCTGTCCTGGTTCCTGACCGGGCAGCCGCTCTTCCTCGGTGGCCTGGCGCAGGACACCGGTTGCCTCAACATCATCGATGTCGGCTCCGGGCCGTCCAACAGCGTCGTTCGCGTCGTCAACTTCTGTCCGATTGATACGCTGCAGACGGCGACCCGCCTCTCCACCATGGAACACCTGCTGCAGAAGTATCTGAAACTGCGCACTTTGCGCGGTGAACCAGGAGACATCGCATGAACCAGCTCGGTCCCGTCACGGGACGCCACGCCTTCGATGTCGGGCGCCTCGCCACCCATCTCGCGCGGCATCTGCCGGACTTTCGAGGGCCGGTCGAGGTACAGCAGTTCCAGGGCGGCCAGTCCAATCCCACCTACCTGATCGCCACGCCGACGGCGAAGTACGTCATGCGCAGCAAACCGGGCCCGGCCGCCAAGCTGCTGCCGTCGGCGCATGCGATCGAGCGCGAGTTCCACGTCATGCGCGCGCTCGCGGCGCAGGGCATCCCGGTGCCATGGACACTGCTGCTGGTCGAGGACGAAAGCGTGATCGGGCGAGCGTTCTACCTGATGCAGCATGTCGATGGCCGCATCTTCTGGGACCAGTCGCTGCCGGACCTCGACCCCGTCGAGCGCGCCGCGATCTACGACGAGATGAACCGGGTCATTGCACGGCTGCACTCGGTCGACATCGAACGCGCGGGCCTCGCCGACTACGGCAAGGCGGGCAACTACTTCGAGCGCCAGATCGGCCGCTGGAGCAAACAGTACCGGGCTTCGGAGACCGATCGCATCGAGGCCATGGACCGCCTGATCGAGTGGCTGCCGAAGCACATCCCCGCTGGGGATGAAACGACCGTCGTGCACGGCGACTACCGGATGGACAACCTGATCTTCCACCCGGTCGAGCCGCGCATCATCGCCATCCTCGACTGGGAGCTGTCGACACTCGGGCATCCGCTGGCGGATTTTTCGTACCACTGCATGAGCTGGCACATCCCGCCGGGCGCATTCCGCGGCATCGCCGGCCTCGACCTGGCTGCGCTCGGCATCCCGGAGGAGCAGGAGTACATCCGCCGGTATGTCGAACGCACCGGCCGGCCCGCGATCGAAAACTGGAACTTCTATCTCGCCTACAACCTGTTCCGCATCGCGGCCATCCTGCAGGGCGTCTACAAGCGAGCGACCGAAGGGATGGCATCGTCGGACAATGCAAAGCAGGCCAGCGAGAACGCGAAGGCGCTGGCCGAGCTGGGCTGGCGCTATGCGCAGCGCGCCTGAGACAATCAACCGCACGCTATGAGCCTGCTCGACCCCAAGCTGACCCCCAGCGCAATCGTCCGCCACCTCGACCAGTACGTCGTGGGCCAGGACGAAGCGAAGAAGATCCTCGCCGTCGCCGTTTACGCGCACTACAAGAAGATTGCGCGTTCGCAGCTGGAGGGCCTCGAGATCACCAAGAGCAACGTGCTGCTGGTCGGCCCGACCGGCACCGGCAAGACGCTGATGTGCGAGTCGCTGGCGCGCCTGCTCGGGGTGCCGTTCGTGACCGCAGACGCAACCTCGCTCGCGCAGTCACGCTACGTCAATGACGAGATCGAGGCGATCCTCGAGCGACTGCACGACAAGGCCGAGGGCGACGTCGCCCGCACGCAGCAGGGCATTGTCTTCATCGACGAGATCGACAAGCTGCGCTCTGCCGTCGACGCGGCGGCACGGGGGCAGTCGGGCGAAAGCGTGCAGCACGCGCTGTTGAAGATCATGGAAGGTGCGCCGGTCCGGCTGCGCAGCGGCCAGTACCTTGACACGACGAACGTGCTGTTCATCTGCGGCGGCGCCTTCGTGGGGCTCGACGCGATCATGTCGCAGAGCCATGGGTTCGGGTTCGTCGCAACGTCAGATGACGACAACCAGAAAATCCTGACACGGCTCAACGCACGCGTGAAGCCGACGGACCTCGTCGAGTTCGGACTGATTCCCGAGTTCACCGGGCGGTTGGCGATCGTGGCGCGTTTCCAGGACCTGACGCGCGACATGCTGGTTCGCATCATGACGGAGCCGCGGAACTGCATCTACCGGCAGTTCCAGGCCATCATGAAGAGCGAGGACGTCGAGCTGGTCGTCGCGCCGCGCGCCTTCGAGGAGATCGCCGACCTCGCGATCGAGTACAAGTCCGGCGCCCGCAGCCTGCGCGGCCTCTTCGAGGAACTGATCACGCCGGTGCTCTTCGCCGTCCCCGACCACCCGGAAGTCAAGCGGGTGGAGATCAACTCGCTCTTCGTCGAGCCGCGCTACTTCCGCGCCCCGCCCGCGCGCTAGCCGAACGATCGCGACCCGCATGATCTCGCTGGCCGGTGCACGTCGAGTCGTCTTCGGGTTGGCCCTGGCCAGCTTCGTCCTGTCGTTCTTCCATCGCACCGCGCCGGCGGCGATTGCCGGGGAGCTGACACGTGCGTTTTCGATCAGCAGCACCGTACTGGGCACGCTGGCAGCGACCTACTTCTATGTCTACACAGTGCTGCAGATCCCCGTGGGCGTGCTGGCCGATACGCTCGGCCCGCGCAGGATCCTGGCGACGGGCTCCGCCATCGCGGCGGCGGGCTCGCTGCTGTTCGCCCTCGCTCCGGTCTGGGAAGTCGCGGCGGCCGGCCGCACGCTGGTCGGCATAGGCGTGTCAGTCGCGTTCATTGCGGTCCTGAAACTCTCCGCCGTTTGGTTTCCGCCGGGCCAGTTCGCCACGCTCGCCGGCGTCACGATGTTCGCGGGCAATCTCGGCGCGGTGATCGCCGGCGCGCCACTGGCGTGGGTCGTCACGCAGACCTCGTGGCGCACGGTGTTCGTCGCGCTGGCGGTGCTGTCGGGGCTGCTTGCCCTGGCCACGTGGCTGCGCGTGCGGGACCGGCCGGAGGAGCTTGGCCTGCCGGCCGTGAACCCTCCGCTTCCGACGACGGCGCACGTACCTTGGAAGCACGCAGTGGCGCGCGTGCTGGCCAATCCCGCCACCTGGCCGCCCTTCATCGTCAACCTCGGCGTCGGCGGCAGCTTCCTCGCCTTCGCCGGTCTCTGGGCAGTGCCCTATCTGCAGCAGGTGCACGGAATGTCACGTGTTCATGCGGCCCAGCACTCGAGCCTGATGCTGCTGGGCGTTGCCTTCGGCTCGATGGCGATCGGTGTCATCTCCGACCGGCTGCGCAGCCGGCGCGGCGTCATGCGTGCCGCGGTCCTGCTCTACACGTTGTCGTGGCTGCCCTGGCTTGCGCATGTGCATTGGCCGCAGTGGGCCACGCTGTCCTGGTTCCTGCTGATGGGGCTGCTGATTCCGGGGTTCACGCTCTCGTGGACCATTGCCAAGGAGGCCAATCCACCGCAGTACTCAGGGATCGCGACCTCCGTGGTCAACACCGGCATCTTCCTCGGCGCCGGCATCCTGCAGCCACTGGTCGGATGGGTACTCGACCGCAGTCGTGCGCTGGACGAAGTCGCCGCCGGTTGGGATCGGGCGCTGCTCGTGCTCGTTGGCGCCGCCGCGCTCGCCTTGCTCGCGGCCTGGCTGCCGGCGCGCGGCCCGGCGCAGCACCACTGACATCGGGGCGTCGGCCGTCCTGCAACCGCTCAACGGCTGGTCAAGGCCGTGCCACGCAAAGGTAGCGAGCGCTGAGTCCGGCAGACTGCCTACGGCTGCACCTGCCTCCAGTAGCGTTCGACCGCCGCCAGATCGATCCCGGGAGTGAACCTCCCGTACCCTGGCTGACACGCACCGGACCGGCCGGAGTCGCACAGACCGGGGCCGTAGCGTCCACCACATCAATCTCGAGGCGGAAGTCACTCAGGCGCTGGACCGTGGCGAGCCAGACCGGGATCGCGCCGGAGTCGCAGGCCGTAACTGCCACCGGACCCGTGCCCCTTGCTGGCACGGCCGCGACCAGGGCATCGAGATCGCCGAAAGTACGCTGACCGACGACACAGGCATGGGGATGCACCGCGACCCGCACGTGCGGCGCCGTCGTAGCCGCAACGGACGCCGCCGCCATCGCGACGAGCAAGACGTCTGCGCCACCCAGCACCAAGGGCCGGCATGTGCTGGCTCGAGTCTTCATCGCACTCTCCGTCGACAGTTGGCCGCCACATGGCGAGGGACTACATTGGCGCCATTGTTGGCAGCACACCGGCTTCCCTCAAACGACCATTTCTTGCCGCTGACATGAGCTGAGCTAATGGATCGCCAGCGGACACCGCGACTGTCACTCGACCTGCTGCGCGACTTCCGGGCCGCGGCGCGTCACCTGAGCTTCACGCGCGCCGAGTGCGAGCTCTTCGTGACGGCGCGCAAGGCAACGGGCGTCGCTGTCGGCAAGTGGCCGCATCTCAGTGATCACCTGCGCTCCGGGGAACTGGTCGCTCCGCTCGGCGCGTCGGGCGCGGTGACAGTCGGCGCCTTCTACCTCGAAGTCGCGGACGACGCACAGCGCAAAGCGTCCGACGTCATTCTCGACTGGCTGCGGGGGGAGGCCGGGCGCGATGTGGATCCTTTCTCTGCCACCGTCGTTGCTCGGCGCGGCCAGAGCCGTTCACGCAAGTCCTGACTGCTTTGCGGGCGACGCCGTGGCAACTCCCCGGAGCCTGGTCCGCGCCTGGGTGCATCAGGCATGCGGTCGCCTTTGCTCGATTGCGGTCTGTTGGCTAGAGTCGCGTTCCGCGTCAACGGCGCCGCCCCGATGTCCAATGATGAAACTCCCTCTCCGAAGGCGGCACATGGCTGTTTCCGCGGCTACCGCGCTTCTGGCCGGTGCCCTCTGCGCGCAGCCTCCAGCTTCTGATGGGAACCTCGCCATGACAGATCCGCATCTCTGGCTCGAAGAGGTCGAAGGCGAGCGCGCCCTGGCGTGGGCGCGCAAGCAGAACGAGCGCACACTGGCCGAGTTGCAGGCAGACCTGCGCTTCGAGCAGTTTCAGGCCGACGCACGGCGTGTGCTCGAGTCGCGCGACCGGATCGCGGATCCGGTGCTGATGGCAGGCACCGTCTACAACTTCTGGCAGGACGACCAGCATGTGCGCGGCCTGCTGCGCCGCTCGGATTGGGCCAGCTATCGCAGCGGTGCTCCCAAGTGGGAAACCGTACTCGACATCGATGCACTGTCCGCGCAGGACGGCAAGCCTTGGGTCACGGGCCTGCCCGACTGTCTGGGGCCGGAGTACCGGCGCTGCCTCGTCTCGCTTTCGAACGGTGGCAAGGACGCTGCGATTGTTCGCGAGTTCGATCTGCGCGACAGGCAGTTCGTCGCCGGCGGCTTCGCGCTGCCCGAGGCGAAGCACAGAATCGTCTGGGAGACCGACGATTCCTTGATCATCGGCACCGACTGGGGTGAAGGAAGCCTGACGGAGTCGGGTTACCCGTTCATCATCAAGCGCTGGCGACGAGGTCAGCCGCTGGCCGCGGCCACCGAAGTCTTTCGCGGTTCGCCGCGCGATGTCGGAATGTTCCCAACCCGGTTCCGCGACCGCGACGGCGGCGTCGCTCTTGTGCTCGTCCGGGCCGAAACCTTCTTCGAGTCGACCTTTCAACTCGTCGACGGCGATCGGCTGGTGCCGCTTCCCCTGCCCCGGCGCTCAGAGGTGGTCGCCCTCTGGAGCGGGGAACTTGTGGTCGCCTTGCAGGAAGACTGGAAGGTCGGCACGAACTTGTTTCACAGCGGGAGCCTGGTCAGCTTTTCGCTGGCGCCGTTCGTACAGTCAGGCACGCTGCACGCCAGATTGGTCTACCAGCAGGGACCCCGGGAATCATTCCAGGAGTTCCGCGGCAGCCGATCGCTGGCGTATCTGCTCACCGCGGAGAACGTCGCCACCCGGGCCTACCGTTACGCGTTCAAAGATGGCCAGTGGCACAGGCTCGAAGCGCTTGAGCTGCCACAGCGCAGCCAGGCGAAGTTCGGCAACGTACCTGCTGACGATGACCGGGCCTTCGTCTACTCGGAGGGGTTCGTCACACCCCTCAGCCTGTTCCTGGCCGAACCCGGGAAATCGCTGCAGAAGCTCGCCGACCTGCCCGCCCGCTTCGACGCGAGTCGCCTCGTAGTCGACCAGCACGAAGCTCGCTCGAAGGACGGCACGAAGGTGCCTTACTTCGTGGTTCGCCCGAAGAACCTGAAGCTGGACGGCACGGCCCCGACGCTCCTCTACGGCTATGGCGGCTTCCAGATTTCAATGACGCCGGCGTACTCCGGCACGCTCGGGAAACTCTGGCTCGAAAATGGCGGTGTCTACGTGCTGGCGAACATCCGGGGCGGCGGCGAATTCGGGCCGGCCTGGCATCAGGCCGGGCTGAAGACGAATCGGCAACTGATTTTCGACGACTTCATCGCCGTGGCCGAGGACCTGATCGAGCGAAGGATCACGAGCCCCCGTCGCCTCGGGATCATGGGGGGATCCAACGGAGGGCTGCTGATGGGAGTTGCCCTGACCCAGAGGCCCGACCTGTGGAATGCCGTCGTCATCCAGGTGCCGTTGCTCGACATGCTTCGTTACGACCAGATGCTCGCGGGCGCATCCTGGGTCGGCGAGTTCGGCAGTCCAAATGTCCCGGAGGAGCGTGCGTTCCTGGAGAAGATCTCGCCGTACCACAACCTGAAGGCCGCCGTCGTCTATCCGCCACCGCTCTTTGTCACATCGACCAAGGATGACCGGGTTCACCCGGGGCATGCCCGCAAGATGGCCGCGAAGATGGCGGATCTGAACTTGCCCTTTTACTACTACGAGAACATCGATGGCGGCCATGCCGCCGCCGCGGACCAGCGGGAGCGCGCGAAGCGCGTGGCGCTCGAGTACACCTACCTTGCGCGGCGGCTGATGGACTGACGCCCTGAACGCGAAAACGCCGAAGACTGCCGCGGCATCGCTTGCGGCCAGGGATATGGAAGCTAGCGGGATCTCGCTACTCCCGATACCGAGGCGCTGCTGAAGGGCGTACGCCCGATGGAAGTGCTTTCAGTTCCGCTATGCGCAGTCCGGTCAAGCCAGCCGGCCGCCATGCCCGCAAAAGTGCCAATCAAAACGGTTCAAAGCCGCCAGCAGCGCAGCTGACCTGAATGTCAGTTCGCGACCCACAGCTGACATCGCGTTCGCCGCGAAGCGGACGTACTTGCCATACCCGAAAGCGGTCCTGACGCCCTACAAGTAATCGTCCTCGCGCTGGTGGCGGACGGCAAGAATCGTGACGACGTCGCTGCCCTCAATCTCGAAGAGTGCGACATACCCTGCGGAACCGAACGGGATGACGAGTTCGCGCAGGAAAGGGCTGCCACCACCGCTGGCCTTCCGATAGCTGAACGGGGACTGCTCAAGACCGGATAGGGCGTGACGGATGGCTTCCAGCGCGCGCTCAGCCAGTTCCCAGTCCGTCGCATCGCGATGGAGGATGAACTCATATAGCCGAACCAGGTCGTTCTCGGCCTCACGGGTGAAGCGGACGCGAAATGTCACTTCGCGGCTGCAGTCCGCTTGGCTTTCTGCAACATGCCCTCCAGGCGTCCCAGCACTTTGCCTGCGGGCACGTAGTCCTGGTTCCGCATCGCCGCACTCCTCGACTTGAGGCCCCTGGCGATGAACTCACGCTGAGCCTGACGACGCTGCACGCCATCGCGGATCGACTGCTCCACGAAGCTGGACAGAGATTCGCCTTCTTCGAGAACGTCTTCGGCAGCAGTCCTGAGTTCGGGCTCGACCCGGAGGGAAGGAATGGTGGCGGTCTTCATCGAAACTCCATGCGTCGCATTTGCAACGCATTCTCAGGCAAATCCACGACGTCCGCAAGTGCACCGGCTCGAATCGAATGAAGATGGCCGTTCGTGGCCGACTCAGGTCGCCTCAGCCGCCTTTCGCCTTCCTCTCTGCCTCAGCAGGAAGACGATCGCGCCAAGTGGCACGGCAATCTTGATGATGATGGGTGCCGAGGGACCAGCGTGCCAAAAGCCAGCCCCGAACAGAAGCACGCTCAGTACCTGCACTTCCCAGGCTCCGGTAGTCCAGTTCAGGGACAACTGCACCACCCCGAGCAAGATGAAGATCAGCCATAGCCACTTGCGTTTCAGATGCTGCGTCCTTGCGCAGATGACCAAGGTATAGAGGACAAATAGGGGGACAAGGATCGCAAGCGCGAGCACGACATAGTGCAGCGGACTCTTGCCCTCAAACGTGAAGCGATTCTGTGTTTCAAGCGATTGAGTAAGCGGCTGAAAGTGAACGCCAGCAAGAAGCAACTTGCCGCCGCGTCGCTCAAGAACGGTGCTGACCAATACCCACTTGGAGTCTGGGTAGGTGTACTCAAACGTCAGCCGATATGTTTCGCGGTCTTGGGCTTTCAGAGTATGTGCGCCGACCGTCTTCACGGAAATCGGCGCGGCCTCGGGCAGTATCCGAGCCATCTCGTCAAACTTCGACCTGGCATCAGGTTGGCGCAGCTCCGGGGCAAGCTCCGCTTCAATCGCGGAGAAGTTCTTTGCGGCAAACAAGTCGACAACGTGCCGCGCGAACTTTGTCTCCACCTCAGGCGCGAACTTGTCTAGAACGGCTTGCTGATCACAGCCCATTAGCACGACGAGTGAAAGAAGTCCCCAGAGCCAACTGACACGCGACAACAGTGGGACTCGAAACCGCTTGTCGTACTTCGCCACACGCTCTCCCGGTTCCCGGTTGGTCAGCCCATGCGTGAATAGGTCCGCTTCGAGGCAATTGTCATTAAGGACTGCCCTTACGAGGGGGCGAGCGAGCTGCTTTACTCACTGTCCATGCTTCCTCGTCTACTTTGACCACCATAGCTCCGAACCTCGAGCTTCTCAGCGTGGCAAGGATGGAGTCCCCGGGCGACACGATCGACCAAAACGCCTTGCTCACGCAGGATCTTGTGCTCCACCCGGATTCAAGATGAACAAGTTTCAATCGGTAATCGCATTCCCGGCTCCGGAACCCTCCGTCGCTCTTCCAGTCCACCCGATACTCTCCGGTGAACTCATCCCCCCCAAGTCGGGTAACTAAGGCAGCCGCACCGAGCGTCAACGCCATCCAGGTGAAGCCGTAGCACAGGGCCAACTGCCCCGAGTAGTAAATGGTTCGCTTCACCCTCGCATACCGTGGTACCGGATTCGCCGGATGGCGATCCCGCAGCAGGGGCACGAAGAAAAATAAGCAGAGGGGTAGCGCCAGGTAGGTGGCGGCTGTCATCCACCAGCCGGCGGCGACGAACCTCGTGATGACGCCGTAAACCCCCAACCCCATCCAGGCCATCGCGACGAGCGTGAACACCTTTTCGCGCTTCGAAGCTCCGCGTCGGAATAGCACGCCGTCATCCAGCAGTGGACTCACTGGCGGGACCTTGGTTGGTTCGAGGGGCCCAATTCTTGCCACGGACGGCCGCTATCGACACGAACGACAACCGCTGCGACGCGAGTACGCTGGGTAATCAAGGCTTGGAGGGTGGCAGCTTTGCGGCAATTTTGCCGACAGAAGCAAACGGCTGGATTTGGCCGGCTACGGCACTATCCTAACTTCCAGCCGCAAGTTCGGATGGGCGGCCCGCCAGACTTGAACCTGCTCGAGGACCTCGGCTTCGTCAATCCTTGGAGCGTCGCTCGATAATTTGAAGGTGACGCACGTCCCGGTGGCGTCACCGGCCGGATCACTGCGCACCGGCCCATCCGCCTGCCCCCAGGAGTAGGTCTGCGTGAACCGGCGACCGGCTCGCTGTGACTCGATGGTCAGAAGCGGCGAGGACATGGCCAGGAGTGCGAGCCCAATGCCGTGCAATGCAACTTCACCTTGCCGCGCCGTGAGCTGCTCCAGCAACCCGACGACATAGCCTTCGCGGTCAAGCCCCATACCGCGTCCGTCGTCTTCAACGGTGCACGAATGCGGCGACAGCGTAACGACTACCCGCGTGGCCGAACCCTCCTGGTGCTCATGCACGGAATAAGCGATTAGAGCTCGGACGAGAACAGAAGACGGATTTGTCACCACGCTGGCCATTGCCAAGAATGGCCGCTTTCGGGACAACTAGGCAAGTGACCTGAACGGCAGCTCGTGGCCGCGACCTGTCCCGACTCAGAACTTTATCCACTGCTCTTCTCGAACAAACCCCCCTTTCGGCGGGCACTGGTAGGGAGCATGCGTGCCCCAGCCGCTACTGCGCTTCAGCCAACCTCCCGGGGACGTAAGGCTGGTGGCCTCTATCAATGGTGCCCCCGTGGATCGGACAAAGTAATGATTCCGGCGCAACTTGATGGGGATCGGCCAGCGTGAAATCCGAGTGACTTCCTCCCGCTCCTCGAACAGCTGTTCGAATGCGCGAGTTCGTTGGTAGATGGAGGAGAACTCATCTCCGGTTCGCCACTTGGGACGACCGGCCTCATCAAAGAACGGCCCTGCGCCGATTGAAACCGGACCGTTGAACTTGATGGGCTGCATGGCGGCGCACGCCCTATCAAACTGCGCTGCACCCAGTATCTCGTCGACCCATGGCGCGATACCCCACGCCACGAGGAAGGCCGCGGCGAAGACACTCCTAGCAGCCTTGCCATGCAGGCGCTTCTGCAAAAGTACTTTCCAAAGAAGCCAGCCGAGTGCGACCCAGATCGCCATTACGCCGAGCAGGATGAGTGCGCTCATCGTTCGCACTCCGCCTTCATCGCGTCACCTCCACCGGACGGCTGCCCGCGCGCCTCCAACTGCTGCGCGCTCCAGCGCCTACGTGCCGTCGGAAAATCAGCACCACGGCCGCGCGTTAGACATGGCTTCACGCACAACTATGTCCGCAATCGGGCGATCTAGGCAACCATGAGGGCTGGCCGCTACTGGCCGGATGCCGGCAATATGAAGGGCGTTTCCGACCCGAGAAAACACTAACGACGTCGGCGGAACAGACCCGCAAGCGCGTCGAAAAGCCATTCCGCGCCTGCGCCAGCGGTCTTCTTGAGCAGGAAGAAAATGGCAAACAGCGCAAAGATCGCGCCCCCGAGCGCCGCGAGAATGAAGAACCGAGAAATCGTCTTGATTCCCAACTCCGCTTCTGGCCGCAGGCGGTCTTCCGCGCCGACGCTTCAGTCCAGACTGATTCCGACGGACTTCATCTGTCTCCGAATCACTGATACTTCTAGGCGCCCGCGCGTGGCTCCTTATCCCGCGCCTCCCGCTCGTCGTCCGCATCGGGCTCGGGCGGACCGGGCAAGGGACCCAATAAGCGAAAACCCCTACCCAAGTTCTCTTGTCACGAGACCTGCTGCGCTTCGACACTGGGATGCCGCCATTCCAGAAATCGGCGGCGCTCAACCATAAGTCGCCAAACCAGATACCGGAGGAGAACAATGATTAACCTGATCCGCGCGGCTGCCGTAGCTGCGGCCGTCGCCGTCCTGTCCGGCTGCGCCACCGGGCCCTCGAAGGCCATTCACACGACCAACGAGGTGTATCCGGCGATCGGCCCGTACTCACAAATCGTGCAGGCCGGCAACATGTACTTTCTAGCGGGCGTGATCCCGCTCAACAAGGCCGGCAACGCGGTGCAGGGCACCACCATCGAGGAGCAGACGAGACTGGTGCTCGACTACATCAGCGCCAAGCTGAAGTCACAGGGCATGACCCTTGATAACGTCGTGATGTCCAACGTCTACATGAAGAACCTCAACGACTTCGCGGCGATGAATCGCGTCTACGCCGAGTACTTCAAGTCGGCTCCCCCGGCGCGGGCCACGATCGAAGCAGCCCGCCTGCCGCGCGACGTGCTGATCGAGATCGCTGTCATCGCGGCGAAGTAGTTCCCTTAGCGCGTACCGACGGTCTCAGTGACCTCGATCCCGTGTAGCGCTACGAGCACGCCGCCCTCGCGATTTGCCGCACATCGACACCAAGAAGCTGGGTCGCATCGAGCGACCCAGCCATCGGGTGACCGACAACCGGCGTGACTCGGTGGAAGGCGCCGCCTACGGCCGCTTCTGGCCGTCTTATGTCCCTCGACAATTGCTGCCGCGCCCTGGTTATCGCCTGAACAGGCGCTCGACGAACAGCCACACCCGTCGCCAGAGCAGGGCCTCCGCAACGAGCAGGCGACTCAACCAAGGTGGCAGATCGGCCTGGCGCTGAATCTGGGCAGCGGCTGCATCGCGTGTGGCGCCGGAAAATACCGACCTGTAAAGGGCCAGAACGATCTTGATTTCGATGGCGACAAGCACAGCAAGGCCAACATATCGCAGCGGCGTCAGATAGACGAGCAATTGCTGCTCTGACTGCGGAATCATCATCGACACCGCCCAGATGCCAAGACACGACAGTGCAAGGGCTCGGAGACCAGCATCCTTGCGTCGATGCCGATAGCTAAACCAGTAAAGCGCAGGTAGCAAGACCGCAAGGTCGAAGAGGGCTGCGGGCTCAGCGAGGCGGGGATGGTCCGCTCGAACGCCCGGTAGGCCCAACCAGTTCCCCGCAACGATCAACGCAGCGGCGAAGAAAAACCAATGCGCTCTAAGCCAAGGAGGGACGGAGATCGGCATGGACACATCCAGCTGAATCGACTTCCACAATCGTATCGTCGATGGCCGCTCTCGGGATAACCGGGGGAGGAAAAGCGTCTGCTGTCAGGCTAATCGTGCGGCGCAGCGGAACGGCAGCAGATGGCCGCTTTGGGTCGCAGGGCGACCCGTGGTGAAGGTCGCGTGGGTTCGACAGGGGACGTAACTGACCCCTTTCCGCAAACTAGAAGCCGCGATGTCTTCGGCGATGATCGCGATTCTGCCTGTGAACAGCGGGACGCCAAGTGCTCATCGCTGTCGATCGTTGCGTCCGTTTGATACTGACGATGTGAAAGCGGTGCCACAGCCGCAGGCGACGCGGTTCTCTTGATCGCGCGAGACGGTAGCGTCGGTGATGCCGCAGCCGCCCGGCGTCGCTCCGCTGGTCAGGGCCTGTAGCCGTCGGACAGCGTCTTCATGAAGGCGACGATCGCGTCTTCCTCGGAGCCCGTCAGTCTGAGGTTGCCGAGTTCGCTGCGGTTGACGTTCTGCGCGACCTCCGGCGCCGGCCAGCATCCGCCGGCGAGCGCTTCGGCCTCGGTGTAGCTACGACCGTCAGGGCCGAGCGGGCAGGCCGGCTTCGTATCGCGCGTGTTGTAGAAGTGCACGATGCCCTTCAGCGACTTGAAGTAGCCGTTGTGACCGTAAGCCTTGACGAAGGCCGGATCGGACAGCTGGTCGACGTTGCGCAGCGTCGGCACCTTGTGTTTGCCCATGTTGGCCTGTGCGTGGCGGGCGTACTCCGGTCGACCGGCGAGGAAGCCGCCCAGGCCCTTGTCTACGAACGACGGCTCGGAGGCGTAGACCGGGTTGGCCGGGTTTCGCGGAAGGCCCAGGTTGTCGTAGGTGAAGTCGGTGAACAGTGCGCCCTGATTGCGGCTGCGCGCCAGCACGTGGCAGTTGCTGCACTTGCCCTTCCCCTCGAAGAGTTGCCGGCCACGTTGCTCCTCCGCGGTGAACTTCGCCTTGCCCTTCGCGACCAAATCGAACTTGGAGGTAAAGGCGTTCGATTCCGGTGACGCCTCGTAGGCGGCGATCGCCATTGCGATGGCGTCGTATGCCCTGTCGATGCGCACGGCGTCCAGCGGCGAAGCGCGCTTGGTGGTCCCTGGCGCACAGGGGTCGAGCGGCCAGTCAATATTGCAAGTTTCGGGTCCCCATACGGCCCTGGCCAATGCCCAGTACGCGCCGGTGCAGACGCGATGCACAACACAGGCCGCCGAGGGTAGCGCCTGCTCGACCGGATTGAGGAACGGTCCCTGCGCCTGCTCAGCTGCCGCGCTGCCGAGCCTCTCGCCGGTGGCGCGGCCGTCCCAGAAGTGGCCGCCGACGAACACGGCCTCCTTCTTCGGATTCCTCTGCTGATTGTGCAGAACCGGGCTGCCCGTCGAATAGGCAGAACTAGGCGGCTTGCGATCGCCGAATCGGTCGCTTATCGAACCGGAGTAGACGGCTCCGCCCCGGTTGATCCTGTCGTCTGGTCCTGTCCAGCCGACGCCTGGCGCATGACAGGTGGCGCAGGATTGATTGCGATTGATCGACAGGCTGGTGTCGAAGAAGATCAATTTGCCGAGCGCTTCTGTTGCCGACAACCCCGCGGCCTGTGCGCCACTCGCCATGAATGCGGCCGCCGCCAGCAACGGCGCCGTCCAAAAGTTCGCGCCCATCTTCCACCCCGTTTCGGCGCGAAGATGAATTGGATGTCCTGACTGCGATGCCAGCACGGCAGCGACTGGGCCTGATCCGCGCCGCCTCGGCCGCCCGCTGCGCGCCTGCAAGTGCAGGTTACGACGGGCGGCCCTGGTGGCGTTGAGGCGCGTCAACGACAACCGCCGAGCGCACCGGATCGAGCGCTCAGGCCAGAGGCGCCGATCGAGGTCGGGAAGCTGGCCGAGTTCAGGGCGGCCAGGTGCGCCGCGTGAGATCAACTTGTGCAGGATCGCGCCGAATTGACCCGCCTGATTGAATTCAGCTGATCGGCTAACCCTGAACACACTTCCCGTGTCGCAAATCTAGCGGGAACGTAGGCGTCCGAAAAGGGTCCGCTCTCGGGCGAATCGGGAGTCGGTGCCCGACGGCCGCTCGTGGCCGCGCTCAGCCCTCGCTATCCCGAGCGCCAAGCTTCCGGATTCGCGACAACGGAGGCGCCGTACAGTGCTACGGGTACCGCTGGTAAACCGTCGCCTGTCCGTCACGCGTCAGAAGCACAACTGCGTAAGGTTCAGTCTTGTTCCCGTACGCGGGTCCGTCCATACCCGGCGATCCCAGGGGCATGGCGGGCACGGCAATGCCGATGGCATCCGGTCGTTCCTTCAGCATGCGCCGGATCTCGCGCACCGGTACATGACCTTCCACGACATAGCCGTCGATGAGCCCGGTGTGACAGGAACCGTACATTGACCTTACGCCGAGCCGCGCGCGGACGGCGGCGTTACCCGTCTCGTGACTCTTCACTGCGAAGCCGTTGCGCTCTAGGTAAGCAATCCAGTCCTTACAGCAGCTGCAGGCCGCGGAGCGCCATACCTCTATCACGGGTTGCGAAGCCTTGGCCGCGGACCAGCCGAACAAAGGCAAGGATGCCAGCCAGGCCGTGGCCTTCCGTCGTCCGTGATTTATACGCATGCGTTGCCCTCCCGTGCTTTGGCCTTGAGGCCGATGGCAGCTTAGACGGAAAGGTCGAAAGACAGTTTCGGGCAATTCGGGTGGCCCAGTAACGAGGCCGCACCTGGCCGCAATCTGTGACAGCGGCGATAAGTCCGTTAGGCGACGCCTTACACTCCTAACTCGTCGCGTCGTCAGTCCCGTTCGCCGCCGAAGATGCCCAACAGCGCCAGCAAGCTCTGGAATACGTTGTACAGGCTCAGGTACACACCCAAGGTGGCGCTGATGTAGTTGGTCTCCTCGCCGTCGCGCACCCGCTTCAGGTCGTACAGGATGAAGGCCGAGAAGATGCCAATGGCCAGCACCATCAGGGTCAGCATCAGAGGTCCGGACTGAACGAAGAAATTGGCGATCATCGCCACCAGGAGCATGACTGCGCCAACGAAGAGCCATTTGCCCATCGTCGACAGATCGCGCTTGATGACGCTCGACAGTGTGGCCATCCCAAAGAAGACCGCCCCGGTACCGGCGAAGGCCACCATGATCAGGTTGCCGCCGTTGGCCAGTCCAAGCACCGCGCCCAGGAGGCGCGAAAGCATCAGCCCCATGAACAGGGTAAAGGCCAACAACATCGGCACGCCGGCCGCCGAGTTCTTGGTCTTCTCAATGGCGAACATGAAGCCGAAGGCACCCGCCAAGAAAACGATCAGGCTTATCCCGGGTGTCATCGACCGCGCGATTCCGGTCGACAGCCCAATCCACGCGCCGACAACGGTGGGAACCATCGACAGCGCTAGCAGCCAGTAGGTATTGCGCAGGACTCGGTTGCGGTCCTGAGCCACCTCCACGGAAGCCGAATGGCGCGAGGCGGTCTGCACGATCTGAGTCATCTGTTCTCCAAGCGTAGGGAATAGCACTGGGACAATGGTCCCACAATGTCCGTTTCCGAGTGAATTGGAGGGTTACCCGTATTGGCAGGTCGTGGCCGACTCTGCCGGGTCGCTCGTGGCAGACCGGAGCATTTTGGGCGGCCCCTTTCGAGCATTCCCGGTGGCGGGATTCCTGCATTCCCGGTGGCGCATTTCCGGCATTGAACGCACGCTACAAGCAGCAATGATGCGCCGCCTGCCGTTGCGGCCGGTGCAATCGCGTTTACCGCAGGTTTCAGCCGCCGCGACACTGCACTCGGGGCAAGCGTGTTCGGACCCGACGGCCATCATGGAGCGCCGGCAGATCGTTCACCGGGCTGCTACTCGCTCTTAAGCCGCTTCGACCCTTCGATCAGCGGGTGCCAGCCGTAGACGAGCGTGATCATGAAGCTGTCCATCTTCAGGTCGCCCGGTGAGTTGTCGTTCACCGTCGACTTGTAGCCGACGGTGAGGTTCAGGTTGCTGTTGACCTGGTAGCCCAGCGTCAGTCCGACGCCGATGTTGTTGAGCTTCTCGCCGGCCACGCCGTTGACGGTGGCCTTCCCGCCGCTGTACCAGGCAACATCCAGCGAACCCCAGAAGTTCTCGGTGAAGTCGCGCGTCAGGTGCGCGTCGAGCTGGAACAGCGGATCGGTCTTGAGCGTCTGCCCAACGTAGTCGTTGTTATCCCCGAAGAGCCACACCGCGGGCAGCAATTCCAGCGTCGTGCGCCGGCCCGGGACCCATGCGCCGAGTTGCCAGACGATGGGGGCCCCAACCCGACCGTACCAGCGGTTCTGTCCCAGGTTGAGCGGCTGGCTGCTGTCGTACTCGCCGATCGGCAGCGCGAGGTCCGCCAGCAGGTCCACCGAGAAGCCGGGCTCGTAGCGCAAGGCATCGGGGATGTTCTTCTGCGCGCGCGGGCCGATGACATTGATGTTGAACTCGAGCATCGGATCCCCGAATCCATTCGCGTTCTGGTTGAAGCTGCGGCCGCCCACGGTGAGTTCGCCCGAGACGCGCCCCATCGGCAGCAGGATCGCCGCCAGCGCGGACCGATCGAAGAGCTCGAAGGTCTGCGCGTAGCCCACGATGGCCAGCGTGCCGTCGACGTTGCCGCCCGGCGCCACGGTGTGCGCGGGGTCGAAGGGGTTCGTGTTGCCGCTGATGGAGTTGACGATGAGTGGTACCGCGCTGCCGCCCGAGAGCGACTTCCAGTAGAACCGCGCCGGGACCTGGGCCTGCGCAAGTGGCGGGCAGAGTACGCCCAGGGCAAGCACCGTAGCGACGAGCCGCCGCAACCCGACTACCGATCTCATCGGACCTCCTCGTGCTGCAGGACCATGCCGTCCCGCTGGGTTGATTCTGTGGCTGGATGGGTTCAAGGCTTGGGATCCGCCAGCATGTCCTTGGGCGGCACGAACTGCCGCTTGTAGAGCAGCGGCGGATAGCCCGCTTCGACGGGGACCCGCATCGGCAACTGGTCTTCGAGAGTCTCGAACATGGTGCGGTTCGGCA
>Ga0209391_10000007_pt1 | contig 63220 bp, 63 predicted proteins | sample PPLLak3March2015_FD_187246 | JGI IMG/M metagenome (GOLD analysis project Ga0209391, IMG submission 187246) | Freshwater sediment microbial communities from Prairie Pothole Lake near Jamestown, North Dakota, USA - PPLs Lake P7 Core (1) Depth... | ecosystem: Environmental > Aquatic > Freshwater >...
TTCACCCGGGCGAGCGGCAGGTAGAAGCTCGAGGCCGCCCCCGTGCTGCCGCCGGCGTTGAGCGCCACGACGCGCCCCTCGATGTCGATCACCGGCGAACCCGACGAGCCACCGGAGGTGCCCGAGGCCGCCTGCAGGTAGAACGTGTTGAAGTCGTTGTACTTGCCGACGCCGTACTCCGGCGTCGCCCGGTCGAGGCGCGCCAGGGTGCCCGCCAGGATGGACAGCTGCTCGCCGGCGTCGTTGCCGAGGACGCGCACCTCCGTGCCCACGCGCGCACCCTGCGGGTAGAGCGGCAGCGCCAGCGGCTGCACGTAGCGCAGCTTCGCCGGGTCGTAGCGGTAGAAGCCGAAGTCGTGCACCGGGTCGCGGTACACGGCCCGCAGCTCGACCTCCTCGCGGTTCTGGAAGATCGCCGTCGCCACCACGGGCCCCGGCGTGACCACGTGGCGGTTGGTGAGGATCAGGCCACGCTCGGCGTCCACCACGAAACCGGTGGCCTGGCTCGACTGGTTCCACTCCGTGTCGAACGCGCGCGCCTGGTCCACCTCGATCGTGACCACCGACGGTGCGACGCGCGACAGCGTCTGTTCCCAGGCCGCGGTGTCGGCGTGCCCGGCCAGCGGCAGCAGCCCGGCGACCAGGGCGAGCGGCGCCCAGAGCAGCATCACGGCGCGGCGCATCACAGCCGCCGGCCGAACGCCGCGTGGAAGCGGTCGTCGAATTCGTCGCGGGTGAAGCAGTGGTGCTGGGTGCCGGCGTGGGCGATCTTGATCGACCCCATCAGCGAGGCGACGCGGCCGGTCGTCTCCCAGTCGAGGCCCTGCTGCAGGCCGAAGATGAGGCCGGCCCGGTAGGCGTCGCCACAGCCCGTCGGGTCCACGACGGCGTCGGGCCGCGCGGGCGGAATCACGATCTCGCGACCGTCGGCGTGGATGACGCTGCCATCGGCGCCGCGCGTGACGACGAGCGCACGCACGCGCCCGGCCAGCTCGCCGAGCGTCAGCCCGGTGCGCTCCGCGAGCAGCTGCGCCTCGTAGTCGTTCACCGCGATCCACGTGGCCTTCGCCACGAACTCGAGCAGCTCCGGCCCGTCGAACATGGGCAGCCCCTGGCCCGGATCGAACAGCGTCGGGATGCCCGCCGCCGCGAACTGCGCGGCGTGCTGCAGCATGCCGTCGCGACCGTCGGGCGCCACGACGCCGAGCGTGACTGCTGCATCCTGCGGGACCCGGTTCAGGTGCGCGTGGCTCATGGCCCCCGGGTGGAAGGCGGTGATCTGGTTGTCGTCGAGGTCGGTCGTGATGAAGGCCTGGGCGGTGAACTCGCCCTCGACCTCGCGCACACAGGCGAGATCCACCGAGCGCTCGCGCAGCCACTCGCCATAGGGCGAAAAGTCGTGCCCGACCGTGGCCATCGGCAGGCCCCGGCCGCCGAGCAGCGCGAGGTTGTAGGCGATGTTGCCGGCGCAGCCGCCGTAATTGCGCCGCAGGCTCGGCACCAGGAACGACACGTTCAGCAGGTGGATGCGGTCGGGCAGGATGTGGTCGCGGAAGCGACCCCGAAACACCATGACCGTGTCGAAGGCGATCGAGCCGCAGATGAGCGCTGTCATGGGGAGACCGTTGGCGTAGGGCGGGCGGGTGGCGGGAACTCAGGCCAGCAGCACGAGCGTCCAGGTGACGCCGAGCAACAGGAGCGAGAAGAACACGGCGGTCGAGCCGAGGTCCTTGGCGAACCCCGACAGGTGGTTGTGTTCGGTACTGATCCGGTCCACCACCACCTCGATGCCGGTATTGAGCAATTCGACGATCAACACGACGAGCATCGCGCCCACCAGCAGGGCGCGCTCCGCACCGCTCTCGCCGAGCCAGAGCCCGGCCGGCACGAGCACGCAGGCGAGCCAGACCTCCTGTCGGAAGGCCGCCTCGCTGCGATAGCAGTGGCGCAGCCCGCGCAGCGAGTTGAGCGTCGCGAGCCGCAGGCGCGTGAGCCCCTGCGGCCGGCGACCCTCGCGCATCAGGCCGCCTTCCAGGCGATGTCGAGCTGCTTCGCCGCGCGCACGTCGTCGAGTCGGCGGCGCGGCAGCGTGTAGGGCGCGCCCTTGAGCTTCGCCGGATCCGACAGCGCCTCCTCGCGGATGGCGACCATCGCCTCGACGAAGGCGTCGAGTTCTTCCTTCGACTCGGTCTCGGTGGGCTCGATGAGCAGGCACTCCGGGACGAGCAGCGGGAAGTAGGTGGTCGGCGCGTGGAAGCCGAAGTCGAGCAGGCGCTTGGCGAAGTCCATCGCCGTGGTGCCGTGCTCGCGCGCCTCGCGCTTCAGCGTCACGATGAACTCGTGTCCTGCCCGTCGGCCGGGATAGGCGAGCTCGAAGCCCGCCTCTGCGAGGCGCACCATCAGGTAGTTGGCGTTCAGCGTCGCGAACTCGGAGACGCGGTGCATGCCCTCGCGGCCGAGCATGCGCATGTACACGTAGGCGCGCAGCAGCACGCCGGTGTTGCCCATGAACGCGGAGAGCCGGCCGATGGTCTGCGGCAGGTCCTTCTCGCCGAGCCAGCGGTAGCGCTGCCCGTCGAACCCGACGAGCGGCACGGGCAGGAACGGCAGCAGCCGCTCCCCCACGCCGACCGCGCCCGAGCCGGGGCCCCCGCCGCCGTGCGGCGTCGAGAAGGTCTTGTGCAGGTTCATGTGGATGACGTCGAAGCCCATGTCGCCCGGACGCACCTTGCCGAGGATCGCGTTGAGGTTGGCGCCGTCGTAGTAGAGCAGCCCGCCCGCCTCGTGCACGATCTCCGCGACCTCGTCGATGCGCCGCTCGAACACGCCGAGCGTCGAGGGGTTGGTGAGCATGATCCCGGCCGTCTGCGGGCCGACCGCCGCGCGCAGCGCATCGAGGTCGATGTCGCCGCTCGGCAGCGAGGGGATTTCCCGCACCGTGCAGCCGCACATGGTGGCGGTGGCCGGATTCGTGCCGTGGGCCGCGTCCGGAACGATGATCTCGGTGCGCGCGAGGTCGTTACGCGCGCGGTGGTAGGCACGGATCATCGCCACGCCGGCGAACTCGCCCTGTGCGCCCGCCATCGGCGTGAGCGACACGCCGCGCATGCCGGTGACGGCCTTCAGCAGCTCCTGCAGCTCGTACAGGCACTGCAGCACGCCCTGCCCCGTGGACTCCGGGGCGAGCGGGTGCCGGCCCAGGAACTGCGGCAACATGGCGTACTGGTTGCAGGCCCGCGGGTTGTATTTCATCGTGCACGACCCAAGCGGGTAGAAGTGCGTGTCGATGGAGAAGTTGAGCCGCGACAGCCGAGTGTAGTGGCGCACGGCCTGCAGCTCGGAGACCTCGGGAAGCCGCGGCGGCGCGCTGCGCCTCAACGCCTCGGGGACGCGCTGAGTGGCGGGCGCCAGCGGGTACTGCGCCTCGGCGCTGCGGCCGGCGCGGGAATGCTCGAAGATCAGTTTTTCGTTCATGGGCGTGTCCTTGGGGGCGCGGCTCAGGCCGCGGCCGCGCTCTGCTGCATCACGTCGGCGAGCGCGCGCGCATAGGTCGCGATGTCCTCGGGCGTGCGGGTCTCCGTCGCGCAGACGAGCAGCGCGTTGCCGAGCGATGGGTACTGCGCCGAGATGTCGCAGCCGCCCACGATGCCGCGGGCCGCGAGCGCCTCGAGCACGCCGCGAACGGGGCGGTCGAGCAGCAGCACCGCCTCGTGGAACCGCGGCCCGTCGAAGGCGAGGCGGACGCCGCGCACCCGCGTGAGCGCCTCGACGAGTTCTGCCGAGCGGTCCATGCAGGTCGAGGCGACCTGGGCGAGTCCGTGCGGGCCGAGCAGCGCCATGTAGATGGTGGCCGCGGTGACCAGCAGCCCCTGGTTGGTGCAGATGTTCGAGGTCGCCTTGCTGCGGCGGATGTGCTGCTCGCGCGCCTGCAGCGTGAGCGTGAAGCCGGGCTGCCCGTCGAGGTCCACGGTACGCCCGACGATGCGCCCCGGCATCTGGCGCACGTGCTCCATGCGCGTGGTCATGAAACCGAAGTACGGACCGCCGGAGGACAGCGGCACGCCGAGTGGCTGCCCCTCGCCGCAGACGATGTCGGCGCCCTTGGTACCCCACTCGCCCGGGGGCTTCAGGATCGCGAGCGAGGTGGGGTTGACCACGGCGATGACCAGCATGCCCGCCTCGTGGGCGCGGTCGGTGAGCGCGTCCACGTCCTCGAGCGTGCCGAAGAAGTTCGGCTGCTGGATCACGAGCGCCGTGATGTCCTCGCCGCGGTACTTCTCGAGGCTCGCGACCGTGGTGTGGCCGCCGCTCGCATCGTAGGGCAGCAGGTCGAACGCGAGGTTCTGGTTGCCTGCGACGGAATGCAGCACCTGGCGGTAGGTCGGGTTCAGCGCGACCGGCACCAGGATCCGCTGCGATTTCGACTTGCGGTGCGTGCGCACCGCCATCAGGCAGGCCTCCGCAAGCGCGGTGGCGCCGTCGTACAGCGAGGCGTTCGAGGCCGCCATGCCCGTCAGGCTCGCCATCATCGACTGGAATTCGTACAGCAGCTGCAGCGTGCCCTGGCTGGCCTCGGCCTGGTACGGCGTGTAGGCGCTGTAGAACTCGCCGCGCGTGACGATGGGCCACACCGCTGCAGGAACGTGGTGGTCGTACGCGCCTGCGCCGATGAAGTTGAGCGGCTGCCCGTCGGTCGCCGCGCGCGCGGACATCAGCCGGCCGACCTCCATCTCCGAAAGCGCCGGCGGGACCTCGTCGAGCGACTTGGCGCGCAGGCGCGCCGGGATCTCGTCGAACAACGCCTCGGTGTCCGGCGCGCCGATCGCCGCGAGCATGTCGCGGACGTCTTCGGGAGTGTGGGGGATGAAGGGCATGTCGGTTCCGTCCGGTCAGTGGGTTTCCGCCGCGAGCGCCGCCTCGTACGCCTTCGCGTCGAGCAGCGCGGCGAACTGCGCCTTGTCTTCCGGGCGGATGCGCATGATCCAGCCCGCGCCGTAAGGATCCTGGTTGATGAGTTCGGGCTGGCCGCCGAGATCGGCATTGCCGGCCACGACTTCGCCGCTCACCGGGCTATATACGTCGGAGGCCGCCTTCACGGATTCGACCACCGCGCAGGATTCGCCGGCCACGACGCGACGGCCGGCTTCGGGCGCCTCGACGAACACGAGGTCGCCGAGCGCCTGCTGGGCGTGGTCGGAGATGCCGACCGTCACGGTGCCGTCGGACTCGAGGCGCGCCCACTCGTGGGACTTAAGGAAACGCAGGTCGGCTGGAACGTTGCTCATGGTCTGCTCCGTGGGTCAGAGGGCGATCGCAGGCTTGCCGTGGCGCACGAACGGCGGGCGCACCACCGCGGCATTGAGCAGCCGGCCGCGGATCTCGACTTCGCAGCGGTCGGCCGTCTGGGAGGGGACGCGCGCGAGCGCGATCGAGCGCTCGAGCGTCGGAGAGAAGGTGCCGCTGGTGACCTCGCCCTCGCCCACCGACGGGACGACGACCTTCTGGTGCGAACGCAGCACGCCGCGGTCCGCCAGCACGAGGCCGACGAGCTTGCGCGCGACGCCGCGCGCCTTCTGCTCGGCGAGCGCGCCGCGGCCGATGAAGTCGCGGTCATGGGGATCCCAGGCGATCGTCCAGCCGAGCCCTGACTCGAGCGGCGAGGTGGTCTCGTCCATGTCGCTGCCGTAGAGGTTCATGCCGGCCTCGAGGCGCAGGGTGTCGCGGGCGCCGAGCCCGCAGTGCGCGACGCCCGCCGCATGCAGCCGTGCCCAGAAGGCGGGGGCCTCGGTGGCGGGCAGCATGATTTCCCAGCCGTCCTCGCCCGTGTAGCCGGTGCGCGCCACGAACCAGTGGTCGGACGCCGCGCCGAAGAAGTGACCGAGCTCGAGAGCGCGGGCCGCGAAGGCGGGCTCGAGCAGGCCGGAGGCCTTGAGGCGCGCATTGGGACCCTGCACGGCGATCATCGCGAGGTCGAAGCGCGGCTCGACCGACACCCCGTAGGCGCCCGACTGCGCGCGCATCCACTCGAGGTCCTTGTCGCGCGTGCCGGCGTTCACGACCACGCGGTACCAGCGGTCGTCGAGGTAGTAGACGATGAGGTCGTCGATGACGCCGCCGTCTTCGCGCAGCATGCAGGAATACAGCGCCTTGCCGGGCTGCACGAGCTTGGCGACGTCGTTGGCGAGCAGCCGGCGCAGGTAGTCGCGCACCCGTTCGCCGCGCAGGTCCACGACGCACATGTGCGAGACGTCGAACATGCCGGCATCGCGACGCACCGCGTGGTGCTCCTCGATCTGCGAGCCGTAATTGACGGGCATGTCCCAGCCGCCGAAGTCCACCATGCGGGCGCCGGCGGCGGTGTGGACGTCATGGAGAGGCGTTCGCAATCCCATCGTCTTTGTCCTGGATGCAGAGCAATAAAAAAGGCGGCAGGCCGCGCCGGCCTGCCGCCCCTCTGTCCTGTGACCTGAGAGATCGGGTACCGGTCGTCCGGCGCCTCACCCCTTCGGTGGGCCTCCCGCGAGGCCGCTCTCCAGAGCCCACTAGGCGTCGCCGTACATTTGCCTGAGCGTTTCCGGGCGGGTTGCGCCTTCGGCGGACCGAGGTCGGTCTCTCTCCGGACGGGCCTTGCGATGGGTGGCGGCGATGTTACCCGAGCGCCGGGCAGGCGGCCAGCGCCGCCTGTCCCGTGCGGCTTGTCATTTACATGCCTGCACCCGAACATTCCACCCCCTCCCGAACCGCCCACAGGACTCCCCCATGCGTGGCCTGATATTGACCCTCGTGATGGCAGGCGCGGCCACGGCCGGACCCGCGACGGCCGGCGAGCCCGCGCCGGGCGCCGCACAACGCCTGCACGAACTCTTCGAGGTCGAGTGGGAGCGAGGCCTGCGCGAGAACCCGGTCCGGGCGAGCTACCTCGGCGACCGCCGCTTCGACGATCGCTGGCCCGACGTCTCGGCACCGGCGCTCGCCCGCAGCCACGCGGCCGATCGCGCTGTGCTCGAGGCGCTCGTGGCCATCCCGCCGGACGGGCTGTCGGAGGCCGACCGCCTGAACCGCGATCTGTTTGGGCGCCTGTACCGCGAGGAGATCGCGGCCTACGAGTGGGGCCAGCAGTACCTGCCGATCACCCAGCGGCGCGGCATCCAGTCTGCGCACGAGCTTGCGGAGTTGCTGCCCTTCGCCACGCTGCGCGACTACGAGAACTGGATCGCGCGGCTCGAGGGCGTGGGCGCCTACGTGGACCAGACGATCGCCCTGATGCGCACGGGCCTCGAACGCGGGCTGGTGCAGCCGTGCATCATCATGGAGCGCATCCCGACGCAGATCGCCCGTCAGGTCGTGGAAGACCCGGCGACGAGTCCCTTCTACGCCCCGCTCAAGCGCATGCCGGAGACCGTCCCGGCGGCAGACCAGCAGCGGCTCAGCGCCGCCGCGCGGCAGGCGATCGAGCAGGGCGTCGTGCCGGCCTACCGCCGGCTGCAGGATTTCTTCGACCGCGAGTACCTGCCGGCCTGCCGCAAGAGCGTCGGCGTCTGGGACACGCCGGGCGGCGCGGACTGGTACCAGCAGCGGGTGCGGTGGTTCACGACGACCGAGCTCACCGCCGACGAGATCCACGAAATCGGGCTGCGCGAGGTCGCGCGCATCCGCGGCGAGATGATTAAGGTGATCGAGCGGGTCGGGTTCCAGGGCAGCTTCGAGGAGTTCCTCAAGTTCCTGCGCACCGACCCGCGCTTCCGCTACACCGACCCGCAGCAGCTGCTGCAGGCCTACCAGGTCATGGCGAAACGGATCGACCCGCTGCTGCCGCAATACTTCGGCCGGCTGCCGCGCATGCCCTACGGCGTGCGGCCGATCCCGGCCGAGTCCGCCCCCGACACGACCACCGCGTACTACCAGCCGCCGTCCATGGACGGCCAGCGCGCCGGCTACTACTACGTGAACCTGTACAAGCCCGAGGAGCGTCCGACCTACGAGATCCCGGTGCTGTCGATCCACGAGGCGGTGCCCGGCCACCACCTGCAGATCGCGCTCGCGCAGGAGCTCGGCGAGCAGCCGAAGTTCCGCCGCACCCTCGAGGCCACGGCCTACACAGAGGGCTGGGCACTCTACAGCGAGAGCCTCGGCGAGGAGATGGGTTTCTACTCGGACCCGTACGACAAGTTCGGCCAGCTCACCTACGAGATGTGGCGCGCGGTGCGGCTAGTGGTGGACACGGGCATCCACCACAAGCGCTGGACCCGCGAGCAGGCGATCGATTTCTTCAAGGCCAACGCCGCGAAGAGCGAGCTCGACATCGTCAACGAGATCGACCGCTACATCTCCTGGCCCGGCCAGGCGCTCGCCTACAAGATCGGCGAGCTGCGCATCAAGGAGCTGCGGGCGCGGGCCACCGCGGCGCTGGGGCCGAAGTTCGACATCCGCGAGTTCCACGACCTCGTGCTGGGCAGCGGTGCCGTGCCGCTCGACATCCTCGAGTCGAACGTCGAGCAGTGGCTGAGCGCGCGGGCGGCGGCCGGCGAGCGCCCATGAGCGCTGCCACGCGCCGCCGGAGCACGACCGTCCGCATCGGCCACGTCGCGGTCGGCGGCGGGAACCCCGTCGTGGTCCAGTCCATGACCAATACCGACACGGCGGACGTCGAGGCGACCGCGCTGCAGGTGCGCGCGCTCGCGCTGGCTGGCTCCGAGCTGGTGCGGGTGACGGTGAACACCGAGGAGGCCGCGGCCGCCGTCCCGGCGATCGTCGAGCGCGTCGCGATGTTCGGCTCACGGGTGCCGATCGTGGGTGACTTCCACTTCAACGGCCACAAGCTGCTGCGCGAGCACCCCGCCTGCGCCGAGGCGCTGGCGAAGTACCGCATCAACCCGGGCAACGTCGGCCGCGGCAGCAAGCGCGACCCGCAGTTCGCCGAGATGATCGAAATCGCCTGCCGCCACGACAAGCCCGTGCGCATCGGTGTCAACTGGGGCAGCCTCGACCAGGACCTGCTCACCCGCCTGATGGACGAGAACTCGCGCCAGGCCGAACCGCTCGGAGCCAACGACGTCATGCGCGAGGCGATCGTGGTCTCGGCGCTCGAGAGCGCGCGCCGCGCCGAGGAACTCGGGCTGCCCCACGACCGCATCGTGATTTCCTGCAAGGTGAGCGGCGTGCAGGATTTGATAGCCGTGTATCGCAACATCGCCGCACGCTGCGACTACCCGCTTCACCTCGGCCTCACCGAGGCGGGCATGGGCTCGAAGGGCATCGTGGCTTCCACGGCGGCGATGTCCGTGCTGCTGCAGGAGGGCATCGGCGACACCATCCGCGTCTCGCTCACCCCTGAGCCCGGCGGCGACCGCACGCAGGAGGTGATCGTCGCGCAGGAGATCCTGCAGACCATGGGTCTGCGCTCCTTCACGCCGATGGTGGTCGCCTGCCCGGGCTGCGGACGCACGACCTCCACGTACTTCCAGGAACTCGCGCAGAAGATCCAGTCGCACCTGCGCCACCGCATGCCCGAATGGCGCAAGCGTCACCCGGGCGTCGAGGAAATGACGGTCGCGGTGATGGGGTGCGTGGTGAACGGCCCAGGCGAGAGCAAGCACGCCAACATCGGCATCAGCCTGCCCGGCACCGGCGAGCGCCCGGTGGCGCCCGTGTACATCGACGGCGAGAAGGGCCCGACCCTCAAGGGCGAGCGCATCGCCGAAGAATTCCAGCAGCTCGTCGAACAGTACGTCGAACGAACCTATCGCGAGGAGCCGACGCCATGACCGCCCTGCGCGACCGCAAGTGCCTGCCCTGCCCGCCCGGCACGCCACCGCTCGATCCGGCGCGCGCCGCGGAACTGATGTCCGGTCTGGCCGCCGGCTGGCGCATCGCGGAGGACGGACGCTCCCTCCGCCGCGCGTTCAGCTTCGCCGACTTCTACGAGACCATGGCGTTCGTGAATGCCGTCGCCTGGATCGCCAACGCCGAGGACCACCATCCGGACCTCGAGGTCGGCTACGATTACTGCCGCATGACCTTCTCGACGCACTCGGTCGGCGGACTGTCGGAGAACGACTTCATCTGCGCCGCGAAGGTGGACGCACTATAAGGACGCCGGCTGCCGGGGCCGGCGGGGGGAGACCGCAGTGGCCGATGAACCCGTGCCGCCCGAGGCGGCGCTGCCCTTCGTCGCGCCGTGCCGCACGCTCGCGGCCGGCGCAGCGCTCGGCTGGCTGCACGCGGGCTGGCGCGACATGTGGTCCGCGCCACGCCAGAGCCTGACCTACGGCACGATCGTGGTGCTGCTGAGCCTCGCGCTCGCGTGGATCGCCGTCGAGTTCGGCGGCTACTGGGAGCTGCTGTCGCTGGTGTCGGGGTTCATCCTCATCGCGCCCGTGCTGGCGGTCGGCACTTACGCCATCAGCGGCCAGCTCGAGCGCGGCGAGCCGCCGTCGCTCAGGCGCTGCCTGCGCGAGGAGCAGCGCGTGTTCGGCAACCTGATGGTGTTCGCGCTGATGCTGATGGTGGTGTTCCTGGTCTGGGCGCGCGCCGGCTCCGCGATCCACGTGTTCTTTCCCGTGGGCGAGCAGCCCGGCTGGCGCGAGTACCTGACCTTCTTCGGCATCGGCAGCGCGGTGGGCTCGATCTTCGCCCTGATCGTGTTCGCGGCGGCGGCGTTCTCGCTGCCGATGATGGTGGACCGGCGCGTGGACTCGGTCACGGCGGTGGTCACGAGCATCAACGCGGTGCTGCGTAACAAGCCGGCGATGGCGGTGTGGGCGGCCTGCATCGTGCTCGCGGTGGCGCCGGGGTTCGCGCTGCTCTCCATCGTCCGCGAACGCGGCGCCGGTCTCGCGTGGATCATGCTGGCGCTCGGGATCACGCTGCCCCTGATCGGGCACGCGACCTGGCACGCGTACCGCGAGGCGATCGACGCCGAGGCGTGGCCACGGGCGGGCGACTGACTCACACGAAGGACCGACCCCGCCAGTTCTGAGAGCCTGTCGTATGTCACGTCGCGCGCTTGCCCCAGCCCTATTGTTGACTGCCTTCGCCAGCGACCTGGCCGGCGCGCGGCCGTACCCATTGGGCACGGGCCTGGCCGCGTCCGCGGACAGCGCGCAGACGGCGAGTTCCAACCCGGCGGGCATCGCCCGCTTCTCGCAGCGCGCCGTGGATGTCGATGTCCTGTGGTTGACCAGTGAGTCCGAATGGACGAGCAAGTTCAGCGGCACCGGCGACGAGTCCAACACCAGGAATTCCGGCGACCTCGTCGTGCCCCGGTTCGCGATCATCCAGCCCGTCAACGACAGGCTCACGACGTCGTTCACCTTCCTCGGGACGGGCATCTCCGACGATCTCGGCGACTGGCCGGGACGCTATTTCATCCAGAGCTACGATTCGATCTTCGTCAGCGCGTTTCCCAGCTTCGCGTATCGAATCGACCACCGCTGGTCCGTCGCCGCCAGCGCGGCCATCACCTACTCCAGCTTCGAGCAGGAGCGGGCGGTGCGAAACATATTCGATCCGGGCTTCGGGGATGGCAGGTCGAAGGTGGAGGCCGACAGCGTGGAAGTCGGCTTTGGACTGTCGCTGCTCTACCAGAGCAGCGAGCGCACGCGCTGGGGCCTGACCTACAGCTCCGAGATCAATCCAAGTCGGGACGCCGACAACGAGCTCTCGGGCATCGGTCCAAACACCGAGGCATTGATGCAGCGGCTGGGCATCCTGGATGCCGATATCAGCATCCAGAGCGCGATGCCCGCGTCGGTGGTGGCCGGCCTCTATCATGAGTTCGCCAACGACGCGGCCGTGACGGCCGACCTCGTCTGGATCGACTTCAGCGACTTCCGCCTGTCAGAGTTCTATTTCAACGGCGAGTCCTTTGCACGTTCCAACCCCAGTTACGAGGACATCTATGCCCTGAGCGCCAGCTGCAGCTGGCCAGTCGGCGGGCGCTGGATGCTGGGCGTGGGCGGACTCGTCACCAACCAGATGATCGACGACGACGAGCGCAGCATGACGCTGCGTCTCGATGCACTGTGGTCGCTGGGGCTTGCTGCCGAATGGCGCTGGACGGATGCGCGCAGCGTCAAGGTCTCCGTGAGCTACGTGGGCATGGACGATGCGCCGGTATCCACGCCCAGCATTCCCGGCTTCGGCTCCCTGGACGGGAGGTTCACCCGCCGGGATACCCTGCTCTTCCAGGTCGGCGTGAGCTGGAATTCGCTGCCGACGCCGGGGAGATGATCCGGGCGGGCACTCGAGGGTGCGCGATGAGGTGATGGTTCAGCCGCCAGCGATCAGGGCGACTGCATGCAGGCCGCCGGGGTTGGTAGCACCGCCGGGACTCGAACCCGGAACCTGCCGATGATCTGTCGGAACCCTTGGGGACGGCTCATAAGGCCGCTGCTCTACCCACTTAGTTACGGTGCCATCTGTGCGAGGCACCGTCCGAACCCGACGTGACGATGCCGATGCCCAGCAGCAGGCAGCGGCGGGTCGACTCACCAGTGGAGCTCGCCCTCGACGACGGTCTGCGTCTGGCCGCCGATCCAGACGTCGCCGTTGCTGTCCACGGCGCATTCGACGATGCCGTCGCGGCCCACCTCGCGGCCTTGCGACGACAGGAAGCGCCGATCGGGCAGCGCGTCGTTGGCATGCAGCCAGGCGCAGATCGCGGCATTCGCACTGCCGGTCACGGGATCCTCGGGGATGCCATCGGCAGGCACGAAAGCGCGGACCACCAGCGCATAGGGCTGGCCGGTGCAACGTGCGAATACGGCGACACCGACCGCTCCGGTCGCCCTGCTCCCTCCCGCCATCGCGTCGAGGTCCGGGGCGAGCGTGCGTACGGCGGCCTCGTCGGCGAGCTCGATGCACCACCAGCGTGGACCGTTGTCGATGACGACGGGGCGCAATGCACCCAGGCGTTCGGTGCGAAGGCTCGGAAGGATGAGGGTGGGGTCGGCAGTGCGCTCGGCTCCACGGGGTGCGCGGACGTGCAGACGGCGTTGCTTGCCCTCCCCGTCCACACGGATCGGCAGCAGGCCGGCGCCGCATTCCTGCACCAGCCGCCCGTCGCGCGGCGTGACGAGTCCGCGCTGGATCACGGCGTGCGCGGTGCCGACGCTCGGATGACCGGCGAAGGGCAGTTCCTGGCGCGGGGTGAAGATCCGCAGACGGTAATCGGCACCCACCTGGGTCGCTGGCAGCACGAACGTGGTTTCGGAGAGATTGAGCCAGGCCGCGATGGCCTGCATGGCGGCACTGTCGAGGTCCGTGGCGTCGAGGACCACTGCGAGCGGATTGCCGCGGCCGGGTGCGCTGGCGAACACGTCGAGCTGGAGGAAGTTGCGTCTCGTCATGCGGTGAGTGTGCTGCTGGCCCGCCGTCTTCGACAAGGCGGGCGACGTTCCGGATCTAGCCGGACCCGAGCAGCACCCGGTCGAGCTCCGGATCCACCTCGTGCATGAGGTCGACCGGCACGCGCGAGTAACGCAGCGCCGCGGCCACCCCGCGACGGTCGCCGGCGCGGTCGAGCAGCCACTGCGCGTGCTCGCACAGCAGCGCGAGCTGCAGCGCGCGTCCGAGCGTGAGCGCGAGGCGGCGGGCGCTCGCCTGCAGCACATCGCGGTCGTGCCCGGACTGAATCCACAGCGCGGAGCGCTCCACCGCGCCCATCGCCTGGCGACCGGCGGCGGCGAGCCGCGGGTCCGAGAGCGAGCGCACGCAGGCCGACACGCGGCCCATCAGCGCCGCGAGGCCCGCGTGCAGGTCGCTGCGCAGCAGCGCGTCGAGCGACAGCACGTTGGTCGTGCCCTCCCAGATCGGCAGCACCTGCGCGTCGCGCAGCAGCTGCGGGAGGCCCGTGTCCTCGACATAGCCCGCGCCGCCGAAGCCCTCGATCACCTCGGAGGTCACCGCGACCGCCTGCTTACCCGTGACGAGCTTGGTGAGCGGCGTCACGAGCCGCAGCAGCGCACGCTGCCCGGCGTCGATCTCGCCGGCCTCGAGCCGGCCGTGCAGCTCCACCAGCATGAAGGTCATCAAGAATGCGCCCCAGGTCTCGGCCTCGAGCGCCGCCAGCGTGTCGGCGTGCAGCGGTTGCTCGGCCAACGGCGCGCCGAAGGCCTCGCGCTTGGCGGCAAAGGAACGCGCCAGCGCCAGGCCGCGGCGCATGAACGCGACCGCGCAGACGCTGTTCCACATCCGGGTCACGCCGAGCATCGGCTCGATCGCGCGCGTGCCGTTCACGGGCTCGCCGACGAGCTCGGCGCGCGTGCCCTCGAGCATGATCTCCGCGGTCGGCACCTTGCGCGTGCCGAGCTTGTCCTTGAGCCGGTCCACGCGCAGGCCGTTCAAGCGGCCCCCGGCGTCGCGCAGCTCGAGGTAGAACATGGCGAGTCCCTTGCCGCCCGGCGCATTGCCCTCGGGCCGCGCCAGCGTGAGCGCCATCTGCGCAGTGACGGCCGAGGTGAACCATTTGCGGCCGTAGAGGCGCCAGCCTGCACCGTCCTGGACGGCCCGCGTCTGGGAACGGCCGACGTCCGAGCCGCCCGTGGTCTCGGTCATCCATTGGCCGCTGGTCCAGAACGTCGCGGGGTCGCGCGAGGTCAGCTGCGGCAGCGCCCGCGCGATCAGGGCCTGGTTGCCCGACTCGATCAGCGTGCGCGCCGCGCCGTCGGTCATCGCGAGCGGGCAGGTATACACGTCCGATGACGGATGGAACAGGTAGACCTTGGCGAACTGCTCGATGCGGGCGTGACGTCCGTGGGTGCGTTCGTAGGCCGTGGCCACGAGGCCGTGGCGCAGCGTGAGCCGCTCCGCCTCGCGCCACAGCGCCGTGACCTCGACGGTGTCGACCCGGTTGCCCCAGGCGTCCCACTGCAGGAGGCACGGTTCGTTCAACCGGTCGGCGAGCTGCAGGCGGTAGAGCGCGCCGCCGGCCACGCCACCGAGCTCGTCGAGCTCGGGCTCGACGTCCCGCAGCACGTCGGCCGGCAGCGTGCGCCGCAGCCATCCGGCGAGCAGCGGGTCGTCGCGGTACTGGTTGCCGAGTTCCGGCGCGCTCTGCGTGAACAGGGCCTGCTGCCAGCTCGTGTCGTTCATGACGGGTATCCCGGAGTGGTGACGAGGGTCGGCAGGTCCCCGGCGAGGCCGAGCGCCCGCTGCACGAGTCCGCGGCGCAACAACGGCTGGCCCGCGACCACGGACAGCCCGAGCCGTCGCGCCGTGGCGGCGACCACGCTCTTCTGCCGGAAGAGCGCGTTCAGCGTGTCGGTGGCGCCGAGCATCACCGCGTTCTCACTGCGGCGCCAGCGCTCATAGCGACGCAGCGTCCGCAGCCCGAACGGGTCCGCGCCCGCCTCGACGGCGTCGCCCAACACTTCGACCAGCGACGCGCCGTCGAGGAAGCCGAGATTGACGCCCTGTCCCGCGAGCGGATGAATGGTGTGCGCGGCGTCGCCGGCGAGCGCGAGGCGCGGGCGCACGTACTCGCGTGCGTGCCAGAGCGCCAGCGGCAGTCCCGCGCGGCCGCTGTCGAGTTCGAGGCGCCCGAGCACTCGCCCGCTCGCCTCCGTGACTGACGTAGAGAACGCGTCGGCTTCGAGCGCCAGCAGTTCCTCGGCCTCCGCCGCGCTCGTCGTCCACACCAGCGAGACGCGACCGGCGTCGAGCGGCAGCAGCGCGAGCGGTCCCTCGGGCAGGAACCGCTGCCATGCGGTGAGGCGATGCGGCCGTTCGGTGCGCAGGTGCGCCACCACCGCCGTCTGGCCGTACTTCCAGCCTGCCCGCGAGATGCCGCAGAGCTCGCGCGTGCGCGACTGCGCGCCGTCCGCACCCACCACGAGCGCGCAGCTGAAGCGACGCCCGTCGGAAAGCACGACACGCGCCGAGTCCTCGTCGAACTCGAGCGCCTCGAGCCCGGCGCGCAAGCGGGTCACGGCCCGAAGCTGCGGCGACTCCTCCAGCGCCCATTGCACGCGAAGATTCTCGACGATGCAGCCGAGGTCGGGCTCACCGGCCTCGGCTGCGGTGAAACGCAGTGCGTCGCGTGCGTCGGGGCGGCTCGCGGCGTCCCAGACCACCATCTCGGCGTACGGAAAGGCGTGGCCCTCGATCCCCGCCCACGCGCCGGCATGGCCGAGGATGCGCTGCGAGGCACGCGACAGCGCCGACACGCGCAGGTCCAGCGTGCCGTCCGCCGGTGGCCGCGGCGCATTGGGCTCCACGATCGCGACCCGCCACTGCGCGAGGCGCGCGTCGGCGGCCAGCAGCGCGCCGAGGCAGGCACCCACCATGCCGCCGCCCACGATCATCACGTCGAAGTCGTGCCGCCGCGAGGCCAAGGTCAATGTCCTCCGGTCAGCGGCACGCCGCGCGCCAGCCGCGGGATGCGTCCGGACGCGCCAACGCTCAGGCGCGCCATGGCGCTCTTGGCGGGCGGGAGCGCGTCGAAGGCGAGCAGGCCCACGCTGCGAAGCGTGCGCAGCACGCCGAGCGGGGACGCGAACAGACGCACCAACCCGTCCGTGAAGGCGACGATGCGCCGCTGGTCCTGGTCGCGCCAGTCCGCATAGGTCTTCAGCGGCCCGGCCGCGCCCACGTCCGCTTCCCCCTCGGCCCGCGCGTCGGCCAGCACCTCGGCAAGGCTTGCGGCGTCACGCAGCCCGAGGTTGAATCCCTGCCCCGCGATCGGATGCAAGGCCTGCGCAGCGTTGCCGACCACCGCCAGCCGCTCGCCGACGTGTCGCTCGGCGCGCCACAGGCCGAGTTCGTAGGACTGCCGCCGGCCGACGCCGATCAGTCGACCGAGCCTGAAGCCGAAGGCCGATTGCAGCTCGGCGAGGAACTCCGCATCGGGCAGCGCGAGCAGGCGCGCGGCACCCTCGGGGTGGCGCGTCCAGACGAGGCCGCATCGCCCGTCGGCGAGCGGCAGCACGGCGATCGGTCCCTCCGCGGTGAAGCGCTCGTAGGCGACGTGGTCGTGGAAGCGCTGGGTCACGAGCGTGGCGATGATCGCGGTCTGGCCATACTCCCAGTGCACGGCCCCGATGCCGGCCTGCTCGCGCACCAGCGACCTCGCGCCGTCCGCCGCGACGACGAGGCGCGCCCCGATCTCGCGCTCGACGCCTTCGAGCTCGAATCGCAGTCGCCTCGCGCCGTCGGCCAGCTCGCTGCCCAGCACGCGCGCCGGTGCAAGCACCTCGAGCCTCGGACAGCTGCCGAGCCCGGCCTGGAGGCCGGCGCCGATGACGCGGTTCGGCACGACGTAACCGAGGGACTCGAGGCCCTGCTCGGACGCATCGATGCGCGCCGTGCCGAAACGGCCCTGGTCGGAGACGTGGATCCGCCGGATGGGCGTCGCCTCGCGCTCCATGTGCTGCCAGACGCCGAGGCTCCGGAACACCCGCACGCTGCCGTTGGCGAGCGCGGTGGTCCGCTCGTCGAAGCTCGGGTGCGCGTCGTCACCCGGCGCGGTTGCCTCGAGGAGCGCGACCCGCAACCCGAGCGGCGCGAGGGCGAGCGCGAGCGAGGCACCGACCAGGCCTCCGCCCGCGATGGCGACGTCGTAGTCGGGAATGACGGGAGGCGCGTGCATCGTGCGCCGCTCAGGCACCCATCGCGCGCTCGACCTCGGCAGGGGTGCGCGGCAACCCGTCGGTGAGCAACTCGCAGCCGTCGGCCGTCACGGCCACGTCGTCCTCGATGCGCACGCCGATGTTCCACCAGCGACGCGGCACCCCGGGCGTGCCGGCCGGGATGTAGATGCCGGGCTCGACGGTGAGGCACATGCCGGGCTCGAGCACGCGCCACTCATCGCCGACCTTGTAGTCCCCCACATCGTGCACGTCCATGCCGAGCCAGTGGCCGGTGCGGTGCATGTAGAACTTCTTGTAGGCCTCGTCCCTGATCAGCGTCGGCAGGCGCCCCTTGAGCAGGCCGAGGCGCACGAGCCCCTGGGTAATGGCCCGAACTGCGGCGTCGTGCGGGTCGTTCCAGTGGTTGCCGGGCTTCACCTTCGCGAAGGCGGCCTCCTGCGCGTCGAGCACCACCTCGTAGACGGCGCGCTGCTCGGGCGTGAAGCGGCCGTTGACCGGGAAGGTCCGGGTGATGTCGGAGGCGTAGTACTGGTACTCGCAGCCCGCGTCGATCAGCAGCAGGTCGCCGTCGCGCAGCTCGGCGTCGTTGGCGTGGTAGTGCAGCGTGCAGGCGTTCGCCCCGCCGCCGACGATCGGGTGGTAGGAAACGTCCGCGCGGTGGCGGTGGAACTCGTACAGCAGTTCCGCCATCACCTCGTACTCGTGGACGCCCGGACGGGTGGCCTTCATGGCGCGCAGGTGCGCGCCCACCGCGATCGCGGCGGAACGGCGCATGACGGCGAGCTCACCGCGGCTCTTGTAGAGCCGCATGTCGTGCAGCAGGTGGTCCAGCGCCACGAATTCCTGGGGCGTGTGGACGCCCATCTTGGCCTTGCCGCGCAGGGTGTTCACCCAGCCGATCACGTGCTGGTCGAACTCGGCGTTGAGGCCCATCGAGTAGTACACGCGGCTGCACCGCTCCATCAGCCCGGGCAGGATGTCGTCGATGTCACCGATGGGGAAGGCGTCGTCGGCGCCGTACTCGGCCGTGGCGCCGTCAGGCCCTGCCCGCTTGCCGTCCCAGGTCTCGCGCGCCGGGTCGCGGTCGCGCACGAACAGGATGTACTCGGCCTGCGCGCGGCCCGGCACCAGCACAGCCACCGCGTCGGGCTCGTCGAATCCGGTGAGGTAGTGGAAGTCGCTGTCGGGGCGGAAGTGGTAGTGGACGTCGCTGTTGCGCTGCTTCTCGGTCGCGGTCGGCAGGATGGCGATGCCGCCCTTGCCGATCATGCGCATCAGCTGCCGGCGGCGGCGTGCGAATTCGTCCTTTCGCAGGGTCATGGTGGACTCAGTGGGAGGATTCGGAGACGGACTGGCTCGCGCGCAGCGCGTCGAGCTCCTCGTAGACGAGCTGCACGGCGGCCCGCAGGTACTCGACGAGTTCGACGTAGGCGTCCTCCTCGACGTCGGGTTCGCCCGCGCCGGGCACGCCGGCCTGCGAGAGCTGCGCGAGATCCGCGAGGACCTCGGTCACCGCGTCGGGCAGCACGGCGCGTGCCGCGGTCCCGGCGGCGCCGAAGCCGTAGAGGAAACCCCCGCACCACGCGGCGAGCGCCTCGACACGCGACTCGAGGGGCGCATCATCGTCCGGCAGCATCGGCTCGAATTCCATGTCGGGACGTGCGAGCGCGCCCGCGCTTTCGTGGAACAGCGTCGCAATCGGGCCGTCCTCGGCCGCCGCCGGACCGGCCTCCGGCAGGATCTCGTCGAGCCAGTCCGCACGGGAGTAGTCGGGCCGCAGGCACAGGGCGCCGCAGAGGCAACCGTGCGCCTCGGAGGGGTGGACGGTCGAGGCACCGGCGCTGAGCGCCCGCGCGACATCGTCGTAGTCCACCGAGGAGTGCATCACGTATATCGTAGCATCGCGCACTGCGCCGCCCCCGCCTCAATTGATTCCCCGCAGGGCCCACTCTATAGTGATCCGCATGAGCGAACCCAGTGCCCGGACGGCCGTGGATGCAGAGCTGAAGCGCCTCGAGCGGCGCCTCGACGAGCTCATCGCCACGATCGGCCAGCTCAAGGAAGAGAACCGCGCGCTGCGCCAGCGTCAGGACACCCTGATGACGGAACGCGCGAGCCTCCTGCAGAAGAACGAGCAGGTGCGGGCGAGGGTCGAAGCGATGATCGGACGCCTGAAGGCGATGGAGCACGGGTCGTGAGCGAGGAACGCATTACGCGAGTCAGCGTCCGCCTGCTCGACCGCGAGTACCAGGTGGCGTGCCCGTCGGACGAGCGCTCCGACCTGCTCGACTCGGCGGAGTACCTCGACGCCAAGATGCGCGAGGTCCGCGATTCCGGCAAGGTGGTCGGGCTCGACCGGATCGCGGTGATCTCGGCCCTCAACATCGCGAACGAGCTGATCAAGCAGCGACGCAACGGGTCGGTCGCCGATTCCGACGTCGGGACCAAGCTGCGCGCGCTGCGCGAGCGCGTGGAGTCGGCCCTCGAGAAGGGCCAGCAGCTGGAACTTTGATTCAAGGGGGCGACGGCCGGAGCCGCCGCCCCGACGATTTGGCGCCGCCTGCAGTGTTCGACACGGTCCGGGTTACCTCTCGACCTTAAGTCCAACACCCAGGGGATCTGGTCTGTCGGCACCCGTGTGCATGTCCGCCATGAGCGGAAAGCCTTCAGGTGCTGCGGCCTTTCCCCGCCTATTGCTCCACGTCGAGAGCAATGGCTCGTGACGGCACAGGCGGGCGGCGCCATCCCCCCTCACTTCCCGGCCCCCGGCACTTGCATGGCGCAGTCCACCGCCGAAGTCCGCGCCGCGCGACGTCGCCTGCGACGCCTGCGCTCGGACCTCGATCCGCGCGAGCGGGCGGATGCCGAGCGCGCGATCCGCCGCGCACTCGAGCGACTGCACGTCTTCCGCCGGGGCGCACGCGTGGCGCTCTACCTGCCGATGGCGGGCGAAGTGGACGTGCGTCCCTGTATTTATGAGGCGTGGCGGCGCGGCACCGCGGTGTTCGTGCCGCGCATCACGAGCCGGCGACGCGGCCGGATGGCGTTCGTGCCCTGGGCACCCGGCATCGCGCAGCGACGCAACGCCTTCGGCATCGCCGAACCGGCGAGCACGCGCCGGCGGGCGTCCGCCGTCCATCTCGACGTCGTCGTGCTGCCGGTGGTCGGCTTCGATCGCCGCGGCAACCGACTCGGCATGGGTGCGGGCTTCTACGACCGGGCGCTGCGACGGCGGCTCGATCCCGCGCGGCGCTGGCGGCGACCGCGCCTGATCGGCGTCGCATTCGCCTGCCAGGAACTCGACGCGATCGCGGCCTCGCCCTGGGACGTGCGGCTCGACCTGATCGTCACCGAGCGCGGCGTCCTCGTCCCCGGGCATCGCCCGGATCCGGAGCACACGAGATGAACTACTGGCTCTTCAAGTCGGAACCCGACACCTTCAGCGTGGACGATCTCGCCCGCGCCCGACGCTCGACGTCACCTTGGGACGGCGTGCGCAACTACCAGGCGCGCAACATGATGCGCGACCAGATGACGGTGGGCGATCTCGGGTTCTTCTACCACTCGAGCTGCGACGTTCCGGCCATCGCGGGCATCGTGCGCATCGTTCGCGCCGGCTATCCGGAGCGCGCCGCGCTCGACCCGAAGAGTCGCTACTTCGACGCTGCGAGCGACCCGGCGAAACCTCGCTGGTACTGCGTCGACGTCTGCCTCGAGCGGAAGATCGAGCCGCCGATCACGCTCGAAACGCTGCGCAAACATGCGCACGGAGCGCTCGCGGAGATGGTCTTGCTGCGTCGTGGCAACAGACTGTCGGTGACGCCGGTCACTGCCGATGAGTGGCGCTTCATCCTCTCGCTCGCGTGAGCGAACGCCGGTAATTCCCGCACGAGCGCATCGCCGCACTCGATCCTCGCCGACGATGCAACGAGCGAGCATGGGAGACGCACTCGAGAATTTTGTGACACTCCTCTTGCATTCACTATTTGATTTCTGTAAATACTGCGCCCGGACTAACCCGACATGGAGATTGAAATGGCTGCGAAGAAGAAGGCGACGAAGAAGGCTCCTGCTAAGAAGGCGAAGAAGGCTCCGGCCAAGAAGAAGGCCGCTGCCAAGAAGAAGTAGGCTTCAAGCCGAACGTTGAAGACTGTGCCCGCGAAAGCGGGCACAGTCGTATCCGGGGGAAGGAAACCGTGACGAGCCAGGATCTCATGAAGCAGCAGGCCGCCGCCGCGGCGCTCGAACACCTCGAGGAAGGCGGACTGGTCGGCGTCGGCACCGGGTCGACGGTCAACTTCTTCATCGACGGGCTCGCGAAGATGCGCAGCCGCATCGCCGGGGCGGTGTCGAGCTCCGAGGCCAGCACCCGGCGGCTGCGTGCCCAAGGCATCCCCGTGCTGGACCTCAACGAGGCCGGCGAACTCGAGGTGTACGTGGACGGCGCCGACGAGGCGACCCGCCGGCTGCACCTCGTGAAGGGCGGCGGAGGCGCGCTCACGCGCGAGAAGATCGTCGCCGCGGCCTCGCGCCGCTTCGTCTGCATCGTCGACGAGCAGAAGCTCGTCGAGCGACTCGGCCGCTTCCCGCTGCCGGTCGAGGTGATACCCATGGCGCGCGGCCACGTCGCCCGCCAGCTCGCGCGTCTCGGCGGCGAGCCCGTCTGGCGCGAGGGCTTCGTCACCGACAACGGCAACCACATCCTCGACGTGCGCGGTCTCGAGATCGCGGACCCGGCCGCCCTGGAGGGCGAGATCAACCAGGTCGCGGGCGTGGTGACCGTCGGGCTCTTCGCGCGACGGCCCGCGGATGTACTGCTGGTGGGAACGTCCACGGGTGTCGTAACGTTGACGCGTGACGCCTGACCCCGCACTGGTCCGCGAGCTTCGCGCCGCCCTTGGCGACGAAGCCGTGCTCCTGTCCCCGGAAGCCTGCGCACCCTTCGAGTGCGACGCGCTCACCGCCCATCGCCGCCGGCCCGAAGTCGTGGTGCTGCCCCGCTCCGCGGAGCAGGTGATGGAAATCCTGCGCGCCTGCCGCCGCCACTCGACGCCCGTGGTCGCCCGCGGCGCCGGCACCGGACTGTCGGGCGGCGCACTGCCGGTCGAGGGCGGCGTGCTGCTGGTACTCGCGCGGCTCGACCGCATCCTCGAGGTGGACCCGATGCGTCGCCTCGCGCGGGTCCAGCCCGGCGTCACCAACCTCGAGATCTCGATCGCGGCCACGCCCCACGGCCTCTATTACGCACCCGACCCCTCCTCGCAGGTCGCCTGCACGATCGGCGGCAACGTCGCGGAGAACTCGGGCGGCGTGCACTGCCTGAAGCACGGCCTCACGACGCACAACCTGCTCGAGCTGCGCGTCGCGACCATCGAAGGCGAGTGGCTCACGCTCGGGTCGCCCACCGGCGAGGCGCCCGGCCTGCCGCTTATCGCGCTGCTCACCGGCTCCGAGGGCATGCTCGGCGTGGTGGTCGAGGTCACGGTGCGACTGAAGCCCAGCCCTGAGCGGGTCGAGCTGCTGATGGCGGCCTTCGACGACGTGCGCCGCTGCGCCGACGCCGTCGGGCGGATCATCGCCTCGGGCATCGTGCCGGCCGGGCTCGAGATGATGGACGCGCCGGCGATCCGCGCGGCCGAGGCGTTCGCACGTTGCGGCTACCCGCCGACCGCCGAGGCCTTGCTGCTCTGCGAGCTCGACGGCCTCGCGCACGACGTCGAGTCGGAGTTGCGCGCCGCGGAGTCGCTGCTGCTCGCGTGCGGCGCGACCGCCGTGCGGGTCGCCGCCGACGCCGCCGAGCGCCTGCGCATGTGGTCCGGACGCAAGTCGGCGTTCCCCGCCGTCGGCCGGCTCGCGCCCGACTACTTCTGCATGGACGGCACGATCCCGCGACGCAGCCTCGCGGACGTCCTCGAGGGCATCGCCCGACTCTCGCGCGAGGCTAAGCTGCCGGTCGCGAACGTGTTCCACGCTGGCGACGGCAACCTGCACCCGCTGATCCTGTTCGACGCCGGCCGCCCGGGCGAGGTCGAGCGCGCCGATCGGCTCGGTGCGGAGATCCTCGAGCTCTGCGTCGCCGCGGGCGGCACCGTGACCGGCGAGCACGGCGTCGGCGTCGAGAAGCTCGGGCCCATGTGCTCGCAGTTCGGACCCGACGAGCTCGAGGCGTTCCACGCGGTGAAGCGTGCGTTCGACCCCGAGGGACTGCTGAACCCGGGCAAGGCCGTGCCGACGCTGGCGCGCTGCGCCGACTACGGCGCGATGCGGGTCCACGGCGGCAAGCTACCCTTCTCGCACCTGCCGCGCTTCTGAGCCCAAGCGATGGACCGCGACTGCACGACCGAACTCGCCGGGCAGGCGCGCGATGCGACGGCGCGGAGCGCGCCGCTGCGTATCGTGGGTGGCGACACCAAGGGATTCCTCGGCCGGCCGGTCGCCGGCGAGCCGCTCGAGGTCGCGTCCCATCGCGGCGTGCTCAGGCACGACCCGGCGGAACTCGTCATCACCGCACGTGCCGGCACCCCGCTCGCCGAGATCGAGGCCTGCCTCGCGGCGCACGGCCAGCGACTGGCATTCGAGCCGCCGCACTTCGGCGTCGGCGCCACGCTGGGCGGCACGGTCGCCTGCGGTCTTGCCGGTCCGGCCCGCGCCTGGTCGGGGCCGCTGCGCGACTACGTGCTCGGCGTGCGACTGCTCACCGGCGACGGCCGCGTGCTGCGCTTCGGCGGCGAGGTGATGAAGAACGTCGCGGGCTACGACGTCTCGCGACTGCTCGCGGGCTCGTTCGGCGTGCTCGGCGTGCTGCTCGACGTCTCGCTCAAGGTGCTGCCGCGTCCGCCGGGCGAGCGCACGCTCGCGCTCGAGCTCGACGAGTCCGCGGCGCTCGATCGCCTGGCGGACCTCGCGCGCGGCGCGCTGCCGCTGTCCGCCGGCAGCTGGGCAGACGGCCGGCTGTTCCTGCGCTTCGACGGCTCCGAGGCGACCCTCGACGACGTGACGCGACGCGTCGGCGGCGAGGTCTTGGCCGGGTCGAACGGATTCTGGGCGAGCCTGCGCGAGCAGACGCATCCGTTCTTCGCGGGCAGCGCGGCGCTGTGGCGCTGCACCGTGCCGTCGCAGGCGCCTCCGCTGCCGCTCGGCAGCGCGCCCCTCGTCGAGTGGAATGGCCTGCAGCGCTGGTACCGTTGCGACGCCGCCGCGCCGGTTTTCGCTGTGGCCGCCGCGGCTGGCGGTCACGCGACGCTGTTCCGTCACGCGCCGCCCGGCGCCGAGGTATTCGCGGCGCTCGACGCGCCGCTGCTGCGCCTGCACCGGCAGCTCAAGCATGTCTTCGACCCGGCCGCAATCCTGAATCCCGGCCACATGTACGCAGAGCTGTAAGCGCGTGTACGCGCAACCCTCCGGCGGACTCGAGCACACCGCGCGCGGCGAGGAGGCGCAGGCACTGCTGCGCAACTGCGTGCACTGTGGCTTCTGCCTGCCGGCCTGCCCCACCTACCGGATCACCGGCAACGAGCTCGACAGTCCGCGCGGACGCATCTACCTGATCAAGCAGATGGTCGAGGGCGCGGAGGCGACCGCCACCACCCGCTTCCATCTCGACCGCTGCCTCACCTGCCGCGCCTGCGAGAGCGCGTGCCCGTCCGGCGTCGAGTACGGGCGGTTGATCGACCTCGGACGTGAGCTCGTCGAGGAGCGCGTGCCGCGACCGCCGACCCAGCGAGCCTTGCGGCGCACACTCACCGAGATCCTGTCCCGGCCGCGGCTGTTCGCCGTGCTGCTGCGCGCGGGCCAGGCGGTTCGTCCGTGGCTACCCAGCTCGCTGCAGGCGCGCGTTCCGCCGCGCGAAGCGGCCTTGTCCGGCGCCTCGAAGACGCGCCACCCGCGTCGCGTGTTGCTGCTCGAGGGCTGCGTGCAGCCCGGCCTGCGACCCGGAATCAACGGTGCCGCGGCGCGCGTGCTCGACGGGCTCGGCATCGGCGTCGAACGCGTGGCGGGCGAGCGGTGCTGCGGCGCGCTGGGTCACCACCTCGGCCACGCTGAGCGCGCGCTCGATCAGGCCCGCCGCAACGTCGAGGCGTGCTGCGCGGCGCTCGACGCGGGCGCCGAGGGGATCGTGAGTACCGCGAGCGCTTGCGGCCTGATGGTCAAGGACTACGGCCGACTGCTGGCGGACGATCCCGCCTATGCGGCACGCGCGCGGCGCGTGAGCCAGGCAACCCGCGATCTCGCCGAGATCATCGAGCCTGCCGACCTCCGGCGCACGGCCGCGACAACAAGCGGCGGCCAGCGCGTCGCCTGGCAGGCCCCGTGCACGTTGCAGCACGGGCAGCGCATCGGCGGCCGGGTCGAGGCACTGCTCGACGCCGCGGGCTGCACGCTCACGCCGACCCGCGAGACGAAGCTCTGCTGCGGCTCGGCCGGCACGTACTCCCTGCTGCAGCCGGAACTCTCGCACGAGCTGCGGCGCCGGAAGCTCGCGGCGCTGCTCGACGCAGATCCGCAGGTGATCGCGACCGCGAACATCGGTTGCCTCGAGCACCTGCGCGCTGCGAGTCCCGTGCCCGTCCGTCACTGGATCGAGGTCGTCGCCGATGCGCTCGAACCATCGGCCAGCGGCAAGCCGGCGGTGCGGCAGTAGATGCGTCGCGCCGTCATCGTCGTGCTGTCGATCGCGGCGGCGTCGCCGGCGGTCGCCCAGCGGAATTTCAGGCCCGTCGATCAGGCGGCCGCGCAGCCCGACTTCCTCGCATTCCGCACGTTGACTCTGGATGCCCTCGCCCGCCGCGACGCCCAGTCGGTCCTGTCGGTCCTGTCGGTCGTCCACGCGGACATCCGGAACTCCTTCGGCGGGCACGATGGCATCAAGGAGTTCGAGGAGTTCTGGAAACTCGACGACCCGGACTCACCGTTCTGGGCCACGATGACGGCCGTGCTGCGACTCGGTGGCACCTTCAGTGCGGACCACACCTTCGAGGCACCCTACGTGTTCAGCGCCTGGCCGGTTGCGGTGCTCAGCCACGTGATCGTCGAAGCGCCGACCGACTATCGTGCGATCAACGCAAGCACCCCAACGCCTGGGGCGGGGTCGTGACCTTCCTCCTGCGCGTTGCGACGATGGCGGACGCCGCGCAGATCTGGGCCGTCCGATACGCCGTTCAGGAGAACACTCTCACTCCGGGCCGGATCAACGACGAGGACCTGCGGCGCGAGATCGAGGACACGGGTCGGGGATGGGTCATCGAGGAGTCGGGCTCGATCAAGGGCTTCGCGATCGGAAACGCGAGGACGGGCAACGTCTGGGCACTCTTCGTCCACCCCGATGCGCAGGGCCGGCGCTACGGGCAACGACTTCACGAGGCGATGGTCGGCTGGCTGCGCGAGCAAGGTGCACCCACGCTCTGGCTCACGACGGGCCAGCACACGAGGGCGACGGTGTTCTACGAGCGCCTCGGCTGGCGGCGCGTCGGCGTCTCGAGCAACGGCGAAGCTCGCTACGAGCTTCCGGACTGACGTGTCGCCAGCGCCATTTCCCGAGCTGCGAACCGCGCGCTTCCTGTTGCGCCGGATCGTTCCCACCGATGCCGAGGCAGTGTTCGTCGGCCTGTCGGACCCCCGGGTCATCCGGCATTACGGCGTGAGCTACCGGACTCGCGAGGAAGCCGAGGTGCAGATGCGCTGGTTCGAGGACCTGCTCGCGCAGCGCACGGGCATCTGGTGGGCGGTTTGCGAGCCGTCGAATCCTGCGACCCTGATCGGTGCAACCGGGCTGAACGGCGTCTGCACGAAGCACCTCACGGGCGAACTCGGCTACTGGCTGCTCCCCGATCACTGGGGCCGCGGAGTCGCAGGTGAGTGCGTCGCGGCGGTGCTCGCATACGGCTACGACGCGATGAAGCTTCACCGCGTGGCCGCCGACGTGGACGTCGACAACCTTCGCAGCATCGCGCTCCTCGAGCGCCTCGGTTTCCAGTTCGAAGGCGTGCGTCGGGGCTGCGAACTGAAGGACGGCCGGCACCTCGATCTGCGCGTCTACTCGCGGCTCGCCACCGACGCGGCGCCGGCCAACTCGAAGGGCGGTCTTTAGAAACGACGAGGCCCGCCGATGGGCGGGCCTCACGTGTTTGGCTGGGGGACTAGGATTCGAACCTAGGTTGACGGAGTCAGAGTCCGTAGTCCTACCGCTAGACGATCCCCCAAGATCAGGGTTAGCGCTTCGAGAACTGCGTGCCGCGACGCGCCTTGCGGAAACCGACCTTCTTGCGCTCGACCTCGCGGGCATCGCGCGTCACGAAGCCGGCGGCGCGCAGCGGCGGGCGCAGCGCCTCGTCGTACTCCATCAGGGCGCGGGTGAGCCCGTGGCGGATCGCGCCGGCCTGGCCGGTGATGCCACCGCCGTCGACGTTCGCCTCGACGTCGAAGCGATCGGCCATCTGCACGAGCTCGAGCGGCTGGCGCACGATCATGCGCGCCGTCTCGCGACCGAAGAACTCCTCGATCGTCCGGTCGTTGATGCGGATCTTGCCGGTGCCTGGGCGCAGGTGCACACGCGCGGTGGAAGTCTTGCGGCGGCCGGTGCCGTAGTTGGTATTCGCGGGCATCGTCGGAACCTCGAGGCTCAGAGGTCGAGCGGCTTGGGCTGCTGCGCGGCGTGCGGGTGCTTCTCGCCGTCGAACACGTGCAGCTTCTTGAACATGGCACGGCCGAGCGGGTTCTTGGGAAGCATGCCCTTCACCGCGAACTCGATGGCGCGCTCCGGGTGCTCGGCAAGCATCTTCTCGAGCGACTTGCTCTTGATGCCGCCGATGGCGCCGGTGTGCCAGTAGTAGATCTTGTCCTTGAGCTTGTCGCCCGTGACGCGGATCTTCCCGGCGTTCAGCACGATGATGTGGTCGCCCGTGTCCACGTGGGGCGTGTATTCGGGCTTGTGCTTGCCGCGCAGGCGCATGGCGAGCTGGGTGGCGAGGCGACCGAGCGTCTTGCCGCTCGCATCCACCACGTACCAGTCGCGCCGCACCTGCTCGGAGCGAGCAAAAAAGGTGGTCATCGGAGGCTCCGGGAACCTGTCAGGCCGTCAGAGAGCCGCGAATCTTACTGCAGCCGGACCCGCATTGCAAAGCCCGGCGGCGGGGCCGCAAGGGCCGCCGGACGACCTGCCGCTCTCATATATATAGAATGCCCCGGGCATGGACACCCCCGCCCCCCGCCTCACCCTGATTGACCGTCTGATCCAGGAGTTCGACCGGGGCCTCAGGACGGTCGCGGCCGCCAACGTCGCCGCCCGTCCCAACCCCGCCGGCGCCAGCCCGGAGTCCGTGACCGACCCGGTCGCCCGGCGCCACGCCGCCGGCCTCATGCGGGTCAACCACGCCGGGGAGATCGCGGCCCAGGCGCTCTACCACGGCCAGGCCCTGACCGCACGCAACGAAACGGTGCGCCGCTCGCTGCTCGAGGCGGCGCGGGACGAGACCGACCACCTCGCCTGGTGCGAACAGCGTGTCCGGGAACTCGACAGCCGCACCAGCCTGCTCGCGCCCGTCTGGTACGCAGGTTCCTTCGCCATTGGCGCACTCGCGGGACTCGCCGGCGACCGCACCAGCCTCGGCTTCGTGGCGGAGACCGAAAGCCAAGTGATCGAGCACCTCGAGTCCCACCTGCACGAGCTGCCGCCCGACGACGAGCGCTCCCGCCGCATCGTCGAGCAGATGCAGGCCGACGAGGCGCGACACGGCGCGGAGGCCCGCTCCGCCGGCGGCCGCGACCTGCCGCGACCCGTCCGCGACCTCATGCGCGGCACCGCGAGGATCATGACTCGCACCGCCTACCGCGTCTGAGCGCTTGCGGCCACTGCCGCGGTGCTATTAAATCCACGAGGTTTTACATAAATACAGGGTAGGGAGCATGGAGACCGGCAGCAGACCGTTGAGCGAGATCCCGGCGATCAACCGATTCCTGAGCTACTGCCGCATCCGCGCAGTGCCGTCGAAGACCGTGCTCATCCACGCCGGCGACGTTCCCGACGTCCTCTACTACGTGATCAAGGGCTCGGTCGAAGTCCTGATCGAGGACGAGGAAGGCAACGAGATGGTGCTGGCCTACCTGAACAAGGGCCAGTTCTTCGGCGAGATGGGACTGTTCAACGACCAGCCGCAGCGCAGCGCCTGGGTACGAACGCGCTCGCAGTGCGAGCTCGCGGAGATGACCTACCCGCGCTTCCGCCAGATCGCCGCCGAGAGCCCCACTCTGCTGTTCGAGCTCGCCACGCAGCTCGCCAGCCGCCTCGACCGCACCAATCGAAAGCTCGGCGACCTCGCGTTCGTGGACGTCACCGGGCGCGTGGCGCACGCCATCATGGACCTGTGCAACGAGCCCGACGCGATGTCGCATCCGGAGGGCACCCAGATCAAGGTCAGCCGGCAGGAGCTCTCGCGCCTCGTGGGCTGCTCGCGCGAAATGGCCGGCCGGGTGCTGAAGGTGCTCGAGGAGCAGGGGCTGCTCACCGCGCGCGGCAAGACGATGGTGGTCTACGGCGTGCGCCCGCGGCTCAAGGGCAAGGCAGCGCAGATGTCCGCGCAGCCGAGCGCGCCCTCACCGCTCGCGATGCGCTCCCGCAAGGCGACCACCGCGGACGAAGAAGAAGACGAGGACGACGACGAGTAGTCGTTCTACCGGCGTGCCTGCGCGATCTTCTCGCGCATGGCCGTGATGGTCGAACGGTAGTCCTTCGCACCGAAGATCGCCGACCCCGCGACGAACGTGTCGGCGCCCGCCGCGGCGACCGCGGCGATGTTGTCCACCTTCACTCCGCCGTCCACCTCGAGCCGGATCTCGCGGCCGCTGCGGTCGATCAGCTCGCGCACCCGCGCGATCTTGGGCAACGCCGACGGGATGAACGACTGGCCGCCGAAGCCGGGGTTCACCGACATCAGCAGCACCATGTCGATCTTGTCGAGCACGTGGTCGAGCCAGTGCACCGGCGTCGCCGGGTTGAGCACGAGGCCGGGACGGCAGCCGAGCTCGCGGATCAGGCCGATGGTGCGGTCCACGTGCTCGCTGGCCTCGGGGTGGAAGGTGATCCACGTGGCCCCCGCCTTGGCGAAGTCGGGCACGATGCGGTCCACGGGCTTGACCATCAGGTGCACGTCGATCGGCGCCTCGATGCCGGCCTTGCGCAAGGCCTCGCAGACCAGCGGCCCGATCGTCAGGTTCGGCACGTAGTGGTTGTCCATCACGTCGAAGTGGACGACGTCGGCGCCGGCGTCGAGCACCGCTCGCACCTCCTCGCCGAGTCGGGCGAAATCCGCGGAAAGAATCGAGGGGGCGATCCAGGGCGTCTGCATGGCGCGGCTCCGGGAAGGGTCGTCCAACTCTAGCAGGACCGCGGCCTACTTCATCCCGCGGTGTTTGCGGATCACCTCGTAGGCGTCGAGGATGCGCCGGGTTCGCTCGTGGGCGGCCTCGACCATGGACTGCGGCAGCCCGTTCGCGACCATCTTGTCGGGGTGGTTCTGGCTCATGAGGCGCCGGTAGGCGAGCGTGACGTCGGCATCGGGCGCCCCGGCGTCCACGCCGAGCACCTGGTAGGCGTCCGCGAGGCGGTCGGCGGCCGGCCGGCCCGCGCCGGCCGCGCCGGCAAAACCGCGCATACGCAGCATGGCCTCGAGCGCGGCGAACTCGATGGCCGAGACGCCGAGCGCGCTGCACATGCGCGTGAACACGCTGCGCACCGGCGCGCTAAGGCCGCCAGCGCGCAGCGCCGCCTCGAGCTGGATCTGCACGAACAGGCGGCGCAGGTCCTCGCGGCCGGCCGTTCCCAAACGCAGTTCGTCGAGCGCGTCCTCGAGCGGGAAGTCGGCGGCCTTGCCCTCGGTAAAGAGGTCGATCGCGCGGCGCACTTCCGGCTCGCCGAGCGAGAAGCGGCGCATCGCGTCGCGCGCGGCGTCGATCTCCTGCGTGGTCACGCGACCGTCGGCCTTGGCGACGTGACCCATGACCTGGAACGTCGCACGGAAGAACGCAGCCTGCAGGTCGGCGGCGGGCGGCCCCGCCCGATGACGCGCGCCGGTCGCGCCCGTGCGTCCCGCGGCCACCCGCGAGTCGTACAGGTGCCCGATCAGGAATCCCACGATCGCGCCGAGCAGCCCGCGCCCGATGATGACGCCGAGCGCCGCTCCGATCAGCTTGCCGTACCAGCCCATCGCTTCCTTGACCGTCGGGGAATGCGCCTGCAACACTGCCGGCCCGCGGTCGGGCGGTATGTTATCAGCCCGTCCCCGCCCTCCTCCCCGGAAACCGACGCATGGCCGCCAGCCCCACCAGCAATTCATCGCCCCCGATGCACGAGTCGCGGCTCACGGGACTCGAACGCATCCACCAGGGCAAGGTGCGCGACATCTACGGTATCGACGACCGGCACATGCTGATTGTGACGACCGACCGCCTGAGCGCCTTCGACGTGGTGCTGCCGGATCCGATCCCGGGCAAGGGCCGCGTGCTCACGAGCATCTCGAACTTCTGGTTCGCGCGGACGCGGCACATCGTGCGGAACCATCTCTCCGACCTCCCGATCGAGCAGGTCGTGCGCGATCCAGCCGAGCGAGCGCTCATCGCCGACCGCAGCATGGTGGTCCACCGGCTTCGCGCTTTGCCCGTCGAGGCCGTGGTGCGCGGCTACCTGATCGGGTCGGGCTGGAAGGACTACCAACGCACGGGCAACGTGTGCGGCATCGAGCTGCCGCGCGGGCTCCGGCAGGCAGACCGGCTGCCCCAGCCGATCTTCACGCCCGCCACCAAGGCCGAGCGTGGCCAGCACGACGAGAACGTGGCGTTCGATGCAATCGTCGCCGCGATCGGCGCGCCACTCGCCGCGCAGGTGCGCGACACGGCCATCGCCCTCTACCGGTTCGCGGCCGCGCACGCGCTCGAGCGCGGCATCATCATCGCGGACACCAAATTCGAGTTCGGCGTGGACGAGACGGGCACGCTGGTGCTGATCGACGAGGCCATCACGCCGGACTCGTCGCGCTTCTGGCCGGTGGACACCTATGCGCCGGGCTCTAGCCCGCCGTCGTTCGACAAGCAGTTCGTTCGCGACTACCTCGAGACGCTCGACTGGGACAAGACGCCGCCGGCGCCGCGCCTGCCGGCGGAGGTGATCGCGAGGACGTCGGAGAAGTACGCGGAGGCGTTGCGGCGGCTGACCACCTGACGCGCCCTGATTGCCTTGCGCGCATAACGGTTTTCGATTCGTTGCTGTCGACCGGGCCTCTACGTCATCCGGGGCCCTGCGGCGTGCGGTAGCCGGCGGACTCTAGAACCGCCTGCTACTGCATGCGGGGGGACGTCGGTCCCAGCGAACCCCAGCCGTCATTCGACGCCGCGGCGATGTGACCAGCGCGCGATCACCCGGTGCAACTCGCGCACGCCGTCGGTGAGCGCAGCCGGCCCCGGCTGCAGGATGATCGACGACTTCACCTCGTGCAGTTCGCCGTCGCGCACGGCCGGCACGTCCGCCCACCCGGGCCGCGCGGCGACCGCGCGCGGACTGAATTTCTTCCCGCACCAGGAACCGAAGATCACGTCGGGCGCGCGGCGCACGACCTCGAGGGGGTCCGCCACGATGCGATCTCGACCGAGCGACTGCGCGGCGAGCTCGGGGAAGACATCGTCGCCGCCGGCGATACCGATGAGTTCCGAGACCCAGCGGATGGCGGAGATCTGCGGCGCGTCCCACTCCTCGAAATAGACCCGCGGACGGCGCGGCAGATCCGCAGCGGCAGCGCGCACGGCCTCGAGTCCCTCGGCGAGCGTGGCGACCAGCGCGGCGGTCTTCGCTTCGCAGCCGATCATGCCACCCAGCGTGCGCAGCATGCGCAGGATCTCGGCGACGCTGCGCTGGTTGAACACGTGCACCTCGATGCCACGTCGCACCAGTTCGGCCGCGATGTCCGCCTGCAGGTCCGAGAAGCCGAGCACGAGGTCGGGCTCGAGCGCGACGATGCGCTCGAGCTTCGCCGAGGTGAACGCCGACACGCGCGGCTTCTCCCTGCGGGCGCGCGGCGGCCTTACGGTGAATCCCGAGATCCCGACGATGCGCCACTCTTCGCCGAGCAGGTACAGCGCCTCGGTGGTCTCCTCGGTGAGGCAGACGATGCGGCTCGGGTAATCGCGCTGCGACGGGCTCATGCCGGGAATCTAGCACTTGCCCGGTCCCGGTGGCCGTGCAAGGCTTGCCGCGCGTGACGCCCTCGAAAGAACTCCTGCCTTCGCTGCGCCGCCAGTTCGAGCACTGGCTGTTCGACCTGCCCGAGGCCGTCGGCGGGCGACCGCTGCGCTGGGTGTTCGCGCCCCTGCGATACGCGTACGCGCTGCTGCGCGACCTCGCCCGCGACGCGCTCGGCCTGCACGCGATGAGCCTCGTGTACTCGACGCTGTTCGCGATCGTGCCACTGATCGCAGTCGCCTTCGCGGTGCTGCAGGCCTTCGGCTACCACCGTGAGCTAGAACCCGTCCTGTACGAATTCCTGCGGCCGCTCGGCGCGCAGGGCCACGCGCTGGCCACGAGCATCATGGGCTTCGTCGAGAACGTGCAGGGGACGATCCTCGGCACGGTGGGCTTCGCGTTCCTGCTGTACACCGCGCTGTCGATGATCCAGAAGATGGAAGCAGCGCTCAATTTCGTCTGGCACGTGGAGCGGCCGCGCAGCTTCGCGCGGCGGATGAGCGAGTACCTGATCGTCCTGCTGGTCGGGCCCGCCGTCGCCGTGATGGCCATGGTGCTGCTCGCGAGCTTCGAGGCGAGCGAGGTCGTGGCGCGGCTCTCCGGACTCGAGGGCGACCCCGGGGGCCGCATCCACCTCACGCCGTACGTGATGATGATCGGGCTGTTCCTGTTCGTGTATGTCTACATGCCCAACATCCGCGTGCGGCCGGGCCCGGCGTTCGTCGGCGCGCTGTTCGCCGGCGCCCTCTGGGCCGCCATGGGCGCGCTGTTCGCACGCATCGTGGTGTATTCGGCGAAGACGGCGGCCGTCTACGCGGGCTTCGCCGTCGTGCTGCTGTTCCTGGTGTGGCTGTACCTGAGCTGGCTCATCCTGCTGCTCGGCGCGCAGCTCTCCTTCTACGTGCAGCACCCGGAGCACCTGCGGACCGGTCACGCGGAGATCCCGATGACCGGCGCACTGCGAGAGAGGATCGCGCTGTCGGTGATGTACCTCGTGGGCGAGCGCTTCCTCGCCGGCAACTCGCGCTGGAGCATCGGCGAGCTCGCCGAGCGGCTGGCCGTGCCGGGCACGGTGCTCGACGGGATCGTGACCGCGCTGCAGGCGCACGGGCTGGTGCTCGACGTCGAGGACGACACCGTGGCGCCGGCGCGCGACCTCGCGTCGATCCGGCTCGACGAGATCCTGGAGGCGGTGCGCCACGAGACGCCCGATCCACGCCGGCCGGCGCCGCGCGCGGTGCCGGTGGCGGACGAGGCGGCACGACGCGCCGACGAGGCGCTGGGCTCGAGCCTCGCCGGACGCAGCCTGCTCGAGCTGATCCGGCCGTCGGTGCGACCGGACTGACGCGCCCTCAGGCGCCGGCGACGGTCATCTGCTCGACGAGGATGGATCCGGTGCGGATGCCGCCGCGCACGTCCACGTCGGAGCCGACCTCCACGATGCCGCGGTACATGTCGCGGAGGTTCCCCGCGATGGTCACCTCGTGCACGGGATACGCGATGCGGCCGTTCTCGATCCAGAAGCCCGCGGCGCCGCGCGAGTAGTCGCCCGTCACGCCGTTGACGCCCTGCCCCATCAGCTCCGTGACCAGCAGCCCGCGATCCATGAGCGCGAGCATCGCCTCGAAGTCGTGGCCGCGCCCGTGCACGAGCAGGTTGTGCGTGCCGCCCGCGTTGCCGGTGGTACGCAACCCGAGCTTGCGCGCCGAGTAGGTGCCGAGCACGTAGCCGAGCAGCACGCCGCCCGACACGAGTTCGCGGTCCCGGGTCGCCACGCCCTCCTGGTCGAAGGGCGCGCTCGCGAGCGCCTGCGGCAGGTGCGGCCGCTCGGAAATCGCGAACCAGTCCGGAAACACCGGCTGGCCCGCCGCCCCGAGCAGGAACGAGGCGCGACGGTACTGGCTGCCGCCGCGCACCGCGCCGACGAAGTGGCTCACGAGCCCGCGCGCCACTTCGGGCGCGAACAGCACCGGCACGCGCATGGTGCCGAGCTGCCGGGCGCCGAGCCGCTGCACCGCGCGCTCGCCGCTGTGCCGGCCGACGGCCTCGGCGGTCTCGAGCTGCCGCCAGTCGCGCGCCGTCGTGTACCAGTAGTCGCGCTCCATCTCCTCGCCGTCGGTGCCGATCACGGCGCAGCTCAGGCTGTGCACCGTGCCCGGGTAGGCGCCGAGGAAGCCGAGCGAATTGCCGTAGGCGCGCACGCCGCGATGCGTGCTGACGCCCGCGCCCTCGGAGTTCGTGATGCGCGGATCGACCGCCCGGGCCGCGGCTTCGCACTCCAGCGCAAGCTCGCAGGCGCGCTCGGGCGTGATGTCCCAGGGGTGGGCCAGGTCGAGCTCCGGAAACGACGTCGCGAGCGTGTCCGGATCGGCGAGCCCCGCGCAGGGGTCGGCCGCGGTGAAGCGCGCGATGCTGCACGCCTTCGCCACCGTCTCGCGCAGCGCATCGGCGCCGAGGTCCGCGGTGCTCGCCGTGCCCTTGCGCGAGTCGAAGTAGACCGTGACCGCCATGCCGCGGTCGCGCTGGTACTCGATGGTCTCCACCTCGCCGAGGCGCACCGACACCGACAGTCCGACGTCCATGCTGATGGCCGCCTCGGCCTGCGACGCGCCGAGCACTCGCGCCTCCTCGAGCGCCAGCTCCACGAGCGCGAGCAGGTCGGCCCCCTCGGCGGCGACGGCGGTGGATCGATCGATGGCCATGATGGTGCCCGGGGGTGTAAAGGCCGGCATTCTAGCAGCGGCGGGCCGCCGGCCTGCCCGTGCTAGCATCCGCGCCGATGAGCGACCGGCCGGATTTCGAAGCGGAACCCCCGAGCAAGAGCGAGCTCAAGCGACAGAGTCGCGATCTCCAGGACCTCGGCTGGGAACTCGTCGAGCTGCCCTTGACGGAGCTCGAAGCGCTCGACCTCCCCGACGACCTGCGGGACGCCGTGATGGCCGGTCGTCGCATCACCAGCCACGGCGCCCGGGTCCGCCAGCGTCTCTACATCGGCAAGCTGCTGCGTCACATCGACGTCGAGCCGATCCGCCTGTCGCTCGCGCGTCGCGCCGAGACCGACCGGCAGCGCATCCAGAAGGAGCACGTGATCGAGCAGTGGCGCGAGCGCCTGCTGGCGGACGAGCCGGCTGCGTGGACCGAGCTTGCCGCGCGCATCGGCCCCGAGGAACTGCAGCCGTTGCGCGCCCTCGCCCGCCAGGCGCGCGCCGAGAGCCAGGGCTCGCGCCCGCCGGCCGCGGCACGGCAATTGTTCCGCCGCCTCCGCGAGCTGCTGGCCGCCGCGGACTGAGCCCGCGGCGGCCGGTGCTACAATGCCGCGATGAATCCGCTCGTCGGCATCATCATGGGCTCGACCTCCGACTGGGAGACGATGCGGGCCGCCTCCGAGACGCTCGAGAAGCTCGGCGTCCCGCACGAGGTGCGCGTGGTGTCGGCGCACCGCACACCCGACCTGCTGTTCGAATACGCGGCCTCGGCTCGTGAGCGCGGGCTCGAGGTGCTGATCGCCGGCGCCGGCGGGGCCGCGCACCTGCCGGGCATGGCAGCGGCGAAGACCTCGCTGCCCGTGCTCGGGGTGCCGGTGCAGTCGAAGACCCTGAGCGGCCTCGACTCGCTGCTCTCGATCGTGCAGATGCCGGCCGGCATCCCGGTTGGAACCCTCGCCATCGGCGCCGCAGGCGCCACCAACGCCGCGCTGCTCGCCGCGGCGATCCTCGGCAACACCCGGTCCGCGATCCGCGCGGCGCTCGAGGCGTTCCGGGCCGCGCAGACCGACAAGGTGCTCGCGCAGCCGGACCCGCGCGCGCCGCCGCCTGCCTCATGAAGATCGGCATCGTCGGCGCCGGCCAGCTCGGTCAGATGCTGGCATTGGCAGGCTTCCCCCTCGCTTTCGACTTCCGCTTCCTCGACTCGAGCGCCGACTCGCCGGGTGCGCGCGTCGCACCGATCGTCACGGGCGCGTTCGACGACCTGGCCAGCCTGCGGGAACTCGCCCGCAGCGTGGACCTCGTCACCTACGAGTTCGAGAACGTGCCCGTGGCCGCGCTCAGGGAAGTGGCCGCGCTGCGCCCCTGCCATCCGCCGGTGGACGCGCTGCGCGTGTCGCAGGACCGCGTGCTCGAGAAGCAGTTGTTCGGTGAACTCGGCATCCCGACACCGCCGTTCCGCACCGTGGACTCCCTCGTCGACCTCGAGGCCGCGGTCGCCGCGGTCGGGCTGCCCGCCGTGCTCAAGACGCGCCGCCTCGGCTACGACGGTCGCGGCCAGCGCGTGCTCAAGCGGCGCGCGGACGTGGCACCCGCCTGGGAAGCGCTCGGCAGCGTGCCGCTCATCCTCGAGGGCTTCGTCGCCTTCGATCGCGAGGTGTCGATCATTGGCGCGCGCGGCACGAACGGCGAGACCCGGGCCTACCCGCTCGCGCTCAACACGCACCGCGAAGGCATCCTGCGGGTGACCGTGGCGCCCCACCGCAACGCGCGGCTGCAGCGCGCGGCCGAGGGCCACCTGCGTCGCGTCATGGACCACTTCGGCTACACCGGCGTGCTCACTCTCGAATTCTTCGTCGAGCGGGGCCGGCTGGTCGCGAACGAGATGGCGCCGCGGGTGCACAACTCCGGGCACTGGACCATCGAGGGCGCGGTCACCTCGCAGTTCGAGAACCACCTGCGCGCGATCACGGGCCTGCCGCTCGGCGACACGAGCGCCGTGGGCCACTCGGCGATGGTGAACTTCATCGGCACCCTGCCGGAGCGCGCGCGGGTGCTCGCGGTGCCGGGCGCCCACCACCACGACTACGGCAAGGCGCCGCGGCCCGGCCGCAAGCTCGGCCACGTCACCGTGGTGGCGCGCAGCGGCGCCGAACGCGACCTCCTGCTCAGGAAGCTGCTGCGCCTCGTGCCGCGGTGACCCGGGCCGCCCAAGGGCCGTGCGCCGCCCGGACTGTGACGGACCGCGTTGTTGTGCCCCGTGGAGTGCCCCGTATAGTACCGGCCGGAGCATTGCCCGCATGTACCTCGAACACTTCCAGCTCAAAGAACTGCCGTTCCGCCTGAGTCCGGACCCGGGTTTCCTGTACCTGAGCCAGATCCACTCCCGCGCCAAGGCGTACATGGAGTCCACGATCTGGTTCACGGACGGGTTCGTCGTGATCACCGGCGAGATCGGCTCGGGCAAGACGACGCTGATCGAGAGTTTCCTCAAGGAAATCCAGCAGGACGTGGTCGTCGCGCAGATCAACCAGACCCAGATCTCGCCGACCGAGTTCCTGCAGACCCTGCTCGCGCAGTTCGGGTTCAGCCCGTTCAAGATGCGCAAGGCCGAACTGCTCGCCACGCTCAACCAGTTCCTGATCGAGCAGTACGCCAGCGGCCGCAAGGTGCTGCTGATCCTCGACGAGGCGCAGAACCTCAGCAACAAGGTGCTCGAGGAGGTGCGGCTGCTGTCGGGGGTGGAGACCACCAAGGAAAAGGTCCTGCGCATCATCCTCGCGGGCCAGCCGGAGCTGAACGACAAGCTCGACTCGCCGGACCTCGTGCAGCTGCGCCAGCGGGTGCGGCTGCGCTTCCACCTGACGGCGCTCGGCGAGACCGACGCGGCCGAGTACATACGCCACCGACTGCGCATCGCGGGCGCCGGCGACCGGGAGATCTTCGAGCCCGATACGATTCCCGTCATCTACCGCTACACGGGCGGCATCCCGCGCCTGACGAACACGCTCTGCGACACAGCGCTGCTATCCGCCTTCGCCCAGGACCACACGACGGTGTCCATGGAGGACCTCAAGGCCGCCATCGCCGAGCTGCAGTGGATCGAGTACGCCTCGCGCACATCGACGCAGCTGCGCCCGGGCATCGACGACACCGCACCGCAGGAGATGCCGCCCGTCGGCCGGCTGGTGCTGTCGCTGAAGGGCGAGGTGGTCACCGAGGCCTACCTCGTGCCGGGCCGCTACATCATCGGCCGCACCTCGGACAATGACCTGCAGGTGGACAGCCGCTTCGTCAGCCGCCACCACGCCCAGGTCGTGACTACCACCGAAGGCAGCTGGATCGAGGACCTCAACAGCACCAACGGCATCTACGTGCGCGGCAAGCGCATCCGCCGCCATCGGCTTGCCGAGGGCGACGTGGTGCAGATCGGCCAGCACTCGCTCACCTACTCCCGCGCCGACGTCGGCGGCAGCACGGTGGCGATGGATCCGGACGCGGATGCGGACGAGGCTGAGGCCGAGGGCGACGAGAGCGTCGCGGCCGAGGACGAGCGCGGGGGCTGATCGCCGCGGTCGTCGTCTCACTCGTCGAGCGAGTGCGTGTCGTACTCCGACCGAGTCTTGCGGTAGTCGCGGCGCCGCATCCACAGCACGAGGCCCGCGGTGAGCCCGGCAGCCCCCGCTGCGAGCAACCACCCGCGCGGTCCCTTCTCCATGAGGTACGCAGCGACGAGCAGCGCGCCGCCGCCCGTCATGTACACATATGGGATGGCTTCGTAGACCGGCCGCGGGATCCACATCGCCATCGCGCGCTGCGCCTCAGCCCGTGCCGCCGACCGTGAGCCCGTCCACGCGCAGCGTGGGCTGGCCGACGCCGACGGGCACGTCCTGCCCTTCCTTGCCGCAGGTGCCGACGCCGTCGTCGAGCCGCAGGTCGTTGCCGACCATGGAGACGCGGGTCATCACGTCCGGACCGTTGCCGATCAGCGTGGCGCCCTTCACCGGCGCGCCGAGCTTGCCGTTCTCGATGAGATACGCCTCGCTCGCGGAGAACACGAACTTGCCCGAGGTGATGTCCACCTGGCCGCCGCCGAAGTTGCGGCAGTAGAGTCCCTTCTGCACCGAGGCGATGATCTCGCCGGGATCGTGCGAGCCGGGCAGCATGTAGGTGTTGGTCATGCGCGGCATGGTGAGGTGCGCGAACGACTCGCGCCGTCCGTTACCCGTGGGAGCCACGCCCATGAGCCGCGCGTTCAACTTGTCCTGCAGGTAGCCCTTCAGGACGCCGTCCTCGATGAGCGTCGTGCACTGCGTGGGCGTTCCCTCGTCGTCCACGTTGAGCGAGCCGCGTCGCGAGGCGAGCGTGCCGTCGTCGACGATGGTGACGCCGGGCGCCGCCACGCGCTGGCCCATGCGCCCGCTGAACGCCGAGGTGCCCTTGCGGTTGAAGTCGCCCTCGAGCCCGTGCCCCACCGCCTCGTGCAGCAGCACGCCCGGCCAGCCCGGGCCGAGCACGACCGTCATCGTGCCCGCCGGCGCCGGCACGGCCTCGAGGTTCACGCGCGCCGTGCGCACCGCCTCGCGCACCAGCTCGCGCCAGCGCCCGGACTCGAGGAACTCGCCGTAGCCGAAGCGCCCGCCGCCGCCCGCGTAGCCCTGCTCGCGCCGTCCCTCGTGCTCGATGATCACGGACACGTTGAGCCGCACCAGCGGCCGCACGTCGGCCGCCAGCGTGCCGTCGCTCGCGAGCACCAGGATCGTGTCGTGCGAGGCCGCAAGGCTCGCCATCACCTGGCTGATGCGCGGGTCGAGCGCGCGCGCCTCGCGGTCGATGGCCTCGAGAAGCTTCACCTTGTCGGTATCGCCGAGGCTCTCGACCGGGTCCATGGGCTGGTACAGGGCGCGGCGGCCCGGCGAATGCCAGGCCTGCAGTGCGCCCGAGCCGCCCGAGCGCGCAATGGCGCGCGCGGCGCGCGCGGCCTCCAGCAGCGCCGGCAGCACCACCTCGTCGGAGTAGGCGAAGCCCGCCTTCTCGCCCGACAGCGCGCGCACGCCGACGCCGTGGTCGATGCTGTGGGCGCCGTCCTTGACGATGCTGTCCTCCATCGACCACGACTCCTCGCGGGTCAGCTGGAAGTACACGTCGGCGTAGTCCACCGCGTGGCCCATGACGTCGCCGAGCACGTTCGCCACCCGGTCCTCGTCGAGGCCGGCCGGCAGCAGCAGGCCCGCACGCGCGAGGTCGATCGGGTCGGCCGGCGTCGCGGCCGTCGCGGCGCCCGGCTGGGGCGAGAACAGGGCGGGAGGAATCGAGATCTGCATGGAACTCACTGGGCCAGGCGGCGGTGGTCGAGGGAGGGGAAATTCTGCCTGACCTCGCGCTGCCGGACGAGGTCGATCTCGGCCAAGACCACCCCGCTGCCCCGCGGCAGCCGGGCGAGCACCCGCCCCCAGCAGTCCACGATCATGGAATCCCCATGGGTTTCCCGGCCGTTCTCGTGGAAACCGGACTGCGCCGGGGCCACGACGTGGCAGAAGTTCTCGATGGCCCGCGCGCGCAGCAGCGTCTCCCAGTGCGCCCGGCCGGTGGGCGCGGTGAAGGCCGACGGCAGGCAGAACCACTCGGCGCCGAGGTCCACGAGGCGCCGGAACAGCTCCGGGAAGCGCAGGTCGTAGCACACCGCGAGCCCGAGGACGCCCGCCGGGGTCGCCACGCACACGGGCTCCTGCCCGGGCCGGACGGAGGCCGACTCCTGGTAACGTTCCTCGCGGCCCGGGATCGCCACGTCGAAGAGGTGGATCTTGTCGTAGCGCGCGACGCGCCGCCCCTCGGCGTCGAAGACGAGGCAGGCGGCCGCCACGCGCGGCTCACCCGGCACGCGCAGCGGCACCGTGCCCGCCACGATCCACAGCCCGAGCCTGCGCGCGAGGCCAGCGATCTCCGTCTGGATCGGACCGCCGGCGTCGTCCTCCGCGATGGCGAGCTTGTCGGCCTCGTCGTGCCCCATGAACGCGAAGTTCTCGGGCAACGCGGCGATCACGGCGCCGCGCTCGCGCGCCTCGGCGAGCAAGCGGCCGGCCGTCGCGAGATTGCGCGCGATGTCGGCGCTCGAGGACATCTGGAGGGCAGCAACGCAGGTCATGGCTCGGGATCCTCGGGGGGTGCGACGGGCGGGACGATTGCGGGCGGAACCACTGCGGGCGGGCTCGTGCCGACGCTGGCCGAGATGCGCTCCACCACCGGCTCGGACCAGGGCCCCGTCACCCGGTAGTAGGCGCGCGCCAGCCCCTGCAGCTGTCCCTTGAAGAGCTGCGAGAACAGCAGCGCGCCCGCCGCGCCCACCGGCCCGCCGGCGAGCGCGCCGGCGATCGTGATCGGGCCGCTGGGGTTGCCGCTCACGATGACGGTCTGGTCGTAGTCCTGCGCCGCGAGGCCGGTGCGGCCGACGACGCCGATGTCCACCGTCGCGCCCTCGAGCAGCAGGTTCTGCGTGTAGGCGCTGCCGCCACGCAGTTCGAAGTCCCCAGTCACGCTGTCGAACGCGAGCCCTTCGTCGGTGACGTCGCGGAAGTCGAGCGACAGGCGGCGCGGCAGTTCGATGATGCTCGTGAGCCCGAGGATGCGGCCGGCGCCGGGCTTCACGCTGCGAAGCTGGCCGCGACCGAGATCGAGGCGCAGCGTGCCGTCCATGCGGGCGAGCACGTCCGCATCGGGACCGCCGCTCCAGCTGACGCCGGCGTTGAGGCGGGCGTGCTCGGCCTCCACGGCGTCGCGGTAGCCGAGCGCGCGCGAGGCCGCGGCAAGGTCCTTGCTCTCGAACTCGAGCGTGAGCTGGGTGCGCGAGCCCTGCGCCTCGGCGAACCAGCCGCCGCTCGCCTGCAGCTTGAAGTCGCCGGACTCGGTCGCGAGGTTCGCGAGCCGCAGGCCGCGCGGATCCCTGGCGAGGTCGGCCTCGAGCCGCCCGAAGCGACGTCCCTGCCAGGTAAAATCCTGTGCGCGCACGAGGATCGCGGGCAGGTCGCGCGGATCGGTTTCCTCGCGCGGCGCCGCCGTGCCGCGCTCCGCGGGCGGCTCGAGCTGCAGTCGCTGCATCTGCAGATCGATGGGATCCCCGCCCGCGAGATCCGCTGGAATGGTCACCAGCCCCTCGGCCATCGGCCCGCTCACCTCGATGCGCCAACCCCGGCCGGCGGGTCGCAGGCCGGCGGTGACGTCGAGGAACTCGAACCCGACGACGCGCGCACGATCGAGGTGCACGTCCACGGGCCCGAGCCAGTCGCCGAGCCGCGTGCTGCCCGGCGTGGCCGGACGCAGTGCCAGCCATTCGGCGAGGTCGAATTCCGGCCAGTCGCCGCCGACGTGCAGGCCCGGCCGGGTCGGCCGCGCGGGCGCCTGTCCGTCGAAGCGCGCCGCGCCGCGCTCCAGCCTCCAGCGCTCGTTGTCACCGCGCGCGAACTCCAGCAGCGCGCGAGCAGCGCCGGACTCGATCCGCAGGTTGTTCTGGCCGGGGCGCGGCAGATCGAGGACGACGCGCGTCGGGCGCAGCTCGCCGGGCCGCTTCGCGAACGGCCGGGGCGCGGCGACGTCGAGGCCGCCGAGATCGCTCGTGACCTCGATCTGCGTGGTCCACTCGTTGCGTGCAGCCGGGCGCTCGACCCGCCCCCGCAGCTTCCAGGGCGTGGTGCCCGACATCCGGATGGTATCGGGCAGGCCGATCACGGCCGGCAGCTTCGCGCCGGCCGCACGTCCCTCGCCCTCGAACAGGATCGAGGCCGACACACCTGCGCGTGTCGTTTCGGGCCGCACCGAGATCTCGAACGGACCGTCGAGGTACGTGCCCTTGAGTCCTTGCCCGCGCGCGCTGCGTTCGCCGATCTCGAGTTCGCCGGTGATCCGCGTGACCGGCTCGCGCAGCACCGGCCAGCGCGCCGTCGCCGAGCGGAAGCGCGTGCGCACCGAGTACTCGCGCGCGGCGGCATTGCCGGTCGGCAGCTTCATGTCGAAGGCGAAATCCGCCGGCCCCTCCGCCGACAGCGACATGAACTGCGCGCCCAGCTTCGGTCCCAGCGGGCTCTTCTGCAGCAGCTCGAGCGCCTGCCCGACGTCGCCCGCGGCCGTGGCCTCGAGCGCGAGCACCGGCTGGCGATAGTCCTCGATCTCGAACGACGTGGCGCCGACCCGCAGGCCGCCGACCCTGCCCTCGCGCAGTCGGGCGCGGGTCGAGGCGTTGCGGAACTCGACGCTGCCGATGGCCTCGGTGAGCGAAGGGAAACCGTCGAAGTACTTGAGCGTCGCGCCTTCCACCTCGGCGGTCGCGACGAACTCGCCCTCGCCCTGGCGGAACGGGAAGCGCCGCACCGGCCCGCGGTAGCTGAAGCGGCCCGCAGTGACCTCGCCTCCCTCGAAGGCCTCGTCCAGCCAGATCAGTGTCGTAGGCTTGAGTCGCCCCACCGGCAGGAACTGGCGCACGGCGGTGACGTCGAAGCGCCCCACGCGCGCCTCGGCTGCGAGGAACGGCAGCCCGGGACCGCGGCCGAGCCGCAGCTCGAAGCCGCCCTCCGCTTTCCCGGCCGCATGCTCGAGTGCGACCTGCGGCGAACCCACGACCCACGCCGCACCGTCGCGCCACCAGTCCACCTCGGACTCGACGCGCTGGATCGCGATCGGCTTGCGGAACATGCGCGGCCACTCGAAGGTCGGCGCCAAGCCGGGCAGCGCCACGCGGCCCCGCTGCTCCGTTCCGGACAGACTCGCGGTCAGCCCGGTCACTCCGGGCCAGCGGCCGGCCGGCCGCACCGACAGGTCCGCGACCACGGCGCTCGCGGCAAAGCGCGGCGGCGAGCCGGCGCGTTCGCGCAGCACGTCGGCGTACAGGCTGCGGATCTCGCCCGAGGGATCGAGGCCGGCCCAGCGATCGAACCCGGCGGGCGCGGTCGCGAGCACCAGTGGCCACAGGTCCTCGGCCCGCAACCACTCGGCATGCACCTGCAGGGCGAACGCGCTCGCCGGATGCCCGCGCCACGACCCGGCGAGCGCCAGCGGGCTGCCGGATGCCGCGCGTTCGCGCTGCAGCACGAGATCGGTCGTGCGGAACGTCCAGGTCTCGCCCTCGCGACGCAGCCTCAGGGTCCCGGCGATGCGCACGTAACGCGCCTCGACCGGCTGTTCGGGCGGCTCGCGCAGGATCGCCTTCTTGTCCGCAGTCCGCATGCTGAGCGGCGAGGCGCCTTCGGCGCGATACGGCTCGGACAGCTCGACCGCTGCGATCGGCGGGACTTCGCGCCGCGGCAGGGTCAGCGCTACGTCGGCGAAGTCCAGCTCCGCACGCAGCTGGCGCAGCCGGCCCTGCGCGACGTTCACGATGGCGCGCACCCGGCCCGCACCGGAGCCCGGTTGCACGGCGCGCTCGGGCAGGAAGTCCGCGAGGCCGGCGAGCGCGAGGCGGTCGGCGCGCACCTCGAGGCGTGCGTCGAGCTCGGCCGTACGCTCCAGCGAGCCGCGCAGCTCGCCGTCGAACTCGATGCGCTCGCCGAGCTCGGCCGGCAGCCGTGCGCTGCCCGTCACGTCCACCGCTTCCTGCGCACGCCGCAGCGACAGTTGCACGCGGCCGAGTTGCCAGGGGCCCCGCCCGGTCAGCCGGTCCTCGTAGCGCACGGTGGCCTCGACGATGTCGAGCCGTCCGGCCGGCAGGCGGTCGAGGTCGAACACGGGACGGTCGGCGGGACGCTCGCGCTGGCCGAGCAGGCGGATGCGGCCGTCCGGGAGACGCACCACGGTGACGGCCGGGCCGACGAAGCGGATCCGTCCGGCCACCAGCTCGCCGGTGCGGAACAGGCTCCAGGCGTCGAGCGCGACGCTGGCCTCGCGGGTCTCGAACAGCGCCTGGTCGGCGTCGCGGTCCAGCACCCGTACGTCGCGCAGCACGACCTCGGGGCCCCACCAGCGCATGCGCGCATCGATCGCCGCGAATTCGAGCCTCAGGTTCGTCTGGCGCTCGATCCAGCCCTGGATGCGGACGGCGTTGTCGGGCACGAGCGCGAGCGCGAAGCGCAGCAGACCGAGCACCAGCGCGGCGAGGATCAGGAGGCCCGCAAAGGTACCCGCCAGCACACGCCAGATCCGGGCGGTCGAGCCGCGCCCGGGCGATCGACTCACATCAGCACCACGTCGTACTGGTCGGGTTCGTACAGCGACTCGGTCTGCAGCCGGATCGGCTTGCCCACCAGCACCTCGAGCTCGCCGAGCGCGGCGGACTCCTCGTCGAGCAGGCGCTCGATGACGTCCTGGTGCGCGAGGACGAGCAGCTGCTGCAGGTCGAACTGCCCGGCCTGGCGCAGGATCTCGCGGAAGATCTCGTAGCAGACCGTCTCGGGCGTCTTGAGGAAGCCGCGGCCCTCGCACGACGGGCAGGGCATGCACAGCTGGTGGGCGAGGCTCTCGCGCGTGCGCTTGCGCGTCATCTCGACGAGGCCGAGCTGCGAGACCGTGGAGACGTGCGTCCGGGCGTGGTCCTTGGCGAGCGCCTTCTCGAGCGCCTGCAGGACCTGGCGGCGGTGCTCCTCCTCCTCCATGTCGATGAAGTCGATGATGATGATGCCGCCGAGGTTGCGCAGGCGCAGCTGGCGCGCGATCGCCACCGCCGCCTCGAGGTTGGTGCGGTAGATCGTCTCCTCGAGGTTGCGGTGCCCGACGTAGGCGCCGGTGTTCACGTCGATGGTCGTGAGCGCCTCGGTCTGGTCGATGATCAGGTAGCCGCCCGACTTGAGCGCCACCTTGCGGTCGAGCGAGCGCTGGATCTCCTCCTCGACGCCGTGCAGGTCGAAGACCGGGCGGCTGCCGGTGTAGCGCTCGACGCGCGCCTCGAGCCCCGGCATGAAGGTCGCGGCGAACTCGCGCATCTGCTCGCAGGTGCGCTCGTGGTCCACCAGCACGCGGTCCACGCCCTCGCCCACGAGGTCGCGCATCAACCGGAGCGGCAAGGGCTGGTCCTCGTGCACCAGCGCTCCCTGCGCGGCGCCGCGGGCCCGCTCGGTGAGCACGTCCCAGAGCTTGCGCAGGAACAGCATGTCGGCGCGCAACGCCTCGCCCGTGGCGCCTTCCGCCGCGGTGCGCACGATGTAGCCGCCCGTGCTGCCCGCCGGCATGTAAGCGTGCATCGCGTCGCGCAGCCGCTGGCGCTCGGCCTCGTTCTCGATGCGCGCCGACACGCCCACGCCGTGGCCGAAGGGCATGTACACGAGGCAGCGCGAGGGGATGGTGACGAACGTGGTGAGTCGCGCGCCCTTGGTGCCGAGCGGGTCCTTGAGCACCTGCACGAGGAGGTCGGCGCCCTCGCCCACCAGCTCGCGAATGCTGTCGGTGCGCGGCGCGTCGCCGGCGCCTTCGGCGTCGGCCGGCTGCACGATGTCGGAGACGTGCAGGAAGGCCGTGCGCTCGAGCCCGATGTCGATGAACGCGGCCTGCATGCCGGGCAGCACGCGCGAAACGCGGCCCTTGTAGATGTTGCCGGCAAGGCCGCGGCGGCTGGCACGCTCGACGAACAGCTCCTGCAGGACGCCGTTCTCGAGCAGCGCGGCGCGCGTCTCGCGCGGGCTGACGTTGACCACGAGCTCGGTGGTCATGCCGCGGCGCCCCCCGCCGGGTGCCCGAGCACCGGGGCGAGCAGCTCCCAGGTCTCGTACAGCGGCAGCCCCATGATCCCGGAGTAGCTGCCGGCGATGTGCCGGATGAAGAGCGCGGCGCGACCCTGCACGGCGTAGCCGCCTGCCTTGTCGTCGGGCTCGCCGGAGCGGCAGTACCAGTCGAGTTCCTCGGCCGCGAGCGAACGCAGGCTTACGCTGCTCGTCGACACGCGCGCCGCCGCGCCGCCGGCGTGACGCAGTGCGACCGCCGTGTGCACCTCGTGCGTGCGGCCTGCGAGCCGCGCGAGCATCGATCGCGCCTCGGCCGGGTCGGCGGGCTTGCCGAAGATCTCGCCCTCGAGCGCCACGGTCGTGTCGGCCGCCAGCACGGGCCTTCGATCCCCTGCGGCGAGGCGCTGCCACAACGCTTCGGCCTTGGCCTCGGCGAGCCTGAGCACGTAGGTCGAGGGCGCTTCGCCGGGGCGCACCGCCTCGTCGATGTCCACCGGGCGAACCTCGTGCGCGACGCCCACCTGGCGCAGCAATTCGCTGCGCCGGGGCGAGGCGGAGGCGAGCAGGATCACGGGTGGCGGCATCGCCCGATCATTCCGCGACGACCGTGGCCTCGACCCGTCGCTCCGCCACCAGCGAGTTGCTGATCAGGCAGACGTGCTCCGCCCGCTCCAGCAGCTGCACCGACTTCGCCTCGTCGGTGCCGGCCGGAACGTGCAGCCGGGCGCGTACCACCATGTGCGTGAAGCGGGTCTTGCCCTCGAGCCGGTTCAGGGTGCCCTCCACCTCGCACTCGAGCGAGTGCCACTCGAACTTGTTGGCGCGCGCCACGCCGCGGAAGCTGAGCAGGAAGCAGTCCGCCACGGCCGCGCACAGCAGCGTCTCGGGCGACCAGCGGTCGCCGGGGCCGTCGAACTCGGCGGGCGGCGCAGTCACGAGCGTCGGCAGTCCGGCGGAGGTGACTGGCACGTCGCCCTCCGGGGTGGCCGAGGCCTGCACGAGGTAGAGGTGTGGATAGGGATGCATGCAAAGCTCCGGAGTCGGGACAAACCGGCATTCAAACGCGCCCGCACCGCGCTGTCCACCGCTGGGGCGGCGCGGAGTTCGCAGATTCAGGGACGGTGGTAGGGCTGGCCCTTGATCACGGATACGGCGCGGTACAGCGCCTCGGCCACCACCACCCGCGCGAGCCCGTGGGGCAAGGTCAGGGGCGACAGCGACCAGCGCAGGCAGGCCCGCTCGTCCAGCGCGGTCGCAAGGCCGTCGGGCCCGCCGATGCAGAAGGCGAGCGGCTCGCCCAGGCGGGCGCGGTCCTCGAGCCAGCCGGCGAGCTGCGCGGTCGAAAGCGCGCGCCCGGCCACTTGCAGCGCGACGATGGCCGTGCGCGGCCCGGCCGCCGCCAGCATGCGCTCGCCCTCGGTCGCCACGGCGCGGCGCGAGTCCGCGCCGCTGCGACGACCCAGTTCGATCTCGGTGAGTTCCAGCCGGTAGTCGCCGCGCAGGCGTCCGGCGTAGTCGGCAAAGCCCGCCTCCACCCAAGCCGGCATGCGGGTGCCGGCCGCCACCAGTCGCATCAGCATCGCGTCATCCTGCCGGCCAGTGGGGCCGGCGGCGGCGTCAGGCCGCGGCGCCGCCTGCCCACAATTTCTCGAGGGCGTAGAACTCGCGCACCCGCGGCAGCATCACGTGCAGCACGACGTCCTGCAGGTCGAGCAGCACCCACTCGCCGTCGCGCTCGCCCTCCGTCCCGTAGGGCCGGAAGCCCGCCTCCTTGCAGCGCTGGGCGACGCGCTCGGCGAGCGACTTGACGTGACGGTCGGAGGTGCCGCTCGCCACCACCATGGTGTCGGTGATGTCGGTGAGCCCGCGCACGTCGAGCGCCTTGACGTCCACCGCCTTCAGTTCCGCGAGCGCGGCGAGCACGACGTCGCGCAGCGTCCGCACGGACTTCGCCGCAGCGGCCTTCCGGGTTGCCGGCGGCGTCGCCCGGGCACGCGGGCCGCCGGACGCGGCGCGAGTCGCCGCGAGCGGCTTCGCCTTCGCCGGGGCCGTCGTCCGGGCCACTGTCTTGGCCGCCTTCTTGACTGTCTTCCTGACAGCGGGCTTCGCCCTGGCCGCAGTCGGAGCCCGGGTCTTGGCGGGGGGCGAGGTCTTGCTCGTGGTACGTCGGCTGGCGGGTCGCTTTGCTGTCATGCTCACCTCTTGGCTTGGACGTGGTAACAACCGGTGTCGGCGATGAGGGCCCGCACGGAGTCGGGCACCAGGTAACGGGGATCGCGACCGGCGACGATCAGGTCGCGCAGGTCGGTCGATGAAATCTCGAGCGGCGTGACGCCGTGGACGCGGATGCGCCCCGCCGGCGTGGCGTGCAGTTCCCGAGCATCCGCGGCGCCCCGCTCCGCCAGCAGCTCGGCGAGCAGGCCCTCGCGCGGCGCCGACCAGCCGGGCCGGTGCGCCACGACGAGGTGCGCGAGGCCGAGGATCTCACGCCACTCGTGCCACTCGGGCAGGCCGAGGAACGCATCCATGCCGATGATCAGGCACAGCGACCGCTCGGGCGCCTCGGCGCGCAGCTCGCGCAGCGTCGTGACGGTATAGGAAGGCCCGTCACGGCGCAGCTCGCGGTCGTCCACCGCAAAGCCGGGCTGATCGGCGACTGCGGCCTGCACCATCGCGAGCCGGCGTCGCGCGTCGCAGCGCGGCGGGTCGCGGTGCGGCGGCTGGCCGGCCGGCACGAAGCGGACCTCCGCGAGCCGCAGCACCTGCAGCAGCTCGAACGCGGTGCGCAGGTGCCCGTAGTGGATCGGATCGAAGGTGCCGCCGAAGATCCCGAGCGGGCTCATGCGGCGAGCCGGACCCCGGCGATGCGCGCGGTGAGCGCCTCGAGCGACACCCAAGGATCGCCGCGCCGGCTGCCCTTGGTGACGCGATCCGCGCTCGCCGCGGCGAGCAGCAGCGAATCGATGTCGGCACGCGAGAGGCGCTTGAGCGCGGCACGCAGTGGATCCTGCCGGCGCGACCAGATCTGCTCGGAGCGGAAGATGTCGTCGAGCGAGCGCTCGCGCTCGGCGCGCTGGGCGACGCGCGACAGTCCGCGCAGGTCGTTCAGCAGTGCCCACAGCACCAGCGGCGGCTCGCGGCCCTCGCCGCGCAGGCCTGCCAGGATGCGCAGCGCGCGTCCAGGCTCGCCCGAAAATGCCGCCGCGGACAGCTCGAACACGTCGTAGCGCGCGCTGTCGGCGACGAGTTCAGCGACCTGGCCCGCGTCGAGCGTGTCCCCGGGCATCAGCAGCGCGATGCGCTCGACCTCCTGCTGCGCGGCGAGCAGGTTGCCCTCGACGCGGTCGGCGAGCAGCTCGGCCGCCGCGGGCTCGATCGTCACGCCCTTGCGCCCGAGGCGTTCGCGGATCCACCCGGGCAGGGCCGGGCGCTCGACCGGCTGCGTGACCACCAGCACGCCGTGTTTCTCGAACGTGCCGACCCAGGCGGTCTTGAGCGTCTTGTACTCGAGCTCGCCGGACACGAGCAGCACGGTGTCCTCGGGCGGGCGTTCGGCCAGACCCGCCAGCGCGCGCCCGGACTCCGCGTCCGGTGTCGGCCCGATCCGCAGCTCGATGAGCCGGCGGGTCGCGAACAGCGACAGGTTTGCGGCATCGGTGAGCAGCGCGTTCCAGTCGAAGCCGCGCTCGAGGAAGTGCACTTCGCGGTCGGTGTAGCCCTGGGTCCGTGCGGTGGCGCGGATCGCGTCGCAGGCCTCGCCGATCAGCAGCGGCTCGCTGCCGGTGACGAGGTAGGCACTGCGCAGGCCGCGGGCGAGGCCAGACGACAGGGCGTCCGGTGAGGTCCTCACTGCGCGCGCAAGCTCGGGGCAGGGGCCCGGAGACGCAGCGGTACCGAGGTATTGATCTGCATGCGAGCCGGATTATGCAGCGTCGACCGGGAGGGTTCCACCGGCGCGTCATCCGCTCCTCGCCGGCGGTGCCGGCGGCAGTCCGTCCTGCACCCGCGCGTCGCGGCTCGCGGTGAGGTGCACGATGACGCCGAGCGCAGCCATTGCCCAGACGATCACCGCGCTCGACGGCAGGTCGGTGACGAGGGACACGCCGAGCCCGACGACATAGCTCGCGATTGCCACCAGATAGCCGAGCGTGAGCTGCCGGCCCCGGCCATGCCGATACGTCGCGAGCGCGGGCACGATCAGCGTGGTGAACACGAGGTAGACGCCGACCAGCTGGACCGATTGCGTCACCATCAGGGAGAACAGCACGTAGAAGCCGACGTGCCCCATCCGCTCGCGCCACCGGAACCACACCAGCAGGAAGATCGCGGTGAGGATCGCCGCGCGCAGCAGCTGCCCGGTGGATACCCAGAGGATCTGTCCGGCGAGCAGGTCCTTGAGCTCCTCGCCGCCGTGCGGATTGTTGGCCAGCAGCAGGATCTGCGCGGTCGAGGCCAGCACGAACAGGACGCCGATCAGCGCCTCCTGCACCTCGGGCCGCCGGCGCTCGGTCCAGGTGAGCAGCAGCGCGCCGAGCAGGGCCGAGGTCACCGCCGCGACCTGCGTCTGCCAGCCGGCGAGTTCCAGGCCGAAGGCACCCGAGGCGATCACGCCGAGCCCGGCGACCTGTGCGATGGCCAGGTCGATGAACACGATGCCGCGCCTGAGCACCTGCTGGCCGAGCGGGACGTGCGACAGGACGACCAGCACGCCCGCCACGAGGGCCGGCCAGAGGATGCTCAGGTCGGCAGAGAGCGGGTTCATCGCCCGGCCGCCGCGAGGAGCCTCTGCAGCGTATCGTCGAACAGGCCGAAGAGGTCCGCGGCTTCTGCCGTACCGCCGACGGAGAAAGGCAACGTGACCACGGGCGCGTGGATGCGCTCGGACAGCCACTCGGCGGACCGCGGGTTGTTGTAGGCATTGCGCAGGATCATGCGCGGCGGCGACGCGGCGAGCTTCGTTACCAGGCCGGCCAGGTGTCCCGCGCTCGGTGGCACGCCGGGCTTGGGTTCGATGGCGGCAAGCTCCTGCAGGCCCAGCCAGTTGACGAGGTAGACCTGGTCGCGATGCATCACGACCACCGGCACGCCGCGGAGGGGCTTGGCCTGTTCCGACCAGCGCGCCATGGCCTTCTGCCAGCGCGACTGGAAGTCGGCACCGCGCGAGCGGTAGTACGCCGCGTGCGGCGCATCGACCGCCGCGAGGCGCTCGGTGAGCGCCTTTGCGACCGTCGCCACGTTGCGGGGGTCGAGATGCGCGTGCGGGTTGCCGAAGGCGTGAATGTCGCCCATCGAGCGATCCACGGTCGTCGGGACCTCGAGCAGTCGCAATGCCGAACTTGCCTCGAAGTGTCCGGGGGCGCCCGTTTGAATTCGCGGGTTGCCGGACTCCTGCAGCAGCACCGGCAGCCAGCCCGCCTCGAGGTCGGCGCCATTGGCCACGAGCAGGTCCGCAGTGCGCGCGCGGGCGACGAGGCTCGGCTTGGCATCGACGCTGTGGACGTCCTGCAGGGCGCTGGTCGCCGTGTAGACGTTCACCTGGTCGCCGCCCAGCTCGGTCGCCAGCGCGCCCCAGTCGGCGGTGGTCGCCAGCACCTTGATCGCCGCCTCGGCGGGCAGCATCGGCAGCAGCGCCAGCGCGAGACAGAGGGTCCGGATGAGTCGGGTCATGGCCGGTCTCCTAGAACTTGTGGGCGCCGTGGGCGCCGATGGCGACGATGTACTGGATGAGCAGCTGCCGATCGGTCTCGGCATCGCGCGCGTCGTCCCAGGCGTACTGGGCGCGCAGGCGAGAGAACTCGCTCAGGCTCCAGTCGACCATGGCGCTCAGCCGGCTCGGCGAGGCCGGCAGCAGCAGCGGGAAATCCGCGGCCTGCAACGCGCCGCTGCTCACGAGGTCGATGCGCGGCGAGCCCGAATCGAGTTCGTCGTAGCGCAGCCCGGCGCGCCAGCGCGGCATGAACTGGTAGACGCCCTGCACGTACCAGCCGGATTGCCGGCTGCGATAGCCGTCGCTGAGGCCCGCGCCGTCGACATCGAAGGCGAGGTCACCGTCCTCGGTGCGGTGCATGTATTCCGCCTGCAGCTTCAGCAAGCGTCGCCGGGCATCGCCCGTCGGCGTCCACTTCAGTACGGCATCGGCGATCCAGGTCTGCGAGCTGCCGGTGAAGGCGTTGACGACCGGGTTGCCGAAGCCGTCGAGGTCGTCGTAGGCGCGGTCCTCGGCATCCTGGTCGAGCCAGGAGAGGCCGGCACGCCAGCCGATCGAGTCGCCGAGGTCGCCGCCCGCATGGGCAAAGAGCGCGATGCCGTTGAGTCCATTGCCGCCGGATCGCGTGCCGGGGAACCCACTGCCGTTGCCGGTCTCGGCGCCGAGCTCGAGGTAGAGGTCCGTGGGCGCGAGCCATTTCACCTGCACGCCGTCCTGCGCGTACTGGCCGCCGAAGAACGCCTGGTAGGCGAGCGGCTGGTCGACGAAGTCCCAGGCGTGGGCGTGGAGCTCGTTCAAGTAGCCGAGACCCGAGAAGAAACGCCCGCCCTTGACCGTGAAGCCCGCGGGCAGTGCGCTGGTGCGGACGAACGCTTCCTCGACGCCGATCTCGTTCTCGGGCGACAGCGCGGCGGTCAGGCTGGCGGTGAAGTAGGGATCGACGCTGCCCGTGAACGTGACCTCGGACTCACCGAGGTTGAAGCTGCGCTCCCCGGGCCCGATCTCGCCGCCGCTCGGCATGAAGCCGGCGAAGTGGTAATCGCCCGGATCCTCCGACAGGTCGGCATAGGTGCCCGTGAGAATCGCCGAGATGGCCGGATTGAATGCCGAGGAATTGCGCGGCGGCGCGGTGGCCGGCGCCGGGGGTGGCGGTTCAGCCGCGACCGTGGCGGCGTCCGGCGCCGCCGACTCGAGCTGGTCGATCCGGGACTCGAGCGCGGCCACGCGCTCCGCGTACTGGGCCTTGAGCTCGGCAATTTCCGCGCGCAGCGCGGCGACATCGTCCGCCTGGGCCGCGTGCGTTGCGGCGGGCAGCAGCGCCGTCGCGACGGCGACAGTCGCAACGAACCGGGAAACCTGTTCCATGGGGAGTTCCTCGTCGATCAATGGCAATGCGGCCCGCGGGCGGCCGGACTCGATCAAGCGAATTGCCGATCAACGAGGAGGGGCGCGGGAACGAAAAGCGGGGTGGCGGGGACGTTCGACGGTCGGGGCCGTGGCGGCGACCGGCAGGGTGCCCGGCGCCAGGCACGCGAGGAACAGCGCCGCGGCCACGCCACCAGCCACGACCAGCAACGGCGCGTGCGAGACGCAGTCCATGCAGAGCTGGCTGTGCTGGCCCGGTAAGGCCGGCCCATCCGGGCCGCCGGGCAGGTGGCGCAGCACGTGCACCTGGGCCACCGACTGCACGAACAGCAACGCAAGCAGCGCGATCGCGACGAGCGTCGTTCGCCCGGGGATTCCCGGGATCCGCAGTCCAGCCATGGCGCGGATACTACCGAAAAGCCTCCTGCCGCGCCCGTCGGCCCCGTCGCGGCACGGTTGCCGCTATCCTAGCCACCCGATTCGCGACGCAACGACGTGACCCATGGGCAAGCCGCAGCACTCCCAGGCAAGACGCAGCCTCTACCCCTCCATCGAGCCATACCGCAGCGGCTGGTTGCACGTCTCGCCGGTCCACGAGATCTACTGGGAGGAATCCGGCAACCCGCGCGGCAAGCCCGCGGTGTTCGTGCACGGCGGACCCGGCGCGGGCTCGAGTCCGCAGGCGCGCAGCTTCTTCGATCCGAAGCGCTACCGCATCGTGGTGTTCGACCAGCGCGGCTGCGGCCGCAGCCGGCCGCACGCGAGCCTCGTGGACAACACCACCTGGCACCTCGTCGCGGACATGGAGCAGTTGCGCAAGCACCTCGGGATCGAGCGCTGGCTGGTGTTCGGCGGCTCGTGGGGCTCGACGCTTGCGCTGGCGTATGCGCAGGCGCACCCGAAGCGCGTCAGCGAGCTCGTGCTGCGCGGCATCTTCATGCTGCGCAAGGCGGAGATCGACTGGTTCTACCAGCAGGGCGCGAGCGCGCTCTTCCCCGATCGCTGGGAAGGCTACGTGTCCGCGATCCCGAAGCGCGAGCGCGGCGACCTCGTGGCCGCCTTCCACCGGCGCCTCACGTCGAGGAACCGCGCGACGCAGCTCGCCGCCGCCCGCGCGTGGTCCATCTGGGAGGCCGCCACCAGCTTCCTGCACACCAACGAGGACAACGTCGACAAGTGGGGCGAGGAGGAATTCGCGATCGCCGTGGCGCGCATCGAGTGCCACTACTTCGTGAACAAGGGCTTCCTCGAGCGCGAAGACCAGCTGCTGCGCGGCGTGCGTCGCATCCGCCACATCCCCGCCGTGATCGTGCAGGGCCGCTACGACGTGGTCTGCCCGATGATGACCGCGTGGGACCTGCACCGCGCCTGGCCGGAGGCCGACTTCCGCGTCGTGCCCGACTCGGGCCACTCCGCGCTCGAGCCCGGCATCACGCACGAGCTCGTGGGCGCGACCGACCGCTACGCGCGCACTAGAGCGACGCCAGCCGCCGCAGCACGAGGTCCGCGAGGTCGCGTGCCATCGCCTCGCGCAGCACGTCCTCCTCGTGGCCCTTCGCGAGCAGCTGGCTCTCGTCGAAGCTGAAGTTGCGGGTGAGCTCGAGGCGCTGCGCGGGCACCGCCTCCTCGCCGCCGCGATCCACCGAGTACTCCACGACGTACTGGATCTCGAACTCCGTGGGCGTATTGCGCGCCGACACGGCTAGCACGCGCCGGCTCGAGCGGTCGATTCGCACCCTGATCACGGCGTCGGCCTCGCCCGCCGACGGCGCGAGCCCGGCGCCGTTGCGCTCGAGCGCGCGACGCAGCTCCACCGCGAAGGGCGAGAGGTCGTCGCGCGCCGACACGTAGACGCGGCCGAGGTCCTCGGGCAGCGGATCGGCCGAGCCCTGCAGGTGGAAGCCGCAGCCCGCCAGCAGCGCAAGGCAGCCGAGGATCACCACCATGGACCGGATGCTCACGGGCGTCACACCACCACGTTGGCGAGCTTGCCTGGCACGTACACGAACTTGCGCAGCGCACGGCCCTCCATGAAGCGCTGCACGTTGGGATCGGCGAGCGCCGCCTCGCGCACGGTCGCCTCGTCGGCGCCGGTGGGCACCGTGACGCGACCGCGCAGCTTGCCGTTCACCTGCACGACCACCTCGACGCTGTCGCGCTCGAGCGCCTTCGGATCGGGCACGGGCCATCGCTCGTCCACCAGCGCGCCGGCGTGGCCGAGCTCACGCCACAGCGCGTGGCAGGCGTGCGGCACGATGGGCGACAGCATTAGGACCACGAACTCGAGCGCCTCATGCATCACCGCCCGCCCCTGCGGCGAGCGGTCCTCGCTTCGGCCGAGCGCGTTCATCAGCTCCATGACCGCGGCGATCGCCGTATTGAACGTGCGGCGCCGGCCGAGGTCGTTGGTGACCTTGGCGAGCGTCTCGTGCACCTGCCGGCGCAAACCGCGCTGCGCGTCGTCGAGCGCGGCGACCTCGAGGGCGGGTGCGGGCCCTGCGGAGACGTGCGCGTGCACGGCCTTCCACAGCCGCTTCATGAAGCGGAACGCGCCCTCCACGCCCTCGTCGGACCACTCGAGCGTCTGCTCGGGCGGCGCGGCGAACATCATGAACAGGCGCGCGGTGTCCGCACCGTAACGCGCGACCAGCTTGTCGGGGTCCACGCCGTTGTTCTTCGACTTCGACATCGTGCCGATCCCGTCCGATTCCACGGGCTCGCCGTCGGTGCGCAGCACCGCGCCGATGCGCGCGCCCTTCTCGTCCACCTGCACGTCCACGTCGGCGGGGTTGTAGTAGACGATGCGGCCCGACGCCGGCTTGCGGTAGAAGATCTCGTTCAGGACCATGCCCTGCGTAAGCAGGTTACTGAACGGCTCGTCGAGCATCGTGAGGCCGAGGTCGCGCATCACGCGCGTCCAGAAGCGCGAGTACAGCAGGTGCAGGATGGCGTGCTCGATGCCGCCGATGTACTGGTCCACCGGCAGCCAGTAGGCGGCGCGCTCGTCCACCATCGCCGCGTCGTTGCCGGCGCTGGCGAAGCGGAAGTAGTACCAGGACGAGTCCACGAAGGTGTCGAGCGTGTCCGTCTCGCGACGGGCCGCGCCACCACACTTGGGGCAGACGCACTTCAGGAACGCTTCGCTGCGGGCGAGCGGGCTGCCGCTGCCGTCCGGCACCAGGTCGTCGGGGAGCACCACCGGCAACTGGTCGTCCGGCACCGGCTGCACGCCGCAGGCCGCGCAGTGGATCAGCGGGATCGGGCTGCCCCAGTAGCGCTGGCGCGAGATGCCCCAGTCGCGCAGGCGCCAGTTGAGGCGACGCTTGCCCGTGCCCTGCGCCTCGAAGAACTTCGCATAGGCGTCGAAGGCTTCTTCGAACTCGAGGCCGTCGAACCGGCCCGAGTTGATGAGGCGGCCGTGCTCGGTGAACGCGCCCGCCTCGATGTCGGGCAGGCTGCCGTCGAGCGGCTGCACCACGGGGTGGATGCGCAGTCCGTAGCGGCGCGCAAACTCCCAGTCGCGCTGGTCGTGCGCAGGCACGGACATCACGGCGCCGGTGCCGTAACTCATCAGCACGAAGTTCGCGACCCAGATCGGCACGCGCTCGCCGGTGACGGGATGGATGGCGTGGATGCCGAGCGGCATGCCGCGCTTTTCCATGGTCTCGAGCGCCGCCTCGGTGACGCCGGTGCGCTGGCATTCGGCGAGGAAGGCCTGCAGGTCGGGATTGCCCTCGGCGGCGCGCTGGGCGAGCGGGTGCTCGGACGCGACCGCCATGTAGGTCACGCCGCAGAGCGTGTCCGGCCTCGTCGTATAGATCGCCAGCGGCTCCGCCGTGTCTTCGACCTCGAACTCGATCTCGAGGCCCTCGGAGCGGCCGATCCAGTTGGCCTGCATCAGGCGCACGCGCTCGGGCCATCCGGGCAGCCGATCGAGCGCGTCGAGCAGATCCTGCGCGTAGTCAGTGATGCGCAGGTAGTACATCGGGATCTCGCGCTTCTCCACGAGCGCGCCGGTGCGCCAGCCGCGGCCGTCGATGACCTGCTCGTTGGCGAGCACGGTCTGGTCCACGGGATCCCAGTTGACGACGCCGGTCTTGCGGTAGGCGATGCCCTTCTCGAGCATGCGCAGGAACAGCCACTGGTTCCAGCGGTAGTACTCGGGCGTGCAGGTGGCGACCTCGCGGCTCCAGTCGATGCCTAGCCCCAACGACTTCAGCTGCCGCTTCATGTAGGCGATGTTGTCGTGGGTCCACTTCCCCGGCGGCACGCCGTTCGCCATCGCGGCGTTCTCGGCGGGCAGGCCGAACGCGTCCCAGCCCATCGGCTGCAGCACGTTGTAGCCCTGCATGCGCATGAAGCGCGTGATCACGTCGCCAATCGTGTAGTTGCGCACGTGGCCCATGTGCAGCCGCCCGCTCGGGTACGGGAACATGCACAGGCAGTAGTACTTGGGCCGGCTCGGGTCCTCGGTGACCGCGAAGGCGCCGAGCGCGTCCCAGTCGGCCTGGGCACGGGACTCGAGGGCGGCGGGATCGTAGCGTTCCTGCATGGCGGGGCCGGCGAGCTGTGGAGCCGGCAAGGATACCCGAGGGGCTAGGCCGCGCGCAGCGGCACCGCGACGAAGCGCGCGATCCCGTCCACGAGCCGCCGCTCGACCGCGCCCTGCCCGCACAGGTAGTTCAGGTGCGCAACCGCCTCGCCCACCGCCAGCAGGCGGTGGAAGCCGCGCGGCACGCGGCGGAACATCACGGGCAGGACCTCGAAGGCGGTGCGCGGCTCGGTGCAGAACTCGCGCAGCGCGTCGAGCTGCTGGTGGTGGTGCCCCGCGAGGTCGGCGAGACGGCGGTGCAGCCCGCGGAACGGGCGCCCGTGCGAGGGCAGGACGATCGTATCCGGGTGGCAGGCGCCGAGCCGGTCGAGCGAGGCGAGGAACTCGCCGAGCGGGTTCGCTTCCGGGGCCGAGGACAGCACGCTCACGTTGGGCGAGATCGCGGGGAGCACCTGATCGCCGCTCACCAGCAGCCTCCTCTGCTCGTCGTGCAGGCACAGGTGGCCGCGGCAGTGGCCGGCGGTCTCAACTACTCGCCAGGATCCACCGCCCGCCTCGAGGACATCGCCGTCGCACGGGCTCGCCGCCAGCGCCGGCAGGCCGCCGTACCAGCCGCGGTGATCGCCCCGCGCAGGCGGCGCGCCGGGCGGCACCTCGACGCCGTGCACCTGCAGGAACCCGCGGATGCGCTGCGCGAGCACCTCGGAGTCGGTGGCGAGGAACTGCCCGGCCGAACGGTGCGCGTACTCCGACATCCAGACCGCGGCGCCGTGTCGGGCCGCGAGCCACGGCGCGAGGCCCATGTGATCGGGGTGGTCGTGCGTGACGAAAATTCGGCGTAGTGGCCGACCGCCGAGCGTGCGCTCCTCGAGGCGCAGCCAGGCCTCGCGGCACACCTCCTCGGCCATGCCGGTGTCCACCAGCATCCAGCCGTCGCCGTCCTCGAGCAGCCACACGTTGATGTGGGTGAGTTCCATCGGCAGCGGGATGCGCAGCCAGAGCAGGCCCTCGGCCAGCGGCTGCGACTGGCCCGGTTCCGGCGGCTCCAGCGGCAAATACGCGAGCTCGTGCGGCGGCGGCGGATAGCGCTCGCCCTCGCGGGTGATCGTTCCACCGCGCCCGGTCATCGCGACGACCGCCGCGAGGTTGCGGGCCCGCGCGATCGCCGCAGTCCGGCGGCGAGTCCGAGCGCCACGAGCGCGAGCACGGGCAGGTTGCCGAGTCGCACGTAGGGCGTGAGGCCGACGCGCGGCTCGACAGTCCCCGTGAGCACGCCCGGCTGGAACTGCGGCAGCGTCCCCTGCAGCGCGCCGTCGTGCGCGATCAGCGCGGTCACGCCGTCGTTGGTGGCGCGAAGCATCGGCCGCCCGGTCTCGAGCGAGCGCATGCGGCTGATGTCGAGGTGCTGGTGGGGCGCGGTGGAATCACCGAACCAGGCGTCGTTGGTGACGTTGACGAGCAGCGTCGAGCGGCGCGCCAGCGCGAGTTGCTCCGAGGCATAGGCGTCCTCGTAACAGATGGTCGGAGCGAGCGTCTCGCCGCCCGCCCCGAGCGGCGCCTGCTCGCGGGCGCCGGGCACGAAGTCCGAGTACGGCAGGTTCATGAGCCGCAGCCAATCACGCACGGCCGCAGGCACCGGGAAGAACTCCCCGAAGGGCACGAGACGCCGCTTGTCGTACCACTGCTCCGTTGCGCCGAGCGCGACCATCGAGTTGTGGAAGGCGCCGGTGGCGCGATCACGCCGCAGCAGGCCCATGACGACGTCGGATCCCTGGGCGCGGGCCGTCGTCCCCAGGCTCTCGAGGTACTCGCGCAGGTCGCTCTCGAGCGCCGGCAGCGCGGCCTCGGGCCAGACGATGATGCCGGCGCCGAGGTGCGGGATCGTGAGCTGCGCATAGAGATCGAGCGTGCGCTCGCGCTGGCCCGGCTCCCACTTCATGGACTGAGGCACCGCGCCCTGCACCAGCGCCACCGAGACGCGCGTGCCGCGCGCCTCGGTCCACTCGACCCGCTCGAGCGCGGCGCCGGCGATCCCGACGACCACGATCGCCAGCGCCGCGGCGATGCGCGCGCCGCGACCGCCGAGCAGCAGCGCGACGAGTGCGCCGGAGGTGACGGCGACGGCGAGGCTCGTGCCGTACACGCCCACGAGCGGCGCGAAGCCCCCGAGCGGCGTGTCGAGCTGCGTGTAGCCGAGCGCGAGCCACGGGAAGCCGCTCAGGAACCAGCCGCGGAACCACTCGATGAGCACCCAGCCGGCGGGCAGCAGCAGCAACCATCGACGCGCGCCCGCCGGTGCGCCCCAGCGCGCCACGACCCAGCCGAGCGCGGCCGTGTAGCTGCCCATGATCGCGACCAGCCCGAGCATGAGGACGGCCGCGATCCACAGCGGCGCGCCGCCAACCAGGTGGATGCTGTGGTAGAGCCAGTAGGTACCGGCGAGGAACGTGCCGCCGGTGAACAGGAAGCCGCGCCAGGCGGCGTTGCGCGGCGTGGCACCCTGCCAGAGCAGGAACAGCACCGCCGGGCAGAGGAAAGCGAGCGGCACGAGCGAAGCCGGCGCGAACGCGAGCGCGAGCGCGGCCCCCGCGGGCGCCGCGAGCCACTGCCCGCGCCGGGCGAGAAAATCGGAGAGCAGCTGCATCACGGGACGGCCGTGCCCGGCGCTCGACGCGCCTGCCGGGGGCGTTCTCAACCGGCCCCGGGCGACTTGAGCTCGATCTCGCCCGGCGTGGTCACGCGCAGGGTCTCGATGCGCCGCCGGTCGGCGCGCTGGACCTTGAGCTCGAGGCCGCCGATCTCGATCGCCTCGCCGCGGCGGGGCATGCGGCCGAGCTCGTGCAGCACGAGCCCGCCGATGGTGTCGAATTCCTCGTCCGAGAAGCGCGTGCCGAAGGTCTCGTTGAACTCGTCGATGCGCGTCAGCGCGGGCACGCTGAAGCTGCGCTCGCCCTCGCGCCGGATGCCCTCGCCCTCGTCGACATCGTACTCGTCGCCGATGTCGCCCACGATCTGCTCGAGGACGTCCTCGATGGTCAGCAGGCCCGACACGCCGCCGTACTCGTCCACCACGATGGCCATGTGGTTGTGGCTGATCCGGAACTCCTTGAGCAGCACGTTGAGCCGCTTGCTCTCGGGGATGAACACCGCCGGGCGCAGGCACTCGCGGATGTCGAACTGCGCGCCCCCGTCCTGCGCGAAGTAGCGCAGGAGGTCCTTCGCGAGCAGGATACCCGCGACCTCGTCGCGGTCCTCGCCGACCACCGGGAAGCGCGAGTGACCGGACTCGATGACGACGGGCAGGATCTTCTCCGGCGGATCGTCGCGCTGTACCACGACCATCTGCGAGCGCGGCACCATCACGTCGCGGACCTGGATCTCCGAGACCTGCAGCACGCCCTCGAGCATGGTGAGCACGTCGGTGTCGATGAGGCCGCGCTCACGC
>Ga0209391_10000008_pt1 | contig 58165 bp, 53 predicted proteins | sample PPLLak3March2015_FD_187246 | JGI IMG/M metagenome (GOLD analysis project Ga0209391, IMG submission 187246) | Freshwater sediment microbial communities from Prairie Pothole Lake near Jamestown, North Dakota, USA - PPLs Lake P7 Core (1) Depth... | ecosystem: Environmental > Aquatic > Freshwater >...
AGTAGTACGCGATCATCAGCTCCCGGTAGGTCTGGCCGGGAAGCAGCCGGTCCGCGATCTCGGAGTACAGATTGCGATAGGCCGCGTTGCAGCCAATCAGCCGGTCCTCGGCGTCATACAGCGCAACACCGACCTTCATCGATTCGATCGATTCTTCCCACAACCTCGACCTCGATTGCGTCTCGCGCCGGACGCGCCGCCAGATCAGCAACCACGCCACCAGCAGGACACCCAGCACTGTGGCGAGGGTCGCGTAGGTCCAGGCAAGCGCCTTCATCAAGGTCGGGGTCCGCTGCGCGGCCTCGAGCGGCATCAAGGCCTCGACCGCGAGGGCCGCGAGCAGCAGCAATGCAAGCGCACCTATGCTCCAACGCACCCAGGCGAAGCGCGGGCCGCCGAGCCATGGGTCGCCCGCGCCGAACGCGCTGGACATCGCGGCGAGTTGCGGATCCTTCATTGAATCGTGTGCGGTGTCACGTCGTTCGTAGCCATGGCGGCTCGCGAGTATGCGGCAAGGCGCCCGGTCTCAATACAACGCCGTTTTGGGAGGTTGCGGGTCAATCTTTGCTTTGGCGCGGCCGACTTTGGCAGTGCGCCTAGATGTCTGCCTCGACCTCGTGCCCATGCTCCTCGAGCCAGGCCCGGCGCGCCTGGCTTTCGGCGCGGCCCATCAGCATCGTCATGGTCGCGGCCGTACGCTCAGCCGGCAGATCGCCCAGGCCAACGCGGAGCAAGCGGCGCGTATCCGGATTCATCGTCGTTTCCCACAGCTGCTCGGGGCTCATCTCGCCCAGCCCCTTGAAGCGGGCCGTGTCCCAGGCGCTCTCCTTCACGCCTTCGTCGGCCAGTTTCTCCAGCGTGGCGTCAAGTTCGGCTTCGTCCAGGCAGTACAGCCGGCGCGCGGGGCGCTTGCCCTGGGCCGCGACGTCGACCCGAAACAGAGGCGGGCGCGCGACATAGATGTGACCCCGATCGACCAGCTGCGGGAAGTGACGGAAGAACAGCGTCAGCAGCAGGACCTGAATGTGCGAGCCATCGACGTCGGCATCCGCCAGGATGCAGATCTTGCCGTAGCGCAAACCCTCGAGGTTCACCGTGTCGGCGGGGCCATGCGGATCAACGCCGATGGCAACCGCGATGTCGTGCACCTCGGCGTTGCCGAACAGGCGGTCGCGTTCAACCTCCCAGGTGTTGAGCACCTTGCCGCGCAGCGGCAGGATCGCCTGGAACCCCTTGTCGCGACCCATCTTGGCAGAACCCCCGGCCGAGTCGCCCTCGACCAGGAAGAGTTCGTTGCGCTCGAGTTCCGTCGACTCACAGTCGGTCAGCTTGCCCGGCAGGACGGCGACGGCAGAGCCCTTCTTCTTCTCGACCTTCTGGCCTGCACGGGCGCGCGCCTGCGCTTGCCGGATGACGAGTTCGGCAAGCTGGCGACCTTCATTGGGATGCTGGTTGAGCCAGAACTCGAGCTGCGGCCGCACAAAGGAGGACACGAGCCGCAGCGCGTCGCGGCTGTTGAGACGTTCCTTGATCTGGCCCTGGAACTGCGGATCGAGAACTTTCGCCGACAGCACGAACGAGGCGCGCGCGAAGACATCCTCGGGCAGCAGCTTCACGCCCTTGGGGAGCAGTCCATGGGCGTCGACGAAGGCACGCACGGCGTTGAACAGGCCGTCGCGCAGGCCCGCCTCGTGCGTGCCGCCGGCCGGAGTCGGAATCAGGTTGACGTACGACTCACGCGTCACGGGACCGTCCTCGGTCCAGACCACGACCCAGCTCGCGCCCTCGCCTTCGGCGTAGGTCTCGTCTTCCGCCGCCGCAAAGCCACTCGACTCGAAAGGAGGCAGGTACGGATCCGCGGCGAGCGACGCCAGCAGGTACTCGAGCAGCCCGCCCTCGTAGTGCCAGCGTTGCGTCGCACCCGTCTTCTCTATCGTCAGGCTGACCTCGGTCCCTGGCAGCAGGACCGCCTTGCTGCGCAGCAGGCGCTCGAGTTCATCGACCGGAATCTGCGGCGTATCGAAGTACTTGGGATTCGGCCAGGCGCGCACGCGTGTGCCGCTCGCCTTGGGCTGCGCCTTCGACGGCTGCGACTTCAGGCGTTCGCTGACCTCGCCGTCGGCGAACACGATCGTGTGCACCTTGCCATCGCGCCAGACCGTCACGTCGAGCTTCGACGACAACGCGTTCGTGACCGAAACGCCCACGCCGTGCAGGCCGCCGGCAAACGAGTAGGCGCCGCCGGCACGCTTGTCGAACTTGCCGCCCGCGTGCAAACGGGTGAACACGATCTCGACGACCGGCGCCTTCTCCTCCGGGTGCAGCCCAACCGGAATTCCGCGGCCGTCGTCCTCGACGCTGACCGACCCGTCGGGGTGCACAGTGACATCGATGTGCCGGCCGAAACCCGCGAGGATCTCATCCGAGGCGTTGTCAATGACCTCCTGGACGATGTGCAGCGGACTGTCGGTGCGCGTGTACATCCCCGGCCGCTGGCGCACCGGTTCGAGCCCCTTGAGGACGCGAATCGACGCTTCGCCGTATTCAGCGGCGCGTCGCGGCGTGGTTGGCTTGCTTTGCATCGCGGAAGACCTGCCTGAAGTTGTCCCCAGACGCTGTGGAAAACATTGACGGTTTGGCTCGCCGAGCCGCGTCAACGCTGGCTGGCGCCGGCCTGATCATGGTTTGAGCAACTCGAATTGCGCGTGGCGCAAGCGCGCGACCGACAGCCTCAACTCCTGCACCGGCGGCGGATTCTACGTGAGGCTGCTCGCTATACTGCGCGCGCTCCCCGTAGTTCAACGGATAGAACAAGTGCCTCCTAAGCGCTAGATCTGGGTTCAATTCCCGGCGGGGGGACGCGCGCAGGCCAGCGCAACGAGCGATGCCAGAGCGGCTCAGAACGGCTCGATCGGATGGCAGGCCGACCTGTAAACATGCTCTGCCCCCTCGAGGCCTCTCCGCCATGCCTTCCATCCAAGCCAACTTCGACAACGTCCTGCGCTTCGGCGGCGCGGCGATCGTCGTCATCGGCATCTTCCTGGTGCTGCAGCCGTTCCTTTCGGGGCTGGTCTTCGCCGGCGTACTCGCCATCGCCACCTGGCCGCTGTTCGAGCGCCTGAAGAAGTCAGTGGGGGGCAATGCGACCCTGGCGGCAACAGTGATGCTGATGATGATCCTGGTGCTCGTCATCATCCCGATCACGTTGCTGTCGGCTGCCGCGGCGGATAAGCTGCCGGCGGCGGTAGACCTCATCAAGGGCTGGACCAAGGGCGGCCTGCACGCCCCCGAACTGCTCAGGAAGATCCCGATGTTCGGCGAACGGGCCTTCAGCGAACTCGAATCGCTGCTGACGGACCGGGAACAGCTCGCACCATTGGTGCAGCGCGCGCTCGAACCGGCCGGCAAGCTCTCACTTGCTTTCGTACGTGTACTCGGCGACGGCATCCTGCAACTGCTGCTGGTCGCGTTCATCGTCTTCTTCTATTACCGGGACGGCGATCGCATCGTCTCGATCGTGCGCCGCGCTTCGGATCGGCTGTCGGGAAGCCTCAGCGCCGAAGTGCTGACGATCGTCACCGGGACGACACGCAGCGTCTTCATCGGGATTGTCGGCACGGCGGCGGCGCAGGCGATCGTGGCGCTGATCGGATTCCTGATCGCCGGCGTACCGGCCGCCTTCATGCTCGCCATCGCGACGTTCGTGCTGTCCGTGGTGCCCATGGGACCGGTACTGATCTGGGGTGCCGCCGCAATCTGGCTCTACGTGCAGGGCGAACCGGGCTGGGCCATCTTCATGGTCATCTGGGGCGCTGTCGTCATCAGCAGCATCGACAATTTCCTGAAGCCCATACTGATTGCGCGCGGCTCGACCTTATCGCTCGGCATGATTTTCCTCGGCGTGCTGGGCGGCGTCATCGCCTTCGGTTTCATCGGCGTGATTCTCGGCCCGGTGTTGCTGGCACTGGGTTTCGCACTCGGTCGCGCCTGGGTCAACACGCGGGACGCACGCGCGACGGAAGTGGCCGGCAGTGCAGCGTCGGCGCCCGATGCCTCGAATCCGGGCGTCCGCGGGGACTAGGCCACCGGCGCGGGACGCAACCAGTGCGTCCGGTAGTGCCGCAGTTCGTCGATCGACTCGTAGATGTCCGCCAGCGCCTCATGCCGGCTCTTCTTCTCGAACGAGCGGTAGACGTCCGGCTTCCAGCGGCGCGCCAATTCCTTTAGCGTGCTGACATCCAGGTTGCGGTAGTGGAAGTACGCCTCCAGGCGAGGCATCCAGCGCGCCATGAAGCGCCGGTCCTGGCAGATTGAATTGCCGCACAGCGGGGACTTGCCGGCCGGCACGTACTGGGTCAGAAATCCGAGCAGCACGTCAGTCGCACTCTCCTCGTCCACAGTCGACGCGCGGACCTTGTCCGTGAGGCCCGAGCGCCCATGGGTCGACGTATTCCAGCTGTCCATGCCCTGCAGCACACGCTCGCTCTGACGGATGACGAGAACCGGGCCTTCCGCAATGACCTCGAGATCCGCGTCGGTGACGACGGCGGCCACTTCCAGCACACGGTCGGAATCGGGGCTCAGGCCCGACATCTCCATGTCCACCCACACGAGATTGGTCTCGCTGAAACGCTCATGCCGGGCGAGAGGGACGGAAGGGGGCTGTGACATAATTCGGCGCTATCGTCGATCGAGGCGCATCGATCGAACCGTTGAGGCGCGCGATTGTCGCATAGCGAGTTGCGCGCCTTGCCGTTTCTGGGCCGCCCGCGCCGAATTCGAGGATTGAAGCCTTCCCCTGCAATGTCCCAGCTCCTGTCCCTGTTGTTCGTCGCGTTTCTGCTGCTGATGGTGGGCCTCAAGTACTGGCTGTCCTGGCGGCATGTCCGCCATGTCGGCCAGCATGCGGATGCCGTACCGCCTCAGTTCGCCGACCGGGTTTCGCTCGAGGCCCATCGCAAGGCCGCGGCGTACACGATCGCGAAGACCCGGCTCGGCGTGGTGGATACGGCGGTCGGCGCCGCTGTCCTGATCGGCCTGACGCTGCTCGGCGGGCTGCAGTGGATCGCCGACCAGACATCCGCCTGGTTCGGCCATGGCTTCATGTTCCAGCTCGCCATCGTCGCGGCCGTTGTGCTGCTACTGGCGGTCGTGGACCTGCCGTTTTCCTGGTTCCGCCAGTTCCGGATCGAGCAGCGCTACGGTTTCAATCGCATGACGCTGAAACTCTGGGTCACCGACCTCGCAAAGTCACTGGTGCTGGCCTCCGTGCTCGGTCTTCCGCTGCTGGCGGCCGTCATCGGCCTGATGCGTGAGGCCGGGCCGTACTGGTGGCTGTACGCGTGGTTGCTGTGGATCGGCTTCAACGCGCTGGTCCTGGTCATCTACCCGACCGTCATCGCGCCGCTCTTCAACAAGTTCGAGCCGCTGAAGGACTCTGCACTCGCCCAGCGCATCACCGAATTGCTGGCCCGCACCGGATTTTCGAGCAAGGGCGTGTTCGTGATGGACGGCTCGCGCCGCTCGGCGCACGGTAACGCGTACTTCACCGGATTGGGCCGCGCCAAGCGGATCGTCTTCTTCGACACCCTCGTTGAGCGCCTGCAGCCGGCCGAGATCGAAGCCGTCCTGGCGCACGAGCTGGGGCACTTCAAGCTGAAGCACATCGCGAAGAGGCTCGTGTTCTCCTTCTTGGCCAGCCTCGTCTTTCTTGCCCTGCTGGGCTGGGTGGCCGAGCAGCCGTGGTTCTATACCGGGCTGGGCGTCACGCCGGCGCTCGACGGCGGCAACCAGGGCGTCGCGCTGGTGCTCTTCATGCTGGTGCTGCCCGTGTTCACGTTCGTCTTTGCCCCGGTGGCCAGCTATCTCTCGCGGCGCCACGAGTTCGAGGCCGATGCCTACGCCGCGCGCCACGCCAAAGCCAAGGATCTCGTCAATGCGCTGGTGAAGCTCTACGAAGACAACGCGTCCACCCTGACGCCGGACCCGATCCACTCGGCCTTCTACGACTCCCATCCGCCGGCATCGCTTCGTGTCGAGCGCCTCGTCGCCGGATCAGCCGCGTGATCCGATGACGGCACGCCAGCAACTCCTCGCGCTGCACTGTCGCCCGCTCGACGCGTCGTCAGCGCTCGGAGGTGAAGAGCTCGCCGCACGGTTGCACGAGCTTCCCGGCTGGACCGTCGAAGGCGGCGCCATCTCGCGTAACTATGCCTTTGCGAACTACTTCGAGACGATCGCCTTCGTGAATGCGCTGGCCTACATGGTGCATCGAGAGGACCATCACCCCGACCTCATCGTTGGCTACAACCGCTGCACGGTGCGTTTCTCGACCCACTCGGCCGGTGGCATCACGCAAAACGACCTGATCTGCGCCGCCAAGTCCGACGCCATCTACGAACAGAATTACCGCCCGGAATGAAGCGTGCCGCACGCGGCAAGTCGGCTTCCTTCAGCGCACGCGTCATCGCCACCTACGGCCGCACGTCGATGCTTGCCGACGAGCAAGGCACTTTGTGGTCGGCCGTGCGCCGCGGACGCCGCAGCGATGTGGTCGTCGGCGACCTGGTCAAGGCCACCTCCTCAGCCGAAGGCCAGGCAGCCATCGAGGACATCGGGCCGCGCTCCAGCCTGCTGTATCGCGCCGATGCGTTTCGGACCAAGGAACTCGCCGCCAACGTCGACCAGGTCATTGTCGTGTTCGCTTCCCGGCCGAGCTTCAACCTCTGGTTCATCTGGAAGGCGCTGCTGGCGGCCCGCACGGCGGGTATTGAAGCGCTCGTCATCCGCAACAAGACCGACCTCGTCGAGGGCGCCGAGAACGCCCAGGCCGCGCTGGAGGAGATCCGCGCGCTCGGCTGGCGCACGCTCGCGATCTCCGTGCGCAACGCTGCGGCGCACGCGATCGCTGAGCTCACGCCGCTCACTCAGGACCGCCGCTCCCTGCTGGTAGGACAATCCGGCATGGGCAAGTCCACGCTGCTCAACCTGCTCGTGCCCGATGCGCAGGCCCGCACGCGCGAATTTTCCGAGCGTCTCGATCAGGGCAAGCAAACGACCACCGCCGCACGCTGGTTCGATCTGCCGGGAGGCGGTGCGCTGATCGACACGCCGGGATTCCAGGAGTTCGGCCTTGCTCATTTGACCGCTGCCGACGTCGTCGCCGGGTTCCCGGAGTTCGTGCCACACCTCGGCCGCTGCCGCTTCCTTGACTGCCGGCACCTCGTCGAGCCGGACTGCGCGATTCGCCGCGCGCTGGAGTCCGGCCAGATCTCAGCAGGCCGCTACGACTTTTACCGTTCTCTCGCCGCAGAGCGGACACGATGAAGCTGCTGGCACGCGCCGACCACGTGGTGCAGGCAACCATCTGGGCGGAATCACTGCGCGCCGCCGGCATCCGCTGCCAACTGCGCAACACCACGCTGGCGGGAGCCATGGGCGAGATTCCGTTCCTCGAGTGCGCGCCTCAGCTGTGGATCGAGCACGACGCCGATGAAAATCGCGCGCTCGATATCCTGCAGCAGCTCAGGAAGCCCGCCTCGGGGCCTGCCTGGATCTGCGCAAACTGCGGGGAGTCGTCCGAACCGCAGTTCGGTGCCTGCTGGCAATGCGGAGCGCAGCGGCCGGCGTAGCAGTCGAGAGCAAGCCGACCCCTCAAACCGCCGGACCGGCTCAGGCGAGCCAACTGGCGAGCGTCAGCAGCAAAAGCAGCGCCAGCCAGAGCAGCAACGCGCGCCAGACCAGACCCACGACAGCGCGCACCGCTTCGGGACGGGGTTCCGCGAGACCGGCGCCCTCGTTGCCGACTTCGTCGAAGTGGCGCGCCGCCTCAGCGTCGCTCAACAACCGCAGGCCCAGCGCGCCACTGGCCGCTGCCAGGATCAGCGTGCGCGTGTCCGGCACGGGCTCGCCCGCGGGCGACGCCTGTCGCGCGACCTGTCGCCAGCAGTAAATCGAGCCTTCGAAGTCCCCGACGATGGCATAGCCGAGTGCCGTCAGGCGCGCCGGCGCCCAATCGATCCAGGCAAGGGCTCGCCGGGCGAACTCGCCGAACCGGTCCGGTGGCGTTGGCGGGGCTGGTGTGCGGCCCCAGACGCGGGCAGCGTGCTCCGCCAGCCGGTAGAAGACGGCGCCCATCGGGCCGGGCAGCACCATGAACCAGAAGAACACACCGAAGACATGGCGGTGGGACAGCATCAGTCCGTGCTCGATGGCCTGTCGCACGACTTCGTCGGCCGCCAGGTCGGCGGCGCTGTAGGAAGGGTCCGAGATCCGCTTCCACGCGGTGAGCTCCCTGCGTGCAGCACTGAGGTCACCGTTGGCCAGCGCGATCTGGATCTCCGTGCCGCGGTGGCTGAACTGACGGAAGCCGAGCGCGAAGTAAAGGACAGCCACGTTGAGCGCGAGCGCGAGGAACCAGTTGATGGAAACCAGCAGCGAGTACGCGGCGCCGATGACGAGCGTAAGACCGACCACGACCAGCAGCCAGGCGTAGAAGCCATGGCGCGGCCGCCCGGCGTTGAGGTTGCGCTCGGCCCACCCGGAGACCTGCCGGACCGCGGCATACACCGGGTTCTCGCTCGGCAGCGCGCGCAACTGCTCAAGCAGCAGCGTGATCACCAACGACAGCCAGGCCAATTGCTTCCTCCTCGCCGCCCATTGTAGAGGCGGCCCATTGCGGGACTACGCGCGCAGGAAGTGGTAGAGGTTGCGCAGCATCGCCGCCGTCGCCCCCCAGATGAAGTAGCGGCGCGATGCCTGGTACGGCATCGCGTAAAAGGTTCGCGTCTCGCCGCCGGCCGAAACAATGCGCCGCTCGTGATGCGCGGGATCCATCAGGAACGCGAGCGGTACCTCAAAGGCCTCCGACACCTCGAAGCTGTCGAGTGCCAGCGCAAACGGGCGCTCGATGATGCCGACGACCGGTGTCACGTGGTAACCCGTGACCGTCGTGTACTCCGGCAGCGCGCCGACGATGTCGATCAGGCCACCGGCGAGCCCGATCTCTTCCTCGGTCTCCCGCAGCGCCGTCGCTGCCGCATTCGCGTCGTGCTCCTCGACTCGCCCCCCAGGAAAGCTGATCTGGCCGGCGTGGTCACTGAGGTGCGCCGTGCGCTCGGTCAGCAATACCTGCACATCATTGCCGCGGACCACCAGTGGAACGAGTACCGCGGCCGGCCTGGGCTCCAGGTCGAGCTTGAAAAGGCGCGGGTCGGAGCGCAGTTCGGGCTGCCATGCTGGAGGCCGAGCGAAGCGTTCCCTCAACGCGTCGGGTAGCAATCGCCGCGCGTCGACGACGTTGCCTCTCGCGGCGGGATCGCTGAACGCCGGATCGTGCGGAATCGTTTCAGGGTCGAACAGTGGCCGCCGCGGTCGATCGCCGGGTTCGCTCATCGCAGCTCGTCGCAGTTCGCTCGCATCAGGACGAAAAAGAAAGGGCCGCCGACGGCGGCCCTGCAGCGCACGGCAGCGCCTACTCGGCCGCTGGTTCCGCGGCTTCGTCTGCGGCCTGGTCCGCCGCAGCCTTGGCGGCCGCGGACTTGTGCGAGAGCTTCTCGCGGATGCGCGCCGACTTGCCCGAGCGGTCGCGCAGGTAATACAGCTTGGCGCGACGGACGTCGCCGCGACGCTTGACTTCGATCGACGCGATGGTCGGCGAATACAGCTGGAATGTCCGCTCCACACCCTCGCCGCTCGACACCTTGCGCACGACGAAGGAGGAATTGAGCCCGCGGTTGCGGCGTCCAATCACGACGCCTTCGTAGGCCTGTACGCGCTTGCGGTTGCCTTCGACCACGTTGACGCTGACTATCACCGTATCGCCCGGGGCGAATTCCGGGATCACCTTCTTGCCCGTCACGCGAGCCAACTCTTCCTGTTCCAGCTTCTCAATGATGTTCATCTTCAGCTCCTGATCCCATCATCGTGCGGCTCTCATCGTTGGTATGCCGCCCGAGAGGATGGTTCCCAATCACGCAGCGGACTCGGATTCCGCTGCACCCATCTGCGCAAGTTCGCGCAAAACTTTCTCATCGCCCGCGGTCAATCGCCCCTGCGCCCGCGCCAACCGGATCAGTTCCGGACGCTCCCGCCACGTCGCGGCCAGCGCCTGGCGCCGCCGCCATGATTCGATGTCAGCGTGGTGCCCGGACAGCAGCACCGCGGGCACCTCGCGACCACGCCACTGTTCGGGTCGAGTGTAATGCGGCCCATCCAGCAACCCCGTCGCGAACGACTCTTCTTCGGCCGAGGCTTCCTTCAGCGCCCCCGGCAACTGGCGCACGACGGCGTCCATGACGGCCATCGCCGCCAGTTCGCCGCCCGACATCACGAAGTCTCCGACCGACACCACCTCGTCGACACATAAGTCGAGGAAGCGTTGGTCGATTCCCTCGTACCGCCCGCAGACGATCGTCATCGCCCCACCCTGCCCGGCCCAGGTTCGCACCCGTCCGTCGGTCAGCGGTCGCCCGCCCGGCGCCAGCGCGATGACCGGTGCCGCGCCGCCGTCGTTCCGTGCGGCCTCGATCGCCAACGCCAGCGGCTCGGCCATCATGATCATGCCCGGTCCGCCCCCGTACGGACGATCATCGACGGTCCGGTGCGCATCCGTCGTGAAATCCCGCGGGTTCCATGTCGTCAGCGACCACAGTCCCAGCTCGAGGGCACGCCGTGTGATCCCATGCTCGGTGATCGCCGCGAACATCGCGGGGAAGAGCGTGACCACGTCGAAGCGCATCACCAATCCTTCTGCCAGTCGACCCGCACCAGACGCGCAACAGGATCGACGGCCTGCACATACTGCTCGATCATGGGGATCAACAGCTTCGCCCCCCCGTGGCCGTCGTCGACTTCGATCAACTGCCCGGCCCGGTTTTCGCTCAGCCCGGCCACCGTCCCGAGGAACTCGCCTGCGGCGCCGACGACGCGGCAGCCCAGGAGATCTGCCCAGTAGAACTCTCCTTCCGCCGCGGGGGGAAACTCGGAACGCGGCACCGCAAGTTCACCGCCCTTGCAGGCATCCGCCGCTTCCTTCGTGTCGCAGCCCTGCCACTTGACCAGCCACAGCGTCCCGTGTCGTCGACAGCCCTCCGGCACGACCGCTTCCGCCCTGCCGTCCCGGCGCAGCCACCAGACGCGGGCCTGTTCGAGTACGGACCCATCGCTGGCGTAGGGTGCCACTCGCGCCCAACCGCGGACGCCGTAGGAGCCTCGCACGGCTCCGAGATCCACCAGGTCCGGCGGCGCTTCTTCAGCCGCGGACCGCACCACGCCGTTCAGGCCGTCGCCGGCTTGTGTTCCTTGACCAGGCGCGCCACGGTCGGCGACACACGGGCACCGACGCCGGTCCAGTAGTTGAGCCGATCAAGCGCAACACGCAGCTTCGGCTCGTTCTCGGCCGCAACCGGGTTGTAGAACCCAACGCGCTCGATGAAGCGACCGTCGCGGGGATTGCGCGAGTCGGTAGCAACGATGTTGAAAAACGGCCGCTTCTTTGCGCCGCCGCGAGCCAGTCGAATGACGACCATTGCTGTTCCTTCGTTATCGATGAGCCATGCCGGGACGTCACAGGCGGCCGCCGTTCTTAACCGCCCTGCCGATTGCCAGCGCTGCCCGTTTGACGGGGTCCGCCCAGGCCAGAGGCCGTGCCGACGCCGTCCACAGTCATGCCGCGTCGCAGCGGAAAACCCGTGATTGTATCCGGCCAGTGGCGCCTGAAGCAAGGCGGCCCGGGCGAACCGGCACGCGACCGGCAGGGTCCGCCATGGGCAGACCGTATGATCGTTCCGGACTTCACTTTGACTTCCGCATGGCGAAATTTCGTCACAAAGCCTTGGCCGCGCTGCTTGCGGCAGTGACCGGAGCATTGGGGCTCAACCGCCTCTATCTGGGTCAGAAACTGTGGTGGTTGCCGCTGGCCATCACCGCGGCGACGTTGCCGCTGCTGATCGGCGTGCGCAACTGGTACCAGTCACCGGCATTCTTCGTCCTGATGATTCCCGTCACGGCCGGGTTCATTCAGGCACTGGTCGTCGCACTGATGCCGGACGAGCGCTTCGATGCCCGCTTCAACCCCCGCACGGATCGACGCAACCGGAGCGGGTGGGATGCCGTGCTGGTGGCAATCGCCACGCTCGCCGGGGGTGCCATCGCACTGATGGCCTCGATCGCGCTGCTGTTCCAGACGTACTTCGAGCACTCGCTCGGGCTGACGCCCTAGAACAGCACGATCTGCGGTCCCGAGTCCCGCGGCGCGACGAACAGATCGGTGCGCAGTTCCGGCAGCGTGCGATCGAGTCCGTGCTTCGCGCTCGCCTTTTCGAAACGTTGCCGGATCAGTGCCGCCCAGGTGCCAGTTCCCTTCATGCGCGCGCCGAAGGCCGCATCGTAGTTCTTGCCTTCGCGCATCTCGCGCACCCGGTTCAGCACCCGTTGCGCCCGGTCGGGGAAGTGCGCGGCCAGCCACTGTTCGAACAAGGGACTGACTTCCCACGGCAATCGAAGAACCGTGTAGTGCGACTTCACCGCACCGGCACTTGCCGAGACCTCAAGAATCTTCTCGATCTCAGGCTCGTTGATGAACGGGATCACCGGCGCGACGTTGACATGCACGGGAATACCGGCCCGCGACAAGGTTTCAATCGTCCGCAGCCGGCGCAGCGGGCTCGCCGCGCGCGGCTCGAGGATCAGCGACAGCCGGGCATCGAGCGTCGTGACGCTGATGAAGGCTTCCGCGAGCCGGTCGGAGGCCATCGGCGCGAGCAGGTCGATGTCGCGCTCGATCAGGGCGGACTTCGTGACGATGCCGAACGGGTGCCGCGCCTCGCTCAGTACCTCGAGCACGGCGCGCGTGATCTTCAGTTCGCGCTCGATCGGCTGGTAGGCATCGGTGGCCGAGCCGATCGCGACGTGGGCGACGCGGTAGGACGGCGCCGCCAGTTCACGACGCAGAATTTCGGCCGCGTTGCGCTTGGCCACCAGCTTCGTTTCGAAGTCGAGGCCTGGCGAAAGATTGAGGTAGCTGTGGGTCGGCCGCGCATAGCAGTACGTGCACCCGTGCTCGCAACCGCGAAACGGGTTGATCGAACGATCGAACGGGATGTCCGGAGAGTCGTTGTACGTGACGAGGCTGCGGACCGACTCGACGCTGACGTGCGTTGCGAGCGGCGGCAGCGAATCGTCGTCGAGCAGGGCTGCATCGAGCGCGTCGCCGTCGGCCTCGCGCGCGACGGAATCGAACCGGTGCGCAACGTTCGACACCGCGCCGCGGCCCTTGCGAACGCGGACGTCGGCGCCCGTGGCGCCGGCGGAAGCAGGCCTCCGCCCGGACGCCATGTCGATCTACCTCAGGCGAAGTCCTTTGCCAGCGCCGACTGCACCTCGGGAGCCAGTTCGTCGATGCGCGACGCGTAATTGGCGTGGTCGATCCCGACCGCGACCGCGGCGCCGCCCTTGAACGAAGCGATCATCGCCGGCGCCAGCTCGAAGCGCAGGAAGTGGACTGACGAGGTCTTCTCTTCGTTCTCGCGCTCGAGGTCCTCGTCTGCGATGGCGTAGATCTTCGCGTGCCCGTCAACCTGCACGTAGACCTTGTCCTCGACGCCCTTCAGGCGCGACAGTTCGACCTTCCGCTCGACCGGATCGTCGTACTCGATCATCATCGTCGCCTTCAGGTTGGTGCCGTCCGGGATCAACGGGTTGTAAGCGTCGAGTTCGTCCTGGATGCCGGCCTCTTCAAAGGTCTTCTCGATGCGAAGCATCTCCTGCACCTGATAGCGCATCGTCAGTTCGTCCTCGAAGATCAGCGTCACGTGCCTGCCAAGATGAATCGTGCGGTTCTTCTTGTGCGCGATCACCCTGGCACGGAACTCCTTGCGCTGCTTGGCATAGGCCTCCAGCGTCAGGAGGCTGTCGCGTGAAATCTGGGCCATAGTCGTCATCTCCATGTCCTTTCCTGCTGCATACCGCCAGTTCAGAGTCCGTAGGCGATGCGCACCAGCGTGATGGGGTGCGCATTGACCGGTGTCTTGCCGCCGAGCGCGTCCTTCGCGAAATTGGCAATGCCCTGCTCGATGTGATGGCCGCCGAGCTGGCAATCGGAGCTGATGAAATCGGGCGCGGTTTCCGCCATCCGCTTGAAGACCGGCTTGCCGATCTTCATCGCCATCGGGTGAAACTCCTTGCGCGTGCCCCACAGGCCGGAGTGACCCGAGCAGCGCTCGACCGTGTTCAGCTCGATGCCTGGCGTGAGCTTGAGAAACTCCTCGGTCTTGCGGCCGATGTTCTGCACCCGGCCGTGGCACGGGATGTGGTACGAGACCTTCCCGAGCGGCTTCTTGAAATCCGTCTTCAGCAGCCCGTCCTTGTTGCGCGCGACCAGGTACTCGAACGGGTCCCACATGGCGTCCTGCACCGCCTTCACATCGGCGTCGTCCGGGAACATCAGCGGCAGCTCCTGCTTGTACATCAGCGTGCAGGAGGGAATGGGTGTGAGGATCGCGTAGCCCTCGCGCGCCAGCCGGGCCAGCTGCGGGACATTGATGTTCTTCAGCTGCTCGACAGACTCGAGATCGCCGATTTCGAGCTTCGGCATGCCGCAGCACGCTTCCTTTTCGAGCAGCACGTAAGGGATGTCGTTGTGCCTGAGCACGGCCACCAGGTCGTGGCCGATGCCGGGCTCGTTGTAGTTGATGTAGCAGGTCGAGTAGATGGCAACTTTGCCCGGCGTCTTCGCACCATCCCTGACGGGCGCTGCCATGTCCGACCTGGCCGCCGAACGGAACTTAGTTTCGGCAAAGCTAGGCATCCAGGCGTCACGATCGATGCCCATCGTCGACTCGACCATCGCGCGCACCGGCCCGGTCTTGTTCACGGCATTCACGACCTGCGTGACGATCGGGATGCCGGCGAACATGCCGAGCTTGTCGGTCGACGTGAGGAACTTGTCCGTGGCCTTGGCCCCGTGATTCCTGAAGTGAACCGCCTTGGCGCGCAGCATCAGGTGCGGGAAGTCCAGGTTCCACGGGTGTGGCGGCACGTACGGACATTTGGTCATGTAGCACATGTCGCACAGGTAACACTGGTCGACGACGTCCTTGTACTTTTCCTTCGGGACGCCATCGACTTCACCGGTCGGACCGTTGTCGACCAGATCGAACAAGACCGGAAACGATCCACACAGGCTCACGCAGCGTCGGCATCCGTGACAGATGTCGAACACGCGCTCGAGTTCCTTGTCGAGAGTCTGCTGGTCCCAGAACTCCGGGCTCTTCCACGCCAAGGGATGGCGGGTCGGCGCCTCGAGGCTGCCCTCACGCACGGTCATAGTCGGTCCGATCAAATGGAAACTGCACGAAGCTCAGCACAATGGCGCGCGCGCCACTGTGCTGAGCGGGCCGCGCAGGCGGCCCGGAACGAGGGTCGAGCCGCGGCACCGCGCCCGCGACCCGACGTAGCGAGCCCCTGCCCGCGCACAAGCAGGCGCGGAGGGCAACGCCTCAGTCGACGATGGCGTCGAGCGTGCGCTGGAACTTGTTTGCGTGCGAGCGCTCGGCCTTGGCCAGCGTTTCGAACCAGTCCGCGATCTCGTCGAAGCCCTCTTCGCGCGCGGCCTTGGCCATGCCCGGGTACATGTCGGTGTACTCGTGCGTCTCGCCGGCGATCGACGCCTTCAGGTTCGCCTTGGTCGGTCCGATCGGCAGCCCCGTGGCCGGGTCACCGACCGCTTCGAGATACTCGAGGTGACCGTGCGCATGACCGGTTTCTCCTTCGGCGGTCGAGCGGAAGACGGCGGCGACGTCGTTGTAGCCCTCGACATCCGCCTTGGCTGCGAAGTACAGGTAGCGACGGTTGGCCTGCGATTCGCCGGCGAACGCGTCCTTCAGGTTCTTTTCGGTTTTCGAGCCCTTTAATTGCATAGCTATCTCCTCGCTGGATTCGACGGAAGCACACTCCGCGCGCACCACTCCGCAGGCCGCGCGGCTGGGGAAAGCCTACGCCGCCGCCGCAGCTAGAACAAATTGATTGTCATAATTCTTTCGATAGCCGTTGGCTATGAAATCACGGCAGGCGGGCAGGGCAACCGGAGACCCCGCGGTGCGCTAGAACACTTCCTCGGCCAGCTCGAGAGTGCCTGCGCTGCCCGCCACCACCGACGAGGCAATGGCTGGCACGGTCACGAGCATATGGTCCGCGAAGAAGCGCGCGGTCGCGATCTTGGCGCCGGCAAACGCGGCTTCGCGCCCTTCCGAGAGCATCCGGGTGGCCGCCAACGCCGCGCGCGCCATCTGCCAGCCGCCGTGCGTGATGCCCGCGAGCTTCAGGTACGGCACCGAGCCGGCGAACACTGCGCGGATGTCGCTCTTGTATTGCGCGACGACATAGTCGACAACGGACTCGTAAGCATCCACGGCGGCCGTGAGACGCTGACCGATAGCCGGAAGGTCGCCCGTGCCGGCCGCGAGTTCCGCCGCGGTCGCCCGCATCTGGCTGATGAAAGTCCGCGCGGCTGCGCCACCGTCGCGCGATGTCTTGCGCCCGACTAGGTCGTTGGCCTGGATCGCGGTGGTGCCTTCATAGATCGTCAGGATGCGGGCGTCGCGATAGAACTGCGCCGCCCCGGTTTCCTCGATAAAGCCCATGCCGCCGTGCACCTGCACGCCGGTGGACGCAACATCGATCGCGACCTCGGTCGACCAGCCTTTGACGAGCGGCACCAGGTACTCGTAGGCCGACTGGGCCTGCTTGCGCGTCGTGGCATCCGGATGATTGTGTGCAATGTCGTAGTAACCCGCACCGACATAGGCCATGGCGCGCGCGGCTTCCGTGTTGGCGCGCATGAACATCAGCATGCGCCGGACGTCAGGGTGCCGGATGATCGGCACGGGTCCCGCCGAACCCTCGACCGCGCGGCTCTGGACACGGTCCCGCGCGTAGCTCACCGCCTTCTGGTAGGCGCGATCGCACACCGCAATACCCTGCATGCCGACCTGGAAGCGCGCGGCGTTCATCATGACGAACATGTACTCGAGGCCGCGGTTCTCCTCGCCGACAAGGTAACCGATGGCGCCGGGCCCGACCGCGCCCTTGTCGTCCCCGAACAGCAGCACGCACGTCGGACTCGCCCTGATGCCGAGCTTGTGCTCGATCGAAGCGCAATACACGTCGTTGCGCTTGCCCAGCGCACCATCGGGCTCGAACATGAACTTCGGCACAAGGAAGAGCGAGATGCCCTTGACACCTTCGGGCGCGTTCGGCGTGCGAGCGAGCACGAGGTGCACGATGTTTTCGGCAAGATCGTGATCGCCGTAAGTGATGAATATCTTCTGGCCGAAGACGCGATACGTACCGTCGGGCTGCGGCACGGCGCGCGTGCGCACCTGCGCCAGGTCCGAACCCGCCTGCGGCTCGGTCAGATTCATGGTGCCGGTCCAGCGGCCCTCGATCAGCCGCGGCAGGTAGGTATCCTTCTGCTCGTTCGAGCCGGCCACGAGCAACGCCTCGATCGCGCCGTCGGTAAGCAACGGACAGAGCGCAAATGACAGGTTGGCAGCCTGCATCATCTCCATGCACGCGGCGCCGACGACCTTCGGCAGCCCCTGCCCGCCGTACTGCGTCGGGTGCTGGATGCCCTGCCACCCCGCCTCGCCGAACGCCCTGAACGCCTCGCGGAATCCCGGGCTCGTCGTGACGTTGCCGTTGTCCCACTTGCCGGGCTGCGTGTCTCCGCTCCAGTTGAGCGGGGCGACGACCTCGCCCATGAAGCGCGCGTTCTCCTCGAGCACCGCCTGTACGGTGTCGTCGGTCGCGTCTCCGCAGCCGGGAAGCTGCTGGATGTCCTTCAATGCCGCCAGTTCGTTCAGAACGAACAGCATGTCCTTGATCGGCGCGGTGTAGCTCATGGCAATCCCGACGAGAGTTGAGTGCGGAGGCTTGCGGGTCGGCCGCGGGATCTAACCGAGTTCCTTGACGAGTTGCGGAACGACCTCGAACAGGTCACCGACGAGGCCATAGTCCGCCACTGAGAAGATCGGCGCCTCCGGGTCCTTGTTGATCGCGACGATGACCTTGGAGTCCTTCATTCCGGCCAGGTGCTGGATCGCGCCCGAGATGCCGACCGCGATATAAAGGCCCGGCGCGACCACCTTGCCGGTCTGGCCGACCTGCCAGTCGTTTGGAGCGAAGCCCGCGTCGACCGCCGCGCGCGAGGCGCCCATCGCGGCGTTGAGTTTGTCCGCCAGCGGCTCCAGCAGCTTGAAATTCTCGGCGGAGCCCATGCCCCGTCCGCCGGAAATGACGACCTTCGCGCCCTGCAGCTCCGGACGATCGGACTTGGCGATGTCGCGCCCGACGAAGCGCGAGGCGTCGCTCGCCGCGACGGCGGTCACGCTTTCGACCGCAGCGGAGCCGCCTTCGGCCGGAGCGGCGTCGAAGCTGGTCGGGCGCACGGTGATGACCTTGACCTTGTCACCCGACTGCACGGTTGCGATCGCGTTGCCGGCGTAAATGGGACGGGTGAAGGTGTCGGGCGATTCGACGCTGCTGATTTCGGACACCTGGGCCGAGTCGAGCTTGGCGGCCACCCGCGGCAGGACATTCTTGCCGTAGGCGGTGGCCGGCGCGAGCACGTGTGAGTAGCTGCCGGCGACCTGAAGCAGCTGGGCCGCCACCGCTTCAGCGAGGCCATCGGCGAACTGCGGTCCGTCGGCGACAAGAACCTTGCTGACGCCGGCGATCTTCGCCGCCGCCTGCGCGGCTCCGGACGCGTTGTGCCCGACGATCAGCACATGCACGTCGCCGCCCGCCTTCGCCGCCGCCGTCACCGCGTTGAGCGTCGGGCCCTTGATCGTCGTGTTGTCGTGTTCCGCCAGTACGAGTGCAGTCATGTTCGTCTTTCAGCGCTAGATGGCTTTGGCTTCGTTCTTAAGCTTGCTGACCAGGGTGGCGACGTCCGGCACCTTGATGCCAGCTTTCCGAGCCGGCGGCTCGGTCACCTTGAGGGTCTTCAGTCGCGGCGTGACATCGACGCCGAGGTCGGCCGGCTTCAGCGTCTCGAGCGGCTTCTTCTTCGCCTTCATGATGTTTGGCAGCGTCACATAGCGCGGTTCGTTCAGCCGCAGGTCGGCGGTCACGACGGCCGGCAGGCTGATCGATATCGTCTCCAGTCCCCCATCGACCTCGCGCGTCACCTCGGCGCGGCCGTCGGCGATCTTGAGCTTCGAGGCGAATGCGCCCTGTGGTAGGTCCAGCAACGCCGCCAGCATCTGGCCGGTCTGGTTGGCGTCATCGTCGATCGCCTGCTTGCCGACGATGATGAGGTTGGGCCTTTCCTTGTCGACCACGGCCTTGAGCAGCTTGGCGACCGCCAGCGGCTGCAGCTCGACATCGGTCTCGACCAGGATGCCGCGATCAGCGCCGATCGCCATCGCCGTGCGCAGCGTCTCCTGGCACTGCGGCACTCCGCATGACACGGCGACGATCTCGGTCGCAACACCGGCTTCCTTCAGGCGCACCGCTTCCTCGACGGCAATCTCGTCAAAGGGGTTCATCGACATCTTGACGTTGGCAATGTCGACTCCGCTGCCGTCGGACTTGACCCGGACCTTGACGTTGTAGTCGACCACGCGCTTGACCGTGACGAGGATTTTCATGGGTTCACTTGATAGGAAGATGCGCCTTGGGTCGGCGCTGCAGGCTCGATGTTGAAAACCAAAGAATTATAGGAGTCGTTGCCCCGCCCGCCGGCCCCCGCTGTAGAGGGGGGACTCAGCGCAGCACCGCCGCCTCGAACCAGGCCCAGCCGCCGGCGACCAGGACGTAGCGGAAGAGCTTGCCAATCGCGAACGCACCGAGGGAAATCCACGGGCTCAGGCGCAGCCAGCCGGCCGCGACGGACAACGCATCGCCGAACAGCGGCACCCAGGAGAACAGCAGCGCCCAGTAGCCATACTTGTGCAGGTAGATGATCGACTTGTGATGAACCCGGTTCGGAATCAATCGGCCCACCCAGTAGGAGGTGAGGCCGCCCAGGGTGTTGCCAGCGGTCGCAACAGCCACCGCCTGCCACAGTGCTTCCGGATGCTTGTGTATGACCGCGACCAGCACGAGCTCCGATCCCCCGGGCAGCACGGTGGCCGCGATGAAGCTCGCGAAAAACAGTGTGATGAAGCCGGTCTCGGCGGAAAAGTCGATCATGGGTCGGCAGGCAAAGGGGCGAGAGTCTAGTGGCCCGCGGCGCGCATCGCGCCTGCTACATTCCCTGAGCACCTTTCCTCGCTGGAGATCACATGCCAGACGTACTGGAAGCGCTGCGTGCGTTGCCCGACCTGGGCGACCCCACCGCAGACGAACGGAGTGCGATCGAGCGGCTGCTCGCGCTGGGCATCCCCTCGCCCGCCATGCGCGCCGCGGCCCGGACACGCGCGCTGCGCTACATCGAGGCCGTGCGCGCGGCGGACCCCGGCCTGCTGTCCGCGCAGAATCTGCTCAATTCCTTTCCGCTGGCCACGCCCGAGGGCATCGCACTGCTGCGACTGGCCGAGGCGCTGCTGCGGGCGCCCGACGCTGAAACGCAGACCTGGCTGATCGCCGAGAAGCTCGCGGCGTTCCGGCAGGGCAATGTCGGGCTCGACGGCAACTTCGTCACCCGCGTCCTGGCTACGGCGCTCAGGGTCGCCGGGCACACGGCGGCGGAGGCCGACCTGCGCGGCGCTGGCGCCGACACCTCGTCACTGCGCGCGTGGCTGGCGAAGAGCACCCTGCGCCCGCTGGTGATCGAGGGCATCCGCCGCTTTGGTGACCAGTTCGTGTTTGCCACCAACCTCGCGGATGCGATGCGCCGTGCGGCGCGGCGGCCGGACGCGCGGGTGATGTACTCCTTCGACATGCTGGGCGAAGGCGCTCGCACCCGGGCGGACGCCGATCGTGCCTATCAGTCCTATGTCGACGCCCTCGCTGCGCTGAAGTCCGCCGGCGGCAGCGACTGGGCCGCACGCGATGGCATTTCCGTGAAGCTGTCGGCCATTCATCCGCGCTTCGAGACGGCACAGATCGAACGCAGCGACCGCGAGCTCTACCCGCGCCTCGTGCAACTGGGCCAGCTGGCGCGCAACGCCGACGTGAACCTGACGATCGATGCCGAGGAGTCCGAGCGCCTGGCGCTGCACATCGGCCTGTTCGAGCGGCTCATGCGCGAGCCCGCCTTGCGCGACTGGCCGGGCCTGGGCCTGGCGATCCAGACCTACCAGACGCGTGCCCCGGCGACGATCGACCACCTGCTCGCCCTGAGTGATCAACTGAGCCGACCCATCACCGTGCGCTTCACCAAAGGCGCGTACTGGGATGCGGAGATCAAGCGCGCGCAGGAGCTGGGCCTCGAAGGCTTTCCGGTCTATACGCGCAAATGGGCGACCGATCTCTCTTACCTGGCCACCGCGCGTCGCCTGCTTGCGCACCGGGCGCCCGTGTATCCGCAATTTGCCACGCACAACGCCCTGACGGTCGCGTCGATCATCGAGTTCGCCAAGGAACTCGCGCCCGGCCGTCGCTACGAGTTCCAGCGGCTGCACGGCATGGGCGATCCACTGTATGACGCCCTGCTGGCCGACGGCCCCGATGCGCGCGTGCGCGTCTACGCTCCGGTCGGTGAGTTTCGTGACCTGCTGGCTTACCTCGTGCGCCGCCTGCTAGAGAACGGCTCCAATACGTCGTTCGTGCATCAGATCACCGATCACTCGGTACCGGCCGCCTCGCTGGTCGAGGACGCCTACGAGCAGGCGCAGCGTTTGCTCGCGGCCACTGACGAAGCTGCGTCGGCGCTGCCGACCGGACATCGGCTCTTTCGCGACCGGCCCAATTCGCGCGGCATCGACCTGCAGCACGCGCCCACGCTTGTCGGGTTGACTCAGGCGATCGCTCGCGCAGGTCAGATCGACGCCGCGGCGGTGTCAGCGGGTAGCGCTGCGAAGGCCCGCGCGGTGTTCAACCCCGCGCGTCGCGGCGAAGTCGTCGGCACTGTGGTCGACGCCGACGCCGATAGCGCCCGCCGGGCCGTCGGCACGGCGGGCGCTGCCATGCGCGCGTGGGACGCGCGTGGTGTCGAGGAACGTGCGGCGCTGATCAATCGCGTCGCCGACGCCTGGGAGGCGGCGCACGACGAACTGGTGGCGCTGATCGTGCGCGAGGGCGGGCGAACGATGCAAGATGCCCACATGGAAGTCCGCGAAGCGGTCGACTTCTGTCGTTACTACGCCACCGCCGCGCGCGACCTGATGCGCCCACAGGCGCTGCCAGGGCCGGCGGGCGAGTCGAATGAACTTCGCCTGACCGGGCGCGGTGTGTTCGTCTGCATCAGTCCGTGGAACTTTCCGCTCGCGATCTTCGGCGGCCAGGTCGTCGCGGCGCTAGTGACCGGCAACAGCGTGGTTGCCAAGCCCGCGGAACAGACGCCGCTCGTGGCCTTCCGTGCGGTGCAACTGATGCACGAAGCCGGCATCCCGCGCGACGTTCTGCAATTCGTGGCGGGCGACGGTGAAACGGTCGGACGCGTGCTGACCTCCGACCCACGCGTGGCCGGCGTTGCCTTCACCGGTTCGACCGCCACCGCGCGTGCGATCAATCGCACGCTGGCGGCGCGCGATGCGCCGATCGGCGTGCTGATCGCCGAAACCGGCGGCCAGAACGCGATGATCGTCGACTCCACCGCACTGCCGGAGCAGGTCACCGACGCCGTGGTCTCGAGTGCCTTCCGCTCCTGCGGGCAGCGCTGCTCGGCACTGCGCGTGCTGTTCATCCAGAACGACGTCGCCGATTCGATGCTCGAAATGATCGCCGGGGCGATGCGCGAGCTGGTGATCGGCGACCCGGCCGATCCGCGCACCGATGTGGGGCCGGTGATCGATTCCGCTCAGCTCGCACTGCTCGAGCAGCACCGCGACTGGCTGCGCGCGCGCGGCCGCCGTATCCACGAGTGCGAGCTGCCGCCCGGACTCGACGGCCACTACTTCGCTCCGATCGCCTACGAGATCGGCTCCATCGGCGAACTGGCGGCCGAGAACTTCGGACCCATCCTGCACATCGTGCGCTACGACAGGCACGCGCTGGACGCCGTCATCGATGCCATCAACTCGACCGGCTATGGCCTCACGATGGGACTGCATACGCGCCTCGACGGCCGGGTGGCGCATGTAGCCGATCGTGCACACGCCGGCAATCTCTATGTCAACCGCAACATCATCGGCGCTGTCGTGGGGAGCCAGCCCTTCGGCGGCGAGGGCCTTTCGGGAACCGGCCCGAAGGCCGGCGGCCCGCACTATCTGCTGCGCTTCTGCGCCGAGCGGACATTGACGATCAACACGGCTGCCGCGGGCGGCAACGTGGAACTGGCGGCGGGACTCGCCAGCTGAGGCTTGCGCGTCGTGGGGGCCGCTCCGGAAGGGACCAGCCGTGGCGCAGGGGCAGGGAACATTTGTCCCGCCTGTCGCGTCGCACCAGGCGATCTGTCCGCGGCCTGGCCCGGCTGAGAGCGGCAACGAAGGTCGCACCGGTAGTGCAAGGAGTGGCGCATGGACTCGCTTGACGGCCTGCTGCTGGCCCGCATCCAGTTTGCGGCCAACATCACGTTTCACATCCTCTTTCCAACGATCTCGATCGCGCTGGGCTGGGCCCTGCTTGCGATGCGGCTCGCCTGGCTGCGCACCCAGCGCGAACAGTGGCTGTACGCGTACCGCTTCTGGACCAAGGTCTTCGCGTTGACCTTCGCACTCGGTGTCGTCTCGGGCATCGTCATGAGCTTCCAGTTCGGCACCAACTGGCCGGGCTTCATGCAGCGGGTCGGCAACATTGCCGGTCCGCTGCTGGGCTACGAGGTCCTGACCGCGTTCTTCCTTGAAGCGAGCTTCCTCGGGATCATGCTGTTCGGTCATGGCCGCGTGTCCGAGCGCGTACACCTGATCGCGACCTTCCTGGTCGCCTTCGGCACGACGTTGAGCGCGTTCTGGATCATCGCGCTGAATTCCTGGATGCAGACACCCGCCGGCTACGAGATCATCGACGGCGTCTTCCACGTGACGAGCTGGAGCGAGGTGATCTTCAACTCGAGCATGCCGTACCGGCTCGTGCACATGCTGCTGGCGTCGTTCCTGACAGTCGCTTTCCTGATCGCGGGCGTCTCGGCCTGGCAGCTGCTGCGCGGCAAGGACAATCCGGCGACGCGCCCGGCGCTCAGCGCAAGCCTTGTCGCCGGAGCAGCGCTGATTCCGGTGCAGATATTCATGGGTGACCTGCATGGGCTCAATACGCTTGAACACCAGCCCGCCAAGGTGGCGGCGATGGAAGCGCTGTGGAAGACGCAACGTGGCGCGCCGCTGGTGCTGTTCGCGCTGCCGGATGCGGCCACGCAGTCCAACCGTTTCGCCATCGAGATCCCGCACGGTGCGGCCCTGATCCTCACGCACGAACGCGATGGCGAACTGAAGGGAATCGACGCCTTTCCCAACGCGCATCCGCCAGTGGCTCCGGTTTTCTGGAGCTTCCGCATCATGGTCGGCACGGGCGTGCTGATGCTTCTCACTTCCTGGCTCGGCGTAGGGCTGATCTGGCGCCAGCGCCGGAACAGCACGCCACTCATGTTGCCGCGCTGGATGCTGACGGGCCTGGTTGGGATGACATTCAGCGGCTGGCTCGCCACTGTCGCGGGCTGGTACGTGACTGAGGTCGGTCGCCAGCCTTATCTGGTCTATGGGACCCTGAAGACGGCCGAAGCGGCTTCGAACGTTCCGCCGGCACACATCGCCCTGACCTTGACGGCCTATCTGATTGTCTACGTCTTGCTGATCGTCGCCTATGTCAGCGTGCTGCGTCACATGGCCGAGAAACCCGTCGAGGACCTCAGCCGGCCGGTACGGCTGCCGGGACAGAAACCCGCGGCCACGACCGTTGCGACCGGCGGCGAGTGAGGAGAAGGCGATGAGCGGTTTCGACCAGGCACTGCCGGTGATCTTCCTCGGCCTGATGGGCTTTTCGATGCTGATGTATGTCGTGCTCGACGGCTACGACCTCGGAGTCGGCATGTGGCTGCAGCGGGCCACGTCCGACGAGAAGGACATCATGGTCGCTTCCATCGGCCCCTTCTGGGACGCCAATGAGACCTGGCTTGTGCTCGGTGTCGGCATCCTGCTGATCGCGTTTCCAGTGGCGCATGGCGTGGTGCTGACCGCGCTTTACCTGCCGGTGGCTGCCATGCTCATCGGGCTGATCATGCGCGGCGTGGCCTTCGACTTTCGCGTGAAGGCGAAGGACGACCTCAAGCCGCTCTGGAACACGGTGTTCTTCGCCGGTTCGACGATCACATCCATCGCTCAGGGCTGGATGCTCGGGCGCTATATCACGGGCTTTGCCGACGGCGTGGCGGCGACGCTGTTCGCGGCGCTGATCGCCCTGGCACTGCCGGCGGCGTACCTGTTGATCGGTGCGGCCTGGCTCATCATGAAAACCGAAGGTGAGCTGCAACTCAAGGCGGTCGGCTGGGCCCGGCGGATGTTCCTGCCGCTGGTGCTCGGCATCGGCGCGATCTCCGTGGCCACGCCAATTGCCAGCCCGACGGTGCGCGACCGCTGGTTTACTTTGCCGGAGTTCATCGCGCTGGCGCCAATTCCGCTCGCAACGCTGGCGGCACTGGGGGCGCTCTGGCTGCTGCTGCGTCGGTCCGAGCGTGTCACGGGCGACTCGTGCTGGGTGCCCTTTGCCCTCGCCGTCGGTGTATTCGTGCTCGCCGCGGCCGGAATGGGCTACAGCCTCTACCCTTACGTCGTCATGGACCGCCTGACGGTGTGGGAAGCGGCGAGCAGTCCGGCGGCGCTGAAGGTCATCCTGATCGGCGTTGCCATCAGCGTACCTGCGATCCTCGCGTACACCGTATTCGCGTATCGCGTATTCCACGGCAAGGCGAGCGTGCTGACCTACGGCTGAGCGCGCTGACGCCGCACGCGGTTCGGCGTCAGCGCAGATCCCGGATCATTTCTCTGGCAGCGTTGTGGCCGGGCGCGCCAGTCACGCCACCACCCGGGTGCGCGCCCGAGCCGCAGTGGAAGAGCCCCTGCAGCGGCCCGCGGTAGCGGGCATAGCCCATGATCGGCCGCATCGAAAAGAGCTGATCGAGCGAGAGTTGGCCATGGAAGATATCGCCGCCGACCAGCCCGAATTCGGTCTCGAGGTCCGTAGGCGACAGTGCGCGGTAACCCAGCAACGCGTCTCGAAAATTCGGGCAATGCGCCTGCACAACATCGAAGATCGCCTCGACGGCCGGGGCCTTGAGCGTGCCCCAATCCGCGTGCGGGTCGAACTGCTGGCAGAACAGACTCGCCACGTGGCGGCCCGGCGGCGCGAGCGTGGCGTCGACGACGCTCGGAATGAGCATCTCGACGATCGGACGACGCGAGTAGCCATGTGCCGCCGCGTCATGCCAGGCGCGGTCCATGTAGTCGAGCGAAGGGCCAAACACAATGCCGCTCGCATGATGAAGCTGCGCGTTCGAGCCTGGCGCGGCGGCAAAGTCTGGCAGCTCCGACAGCGCGACATTGATGCGGAATGATCCGGAGCCGCACTTGTAGCGTCCAATCGCCTCGACGAACTCGGCCGGCAGCTCGGACGAATCGAGCAGGCGCTGATACAGCAGCTTGGGGTTGACGTTCGACGCGACGGCACGCGCGCTTACGATTTCGCCGCTCGACAGTTCAACGCCGACGGCGGCCCCCCGCTCGACGACGACGCGTCGCACGGGAGCATCGAGTGTGATCGCCACGCCGCGCGCGCGCGCCTCGGCCGCCATCGCCTGCGTGATGGCCCCCATGCCGCCGATCGCATGCCCCCACTTGCCCGGCTTGCCGTTGACCTCGCCGAAGCAATGGTGCAGCAGCACGTAGGCGGAACCCGGCGCATACGGGCTCGCATAGTTGCCGACGACCGCGTCCCAACCGAGCACGGCCTTCAGCGGCTCGGATTCGAACCAGCTATCGAGCCAGTCGCCCGCGCTCTTCGTGAACGCGTCGACGAGATCGCGCTGGCCCTCGCGCGGCAGGCGTCCGAACCTGAGCAGCAGCTGGGCCGCCGCGACAAGATCGCGCCAGCCGTCGACGGCCCACGGTCCGCCGAGGTTCGGCGGCGCCTGCAAGACCCACTGCTTCAGCTGTTCAGCCAGGCGGTCCAGCCGCGCGTAGTAGGCCGGCAGCCGTTCGGCGTCCCGCGCGGAGAAGCGCGCCACTTCGGCCTGCGTGGCCGCCGCATCGCCGCCGAAGCGCAACGCGCTTCCGTCCGGCAACGGCACGAAATTCGAGAACGATCGCTCGACGATCCGGAGCCCACGTTCAACGAGCCGCAGGTCGCGGATTACCTTGGGGTTCAGCAGGCTCACGGTGTAGCTCGCCGTTGAGTTGCGGAAGCCCGGATGGAATTCCTCGGTGACGGCGGCGCCGCCGACGACACCCCGCTGTTCGACGACCCGCACCTTCAGACCGGCAGCGGCGAGGTAGCAAGCGCAGGTCAGGCCGTTGTGGCCCGCGCCGATGATGACGACATCCAGCCGTTCGGAAGGCATGGGTCACATCTTAAGCAAGCCGCCATGGCCACCGTCGGGGCCAGGTCAACACCGCGCGGGTCGCTCCGATGCGATGATCGGACGCATGGGTGATCCGGACCGCGAAGTGGCGCGCGTGCTCGATCGCGGACAGGGCGTCCGCGTCGCCTATCGGGTGACGCCGGCGCGAGGACGCACCCAGGGCCAGGCACCCGATGGAGCCATCGTTCTGCTGCACGGACTCGCCAGCAACCTGACACGCTGGAGCGAGTTTGTCGCCACGACGCGGCTCGTCGAGCGCTGGGACGTGATCCGCGTCGACCTCCGGGGTCATGGCGGCTCGCTGACACGACGTCACATCGGACTCGACCTATGGTCCGACGACCTAGACGCGATCCTTGCCGCTCAGGGACACACGCAGGCGGTGCTGGTCGGACACAGCCTCGGTGCACAGGTCGCGATGCACGCAGCAGCAACGCGGCCGCAGCGCGTCCGCGCGATCGCGCTGATCGACCCGGTATTCGGCGCGGCCCTGCACGGACACTGGGCTCGCATCGCCCGGCTGCGCCCGCTTTTCGCCGCTGCCGCGGCCGCGGTCAGGTCCTGCAACGCGATCGGGTTGCACCGAGGGCCATTGCCACCCCTGGACCTGCATGCGCTCGATCAGGAAGCCCGGCGCGCACTCGGATCACCCGCCGCCGAAGCGGAGTTCGTCCGGCGTTATTCATCAACGCGTGCTGACCTCCGCCACGTGCCGTTGGCGGTGTACCTGCAGGACCTGGTCGAACTCTTCAGCGCACCGCCCGCGCCCGAGTCGATACGCTGCCCGGTGCTGGCTCTGCTGTCACGCGGCGGCACGTTCGCCGAGTTCAGCGAAACGGCGCAGATTGCGCGCCGTTTCCCCGACGTTCACGAGGTCGAGATCGACTGTCACCACTGGCCACTGACCGAGCGCCCGGACGATGTTCGGCGTGCAATCGAATTGTGGTGCGACGACATCGCCGCCGCTTCCCCGGCCAGCGAGCACCCGCGGTTCGCTAGCGTTGCGCAACAACATCGCCCGGTCGATCAGCGATAGCCGACGCGATCGAGAATGCGCTGCGCCGCAATCTGGTTCTTGCCGATCGTCGACACCGGGACGTTCTCGAATTTCGGCGTACCCAGCGCCGCCAGCGCGGCGTTCGCCGTGCCCGCGCCCTTCACCACCGGCCACTCGTTGTTCCCATCGGCAAAGTAGGCCTGCGCCTGTGGGCTCGAGAGGTACTCAAGGAACTGGATCGCGTGGGCGCGGTTCGGCGAATGCTTCGCCACACCACCGCCGGAAATATTGATGTGCGTGCCGGTCGTCGACTGGTTCGGCCACAGGAAGCCCACCTTGGCCACGACCTCCTTGTCCTTCGGATCCGGCGAGCGCACCAGACGCAGCCAGTAGTAGCTGTTGGTCAGCGCCACGCCGCACTCGCCCGCCGCGACACCCTTGATCTGGTCAGTGTCGCCACCCCGCGGAGGCCGCGCCATGTTCGCCACCATGCCGCGCGCCCAGGCCTCGGTCTTCGCCTCACCGTTCAGCTCTATCAGCGCGCCGATCAGCGACAGCATGTAGGGATGCGAACCGGAGCGCGTGCAGACGAGGCCCTTGAGCTTCGGATCGGCGAGCTTCAGGTAGGTGTCGACGTCTTCAGGCTTGAGCTTCGACTTGTCGTAGACGATGGCACGCGCGCGCAGCGAGAATCCGAACCACGTGCCGTCATTCGAGCGGAAATTGGCGGGAATGCGTTCGGCCAGTACCTTGGACGGCACCGGCTGGAACAGTCCATCGATCTGCGCGCGCCACAGCCGGGCCGCGTCGACCAGCAGCACGACATCGGCCGGGCTGTTCGCGCCTTCGGTCTTGAGTCGCTGCAGCAACGGTTCGTCGCCGAGTTCGATGCGGTTGATCTTGATGCCGGTCTGCTTGGTGAAGTCGGCGTACAGAGCTTCATCGGTCTGGTAGTGGCGTGCCGAGTAGAGGTTCAGCACCTTGTCCTGGGCGTGTCCATCAAGAGGCGTCAGCGCAGCCACGACGATGCCCAGGACGACGGTCAGCTGCAGGCCGCGCCGCAGCCAGCGCTCGGCGGACCAGAGGATGCGAGGTGAATTCATTGCGGTTCCGTTTCGGTTCGGGGATCGAATCGGACCGTCCGACTCGACCCCGGCACGATAACGAAAGTCGATCTCAAATGCAAATGGTTCTCATTTGCATTCATTGACCCCCATCAATAGCAGGGTCTTGAGCCGAAACCGCGCGGATCAGGGCGTGATGCGGACATCCACGGAAGCTTCCGCCGCTGCGGCGGTGGCCGCGGCAGTCGCGCTCGCAAACTGCGGCACCGACTGCAGCGCAGCCATCCGCCGCGCCCCGTTGTAGCGCGCCTCCCAGTAGGCATCCGTCAGGCGCTCGGCCCGGACCCGGCCGCCGCGCGCCGGCGCGTGCACGAAGACGCCGTCGCCGATGTAAATACCGACATGCGAAAAACGACGCCCCAGTGTGTTGAAGAAGACTAGGTCACCGACTGCAAGCTCATCTCGGGCGACACGGTCGCCGATCCGCCAAATCTCCTCGCTCCGGCGCGGCAGCGAGACTCCGGCAGACTCGGCGAAGACGTAGCCGACGAAACCGCTGCAATCGAAACCGGCCGGCGTTCGCCCGCCGTACCGGTAGGGCGTGTCAACCAGCGCGAGGGAGCGCACCACCAGTTCGGCGGCGAGCGCCTCGGGCGGCAGCGGCGATGCCGCGACGGCGACGCGCGCTGCCGCGGCCAGGGCGATCAAGGCAAAAAACAGGCGTGACGACCGAAGCACGCGCACCACCGTTCGTCTGCTCGCAACGCTTTGAATGGCCGGAAACATAGCGCATTCCGGCGAGAAAACCTAAAGCTGGCCAACGTTTACGCCGATCAGTTACGCTAGATTCCGTCTAGATTCCGCCCACGGAACGTACGGACGTCCGGCGTCGGTCTGACCCGCCGTTCCCCCCACGAGGTTGGCTTGCCCACCGATACCGCCAAGACGTCAACGCCGTCCGCGCCGCCCAAACCGCGCGTACTCATAGCCGACGACTCCCGCATCGTGCGGGCGTCGATCGTCCAGCACATCCGCGACCGCTTCGACATCCGCGAAGTCATGGACGGCGAGGCGGCCTGGCAGGCGATCCTGCTCGACTCCTCGATCCGCGTTGTCATCACCGACCTGACGATGCCTAAGGTCGACGGCTTCGAACTGCTCAACCGCGTCCGCAGCTCGAAGGTTCAGCGCATCCGCGAGTTGCCAATCGTCGTCATCTCGGGCGAAGACGAAGGTGCCGAGCGGGACCGCGCGGCCACGATGGGCGCCACCGACTTCATCCAGAAGGGCCTCGGCGCCTCCGAGCTGATCGCCCGGCTCGAGGTGCTGGTACGCCTGTCGGCAACCCGCGAGGCGCTGGCGGAGAGCCAGGCATCGCTGGAATCGTCCCGCACCGTCGACGGCGAGACCGAACTGCTCAGCACCCCGTTCTTCGACAAGCAGGTCGAAAAGCTGATCTCGTTTGCCCGGCGCAACCTGTCCGACGTGGCACTGATCTGCGTCCGGGTCGAGTTGTCGATGCCCCAGCAGGAGACCTGGGAAGGCGAAGTCGAGCAGCGCATCAAGCTGGTTGGCCGTACGCTGGCCGCCTCGATCCGGCTTGAAGACCTCGGCACCCGTACCGACAAGTTCGAGTTCTGCGTGGCAACCCCCTCCTCGGGCCTGTCCGGGGTCTTGCGCTTCGCCGCGCGGCTGCGCAAGGTGCTCGAGAACGTCGAGGCCGCCGGCCCGGGCGTCGAGGTCTGGACCTGCATCGGCCTGTCGACGCTTTCGGAGGAATTGCGGCGCAGCGCGGAGGAACTTCGTGCGCTGGCTCAAAAGCGCTCCGCGCAGGCACAGCAAAATCGCTCCCGCCGCATCATTCTCGGGACCTCGGACGGCGTTTCGCCGGGGGGCATGGAGCCGAAACCCGAGGAAGGTTCGATGGACATCAACCTGGCCCTGGCGCTGATCCGCGCCGGCCGGGCAGCCGAAGTGGTGCAGCATCTGCCCAGACTGCTGGAACAGATCGCGCCACTCCTTAAACTGGTGCGGCAACAGAAAGAACTACAAGCCACACCGGCGGAGGGAGGCACGCATGGCGAAGTACAAGGAGTTTCACGCTAGGTCGATCAAGGACCCTGGCGGATTCTGGGCCGAACAGGCCGCGCTGATCGACTGGAAGACCCCGTTCACGCAGGTCCTCGACTATTCGCGGCCTCCGTTTGCGAAGTGGTTCGTCGGGGGCACCACCAATTTGTGCCACAACGCGGTGGATCGCCATGTGGCGACGCGCGGCGACCAGGCGGCGCTGATCTACATCTCCACCGAAACAGGCGAAGAGAAAACCTTCACCTTCCGGCAACTGCACCGGGAAGTGAACCGCATGGCCGGGATCCTGCAGGCGCTCGGCGTCGGCCGCGGCGACCGCGTGCTGATCTACATGCCGATGATTCCGGAAGCCACGTTCGCGATGTTGGCGTGTGCCCGCATAGGCGCGATTCACTCGGTCGTCTTCGGCGGTTTTGCGGCGGTGAGCCTCGCCACCCGCATCGACGATGCGCAGCCGAAAGTCATCGTCTCGGCCGACGCGGGTTCGCGCGGCGGCAAGCCGGTGCCTTACAAGCACCTGCTCGACGAGGCGATTGCGCTCGCCAAGTTTCCGCCGGCCCGGGTGCTGATGGTCAGTCGCGGCCTGGCGGAGGCCAAGGTCGTGCCCGGCCGCGACGCCGACTACGCGAAGCTGCGCGCCGAGCATATGAACGACGAGGTGCCGTGCGTCTGGCTCGAATCGAGCGAACCGAGCTACATCCTCTATACCTCAGGCACAACCGGCAAGCCCAAAGGCGTGCAGCGTGACACCGGCGGCTACGCGGTTGCGCTCGCCGCCTCGATGAAACTGATCTTCTGCGGCAACGCGGGCGAGACCTACTTCGCCACCAGCGACATCGGCTGGGTGGTGGGCCACAGCTACATCATCTACGGGCCGCTGCTGGCCGGCATGGCCACCATCATGTACGAAGGCACGCCGATCCGGCCCGACGGCGGGGTGTGGTGGAGCATCGTCGAGAAGTACAAGGTGACGACGATGTTCTCAGCGCCGACCGCGATCCGCGTGCTGAAGAAGCAGGATCCGGCGTTGCTGAAGAAGTACAACCTGTCCTCGCTGCGGCTGCTCTTCCTCGCGGGCGAGCCGCTAGACGAGCCGACCGCGCGCTGGATCGCCGATGGCATCGGCAAACCGATCATCGACAACTTCTGGCAGACCGAGACCGGCTGGCCGATCCTGGCGATTCCCCGCGGCGTCGAGGCACTGCCGTCGAAGTTCGGCTCGCCGGGCGTGCCCTGCTATGGCTACTCGGTCAAGATCTACAATGAAGCGACCGGCGAGGAGATCACCGCTCACCACGAAAAGGGCGTGGTTGCCATCGACGGCCCGCTGCCGCCGGGGTGCATGACCACGGTCTGGGGCGACGATGCGCGTTTCGTGAAGACCTACTGGACGACGATCCCCAACCGGCAGGTCTATTCGACCTTCGACTGGGGCATCCGCGACGAGGACGGCTACTTCTTCATCCTCGGCCGCACCGATGACGTGATCAACGTCGCCGGCCACCGCCTCGGCACGCGCGAGATCGAAGAATCCCTGTCGTCGCACCCGAACATCGCCGAGGTCGCCGTCGTGGGTGTTGCCGACCAACTCAAGGGTCAGGTCGCGATGGCCTTCGCGATCCTGAAGGACCCGAGCCTGGCTGATACGCCGGAGAAGAAGCTCGCGCACGAAGGCGAGATGATGAAGACGGTCGACAGCCAGCTCGGCGCGGTGGCGCGGCCCGCGCGCGTGCACTTCGTCAGCGTGCTGCCGAAGACGCGCTCCGGGAAACTGCTGCGCCGCTCGATCCAGGCATTGTGCGAAGGCCGCGATCCAGGCGACCTGACGACGATCGAGGATCCCACGGCACTGGAGCAGATCCGCGGCGCCGTCCGCGCATAGGCGGCACGCTCGATCAACGGCCGCGGGCTCGCGTAAGCTCGCGGCCGTTTCCATTTGAGGGCCGCGTGTGACCTTCAGCTACGCCCTGTCGGATCTGGTGCTGCCGCCGACGTCGCTGATCGCGTTGACGATCATCGGCGCACTGCTGTTGCGCCGTCGCCGGACGCTGGGTCTGACACTGGTCCTGGGTTCGCAACTGGCGCTCCTGGGGTTTTCGCTGCCCGTCGTGGCGAACGCGCTGGCGCGCTCGCTCGAGCCGCCGCCCGTGAACGCCAGCGACCTGAAGCGCGCACAGGCCATCGTCATTCTTGCCGGGGGCAACAACCGGGGCGCGCCCGAGTGGGGCGGCGAGACGGTCAAAACCTACACGCTGCAGCGCCTGCGCTATGGCGCCCGGCTCGCGCGCGAGACGGGCCTGCCGATCCTCGTCACCGGCGGCAGGCCGGAAGCGAGCCAGTTCGCCGAAGCCGCCCTGATGCGCGACGTTCTGGTCCAGGAGTACAAGCTCGAGGTGCGCTGGGTCGATGTCGAGGCGATGACGACCGGCGAAAACGCGATGATGGCCGCCAAGGAGCTCAAGGCGGCCGGGCTGTCCCGCGTTGCACTGGTCACCGACGCCATCCACATGCCACGCTCGCGCCAGGTGTTCGAATCGACCGGCCTCGAAGTGATTGCCTGTCCCACGGCGTACGCCGGACAGCGTCCGTTCGCGCCGTACCAGCTCGTTCCGGGCGCCGCCGCGCTGCAGCTCTCGCAGGCAGCGCTGCGGGAGTGGGTGTCGCGGGGCTACTACCTCTTGCGATACCGCTGAACGTTCACCGCGAGGAGACAATGATGAAGACCAAGCCCCTGCTGACACTCGACGATGCCAGACGCATCGCAGCCGCCGCCGAAGCGGAGGCGGTCGCCCATCAGTGGAACGTCGTGATTGCCATCTGCGACGATGGCGGCCACCTGTTGCTGCTGCATCGCCTCGACGGCGTGGCGCCCGTCTCGTCGATGATCGCGCCGGCCAAGGCGCGCGCGGCGGCACTCGGCAAGCGCGAGACCAAGCTGTACGAAGACATGATCAATGGCGGACGCACGTCTTTTCTGTCGGCGCCGCTCGACGGCATGCTCGAGGGCGGCGTTCCGATCGTCGTCGACGGCCATGTCGTCGGCGCGGTCGGCGTGTCGGGCGTGAAGTCGGTCGAGGACGCACAGATCGCCAAGGCGGGCATCGCGGCGCTGTAGTCGGTCACTTGGCCTGCGCAGCACCTTATCAGCGAGGCGCGGCCGACGTCTCGGCCGCGCGGCGCCCGCGGGCAATGTCGATCGTCGCCAAGACAAGCAGGCCGGCGACGAAGTACAGGCCCGTGAGCAGGATCCCGAGGCGATGGTTGTTGTCCGTCGCGAAGACCAGCGCGCCGTAGCTGATCGGCCCGATGATGGCTGCCAGTTGCGTCGCGAACGTCCATAGCCCGTAGAACTCGGCGAGACGATCCTTCGGTGCGAAGAGTCCGGCGAGCGCGCGCCCGGCGGACTGGCTCGATCCCATCGCCAGTCCTGCTAGGTTGGCCGCGACCCAGAACATCGCGGCGCTGGTCGCCAGACCTGCCACCGTCACCATCGCCAGCCACGTCAGTAACGTGACGCCGAGGGCGAGCTTGTGACCGAGGGCATCCTGCACGTAGCCGAAGGCAAATGCGCCGATCGCTGCCGTGACATTGACCACCAGCACCAGCGTCATCGTCTGCACGAAGCTGAACTTCATCACTTCCTGCGCATAGATCGCCGCCAATGCGATGACGACCATGACGCCGGCCTGGTAGAAGACACCACAGAGCAGCAGGCGGGCGAAGTCGCGATAGCGGTCGACATGGCGCAGCGTATCGAACAGGCGCGCCATCGCCTGCCGTACGAAATGGCCGACGCGTTCGTTCGCCTGCGGTACGGCCCGCTCCTGCACGATCAGAAGGGCCGGCGCGGCGGCGAACGCGAACACCGTGGCGGTGATCAGCATCGTGATCGGCACGAATTCCTGTGCGGTCGCGCCCAGCCCCTGGGCCCACTGCACGTAAGCGAGGCACAACGCAAGCGTGATCAGGCCGCCGATATATCCGAAACCCCAGCCCCAGCCGGAGACCTTGCCCAGTGCTTCCGGCCGGGCGAGCTCCGGCAGGAAGGCTGCGACCAGGCCCACGCCGACCATGAAGAAGAAGTTGGATACGGTGATCGCGACCGTTGCCAGCGCGACATCGCCGGGCCCCACCGCCGCGAGCGCTGTGGTTCCGGCAATGCAGCCTCCCGTAGAAATGGCCAGCAGCCACTTCTTGCGCGCGCGAAGGTCGGCATAGGCGCCGAGCATCGGCATCGCCAGCATGACCAGCACATTCGAAATGCCGAGCGTCAGCGTCCAGGCAAAGGTCGCCCAGTCGGCATTGGCGGCCACGACGCCGACGAAGTAGGCGTTGAACACCGCCGTCAGCACGACCGTCGTGTAGCCCGAGTTGGCGAAGTCGTAGCCGGCCCACGCCATCACCTCGCGCGGTCGGACGCCGGGATTGAGCACAGCAGGGTCGAAGAGAGGCATCGCGAACGGGAAGCGGGAATGCGTTGGCGCATCCTACGTGAGGCGCTGCGCCGTGGCCGTGACCGTTCGTATACTGCCGCGCATGGCGAACAAGGAACTCGACCGCATCGATCGCAGGATCCTGGAAATCCTGCAGAGCGACGGCCGCATCACGAACCAGGAACTCTCGGAGCGCATCGCGCTGAGTCCGCGGGCCTGCCTCGATCGCGTACGACGGCTTGAGCGCGCAGGACTGATTGCCGGGTACATGGCGATACTGGACCCGCGCCGGCTCGGCGGGCTGCTGACGATCGTCGTCGAAGTGACGCTGAAAGACCAGACCCAGGCGACGCACAGCCGCTTCGAACAGCGCATGCGCACCGCCGATGAAGTCGTCGAGTGCTTTCTGGTGTCCGGGCAGTGTGACTACGTGCTGCGCCTCGCGTGCCGGGATCTCGATCACTATCGCGATCTGACGAACGCGTGGACAGACGACCCCACCCTCGGCGTCGAAAAGATCAGTTCCAAACCGGAATTGCAGACGATCAAGGCGTTCCGGGGTTACCCGCTGAGCTGAACCGCGCCGCGCGCGGTCGGCACGATGAGCCGCCGAATCGGCGGAAGTCCCCTCACCCAACCGCCGGTTCGGGCAGATTGGTCGTCTCCCTTCCGCCTCGCCTTGCGCGCGCACTTCATACACTGGCCGCAGCCAGACGAGGTGTGAAATGGACGCAAGGCTCGGACAGGTCTTCAACGGACAGGCGGCGATAGCGCTGGAGCGTACGTACGCGGCGCCGAACTACGCGCCGATCCCGGTCACGCTCGAACGCGGCGACGGCTGCTGGCTGTGGGACGCCGACGGCAAGCGCTATCTCGATTTCATGTCCGCGTATTCCGCGGTGAGCCACGGTCATGCGCATCCGCGCCTCGTGCAGGCGTTGATCGACCAGGCGCAGCGCGTGGCGGTCACGTCGCGCGCCTACCACTCGACGGTACTGGGTCCTTTCCTGGCGAAGCTGGTCGAACTCACGGATCTGGCCTCGCCGGCACGCGCACTTCCAGCCAGCGGCGGCTGCGAATCGGTCGAGACGGCCATCAAGGCGGCGCGGCGCTGGGGTTATCGCGTCAAGGGTATCCCGGCCGACCAGGCTGAAATTGTCGTGGCGCGCGGAAACTTCCATGGTCGCTCGTCGACCGTCGTCGGCTTCTCGACCGAGCCGGCCTATCGCGCGGACTTCGGACCCTTCGCACCGGGCTTCCGGCACTTCGACTTTGGCGACATCGCGTCGCTTGACGCGGCGATCACCGATGCGACCTGTGCCGTGCTGATCGAGCCGATCCAGGGCGAAGCCGGCATCGTTCTGCCGCCCGCCGGATTCCTGCAGGCCGCGCGGCGTTTGTGTGACGAGCGCCGCGTGCTGCTCATCCTCGACGAGATCCAGTCCGGCCTCGGCCGCACCGGCGCCATGTTCGCCTACATGCACGACGGCATCCGTCCCGACGGTGTACTGGTGGGCAAGGCACTGGGCGGGGGACTGCTGCCGGTATCCGCCTTCGTCGCTGTGGCCTCCGTGCTGGACCTGATGGAACCCGGCAGCCATGGCTCCACGTTTGGCGGCAATCCGCTGGCGGCGCGCGTGGCGCACGAAGCCCTGCGTGTGATCGTCGACGAGCAACTCGTCGAACGCAGCCGCACGCTCGGTGAGCACCTGCTCGCCCGGTTGCGCGGACTCGACTCCCCGCTGATCCGGGCCGTCCGTGGCCGCGGGCTATGGGTGGGCGTGGAACTCGACGGCGCGCGGGTTTCCACGCGCGCCGTCGTCGAGCGCATGGCCGAGCGCGGAGTCCTCAGCAAGGACACCCACGAGACCGTGATCCGATTCGCGCCGCCGCTGACGATAAGCCGCGATTCGCTCGACTGGGGCATCGACGTCTTCGCCGCAGTCCTGGCTGAATTCGACCTGCGGCGCGCTGGCTAGGTCAGCACGAGTTCCTGCGGACGCCCCTGCGAAGGGGCCGTGCTGAGATTCGGCCCCAGCTCGCACACCTTGCGCACGCGTCCGCACGAGAGGCAAGCGCCAACCATCGCCCGTGGGGGTGAGCCGGCTTCCCCCGGATGGGCGATCCCTGGGCCGGGCCCCGCTGTCGAAACTCCGGACAGGACCTAATGGAGAACCCGATGCGGGCACTATCCCCTACCGATGGCAGCGCCGATGCTGTCCGCGAAGCAGCCGATGCCGCCCTGGCGCAGGACGACAACCGGCTGGCGCTCGAACGCGAACTGGATCGCCTGAACACGGCGATCCAGGGATCCGCCGCCGCGCTCGGCCAGCACCTGTCATGGCTGATCGTGGCGCAGGCGTTTCTCCTGAGCGCCTACTTCATCGTGTTGGTCGGTGCTTGGAGCTTGCCCCTGCCGGGCAAGCGGTGGCTACTCACAGGCATCGGGCTGTTCGCCATGCTCGCGGTCGGCTGCACCTATCTCGGCCTGCGCGCCGCACGCGATCGCGTCGGCCCCCTGAAGCTGCAGCGCCAGCGGGTCGAAGATGCGCTCGAACGCGTGGCGGCGCGGCCGCCGGCGTTTGCCCGTCAGGGCACCGTGACGGCGTTGCTGGCACAGGCGTCCACGCGCGGGCTACCGCTCGTGATCGTCGCCGGCTGGATCGCACTGACGCTCTACACGCTCGCTCTGCCGCTGCCGACCGACAACAAGGTGCCGACGGCGGTCGAATCGCGCGCCAATGGCGCGACCGCACCGGCCGCCAAGGCCGCGCGGCCAGCCGCAACATCGGCCGCGAAAGCGGCGAACGGAACGACCGGGGAGGCAAGCGCGACCCCGACCGAACCGGCCACTGCCACGACAAGCGACTCACCGCTGCTCGAATTCTTCCGTCGTGCCGTGAACACGCCACCGGCGGCCGAGCCGCAAGAAGGGATCAAGCCGTAGCCGTTGCCTACGGTGCCCAGGTCGGCTTGCGCTTCTCCATGAATGCCTGCACGCCCTCCTGCGCGGCGTCGTCGATCATGTTGCAGGCCATCGTCTGTCCCGCGACCTGATACGCGGCATCGATGCCGGTCTCGATCTGGCGGTAGAAGAGTTCCTTGCCCATCGCAATCGCGACGCGAGGCTTGGCCACGATCGAGGCGGCCAGGCGATCGACTTCGGCGTCGAGCCGGTCCGGCGGCACGACGCGATTGACAAGGCCGCGCGCCTGCGCCGTCGCCGCGTCGATGAAGTCACCGGTGACCAGCATCTCGAACGCCTGCTTGCGACCGACGTTGCGCGACAGTGCCACGCCCGGTGTCGAGCAGAACAGCCCCACATTGATGCCGCTGACCGCGAAGCGCGCATCCGAAGACGCCACCGCGAGATCGCACATTGCAACCAGCTGGCAGCCTGCGGCAGTCGCGATGCCGTGAACGCGCGCGATGACCGGCTGTGGCAGGTGCTGGATCGTCATCATCAGCTTCGCGCACTGCGCGAACAGCTGGCGGTAGTAGTCGACCGACGGGTTCGCCTTCATCTGCTTCAGGTCGTGCCCCGGACAGAAGGCCTTGCCTTTGCCGGCGATGACGACGACGCGCGCGCCGGCATCTCCTGCAACAGCCTCGAGTTCCGACTGCAGCGCCGAAAGCATCTCCTCCGACAGTGCGTTGAACTGCTGCGGGCGGTTGAGCGTCAGCGTCACGACGCCACGCTCGTCACGTTCGTTCAGCACGTAAGGGTCTGCAATCCGGGTTTCCGGAGCATTCATGGTCGACTCCTTCTATCGCTAGACATCAATGGCCGAGGCGGACTTTGCCTGCTGCCGCAGCAGGAACTTCTGGATCTTTCCGGTCGACGTCTTCGGCAGTTCGCCGAACACGACCTTCTTCGGCATCTTGAACCCCGGCAGGTACTGGCGGCAGTGCGCGAGCAACTCCTCGGCCGTCAGCGCAACGCCCTGCTTGAGTTCGACGAAGGCGCACGGGACTTCGCCCCACTTCGGATCTGGCTGCGCCACGACCGCCGCCGCGATGACCGCAGGGTGGCGGAACAGGGCGTCCTCGACTTCGATCGACGAGATGTTCTCTCCGCCCGAGATGATGATGTCCTTGCTGCGGTCCTTGATCCGCAGGTAGCCATCGGGATGGACCACCGCCAGGTCGCCCGAGTGAAACCAGCCGCCGCGGAAGGCTTCATTCGTTGCGTTCTCGTTCTTCAGGTAGCCCTTCATCGTGATGTTGCCGCGGAACATCACTTCGCCGATGGTCTCGCCGTCCCAGGGCACGGGCTGCAGGGTCTCCGGGTCTAGCACGGCCACACCTTCCTGCAGCGTGTAGCGCACGCCCTGCCGGCCATTGAGCATCGCGCGCTCGCCTACATCGAGCGCGGCCCAGTCGGGCTGCCTGGCACAGACAGTCGCCGGCCCGTAGACCTCGGTGAGACCGTAGACATGCGTCAGGTCGAATCCGAGCCGGTCCATGCCTTCGATCATCGCCGCCGGCGGAGCCGCGGCGGCCACCATGGCACTGACCCGGTGGTCGATGCCGCGCTTCAGTTCGTCCGGTGCGTTGATCAGCATCGAGTGCACGATCGGCGCGCCGCAGAAGTGCGTGACGCGATGCTCACGGATCGCGTTGAACACGGCCGCCGCCTCGACGCGCCGCAGGCAGACATGGGTGCCCGCCATCGCCGCGACGGTCCACGGAAAGCACCAGCCGTTGCAGTGGAACATCGGCAAGGTCCACAGGTAGACCGGGTGGTGGGGCATCGCCCAGACCAGCACGTTGGACACGGCATTCGTATAGGCGCCGCGGTGCGAGTAGACGACACCCTTGGGATTGCCGGTCGTACCCGACGTGTAGTTCAGGGCGATCGCATCCCACTCGTCAGCGGGCTGTGGCCACGCAAAGTCCGGCGCGCCGGTTGCAAGGAAAGCCTCGTACGGGTGTTCGCCGATCGCCGTGCCCGGACCATCGTAGACGGGATCGTCGGCATCGATGACGGGCAGCGGCCGCCCCAGTTGCCCGATAGCCGCGCGCACGGTCGACGCAAACTCGCGGTCGACGATGATGGCCTTCGCTTCGCCGTGGTTCAGCATGAAGGCGATCGACCCCGCATCCAGCCGCGTGTTGAGCGCGTTCAGCACCGCCCCCGCCATCGGAATGCCGTAGTGCGCCTCGACCATCTCGGGCGTGTTCGGCAGCATGACGGCCACGGTATCGCCACGCCCGATGCCAAGCCGCGCCAGCGCATGGGCCAGCCGGCGCGAGCGCGCGTAGACCTCGCGCCACGTACGACGAACCAGCTTCGCACCGCTGCCATGCACGACGGCGGTCAGGTTCGGGAACACCGTTGCCGCGCGCTCGACGAAACCGAGTGGCGACAGCGCCGCGAAGTTCGCAGGCGTCTGGTCCAGCCCGATGTCGTAGATCGTGTTCGGCATTCCTCGTCAGCTCGGCGCGAGCCGAGCTCCTTGTGCGCGCCAGCCCGGCCGCCCGAAGGGCGCGCACCTGATCCCATCGTTGCAGGTGCACGTGCGACCGCAAAGCGGTCGCGTACACCTGCGACGCCTCACAACTGCGCCAGAGCCTTCACATGCGCCCCGACGCTGCGCGCCAGTGCGCTGAGGTTGTATCCGCCTTCGAGCGTACTGACGATCCGACCCTCACCGAACTCGGCTGCCACGTCCATCAGGCGCTGGGTGATGTAGACATAGTCGGCCTCGACCAGCCCCATCTGGCCGAGATCATCCTCCCGGTGCGCATCGAATCCTGCCGAGATGAAGATCATCTCCGGACGGAACGCGCGCAGGCGTGGCAACCAGACTTCGTCGACCACCTGCCGCACGACATCGCCCTTCGTTCCGGCCGGAAGGGGCACATTCACCATGTTTTTCGCCACGTGCTCGGTCCCCGTGTACGGGTAAAACGGATGCTGGAAAAAACTGGCCATCAGCACGCGTTCGTCGCCTGCGAGGATCTCCTCGGTTCCATTGCCATGGTGTACGTCGAAATCGATCACCGCGACCCGTTCGAGCCCGTGGGCCGTGATGGCGTGGCGCGCGCCGATCGCCACGTTGTTGAAGAAGCAAAAACCCATCGCCGCCGCCTTGCGCGCATGGTGCCCGGGCGGGCGCACCGCGCAGAACGCGTTCGCCAGTTCGCCCGCGACGACGCGATCAGTCGCCTCGATCACTGCGCCAGCGGAACGCAGGGCGGCATCCCAGGTGTGCGGATTCATCGAGGTGTCGGGGTCGACGGGCCAGTACCCTTGCTGTGGTACGCTGGTTTTCAACCTGTCGATGTACTCCGCGTCATGAGCGCGTGTCAGCGCTTCTTCCGATGCGACCGGCGCGTCGTAGTGCTCCAGGTGCGGTGCGATCCCGGTGGAAATCAGATGGTCGTGAATGGCCGCGAGCCTTTCCGGGCTTTCGGGATGCCAGGAACCCATCTCATGCGCGTTGCAGGCGCGGTGCGTGAAGAACCCTGTGTGAAGCATGTCTCCTTCCAGCCCGATTTCGAGGTCCGCACGGCGCGGCCTGAGCGTTTGACCCCATGTTAGAGAAATTCCGCGCGACCGCCACCCAGATCGGCACTGTCATTGTCGGCAAGCATCTGCAGATCCGGCAAAGCCTGACCTGCCTGCTGGCGGGGGGGCATCTTCTGATCGAGGATGCCCCGGGCGTCGGGAAGACGACGCTTGCCCATGCCCTGGCGATTTCCATGGGCCTGCCGTTCCGGCGGATCCAGTTCACGAGTGACCTGCTGCCCTCGGACGTCATCGGGGTGTCGGTCTACGACCGGACCAGCGGACAGTTCGTGTTCCACCCGGGCCCGATCTTCACGGAACTCCTGCTGGCCGACGAGATCAACCGCGCCAGCCCGAAGACGCAGAGCGCCCTGCTGGAAGCGATGGAAGAGAGCCAGGTGTCGGTCGACGGCCAGTCGCGCCCGCTGCCGCAGCCCTTCTTCGTCATCGCAACCCAGAATCCCCTCTCGCAGGTGGGCACGTTCCAACTGCCGGAGTCGCAGCTCGACCGGTTTCTGATGTGCATCAGTCTGGGCTACCCGGACCGCGCGGCCGAGCGCGCCCTGCTTTCCGGCGAGGCGCGGCGCGACATGCTCAAGACGCTCGCGGCGGTGGCACGGCCGGCGGACCTCGTCATTGCACAGGCGGAAGTGAAGAAAGTCTTCGTGTCGTCCGCCCTGCTGGACTACGTGCAAGCACTGATGGGACATACGCGCGCCTCGGGCAAGTATGCCGAGGGACTGTCACCGCGCGGAGGACTGGCACTGCTGGCCGCGGCGCGGGCCTGGGCGTGGATGGACGGACGCAATCACGTGATTCCCGAAGACGTGCAGAACGTCATGCCCGCCGTGGCCGGTCACCGCCTGCATGCCGTCAGCCGCGACAGCGGCCGCGCGTTGCACGGCAAGGAACTCGTCAGCCAGCTGATCGGCGCCGTCCCGGTGCCGTGAGCGACATCAACGGCGCCAGAGGGCTCGGCCGATGAGCGTCACGGCACATCCGCTGACGGTTCGCATCGGCCAGTGGATCGCCGGTCGCCATGGACCGGAGTCCGGCGATGTACTGCTCGATCGACGCCGCGTCTACATCCTGCCGACGACTCCCGGCCTGGTGTTCGGCGCCGCGATCCTGGTGCTGTTGATCGGCTCGATCAACTACGACCTGCAGCTGGGCTACGTGCTGACCTTCCTGGTCACCAGCATGGCGATCGTCGGCATGCACACGACCCACTCCAACCTCGCGCAGCTCGTGCTGCGCGGGATCCGTGCCGAGTCCGTCTTTGCGGGCGATGTCGCCATCTTCGAGGTGACGGCGACCAACCCGACGACGGTCGACCGTTTCGCCCTTCGCTTCGCATTCATCGATCCTTCGACGGCGCCGCGCCGGTTCCCGCTGCTGATGAGGCACCCGCGCACGGCGCTCACGGTGTCGACCGAGGTCGCGGCGCGTGGCGATCGGAGCATCGGGGTGCCCCTGCCCGCACCCCACCGTGGCCGCCTGCCGGCACCGCGCATCGTCATCGAGTCCCGCTTCCCGTTTGGCCTGTGGCGCGCCTGGGCCTACCTCACGCCCGCCTTGAGCGCGATGGTCTATCCAAAGCCGGAGACCGATGCCCCGCCCCTGCCGTTGACCGGCACCGGCGGAGGTGACGGCTACGGGCTCGCGTCGTCGGGCGATGACTTTGCGGGAGTACGGCCCTACAGCCCGGGTGACCCGCAGAAGATGATCGCGTGGCGACTGGCGGCGCGCTCGGACGAACTGTCGGTCAAGCAGTTCGAGGCCCAGGGCGGCGGCGAGCTGCTGCTCGACTTCGAGAGCCTGCCGCGAAACCTGGACGTGGAACAGAAGCTCTCGCGGCTGACGCGCTGGGTGCTGGATGCGGATGCGGCCCATGCGCGCTACGGATTGCGCTTGCCCGGGTCGATGGTGTCCGCCGGATCGGGCCCGCAGCACCGCGAGAAGTGCCTGACGGCGCTGGCGCTGCATCGAGACTGAGATGACAACGGCCTCGGTGGGCGCACAGGGTTACGTCACGCTGCGACGCTGGCTGGCGCCCGTTGCGCGCGTATTCGGGCCGCAGACGTCGAGCGCGGCGCGCGAGCGGCGTGACACGCTGGTGCTGCTGGCGGCGGTGACCCTGGTTGTCGTGCCCCATTTCGAACATCTGCCGTGGTGGGCGACGGCGGTCGTCGTGCTTCTCCTCGTCTGGCGCATCTGGCTGACGATCACGCAGCGCTCGTTGCCGGGTCGCTTCATCATGGTGCCGCTGCTGCTCGCGGCCGGTGGTGCGGTCTACATCCAGCATCGAACGCTGGCCGGCCAGGAAGCCGGCGTCACGTTTCTGCTGCTGCTGATGGCGCTGAAACTGCTCGAGATGCGCGCACGGCGCGACATCTTCGTCGTGATCTTCCTGTCATTCTTCATCCTGCTGACCCAGTTCCTGTACGGGCAGGGTCTGCCGGTGGCGGCGATGACCGTCGCTGCTGTCGTCGCGCTGTTCTTCGTACTGGTCAGCGTCAACCTGGACGAAGGCGACCTGCCGGCCGCCCGCAAGCTGAAACTGGTCGGGCTCACGCTGGCCAAGGCCCTTCCTCTGACGGTGGCGCTCTTCGTGCTGTTTCCGCGCTTTTCCGGTCCGCTGTGGGGCATGCCGGGCGAGTCGGGCCGCGGCAAAACGGGGTTGTCCGAATCGATGTCGCCGGGTTCGATCAGTCGCCTGCTGGATTCCGATGAGATTGCTTTTCGCGTCAGCTTCGATAACGCCGTGCCCGGCAAGGACAAGCTTTACTGGCGAGGCCCCGTCTTCGGAACCTTCACTGGCCGGACCTGGCTGCCGCTGGCCAATCGCACCGTCCCGGCAGCCGACCCCACCATCGAGCCCGATCGGCGCTCGGCTGTGACGTATTCGGTGACGCTCGAGCCGCACAAGCGCGACTGGCTGTTCGCTCTCGAAGCGCTGGGACGACTGCCTTCACTGCCACAGATCGAGGCGCGGCTGACGTCCGATATGCGCCTGCTGGCGAACGGCCTGATCACGAGCCGCATCCGCTACGACGCGACCTCCTACACCGCCTATCGGCTCGATGCGAATCTCAGCCCGCTGCAGCTGCAGGACTGGCTGGTGCTGCCGGCTGGATTCAACCCGCGCACGATCCAGTTCGCGCAGGAGTTGCGGGACCAGGTCCTTCCCGGCGCGGCAACCGATCGTCGCGCACAGGAGGTCCAGCTCGTCAATGCGGTGCTAGATCACTTCCGGCGCGGCAGCTACGGCTACACGCTGGAGCCACCGGCTCTGGGACGCCACTCGATCGACGAGTTCCTGTTCGACACGCGGCTCGGATTCTGTGAGCACTATGCCTCAGCCTTCGTGTTCCTGATGCGGTTGCTGGAGGTGCCGGCGCGCGTCGTGACCGGTTACCAGGGCGGCGAGCAGAACCCGGTCGACGGCTTCATGACTGTGCGGCAGTCCGACGCTCACGCCTGGGCCGAAGTCTGGCTGCAGGGCCAGGGTTGGGTCCGCATCGATCCGACTTCGGTCGTCGCACCGGTGCGCATACAGAGCGGAGCCGGCGAAGTCGCGCGCCAGGCCGGCCGAGGATCCACGGCAACGGGTACCGATGTGCCTTGGCTGCGCGCGCTGCGCTACAAGTGGGAAGCGGTGGAAAACAGCTGGAACCAGTGGGTGCTGACCTATTCGCTGGAGCGGCAGCAGGCGCTGGTAGAACGACTGGGCCTCGCCCCCAGGCTGGAGAGCATCATCATGCTTCTTGCGCTCATCATGGGCGTACTGCTCGCGTGGCTCGCGTTCGTCTCGCTGCGACCGCGACTGGTGCGCGATCCGCTGGGAGCGTCCTTCCAGTTGCTGCGCGAGCGGCTTGAACGTGCCGGCGTGGCGGCCTCCGTCTCGTGCGGACCCCGAGAGCTCTATGTCCGGACCAAGCGCGCGCTCGTCGAAGACGACGTGAAGCTGGCGCGCCGTCTGCTCGCCCGTTACGAGCAGCTGCGCTACGCCCCGGCCTCGGCCAGTGCAACGCGCGCCGATGTCCGCGCGCTGCGCCGTGCGATCCGGGCCTTCCGGCCCCGACCCAATCCGCTGTGACGCACGGCCGCCGGTCGTTCCTCGTCGCGCTCGCCGCGCTCGCGGTTGCGCACCCGGCACAGGCGCGCAGCCCGTATCTGGGCCGCCCCGAAGTGCAGCAGTTCGTCGAGGAACTGGTGGCAGCGCACGGTTTCGACCGCGCGCGACTCGAGCGCTGGCTGCGTGACGCACGCTATTCCGGCAGCGTCGAACGCCTGATGCAGCCGCCGATACCCTTCGGCCAGCGCAACTGGCTCGAGTACCGCCAGCGCTACCTTGACCCCGCGCGTGTCCAGGCGGGAGTGGACTTCTGGCAGACGCACCGCGCCGCGCTGGCCCGGGCCGAGGAGCAGTTCGGCGTCCCCGCCGAGATCATCGTCGCCGTGATCGGAGTCGAAACCTACTTCGGGCGCATCACCGGCAACTTCCGCACGCTTGATGTCTTCACGACGCTGACCTTCGATTACCTGCGCCGTGCCGACTTTTATCGCGCGGAGTTCATCGAATTCCTGCTGCTCGCGCGCGAACAGCGGCGCGATCCGTTGTCCTACCGCGGATCATTCGCCGGCGCCATCGGCCTGCCGCAGTTCATGCCAGGTTCGATCCGGCGCTGGGGCGTGGACTTCGACGGCGACGGCCGGATTGATCTGCTCGCGAGCCCGACCGACGCGATCGGCTCGGTGGCGAACTTCCTCGTCGGTCACGGGTGGCGACGCGACCTGCCAATCGTATTCGAGGCCGAGGCCGACGAAAGCATCGTCGATGCCCTCGGTCGCGGTATCGAGGCGCGGACGACATGGTCCGCAGCACTGTCGGCAGGCGTCAGCACCGAGGTACTGCTGCCGCTCGATACCGCCGTGATCGTCATCGACCTCCCGCAAGTTGACAACAACGGCCAGCCCGGCCGCACCTACCGGGTCGGCACAGTGAATTTCAGCGCGATCCTGCACTACAACCGCAGCTACTTCTATGCCACCGCCGTCACCGAACTGGCCGCGGCGGTGCGCGAGCGTGCATTGCCTGACCGCTGAGCGGCATGCGCCGCGATCATCCTTCGGCGTCCGGTTGCTTCGACGGCTGGGCCTCGACGAAAGCCGCAAGTTCCATGCAGTGATCGAAGATGCGCATCAGCGTTGGCACGTGATCGAGGCGGCACTCGAAGCGACGCGCATTGAAGATCTGCGGCACCAGCACGACGTCCGCCAGCGTGACCCGCTCGCCCAGCACATGGCGCCCTGCGCGGCCCTCGGCCACGACTCGCGCCTCCAGCGCGGCAAGCCCCTGCTCGACCCAGTGCCGGTACCAGGCGTTCTTCGCGTCTTCGCTCGCGCCGAGCTCCCGCACCAAGTAGCGCAGCACCCGCAGGTTGTTGAGCGGATGAATCTCGCAGGCAATGCCGAGCGCGAACGAACGCACGTAGGCCCGCTCCAGCGCATCGCGCGGAAGCAGCGGTGGTTCGGGGTGGGTCTCATCCAGGTACTCGATGATCGCCAGCGACTGGGTCAGCACGCGGCCGTCGTCGTCGAGGACCGGGATCAGCGCATCCGGGTTGAGCGCCCGGAAGGCCGGGATGAACTGCTGGCCGCCGTCCTTCGTGAGGTGCACGACCGCGTACTCGTAGGGCAGGCCCTTGAGGTTCAGCGCAATGCGGACCCGGAACGACGCCGAGCTGCGGAAGTAGTTGTAGAGCTTCATCATGGCGCGATCCTAGCGAACAAACTGCACCAGCCAGAGCGACAGGGCCGGGACGAGCAGCAGCAGCACGAGGCGCACCGTGTCGGCGCCCAGGAACACAACGACGCGCCGGTACCCCTGCGCAATCGGTATGTCCCGCGCCAGCGCGCTGACCACATACATGTTGAGACCCACGGGCGGCGCGATCAACCCGATGTTGACCACGGTGAGCAGCAGAGTCCCGAACCAGATCGCCTTGGCCTCGAGTGGCAGACCGAAGAGATCCAGCTGCATCACGGCGGGAAAGACGACCGGCAGCGTCAGCAGCAGCATCGACAGCTCGTCCATGACGCTGCCGAGCGCGATGTAGCCCAGCAATACCAGGGCCAGGATCGCCAGTGGCGGCAGCGGCAGCGTGCTGATGAACTCCGCTACGCGTGCCGGCATCTGCGTGAGCGCGAGGGCCCCGTTCAGCATGTCGGCGCCCAGAAAGATCATGAAGATGACGCCGGACACTTCGGCGGTCCCGAGCAATGCGGACTTCACGCCGCTCAACGTGAGGCGGCGTCGCAGCGCACCGACGATGGCCGTCAGCACGACGCCGATGGCTGCCGCTTCGGTGGCGGTGAACACGCCGCCGTAGATGCCTCCCAGCACCACGAGGAAGATGGCAAGCACGGGGATGACGCCACCCAAGGCCTGCCAGCGCTGGCGCCAGGGCACGCGCGGCTCGGCGGGTCCGAGCGCCGGTTGCCACCGCATCAGCGCCGCGATGGCGAGGCAGTAGAGCAGCGCCGCAAGGAGGCCCGGCACCAGCGCCGCCGCGAATAGTTTTGCGATGTTCTGCTCCGCGATGATGGCGTACAGCACCAGCACCACCGACGGCGGGATCAGGATGCCCAGCGTGCCCCCGGCCGCCAGCGCCGCCATCGCGAAGCCGCCGTCATACCGGTAGCGCCGCATCTCCGGCAACGCCACGTGTGCGATCGTCGCTGCCGTGGCAACAGACGACCCGCACACGGCGCCGAATGCCGCGCTGGCGAGCACCGAGGCCTGCGCCAGCCCGCCACGCCAGTGGCCTACAAAGCTCGCCGCCGCGTGAAACAGCGCACGCGACAGGCCGCCTTCGGTCGCGAGTTGTCCCATCAGCAGGAAGAGCGGTATGACCGACAGGTCGTAGATCGAGAATCGTGCAAAGACGATGCCCTTGAGATAGGCGAGCAGTGCTTCGCCACCGGCGATGGCCGCGAAGCCCGCCGCGCCGGGCACGAACATCGCAACCCAGATCGGTACGCGCAATGCCATCAGCGCCAGCATCGTGGCGAAGAGCACGAGTGGACTCCACGCGGACATCAGGCGACGCCTTGGGCTCCAGCAGTGCGCAGGCGCAGCAGTGCAACGACGGCCGCCAGCGCAAGCGACGGCACCATCGGCGCATACGCGAGCCACAACGGGACGCCCAGCACCATGGAGGTCTCGGAGGCCGCACGCAGGCTTTCGACCCCCCACGCGGCCCGCACAGCCAGCAGCGCGAGAACGGCCGCGGCGACGACATGTGCCATGACATCGAGCCGGCGATGCAGTGCCGCCCCGGAACGAACGGTGAAGATGTCGACGATCAGGTGGCTGCCGTGCAGCTGGCAGTACGGAAGAAAGAGCGCGAGTGCGCTGGCCGTGCCGAGCTGCACCAGTTCAACATCACCGGGAACCGGAGTGGCGAAGGCCCAGCGTCCGATGACCGACACCACGGTGACGCCGGCGACCAGCGCGACGATGACCCCGCCGAGCAGCGCGAACGCGGTCGCAGCCGCGCTGAGCGCGCGCCGCATGGCTATTGGGTGGGCCGGTCGCGCGAGGGCGCCACGCGGGTCGCGGCGCTGCGCGCCAACAGTGCCCGCGCATCGGCCAGCAGCACGTCGCCGTCGATCTGGCGTCGCTTCATGTCGGCGACCCAGTCGACCAGCACCGGCTGAGCGGCACGCTGCCAGTTCGCCAGTTCAGCCGCCGGGACCACGATGACCGTGTTGCCACGATCCTGCGCGAGCTTGCGTGCCGGCGCCTTCTGCTGCTCCCACAGGCGTCCGGCCTGCGTTGACAGCTCCAGGCCGGAATTGCGGTCGATGACCGCCTTGAGCTCCGGCGAGAGGCGATCGTAGGTCTTCGGGTTCATCGCCAGAAGAAAGACGGCCGTGTACAGCGCTGGCACGTTGGGATCGGTCTCGGTGTGAAAGCGCGCGACTTCGTGCACCTTGACGGCCGGCACGACCTCCCACGGTACGACCGCGCCGTCGAGTACGCCCTTGTTCATCGCGTCGGCCAGCGCCGTCACCGGCATCGAGACCGGAGAGGCACCGAGTGCCGCCAGCAGCTTGTTGGTCTGGCGCGTCGGCGCACGCAGCTTCATGCCGCGGAAGTCGTCGAGCGTGCGCACCGGACGCTCGCGCGTGTGCAGGTAGCCGGCGTCGTGGACATGGACAGCCAGTGGCCGCACTTCGCGAAACTCGCTGCGACCGTGCTTCTCGTAGAACTGCCACGCCGCGCGCGAGGCGGATTCGGCATCGGAAATCATGAACGGCAGCTCGAACACTTCCATCGCGGGAAAGCGCCCCGCGTTGTACCCGGGCAGCGTCCAGACGATGTCGACGACGCCGTCGCGCACCTGGTCGTAGAGCTGCGGCGCCGTGCCGCCAAGCTGCATCGAGGGAAAGATCTGGCACTTCAGGCGTCCCGACGACTCCGCCTCGATCTTCGCGCACCAGGGCACGATCAGCTTGGCATGCGTCGTCGAGCCCGGCGGCAGAAAGTGATGAACCTTCAACGTTGTGACGGGCTGCGCCTGCGGCGGTGTCACGATCCACGTCAGCAGGCAACCGACGACCCACGCGATGCGACGGATCGCGCCGCGACCGGCCTTCATTCGACAACCTTCACCTGCAGTGTCCCGAGACCGGCGATGCCGCCCATCAGCACATCCCCCGGCCCGACCGCGCCGACGCCTTCGGGCGTACCCGTGTAAATCAGGTCGCCCGGCACCAGTGCGAAGTACTTCGACAGATGACCGATGGTCTCGTTGACGCTCCAGATGAGCTTCGCGACGTCGCTCGACTGCCGCTTCTGGCCATTGACTTCGAGCCAGATCGCTGCGGCCGTGATTTCGCCGGTCACAGCGATTGGCTTCAGCGGCGAGATCGGAGCCGAGAAATCGAAGCCTTTTGCAACGTCCCACGGGCGGCCTTTGTCGCGCAGCGCGAACTGCAGGTCGCGGCGCGTCATGTCGAGTCCGACTGCGTAGCCCCAGAGGTGCGACGGCGCATCGGCCGGCGCGATGCTTCGCCCGGCCCGCCCGATGGCGACGACGAGCTCGATCTCATGATGCAGGTTTGTGGTTTCGCCCGGATACGGCAGTTCACCCGTCTTGCCGAATGGAACCGGAAGAACGGCATCGGCGGGCTTCATGAAGAAGAACGGCGCTTCACGCTCCGAGAAGCCCATTTCCTTGGCGTGGTCGGCGTAATTGCGGCCGACGCAATAGATGCGATGCACCGGGAATAGATCGGTCGAGCCATCGATCGGCACAACGGCCTGTGCCGGCGCAGCAAATGCATAGCCCATGATGCACGGCGCTCCACTGGAAGAGGCGGCAAGCGTACTAGAACCCAGCAGGGCACGACTGAGTCGCGGCGCGAACTCGCGCGCGTTCTAGGTCTTTTCCTGACCGGCCGCCCGCGCGATCGCGCGCGACAGCAGCACAACGGGAAGTACGCCCGCGAGCACGATGGTCAACGCCGGCAGCGCAGCTTCGCCGAGACGCTCGTCGGCCGCAAGCTGGTAGGCGACGACGGCCAGCGTGTCGAAGTTGAACGGCCGCAGTACGAGCGTTGCCGGCAACTCCTTCATCACGTCGACAAACACCAGCAGCACCGCCGCCAGAACCGACGGCGAAAGTATCGGCAGGTGGACCCGCACAAAGGTGTCCAAGGGGGTGCTGCCGAGGCTGCGCGCGCTGGCATCCATGGCCGGGGTGATGCGGGCGAGCCCCGCCTCGACCGATTGATACGCGACCGCGAAGTAACGCACGAGGTAGCCATAGAGCAGCGCGAAGACGCTTCCCGTCAACAGCAAGCCCGTTCCGACCCCGATCAGCGACTTCAGGAAACCGTCGAGCGCATTGTCGAAGCCCGCCAGCGGAACCAGGATACCGACCGCAACGACGGCCCCGGGCAGCGCGTAACCCAGGCTCATCAGTCGCACGGAGGCCCGCACGAGCGTGGCGGGCACTCCGCGTTCCGCCGCGCGCGCCGCATACGCCAGCGCGAGCACGACCGCCAGGACGACCATGGAACTCCCGACGGCCACGCCGAGCGTGTTCGCCAGCCACTGCAGATACCGCGCCACCTCGACACTGGCCCAGGTCGGCAGCAGCAGGCGCAGCAGCAGCAGCACCGGCAAGACGAAACCGAGAATCACCGGCGCGAGGCACGCGGCGATCGCGCCAAGCGCTCGCCAACCCCGCAGCACTGAGCGCGGCGCCGGCCGCTGGCTGGCCGTGGGCGTGAAGAAGCGGGCACGGCCGCGGGCCGCGCGCTCCAGCGCGAGCAGAACCAGCACCAGCAGCAACAGCACGCCCGCCAGCTGGCTGGCCGCCATGCGATCGCCCATCGAGAACCATGCGCGGTAGATCGACGTGGTGAACGTCTGCAGTCCGAAATACACCGAGGCGCCGTAGTCGGCCAGCGTTTCCATCAGCGCGAGCAGCGCCCCCGCAGCGATTGCCGGTCGTGCCAGTGGAATGTTGACCCGCCACCACGTCTGCCAGGCCGTCAGTCCCAGGCTGCGGGCCGCGTCGATCATGGCCGCCGTCCGCGCGAGAAAGGCCGTGCGCGCGAGCAGGTAGACGTACGGATAAAGAACCACGGTAAACACGAAGACGCCACCCGGCACGGAGCGGATCTCCGGAAACCAGTAGTCGCCCCGACGCCAGTTGAACGCCTCTCGCAGCGCCGTCTGCACGGGACCCGCGAACTGCAGTGCATCGGTGTAGGCATAGGCAACGATGTACGCAGGCATCGCCAGCGGCAGCAGCAGCGCCCACTCGAAGAAGCGCCGGCCCGCGAACTCGCAAGTCGCTGCGAGCCACGCGGTGACGGATCCAACGATCACGACGCCCGCTACCACCCCTGCGCCAAGCAGAAACGTTTCCGCCAGGGCCGCCGGAATCACCGTCGACAAAAGGTGCCGCAGCGTGTCGGCGGACTCGCCTGCGGCGAGAAAGCTGGCAAAGATGCTCAGCACAGGCAGGCCCACGACGCCGACGCAAGCCAGTGCGAGCAGCAGCGGACGTCCCAGCCCGGACGCCCACCGCCAGCGCGATGGCCAAGCGCTTCCCACCTCTGCTGATCCTCGACTGATCGACGTCGCCAAAATCCCTCACCTCAGCGTGGAGTCTAAATGCAAATGAGAACTAACCTCATTTGATCGGCTAGACTCACCGAATCATGGACATACAAACGCGCCCCGCCACGCTGCTCGCCATCGACGGGCTCGGTGTCGACTACCGGGGGGGCACTCGCGTGCTCGAAGGACTGTCCTTGACGCTCGAGCGGGGCGAGATCGGCTGCGTGGTCGGCAGCTCGGGTTGCGGCAAGACGACGCTGCTGCGTGCCATCGCCGGCTTCCTGCCGGTTGCGGCGGGCACCATCGAGATCGACGGGCTCGTCGTCTCCGGGCCGCACTTCACCGCACCTCCGGAGCGTCGCAGCGTCGGCCTAGTTTTTCAGGACTACGCGCTCTTTCCCCACCTCACGGTGGAAGGCAACGTGACGTTCGGGCTGCGTGCGCTGGACGCCGCAGCGCGGCGCCGGCGCGCGCAGGAGATGCTCGATCTCGTGGGCCTGACGCCCCACGCACGCAACTTCCCGCACGAGCTCTCTGGCGGCCAGCAGCAGCGCGTGGCGCTCGCCCGGGCACTGGCGCCGCGCCCATCGCTGTTGCTGATGGACGAACCGTTTTCCAGCCTCGACGTGGAACTGCGCCAGCGACTGGGGCACGAGGTCCGTCAGATCCTCAAGGCCAGCGGCACGACCGCCATTTTGGTCACGCATGACCAGCAGGAGGCGTTCGCGATCGCCGACCGCATCGGCGTCATGCATCGTGGGAACCTGGAACAGTGGGATCGGCCGTACGAGCTGTACCACCGTCCGGCCACGCGCTACGTCGCGGATTTCATCGGCCAGGGTGTCTTCCTGCCGGCCGAGGTCCTGTCTCCACGCAACGTCACCATCGAACTGGGTGAACTCAAGGGCGATATTCCATTGCCGTGCCAGCAGGGCTGTGCCACCTGCGGCAAAGGCTGCTACGTCGAGGTGCTGCTGCGGCCCGACGACGTGGTCCATGACGACGCCAGCCCGTTGAAGGCCGAAGTCCTGCGCAAGGTCTTCCGCGGCGGCGACTTCATCTACACACTGCGGCTCGACAGCGGACGCGAGGTCCTTGCGCTCGTGCCCAGCCACCATGATCACGCGATCGGCGAAAAGATCGGCATACGGCTGGATGCCGACCATGTGATCACGTTTCCAGCGGCATCGGCGCCAGTTCCATCGGCGCCATGAACCCGCGACTCTCGCCGGCCGGTTCGGCAGCGATGGCTGCACGGCGGCGCGCACTCATCGATGCTTTAGCTTGAATGACGCTGACGCCTGCGACGGCTGAGCAATGGCTGCAGCGCTACGGTGATGCGTGGGAGCGCGCCGATCCGCCCGCCGCAGCGCAACTCTTCACCGAGGACTGCCAGTACTTCGAAACGCCGTTTTCGCCACCGGCATGCGGCCGGGAAGGCGTGCTGCGTTACTGGTCGGCCGTTCCCGAGGGCCAGGCCGACGTTTCGTTTCGATTCCGTCTGCTCGCAGTGCAGGTGAACACGGTCGTCGCCCACTGGAGCGCCTCGTTCACGCGACGCGCCAGCGGTTCGCGCGTCGCGCTCGACGGGGTGTTCGTGCTCGAGTTCGATGACCGCGGCCTGTGCCGCACCCTGCGCGAATGGTGGCACCGCGAAGAGCGTCCGTCGCCGGCCGCGGACTGAGCCCTCGGCGGCACGTTCGTCGCTGACGCTGACCGCACGGGCGGTGCGTCGGCGACTCCCTACTTGCGCTTGCCGCCGAGCAGCGCGGCAACGCGCCCGGGCGCTTTGGGCGTGGTCGGATTTTCGGTCGCCGAGGGGGGCACGCCCGCGGCGGGAGCGCCCGACTCGTAGGGCCGGGAAAAGAAGTCGTCGGCAGGCGCCGGGGTGGTTCGTTGCGGGGCTCGCTCGTCGGTGCGCGCGGACTCGCGGCTGGGACGGCGTCCTTCGTCACGCCCGGGGCGCTCGCGCTCGTCGCGTCCGCGCTCCCGCCGCGGCGGCGGCGTGACCACGCTGGTCTCGAACTTCTGCTTCGTGAGGCGCTCGATAGCCGCGACGCTGCGCTCGTCCGAGCCGGTCATCATCATGATCGTCAGGCCGCTGGCGCCGGCCCGACCCGTGCGGCCGATGCGGTGAACGTAGTCTTCCGGCGAAAAGGGAACGTCGTAGTTGATCACCACCGGCAGTTCGACGATATCGAGGCCACGCGCCGCGACGTCGGTGGCGACCAGCACCTCGATCGAGCCGGCCTTGAACCCTTCGAGCGCTTTCATGCGCTCGTCCTGCGTCTTGTCGCCGTGAATCGCGTCGGCGTTCACTCCGGACTTCTGCAACTGGCGGGCCAGCCGCCGGCATTCGATCTTGGAATTGACGAACACCAGCACCTGCGTAAGGCGTCCGCCGCCCTCGCCGCGCGTACGCAGCAGTTCGAGCAGCACATCGGTCTTCTCGGATTCGTGCAGCCGCACGACTTCCTGCTTGACGTTCTCGGCCGTGGCATTGCGCCGCGCCACCTCGACCAGCACCGGCTCGCGCAGGAAATTCGCCGCAAGCTTCTTGATCTCTTCCGAGAAGGTCGCCGAGAACATCAGGCTCTGGCGCTCCTTCGGGAGGAGATTCAGGATGCGCGAGATGTCGGGCAGGAATCCCATGTCGAGCATGCGATCGGCCTCATCGAGCACGACGATCTGCACCTGGCCGAGCGAAGTGTTCTTGCTCTGCAGGTGGTCGAGCAGGCGGCCGGGCGTGGCGACGACGATCTCGACACCGGTCCGCAGCGCCTGTGTCTGCGGATCCATGTCGACGCCGCCATAGACGACCGCGCAGCGCAGCGGCGTGCCGGCGATGTAACGCTTGACGTTGTCGGCGACCTGGTCGGCGAGCTCGCGCGTCGGCGCCAGGATCAGCGCCCGCACCGGGTGGCGCGCCGGCGACATGCTGGCGCTGGCCTGCGGCAGCAATCGCTGGATGATCGGCAGCGCAAAACCGGCTGTCTTGCCGGTCCCGGTCTGCGCGGCACCCATGACGTCCTTGCCCTGCATGACGATCGGGATCGCCTTGGACTGGATCGGCGTCGGCGTCGTGTAACCCATCGCCTTCACCGCGGCAACGATGCGCGGGTCAAGGCCAAAGTGTTCAAAGTCGTGATAGTCGGACAAGGGGTCGGGGCCGGAGTGGTCTGTGTGGAAGTTGGTGGGCCGTGCTGGACTTGAACCAGCGACCAAAGGATTATGAGTCCTCTGCTCTAACCAGCTGAGCTAACGGCCCGCAGGACCGAAACGCGCACGACCGCCGCCCGAGGCGGCGGTCGTATGTCGTCGAGGCGGCGCGCACGCAGGCTTACTCGAGGAAGCTCTTCAGCTTGTCGGAGCGGCTCGGGTGGCGGAGCTTGCGCAGCGCCTTGGCCTCGATCTGGCGGATGCGCTCGCGCGTCACGTCGAACTGCTTGCCGACTTCTTCCAGCGTGTGGTCGGTCGACATCTCGATGCCAAAGCGCATGCGCAGCACCTTGGCCTCACGCGGCGTCAGAGAGTCCAGCACATCCTTGGTCACGCCCGACAGCGAGTTGTACTGCGCCGCGTCGACCGGAGCGACCGTGGTCTGGTCCTCGATGAAGTCGCCAAGATGCGAGTCGTCATCGTCTCCGATCGGCGTTTCCATGCTGATCGGTTCCTTGGCGATCTTCAGGATCTTGCGGATCTTGTCTTCCGGCATTTCCATCTTGACCGCCAGCGTGGCCGGATCGGGCTCGGTGCCCGTTTCCTGCAGGATCTGGCGGCTGATCCGGTTCATCTTGTTGATCGTTTCGATCATGTGCACCGGGATGCGGATCGTGCGCGCCTGGTCGGCGATCGAGCGCGTGATCGCCTGCCGGATCCACCACGTCGCGTAAGTCGAGAACTTGTAGCCGCGGCGGTATTCGAACTTGTCGACCGCCTTCATCAGGCCGATGTTGCCTTCCTGGATCAGGTCGAGGAACTGCAGGCCGCGGTTGGTGTACTTCTTGGCGATCGAGATCACCAGGCGCAAATTGGCCTCGGTCATCTCGCGCTTGGCCTTGCGCGCTTTCGCTTCGCCGGTGGCCATCTGCTTGTAGACCTCGCGCAAGTCGCGCAACGGCAGCACGACGCGCTTCTGCAGGTCCGCAAGCTTGCTTTGCAGCTCCTGCACCGCCGGCAGGTTCCGCTTCAGGACCTCGGCATACGGCTGCCCGGAATCGGCTTCGCGTGCGGCCCAGCGCATGTTCGTTTCGCTGCCGGGGAAAGCCTTCAGGAAGTGCGCGCGCGGCATGCCGCACTTGTTGACGACG